>Ga0222654_1000311_pt1 | contig 35994 bp, 40 predicted proteins | sample AntAcemetagen421_FD_179805 | JGI IMG/M metagenome (GOLD analysis project Ga0222654, IMG submission 179805) | Saline water microbial communities from Ace Lake, Antarctica - #421 | ecosystem: Environmental > Aquatic > Non-marine Saline and Alkaline > Saline | place: Antarctica: Ace Lake...
AAGAACGACGGTATTCTTCAAAGAGCAATCCCTATTCTTAAAGATGTACAAAAAAATAGAGGCGCTACTGTTAAAGAAATAATGGTACCGATATCCGATGGTATTAAGCAGATAGGTGTCGTCATCAATTTGGAATCGACTTTAAATAATGAAGGTAGAGACCTCATACGAGCCATAGAAAAAACAGTAACGCTATCCATTATCGATCAGAACTGGAAAGAACATCTAAGAGATATGGATGATCTAAAACAATCGGTACAAAATGCTGTTTATGAGCAAAAGGATCCATTGTTGATCTATAAATTCGAAGCATTTGAAATGTTTAAACGTTTCCTTGGCAAGCTTAACGATGATATCGTTTCATTTATATCCAAATCTGACCTGCCCAAACAAGATCCTGACCAGGTGAAAGTCGCACAAAATCAACAAGGAGCAGAACCAAGAGTGACGGCATCTAAAGAGGACGTAGGTAACAGTCTTGGAAATCAAGGTGGCCAAAGGGCGGCAATGGCCAACAGCAGACCAGCGGTGAACAGGGATCCAGTAAAACCTAGGAAATCAGACAAAGTGTATGGTCGAAATGACCGCATCACTGTAAAGTATGCCAATGGTAATTTAAAGAAAGACGTTAAATATAAAAGTGTAGAACAGGATGTTTCTGATGCTAAGTGTGTGATAATCGAAGATTAAATACCTTTATCATGTTTAAAAAAATAAATGTATCCCTATTGACATTGCTTATTTTTAGCAGTTGTGGCATCATCAATATCCGGAAAAGCGGTGGAAACATCGATCGGTACAACAACTATACGGAAGATCTCCAAGTGAGTAGAATCCAGTTTGCCGAACTTCCTGAACCAGAAAGCTTTTCTCAAGAAAGCATTAGTGCGTCTCCTATTGACCCGGAGCTCAATAGGAGGATAAATCAAATCGCTCAGGAAAACAATCAAGACTTGTTTGCCAATGGCTTTACTATATTGATTTACAGTGGTGTAGATAGAGACAAAGCATTTGAAATCAGAAATGAGGTATATTCGGAATTTCCAAAAACACAAACCTATATGGAATACGAACAGCCAAGATATTTGGTAAAAGTGGGACGTTTCATTAATAAAATTGAAGCATTAGCCACTTATGAAAAAATGAATACTGTGTTTACAAATTCCCGTATTATCAAGGATCGGTTTTTGAAATTCGGTGAAGTAAAAAAAGAAGAAGAAAATATTGACAATGTTGAAAGATAAAATACACCAACTATCCGAAAAATATAAATCGGAAGTTATTGCCGTAAGAAGACATTTACATGCCAACCCAGAGTTATCCTTTCAGGAAACCAATACTGTGGCATACGTTGAGGAAAAATTACGTGAATTCGGCATAACCAACATCGAATCCAAAGCAAAGACGGGCCTTGTTGTTATCATTGAGGGTAAAAATCCTGGTAAAAAGGTGATTGCATTAAGAGGGGATATGGACGCCCTTCCTATTGTCGAAGCTAACGACGTTCCCTACAAATCCACAAACCCTGGAGTAATGCATGCATGTGGACATGATGTACATACCTCATCACTTCTAGGAACGGCAAGAATATTGAACGAATTAAAGGATGAGTTTGAAGGTACCATAAAATTGCTTTTTCAACCCGGTGAGGAGAAAATTCCCGGAGGAGCATCTATGATGATCAAAGACAAGGCACTTCAAAACCCTTCTCCAACAGCTATAATTGGCCAACATGTTATGCCTTTTATTCCTGTAGGAAAAGTGGGTTTTAGGAAAGGCATGTACATGGCCAGTGCAGATGAATTGTACCTGAAAGTAAAAGGAAAAGGTGGTCATGGTGCAATGCCAGAAACTATAATAGATCCAATCTTGATCAGTGCTCATATTTTAATCGCATTGCAGCAAGTGGTAAGCAGAAAAGCTAACCCTAAAACCCCATCAGTCCTTTCATTTGGTAAAGTTATAGCTGAAGGTGCTACCAATGTTATTCCAAATGAGGTTAACATTGAAGGTACTTTCAGGACATTGAATGAGGTTTGGCGAAAAGAAGCCCATGTACACATGGTTAAAATAGCCAAGGGTATCGCTGAAGGTATGGGTGGAGAAGTAGAGTTTGAAATTCGAAGTGGTTATCCATTTCTTAAAAATAACCCTGAATTGACCCAAAGGGCAATTGATGCAGCAGAGATTTATCTGGGCAAAGAAAATGTACTAGATCTCGACATCTGGATGGCTGCCGAAGATTTTTCTTACTACGCCCAGGAAATTGACGGCTGTTTTTACAGATTGGGTACAAGAAATGAAGCAAAAGGAATTGTATCAAGCGTACATACGCCAACTTTTGATATTGATGAGGATGCTTTGGGCATTAGTACAGGTTTAATGGCCTTTTTAGCATTAGAAGAGCTAAAGCATCAATAAACCAACAGAGAACAATGAAAAAATCATTTTTGACATCCTTTTTGGTTGGCGTAATTGTCCTCAATTCATTTGGCTGGGGCCAAACGGGCCATAGGGTAGTAGGAGAAATAGCCTCCTATCACCTGAGTAAAAAGGCTGCAAAAAGTATTGAAGGGATACTCGGCCCGGAGTCACTGGCTATGGTTGCCAACTGGATGGATGAAATAAAATCAGATCCTGCCTACAACCGTCTAAAATCTTGGCATTATTTGACTGTTAAAACTGGCCAAATCTATAATCCAAGTATTCAGGAAAAATCCGGAGATGCTTTTGGCAAGGCAAAAATGATTATCGCCGCCCTTAAAAATGGCGAACTCGACCGAGAAGAAAAGAAAGCCTATCTTAAAATGCTTGTTCATCTGGTAGGTGACCTTCACCAACCACTTCATGTTGGAACCGGAGAAGACAGAGGAGGAAATGATATAAAAGTTACTTATTTCAATCAAAATACTAACTTACACACCGTTTGGGACACCAAAATAGTAGACGATAAAAACCTTAGTTATACTGAACTGTCCAGGCATCTTAACAGGCGAGCTACCAAGAGCCTGATTGCAGAGTATCAAAACGTCCCAATGGACAATTGGTTACAAGAGGCTATGGATTTGCGGCCGATTATTTATGACATGCCTGACAACAATCGTTTGTTCTATCCCTATGGTTACAAAACATATCCCGTAATTGAAGGCCGCCTATTGGCCGGGGGTATCAGACTAGCAGGTATACTGAACGATATATTTGGATAACCTGGCTAACCTCAGTTCCCCGCAGCCAAAACAGCCAGATCAATAGTCTCGGGCAGATAGCTATTTAGCGAAATGGCACAGGATGCTAGCGTTGCACCAGTCGTCATGACATCATCTACCAAAAGTATTCTTTGGCCTTTTATTACCTCTGTATCACAGGCCTCGAAAACGTCAGATACATTGTCCCAACGCTCAATTCTCGATTTATTGGTTTGTGTCTCTGTAGGTCGTTTTCTTAACAAAAAGCACTTGCATTCAATTTCCAAAGCTTCGGCAATACCCATAGCAAAATGTTCACTTTGGTTGTAACCCCTAATTTCTTGTTTTCGCACATGCAAAGGCACTGGCACTACATGGCTCCAATTATTTCTGAAACCGTTCTTTTTTAATAAATACCCATAATGTAGCCCCAAGACCCTTGCCAGGTCTGGTTTATTTTTATATTTAATTTGATGCAGGAGTTTCTGACTAAACCCCTTTTTGGAAAACCTAAGATAGGCCATGACCTTTTCCACAGGAGCGAGGCCTAGAAGTTTGATTTTCAAATCGTTTTCTTTAGGAATTAGGTGATAACTGGTCACAGGTAACTGAGAAATACATATTTTACACAGTTGGTCTTCAAAAGAAAACAAACTACGTTTACACAAACAACATGTTTCTGGTAATACAAGTGATAAAAAATCTTCCCAATATTTGAAACGCATACCTAAAATGGGTTGCTTATAATTGATGAGCCATATTACCTGCTATATTTGTAATCAAATGGCCTGTATCAATTTAAAGAAAAATTTCAATTAATGAAATGAGCAGAAATACAGAAAAGACAAAAAAAATAAAATAAAATGGCATTGTTAAAAAAAGACTTGGATTTAGAAAGAAGATGGTCAAAACTTCTCTCTGGGTTACATGATATATTTGGAAAAAAACCCTCTGATCTGAATGCCGTATTGTTTATAATAGGGGTACAGGAACTTGGAAAAGGACCAGGCCATTTTTCAAAAGAGGAAAAACAAGATTTAATGCATATTGCAGTTTGTAAGGTATTAAGTTTCTCGGATTTCTATACTTTGGATTTTATTGATCAAGATGGATGGCCACATTGGAAATTATTAAAGAAATTACCCCATTTAGACAGTGCTGAGCAGGAAAAGATGCTAAAAATCCATGTTTTAGATTATTTTGAAGATGAATTTGAAATAGACATTAAATGAAGATAATTTCCTATAATGTAAATGGAATTAGGGCAGCCTTAAAAAAAGGCTTTGCTGAGTGGCTAAAAACAGAGAATCCTGATATTATCGGGTTGCAAGAAGTCAAGTCAATGGAAAACCAAATAGATATATCTATTTTCAAGGACTTAGGCTACCAGGTTTATTGGTATCCAGCAGTCAAGAAAGGATACAGTGGTGTAGCCATATTAAGCAAAGAAAAGCCTGATAACGTAAGCTATGGAATAGGTATAAGCGCTTATGATGATGAGGGCAGGACAATTAGAGCAGACTATGAAAACTTTTCATTTCTGTGTGCCTACTTTCCCTCTGGCACCACTGGGGGAATTAGGCAGGAGTTTAAATATGCTTTCCTTGATGATATTTATGGGTACACACAGGATTTAATTAAGCAAAGACCTAACCTTATACTAAGTGGGGATTATAATATATGTCACAAACCGATAGATATTCACAATCCAGTAGCCAACAAAAAAACGTCTGGCTTTCTTCCAGAAGAAAAAGCCTGGATGGATAAGTTCACATCCACTGGTTTTGAAGACAGTTTCAGGCTATTAAATACCAAGCCTGACCAATACAGCTGGTGGAGCTATCGTGCCAATGCCAGGGCCAATAACAAGGGCTGGAGGATAGACTATCACATGACCACTCCCACAATGAGTGCCAAAGTAAAAAAAGTAAATATTTTACAAGGAGTCCATCATTCTGATCATTGTCCAGTAGTAGTAGAAGTTTAAGAATAATAAAATAAAGTCGTGGTAAAAGCCAAAAAATACGATGAAATCAATAAAAATTTCCATTCCATCTTTGATTGAAAATATTAATATTGTTGAGAGTTTTATTGATAATGCCAGGGAAAAGTTTCAGATTAACGATGACATCTATGGCAATATCATGATTTCAGTAACGGAATGTGTGAATAATGCCATTGTGCATGGTAATAAAATAGACAAAAACAGAGTTGTCAAACTAGAACTCTTATTCTTAGACAATCAGATCAAATTCATTATTGAAGATGATGGTGATGGTTTTGACCATCAAAACCTCAATGATCCGACTTCTATGGAAAATTTAGAAAAATCTGGAGGAAGGGGAGTATTCATTATGAAACATTTATGTGATGAAGTGGAGTTTGAGAATAATGGTAGAAAGATTACCCTCACTTTTTACATGGATTAAAATGGCTATTAATTTCTTTGAAGAAGAAATAAAATCATCCTTAACCAATAAAAGAATGGTGAAGGAATGGATCAAGCAAATTGCAAGTAAAAAAGGGTTCACGATTGTTACATTGAACTACATTTTTTGCTCAGATGAATATTTATTGGATATAAATATAAACTACCTTAACCACGACACTTATACGGATGTCGTTACTTTCGACCAATCTGAAAAAGAAATTGAGATAGAAGGGGATATTTATATTAGTATAGATAGAGTAAAAGAAAACGCAAATAACCAACAAACGATTTATAAAGAAGAGCTCTTAAGAGTTTTGGCCCATGGGCTTCTTCATCTTTGTGGGTTTAAGGACAAAACCAAAGTGGATAAATCAGAAATGAGAAATGAAGAAAATATTTCCCTCTCATTGTATCCACCGTCAACTGTTCCACGTGGAACAGTAAAATAAAACCATTAAATCATAGGCAAGTGTTTCACGTGAAACACTAAATCAAACGAATATGTTTCCAATATACGATGTAATAGTAGTAGGTGCAGGACATGCAGGATGCGAAGCAGCGCATGCAGCTGCAAAGATGGGGTCTTCTGTTTTATTGTGTACCATGAACATGAACACCATAGCTCAAATGTCATGTAACCCAGCAATGGGCGGTGTGGCGAAAGGGCAAATAGTAAGAGAAATTGATGCACTAGGTGGTAAGTCAGGAATAATATCTGACAAATCTACCATTCAGTTTAGGATGTTAAACCGATCCAAAGGGCCTGCAATGTGGTCTCCTAGAAGTCAAAATGATAGAATGCGTTTCGCAGAAGAATGGAGATTAGCGCTAGAAGCTACTCCAAATCTGGATTTTTGGCAGGAAATGATTACCGGTCTTATTGTAAAGGATGGGAGGATAAAAGGAGTCAAAACTGGGCTTGGAATAGAGATAAAAAGCAAATCTGTAGTTTTGACCAATGGAACATTCTTAAATGGGATAATCCATATAGGTGAAAAAAAGATGGGCGGGGGAAGAACTGGAGAAATTGCTTCCAAAGGAATAACAGAAGATCTCAGAGAAATAGGGTTCGAATCAGGAAGAATGAAGACCGGAACACCACCACGAGTAGATGGAAGAAGCCTTAATTATTCCCTAATGGAAGTACAAGAAGGAGATATAAATCCTGAAAAATTCTCCTATTCAGACAAAACCGAACCAATCAAAAACCAGAGAACATGCTGGATCACATATACCAATAAGGAGGTTCACGAAACTCTAGAGACAGGATTTAACAGGTCTCCAATGTTTAATGGTAGAATTCAAGGGTTGGGCCCAAGATATTGCCCATCCATAGAAGATAAAATCAATCGCTTTGCCGAAAGAGAAAGGCACCAGATATTCGTGGAACCGGAAGGGTGGAATACAGTAGAGATATATGTCAATGGTTTTTCTACTTCCCTCCCTGAAGATGTACAGTACAAAGCCATTAGAAAGATTAAAGGATTTGAAAATGCTAAAATGTTCAGGCCTGGGTATGCTATAGAATATGATTTCTTTCCTCCAACACAACTAAAGTTAACCCTTGAAACAAAGCTAGTGGAGAACTTATACTTTGCTGGACAAATTAACGGTACAACGGGCTATGAAGAAGCCGCAGCCCAAGGTCTAATGGCAGGTATAAATGCCCACAACAAAGTAAAAGAGAAGGAACCCTTCGTACTCAAAAGATCAGAAGCCTATATCGCAGTATTAATAGATGACCTTATCAATAAAGGGACAGAAGAACCGTACCGCATGTTTACCTCAAGGGCGGAATTTAGATTGCTACTGAGACAGGATAATGCAGATTTGAGATTAACTCCCTATGGATTTAAATTAGGTTTGGCAGAAGAAAAAGAATACTTGCAAACACTAGTCAAAGAAGAAAAAACAAAGGAATTAACGAAAAGGTTAGAAAAATTTAAATTGTCACCAGATGAGGTAAATCCAGGTTTGGAGAATTTAAATACAGCACTTGTCAAAGAAAAGATAACAGTTGAAAAACTATTGAAAAGACCGAATGTGGGTTTGCAAGACATTATAAATATTAGTGATCAACTAAAAGAGGAGACAGTAGATTATTCCAAAGCTGTAAAAGAACAGACTGAAATACTTATTAAATACAAATCCTACATTGAAAAGGAAAGGCAAATGGTAGAAAAAATAAGTAATTTGGAAGACCTAAAAATACCTACCACAATGGAATATGAAAATATAAAAGCACTATCAGCAGAAGGAAGACAAAAGTTAAGTAAGATTCAACCACAAACAATTGGACAGGCTTCAAGAATTAGTGGCGTATCACCGGCAGATATGTCAATACTTACCATTTATTTAGGAAGATAACATGTACGAAAGGTTAACCAAATGCCCGCTATGTAAAAGTGAGCAGTTTATTAATCATCTAGTCGTAAAAGACCATGCAATTAGCAAAGAGCCATTTATCATTTGTGCTTGCCAAAATTGTAACTTATGGTTTACCAATCCAAGACCAATTGAAAAAAATATAGCCATATACTATAACAACCCAACCTATATTTCTCACCAGGATAAAAGTAAAAACCTAACAGATTTAGTCTACAAAGCTATCAGAAAGTATACCCTAAACCAAAAATTAAACTGGATCAACACCAGACGAAGCAGCAAAGGTAGACTACTTGATTATGGTTGTGGGGTAGGTTTGTTTGTGAAAACATGCACCAATGACGGTTGGGAAGCTTATGGTATAGAGCCAAATGAGAAAGCAGCAACATATGCTACTGATAACAATAAGGTCAGTATTATAACTGATTTCGAAGGTCTTGAAAAGAAAAAGAAATTCGATGTAATTACGTTATTTCATGTTTTGGAACACGTACATAAGTTGGATAAAACAATAGATATCCTGCTTAGTAAGCTAAAGAAACGAGGTATATTATTCATTGCAGTACCCAATAGGGATTCATTCGATGCAACTTTATTTAAAGAAAATTGGGCAGCTTTGGATGTTCCAAGACATTTATACCACTTTAATACGAGCTCAATGGAGTATCTAACAGATAAACATAACTGTAGAATTGTCGACATAATACCCATGAAGTTCGATAGCTATTATGTTTCACTTTTAAGTCATCAGTTTAATGACTCCAAAAACAAATTCATTGAAGCGATTAAAACGGGATATAAGTCCAATAGACAGGCTAAAATAAATGGTAACAATTACTCAAGTTTGCTATTCGTGATTAAAAAGAAATGAACCAACTCTTCCATAAAATATCATACCTTATAATTGCCCTAGCCTTGGTATCCTGTGCAAAACAGAGTTCACCGATGGGAGGACCAAAGGATGAATCATCACCAATACTGCTGTCTTCAAGCCCCAAAAACGAAAGCTTAAATGTCAAACCAGCAAAAATTGACTTTGAATTTAATGAATTCGTTAAACTTGAAACACCTTCGCAATCCATTATAATAACACCAAAAGTAGAGAAAGATAAAGTAGCATTTTTAGCCATTAAAAATAGGGTTCTAATCACCTTGAATCAAGAACTTGAAGACAGTACAACATATGTCTTTAATTTTCAAAAAAGCATTCAAGATGTTTCTGAAGGTAATCCTGCTGAACGATTGAAACTGGTTTTTTCAACAGGTCAAACCATAGATAGTCTTACCGTAACTGGTAAAGTGGACTACTGGTTTACCAAAGATAAGGAAGATTACAAAGACCTGCTGGTAGGCCTTTATATCAATGAAGACACTACAGATCTATTCAGTTCAGCACCTTATTATATAGCCCAGGTAGATACAGCGGGGAAATTTGAAATCACCAATATAAAGGCAGGTACCTTCAGAGCCTATGCTTGGCACGATGATAATAATTCCCTAAAAACCGAATACCGTAATGAACCCTATGGATTCATATCAGAACCGATAGAGGTAAACAGAAATTTACAAAACCTTCAAATTAACATTAACAGGGCAGATTTAAGTCCATTAAAAATTAATAGAACTTCCAATGCAGGAAGTAACTTCGATGTCATACTAAGTAAAGAAATAGCCAATTATAAAGTAACCCATGAAGATAAAAACTCAAAATTGTACTTTAGATTAAAAGAAAACAACTTAAGATTCTATCATTCAGATTTAGTTAATGACAGTACTCAAATAAGGTTGCAATTAGCAGATTCAGTGGGAATAATGGTAGATACCACATTGTATGCTCGATTTGAAGAAAGTGAAAGAAGTAAAGAAAAACTTGAAATTACTTCTAAAGGACCGACAAAATTCACAGAAATAATAAAAGCGAAGCTAGGCTTTAATAAACCACTGATTAAGATCAATTATGATTCATTATACGTTACCTATGATACCGCTAGTATAATTCCTATAACTCCTTCCATGGTATATCTAACAGACAGCACAGGAAGCAGAACTGAATTAAACATTTCCATACCTATAAATGATTCAATTCCCTTTGAAAAATACAAACTAATTTCAGCGGATTCTACCTTTAAAGATGCAGAAAACCTATGGAATGAAAAGCAATTTGAAGCTAATTTCAATCGTCTAAAAAAAGAAAACTTAGGGGATGAAATAAGTGGAACAATAGATTCAGATGAAAGACCAATTATGGTTCAGCTATTGGATAACAAGGCTAACATAGTAGCACAGCAATACCTGGAAGAAAGTAATAAATTTTCCTTCACAAAACTAGAAGCCACGAATTATCGCTTGCGAGCTTTCATAGATAGAAATGGAAACAAGGCATGGGATCCTGGTAATATAAACTTGAACAGGCAGCCAGAACCGGTCTATTTTTACATGGATGAGGAAACCAGAAGTAAAGAGCTCATTTTAAGAGGAAAATGGACAATAAATAAGCAGATAGTTCGCAAAAGAAGAGAGTCAGGCTTACTTATTAACAAAATTGAAACTGACCTTTTTGAGATTGATGGACTACCTATAATTATTCTAGAAATTAGCGAAAGGGATTTGTTAAATAACTGATTAATAGTAACTTATATCTAAATCGAGATTTTATGAACGCTGTTGATAAGCAAAAAATAAAAGTGGATAAGTATATAGATACCTGTTTGTATCAACATCCAAAATCAGGATTAATAACAATATTTACCCACATCCTATTCCGCTGGGGATAACCATCTGCTTGTACACATTTATGAACATAGATACCAACCGAGTACTTATACCCAATTAGAATGGACAGTTTATACACACAAACTTGCATACTGAAATTATCCATCACACAGCCAATAACTTAGCTATCAAAAACCATGTGCGTAAGAAGTGTATAAGTACCTAATTGCCTGTACAAAATGGTGAGTAATTAAAATCAGAGCACTTTACCAACATATCCACTCTATAATAATAACAATAGATTTCTTAATTTGTAAAAATCCTAAAATAAATAAGGTGTGTATAAAATACCAACCTTCGAGATTAAATATAGCTACGAATTGAGAATTAACTTTTTAAATTTAAGATCTATTTCCATTGGTAAATTTGAAGGTTACTAAAATCCAAATTAATAATTTTGATCCTAGGTTGAGTTTTACCAAGACTCATTGAAGGGAAAGCTATTTTAGGAACACCACAAATTTTAATAATAGGACCCTTTCTGGTTAAAAACTATATCGTTTTTCTTTTATCCTCGATGAAAAGGTATTCTCATCTTTATAGGTTGCTTGTTACAAACTGCTTAAATCTTCGTAATTTATTATGCATGCATAATTATTTTCATTAAATTGATTGCGATAGACACATATGAAAAAGGAAGAAACAATAGATTTTCAAATTAAATCCTGTTGGCACTCTATTTCTAGAATGTATAACCAAAAGGCGAATATGGAAGGAATTACAACTTCCATGGGATTCGTGCTTATAAATATTCACTCCAGTGAGGGAACAGCAGCTACTAAAATTGCGCCCAAAATGGGTTTGGAATCCAGAAGTCTTACAAGATTACTGAAGACAATGATAGAAAAAGAGTTGATAGTAAAAATCCCTGACTTAGAAGATAAACGATCTGTTAAGGTTTTTTTAACAGAAAATGGGAAACAAAAAAAAGCTGCTGCAGTAAGTACTATTAAGGAGTTTAACGAAAAGGTTCGCGAAAAGCTAACAGAAGAAGAGTTTGGAGCCTTTTTTGTTTTATTTCAAAAAATAAATACGGTAATAAATGCACTTCAAAAATCGTAAACCAATTAGATTAAATCAATAACAATAAGCAAATATATAACCAATGAAAAAAAGCATAAAAAAAGTTGCCGTTTTAGGCTCCGGAATCATGGGGTCGAGAATCGCTTGTCATTTCGCCAATATTGGGGTTGAAGTGTTGCTTTTGGATATAATTCCTAAAGGCCCAAATGATAATGAAGCAAAGCAAGGTTTAACTGTTCAAAGCAAGGAAGTAAGAAACAGAATTGTTAACGATGCATTAAAAAGTACGTTTTATTCCAAACCGTCTCCTATATACGACAAGGAATACGTAAAAAGGATCACAACAGGTAATTTTGACGATGACTTGCCAAAAATCAATGGTTACGATTGGGTAATAGAAGTAATTGTTGAAAACCTTGAGATCAAGCAGCACCTCTATGAAAAAGTAGAAAAATACCGCAAACCTGGATCGCTTATTACTTCCAATACCTCAGGTATACCCATTCATTTAATGAGTGATAATAGGACCGAAGATTTTCAGCAGTGTTTTGCAGGAACTCATTTTTTCAATCCTCCCAGATACCTTCGATTATTTGAAATTATACCAGGACCTAAAACCAAGACTGAAATTATCGACTTTTTAATGGACTATGGTGACAGGTTCCTTGGTAAAGAAACAGTTCTATGTAAAGATACACCCGCCTTTATAGCCAATAGAATAGGAGTATATGCTCTTATCTCTGCTATACATACGATAGAAAAGCAAGGACTTAGCGTATCTGAGGTAGACAAGATGACTGGGACGGTAATAGGAAGGGCAAAATCAGCCACTTTCAGGACCTTAGATGTAGTTGGGCTTGATACTACTGTACATGTAGCTAACAACCTCTATAAGGTACTGGAACATGATGAATCAAGAGACAAATTTAAATTACCTAAGAGTGTTCAGGTATTAAATGATAACAAATGGTTTGGGGACAAAAGTGGAAAAGGCTTTTTTCAAATGATCAGACATGAAGATGGTCGCAAAGAGTTAAAGGAAATTGATTTTCAAACCTACGAATATAAACCAGTAGAAAAACCAAAAATCAAAGCATTAGAAGCTTCTAAGGGCATTGATGATTTGAAGGAAAGAATCAAGTTTTTAGTTAATTATGAAGACAAAGCAGGAACCTTTTACCGGGCCATTTTCTATGACCTGTTTCGATATTGTTCGTTTAGAATTCCAGAAATAGCGGATGAATTGTACCGAATAGATCAGGCAGTTAGTGCAGGGTTTGGATGGGATTACGGGCCATTCGAAAACTGGGATATATTAGGTGTAAAAACCACCGCTGAAGCAATGGAAAAAGCAGGTGAAAAACCTGCTGAATGGGTTTATGAACTATTGGCTGCTGGTCATACCAGTTTTTATAAAGTTGAAAGTGGTAAAAAACATTACTACGACATCCCATCAAAAACATATAAACCTGTTCCTGGGTTGGAGGAATTTATACTCCTGGAGACCCTTAAATCCACCCAAAAGAAACTTTGGAGCAATGAGGGAGCATCTATTTATGACATCGGGGATGATGTAATTGGCCTGGAATTTCACACTAAAATGAATTCTCTTGGTCAAGAAGTTGTGGAAGGAATTAATATGGCCATTACTATAGCAGAGAAATCCTACAAAGGACTGGTGATAGGCAATGAAGGAGGCAATTTTTCTGCTGGGGCGAATTTGGCCATGTTATACATGTTTGCAGGAGATCAGGATTTCGATGAAATCAATTTGATGATTGCTCAATTTCAAAATACGGTGTTAAGGGCAAGGTTTTCTTCAATTCCAGTAGTGGTAGCGCCTCATAATATGGCATTGGGAGGAGGCTGTGAATTGTCTCTTCATGCTGATGCAGTCCAAGCACATGCAGAATTGTATATGGGTCTAGTAGAAGTAGGGGTGGGCCTAATCCCTGCAGGTGGTGGAACGAAAGAAATGACCCTAAGATTTTCAGAGAGCATCGTTCCGGGTGATGTAGAATTAAACCGACTGCAGGAAACATTTATGAACATTGCTACTGCTAAGGTTTCCACATCAGCAGCCGAAGCCCGAAACTTCGGTTACCTAGAACAAAAGGATGCAATTAGCATGAATAGAAAACGTCAATTGGCGGAAGCAAAAGAAAAAGTTATTGAATTATTTGATGCAGGATATACGCAACCGCTGGAGAGAAAAGACATCAAGGTACTTGGTAAATCTTCGTTGGCGCTCTTTGAAACAGGAATAACCGGGATGCGATATGGCACTTATATTTCTGAACATGATGCAAAAATTGCTAAAAAATTAGCTTGGATAATGAGTGGCGGTGATCTTTCTACACCAACAGAAGTAAGTGAAAGATATTTGCTGGATTTAGAAAGAGAAGCCTTCCTCAGTCTTACAGGGGAAAAGAAAACCTTGGAAAGGATTCATAGTATCCTTTTTAAAGGCAAACCTTTGAGGAATTAAGCAACAAAATGACCAATACATTAAAATTGGTCTTGCTTTGAAACAGCAAAGTTAGCTTCATTCAATTTAACTATATTCGAGCATTTAAATAAACATCAAATGGAAGCATATATTATCAATGGCTATAGATCTGCAATAGGAAAAGCAAAAAAAGGAGGATTTAGATTTTACAGACCCGACGACTTGGCGGCTGATATTATCAAATATTTAATGGCTGATACCCCGGGTTTGGAAGCCAAAATGGTGGATGATCTAATTGTAGGAAATGCCGTACCTGAAGCAGAGCAGGGCATGCAAATGGGAAGAATGATTTCTCTTTTGGCATTGTCCGAAGATACTCCGGGCTTTATAATCAACAGATATTGTGGCTCCGGGCTGGAAGCCATCGCTTTAGCAACGGCCAAAATAAGATCTGGAATGGCAGATTGTATCATTGCTGGCGGAACTGAGTCCATGTCTATGGTGCCTATGATGGGCTACAAGACGGCTCTCAATTACAATATATCAACCGAAAACCCAGACTACTATTTAAGCATGGGTTTAACAGCAGAGGAACTGGCGAAAGATTTTAATGTCACAAGGGAGGATTCAGATCAGTTTGCTGTTAGATCTCATGAAAAAGCCATCAGCGCTATTAAAGAAGGAAGGTTTAAAGATGAGATTGTACCAGTAGAGGTAGAAGAAACCTATCTGGATGAAAATTTAAAAAGACAAACGAGAAAATATACAGTAGATACTGATGAAGGCCCAAGACCAGGGACCACCATGGAGGTTTTGGCCAATTTAAAGCCTGTATTCAGACAAGGTGGGCAGGTTACGGCAGGAAATTCTTCTCAAACTTCGGACGGTGCGTCTTTTGTAGTCGTTATGTCAGAACGCATGATGAAAGAACTGGGTTTGGAGCCAATGGCCAGACTTGTTTCATATAGTGTTGGGGGAGTAGAGCCTAGGATAATGGGAATGGGTCCTAAAATAGCAGTTCCAAAAGCGTTAAAACAAGCAGGAATAACGCTTAATGACATTGACCTCATAGAACTAAACGAAGCCTTTGCTACTCAGGCATTGGCGGTTATTCGCTCACTGGATTTTAATCCGGACATTGTCAATGTAAATGGAGGAGCAGTTGCTTTGGGCCACCCGCTGGGTTGCACAGGTGCCAAGCTTACCGTGCAAATGATAAATGAACTGAAAAAACGACAAGGAAAATATGGTCTTGTTACCGCATGCGTTGGAGGAGGTCAGGGTGTAGCAGGTGTTATTGAACTGTTATAATTGAACTTGGTACGGGTAATTGGCTGCAAGCCATAATTACCTAATGATTTTGGCTTAAAGTTTTGATTATCTAAAGAGAAATTAACCATGGAAACAATTAATAAAAAGAATGCCCTTGACGGTGGAGCCTTTCTTATCAAAGAAACAGAAGCATCTGCTGTATTTATACCCGAGGAGTTTAGCGAAGAACAAAGAATGATGGGCCAAGCATGCCAGGATTTTCTGGATATGGAAATTACTCCCAAAATGGAGGAGATTGACAGCATGAAGAATCCCGAACTCGTGCCTACAATTTTAAAAAAAGCAGGAGAGCTTGGACTCCTTGGTATAGCTGTTCCCGAAGAATATGGAGGATTGGGCATGAGTTTCAATACTTCTATGTTGATTGCAGACATTATTGGCGCAGCAGGGTCATTTTCTACAACTTATGGAGCACATTCCGGAATAGGGACGCTGCCTGTACTTTATTATGGGACAGAAGAGCAAAAGAAAAAATACCTTCCCAAACTTACCAATGCCGACTGGGCTGCATGTTACTGTTTGACGGAACCAGATGCTGGATCTGATGCGAACAGTGGGAAAACCAAGGCCACTATAAATAATGAAGGCACCCATTACCTGATCAATGGGCAAAAAATGTGGATTTCGAATGCCGGCTTTGCTGATTTTTTTATCGTTTTTGCCAAGGTGGATGACGATAAAAATCTTTCTGCATTTTTGGTTGAAAAAACCTTCGGTGGAATCACCATGAATGCCGAAGAGAAAAAGATGGGTATCAAAGGAAGTTCTACCCGACAGGTCTTTTTTAATGATTGTCCGGTGCCGGTGGAGAACTTGCTTTCTGAAAGGGGAAATGGCTTTAAAATCGCAGTGAATATTCTCAACATTGGTCGAATAAAACTAGGTGCTGGGGTGCTTGGAGGATGTAGGACTATTTTAGGTTATTCTATTAAATACAGTGCTGATAGGAAACAATTTGGCATTTCCATCAATTCCTTTGGTGCAATTCAGGCGAAACTTGCAGAAATGGCCATCAGGACCTATGCCTGCGAATCCCTGTGCTACCGTGCGGGCCAGAATGTGGAAGACAGGATAGCAGCATTGGAAGCTGAAGGAATGGAACCCAACATGGCTAAGCTGAAAGGAGTGGAACAATTTGCAATAGAGTGTGCCATTGCCAAGGTTCATGGATCTGAAGTGTTGGATTATGTTACCGATCAAGGCGTACAAATTTATGGAGGCATGGGATATTCAGCGGAAGCGCCAATGGAACGCGCCTTTAGGGATGCAAGAATTTCCAGGATATATGAGGGCACCAATGAAATCAATAGAATTCTGATGGTAGGCATGTTACTTAAGCGGGCCATGAAAGGGGAGATCGATATTTTTGGTCCAGCCATGGTTGTCGCAAAAGAGTTGACAGCTGTTCCTAGCTTCTCCAGTACAGATACTTCTCAACCTTTGTCGGCAGAAAAAGAAACCCTGAGAAATCTTAAAAAGGTTTTTTTGATGATTGGGGGAAAAGCTGCTCAAGATTTAGGAGCTAAAATGGATCAGGAACAAGAGATTATGATGAACCTGGCAGACATAATGATCGAAATTTATGCTGCAGAGTCTACTTTGTTACGAACAGAAAACTTGTTGAATAAAAATGGTGAAGAAGCGGTGAAGAATCATCTGGCAGTTACCAAGGTTTACCTTTACGAAGCAGTGGAAAAAATTCAATCAGCCGGAAAAGAGGCCATTATATCTTTTACCAAAGGCGATGAACAAAAAATGCTTTTGATGGGTCTAAAGCGATTTACTAAATACGACAATGTTAATACCAAAGATTTGCGTCGGGAAATTGCAGCATCGCTTATCTCAAAAGGAAAGTATTTCTTCTTCCATGCCTAAAAAACACAGATGAGTCAAATTGAAGCTTGGCTAAGTGGGCCATTACCGAAAATTCCATTTCTGCTTCAACCTGCAGCACATGCGCTAGTACAAACAGAAATGGAATTAAAGGAATGCATGGATGGATTTTTCGATGGGCTTCTCTGGGAAACAGTTGCAGGGAGGGCTAGTGTAGGTTTTCACTTGCAACATTTATCAGGAGTCAGTTTTCATTGTGTTTTATTATAACCAAACCACTTCGCTAACCATTTATTTTCTAAATTACAGCGTAAACCTTTTCTAGCTAAACGCTATTTGCTACTGAGAAGCGAAATAACAACTGAGCGAATGAATATAATAAAACAAGTTGTTTTAATCCTTTTGTCCCTATTTCTGCTTTATTTTTCCTTTTCTATGGTAAGGAAAATAGTGGTTTTTGGACCGGAGCAATTAGGGTTTGGCGAGTCATTTTTTCTGGCTTTTTTGATTAATCTATGTGTCACCGGAATTTTTGCATTTCCAGGTTTTGTATTGCCCACCAGTAGGTTGATGCCTCAGGGCTATTATGCCATTAAAAATTCCTCAAATGTAATGCGCTGGTATAGGATTCTCGGGATAAAGTATTTCCAAAAATTATTGATTCTATTCTTTTGGGGTAAAAATGCCAACAGGAAAAAGTTTTTTGACGGGACAAAGAAAGGCCTGGATCAATTTATCTTCCAATCCAGACAAGCTGAGTTTGGTCACCTAGGTCCTTTTATCATAATTTTATTAATATCAATTTTACTGTCCTTTTACGGCTACTTTCTATTGGTGTTATTTGCAATGATTATTAATTTAATTGGTAATTTCTATCCCGTGATCCTGCAACGATACCATAGGATAAGAATAGAAAAAATACTAGATAGATAATCCAAACATTGACCATTCTCTATAACTACTTGATACAATGAATTTCATATGAATAGGATGAAACTTGGATTAGGCGGAGGTTGTCACTGGTGTACCGAAGGAGTTTTCAGTGCGGTATTAGGCGTAAAGGAAGTAAAACAAGGCTGGATATTTTCTGATTCTCCTTATCAAGAATGGTCTGAAGGAGTTGAGATTCTCTTTGACCCAGAACTGGTGACTATCTCATTGTTGATAGCAATTCACCTACATTCTCATAGTTGCACGAGCAATCATGCGCTGCGTAAAAAATACAGATCAGCGATCTATTATTTTAATGAGGGGCAAAAAAAGGCAAGCCAATTTGCTCTTTTACAAATGAAAAGCGATTTTGAACAATCGATTGTTACTAAAGTTATTCCATTTAAAGGCTTTAAAATCAATACGGAGCAATTTTTGGATTACTATTATAAGAATCCTGACTTACCATTTTGTACAAACCATATAAAACCTAAACTAATTGCTTTAAAAGATCGTTTTCAAAAAGCGATGGATATAAAAACATTGGACAAAAAGCCATAACAGCCTAACAATCAAACTTCCTAATTAGTTTGTTTCAAGGGTGAATTTAGTAATACATAAAGACAAATAGTATGAATTGGAATGATGTAATCAACTATGCCAATAATGGGAATTTAAAGCCCGATCGTAGGGTGGAAAAATCGGAGGCTGAATTTAAAAAACAGCTTACTGAAGAGGAATTTGGCGTAACAAGACAGAAGGGAACGGAAAGGGCTTTTAGCTCAGATGTTTGCAGTTCTTTTGAGCCGGGTATATATGCTTGCGTATGTTGCGGCACCCTGCTTTTTGATGCCAGTGAAAAATTTGAAAGTGGATCTGGATGGCCTTCATTTACCAAGCCAATTAAAGACAATGCTGTAGCCCATCACAAAGACAGCAGTTTTGGGATGGTTAGAGTTGAAACCACTTGTAATACTTGCGATGCACATTTGGGACATGTCTTTCCTGATGGCCCAGCACCCAGTGGTTTGCGCTTTTGCATGAATGCCGTTTCCCTTAAAAAGGTGGAAGAGGAGGCTCAAAAATAGAAATCCAAGTGGGTAAAGATTTCTGCAAGAAATTTCTGAATTTAGTTTTATTTTAAATTTTTATAGTAAATCTGTATAGGTAGTTAAAGGAAACTATTAAAAAGCCCTTTGACTTGGCAAAATACTGCCAACTGTATGAAAACACCCTCCCATTTGTAGGTGAATGGAAATTATTGATTAAAATTATATAAATTCCCCTATGATTAATTCCAAACCGTATCCCATGGTAAAAAATAGCCTAAGGACGATTTTTAATTTATGGTTGGTCCTATCAGTGTTACCTGCATTTGCTCAGAGGAATGCAGTACCGGTATTTGAAAACGGTGAAGCGCAGGAGGTGAAGGCGTTTAAAGATCAAGGCAAGTGGATTCGACATGACCTTTGGGTGGAAACGGATTTTGATAGTGATGTGGATGGTAAAATGGACCGGATGCATGTGGACGTGACTCGTCCTTATCAGACCGAATATGAAGGGTTAAAACTTCCTGTTATATATATATCAAGTCCTTATTTTACAGGAGTAGCTCCTGATGTTCCTGGACTTTTTTGGGAGGTTAGGCATGAATTGGGAAAACCGCCAAAAGAAAGGGCACATCCGCAGGTCAAGACCATTTATAAACGACCATTTATTTCTGACTCTCATATCCGGGAATGGGTGCCAAGGGGGTATATTGTCGTTCATTCCTCTTCTCCGGGAACAGGTTTATCTCAAGGGGCACCAACAGTGGGTGGACTAAATGAATCTCTTGCACCCAAGGCGGTGATCGATTGGCTTTGTGGTCGCAGAAATGGCTATACAAGTATTGATGGAAATGAAAAGGTAGAAGCCTTCTGGTCCACGGGCAAAGTGGGGATGACCGGGACCTCTTATAATGGCACTATTCCGCTTGCGGCTGCCACCACGGGAGTGGAAGGTCTGGAAGCCATTATTCCCATAGCGCCCAATACTTCTTACTATCATTATTACCGGTCGAATGGCTTGGTGCGTTCTCCTGGAGGATACCTAGGTGAAGACATTGATGTGTTGTATGACTTTATCCACAGTGGGGATACGGCCATGAGGGCGAGCAATAATGCGCGTATTCGTGACAAGGAAATGAAAAATGGTATGGACAGAGAAAGCGGTGATTTAAACGATTTCTGGTTTGGACGAGATTACCTTTACCAAATGAAACCCATGAAGGCTGCCTTGTTAATGTCCCATGGCTTTAATGATTGGAATGTGATGCCCGAGCATAGTTATAGAATCTATAAAAAAGCCGTCGAAATGGGCATTCCATCCCAGCTCTATTACCACCAAGACGGCCATGGCGGACCCCCGCCTTTTTCAATGATGAACCGTTGGTTTACCAAGTATTTGCATGGGATAAATAATGGTGTGGAAAATGATGCGAAGGTTTGGATAGTTCGTGAAAATGATTCCCACGAAAAGCCTACGGCTTATACGGCTTATCCCAATCCGGATGCCTTAGCAGTTCAATTTTACCTCAAAGGCAACGCACCGGGTATTGGCGAATTAAACCTGACGAAAGCAGATAATCAAGGAAAAGAAACTTTGGTAGACAATTTTTCATTTGAAGGTGCCACCCTCGCTCAAGCTGAGTTAACCAACCACCGCCTAATTTTCGTTACACCAGAATTAAAAGAAGATTTACATTTATCAGGTACGCCTGAAATTACCATAAGGCTTGCCGCTAGTAAGCCTGCTGCCAATCTTTCTGTTTGGCTTGTTTCCTTGCCTTGGTCTTTAGCGAAAAACGCTAAAATTACCAGCAACATTATTACCAGAGGCTGGGCTGACCCACAAAATCATTCCTCTCTTAGGAATGGAAAACCACTGAAACTTGGAAAATTCTATACCATTTCATTTCCCCTCCAACCGGACGATCAAATAATCCCTAAAGGACAGAAAATTGGTTTGATGATTTTCTCTAGTGACAAGGAATTTACCATTTGGCCAGACCCAGGGACGAAATTAATAGTTGATCTTGAAAAGACTTCTTTAGAATTGCCTATTGTGGGAGGAAAAGAGGCCTTAATACGAAGTTTAATCAAACCATAAACCCGGCCTTAGTAAAAGCTCAATTTTTTATTTTTGCCTAAATGAGCTGAACCCAAGAATAGTTATCTGCGTTTGGTCAAATAGGAATTATAATAAAGTTTAACTTTTTCTTTACCCTAGATTCTACTGACTTATTTTCCAGTTACTTAAAACTGAAAATCACTTTACATAGAAAACCATGAAAACACAAACACTAGTACTATTAGTCTTTTTATTTATTTCTCAAGGGCTTATGGCACAAGAAAAAGTAAAGGACTTTACCTTGCCTGCCGTTGGAGATGAAAAACCATTTGTTTTAAGTGAAGCAAAAGGAAAATACGTTGCCTTGCATTTTCTGCTTAAAACGGAATGTCCATATTGCATACGGCATACCAATGAGTACGTTGAAGAAACGGCAAGACTGGAAGATGTGATTCAGGTATTTATCAAACCTGATACGGATGAGGAAATCGAGGCTTGGGCAGAAAATTTGGAGGAAGACAGCTTCTCAATCTACCGGGATGTTGATGCCCGTTTGGCAGATGAATTAGGAATTCCTGGTGGCTATTCTTTTCACAATCAATTGGTGCATTATCCAGCCCTGATTTTAATTGACCCTGATGGAAAGGAAGTCTATAGGTACATAGGGAAGAAAAATTCCGACAGACTATCTGTTAAAAAGTTTATGGCTGTTTTGGAGGGTTTAAAGAATTAAACCGCTTGAAGCAGCGAAACGAATTGATCTATTTCAATGGCCTTAGAAGTTAAAGTAAAAAAGCTTCTAAAGGCTGTTGTTTACAATAAGAAGCAGTAAAACCAAGTTGATGACCAATCGAAAGATACCTAATAAAATGGCTGTTTTGAGATGATCTACCAATTGCCTGTTCGTTAAGCTTTTATAGAGAAGTACCCCAACCAATACAATATTAAATAGCGTAATGGCCATAAGGGAGTAATCATACCAAACCGGTAGGTCTACCTGATAAAAAAACCCATAGAGGATGTAGATGACCAAAGTTATCGTACTGCTACGGGTATTCCATTTGTATAATAGTTCTCTGTTTATTTCCCTAGCAAACATTAATTTAAGTTTTGGTGGATTCAATATAACCAATTGGTAACGCATATCAAACCCCGGCCTTTAGGAATCATCGGCAGCAAAAATGGGATAGTTTTTTCAGTAAATGTTTTTCGGATTAATTTTTACCGGTTGTGTGTAATCCAATAGACAAGGATGAATTGGCTAACATTAACCTGAAAAAAGGAAGGGCATTCTAATTCGTGATGGAATCACTTCCTAAGAAGGTTCGGGACAGGTTATTGCTAATCCTATAGGGTAATTTAGGATTATGTATTTAGAAATGTGTTGAAATTACCAGAAAATCAGTTCAAAATGAGGAATTAAATGACCACTTATCGACTGATTTTGAAGTAGTTTCAACACATAATAGAATTGTTGTTTTGTGGGTTACAAAGGTTTACCCAATGCAGCATACCAGATTCCACCGTATAGGTGTTTTAGGAAATCGGCGTCTTCAAAAGCTTCTTCCACATGACCCAGACCGGTGTAAAACACCCTGCCTCCATCATACTCATGGTACCAAGAGATCGGATGGACAGCGCCCATACCCATTTTTTCACCGTTGCGTTGTCCTACATTATAGGATGTCTCATCCAGTTGTAAAAGGATATTTACTTTTGGATTGAAGTTTTTAAACTCGTACCATTCATCTGTCCATAGCCATTTGTCGTTTAGGTGATAGGTCGCCGCATGGTCTCCATTCATCACCTTAATTCTAGCCGTTTGCTGGTGAGGGTGGTGGTTAAACTGGCCGCCAATCAATTTGGTATACCAAGGCCAGTCATACTCAGTGTCCGTAGCACTATGAACACCAACTATACCTTTTCCACTTTTTACGAAGCGCTCAAAAGCTGCTTTTTCATCCGCATTGAAAATGGTTCCTGTGGTACTCATCATTATGATGACATCGTATTTTTCAAGGTTTTTATCGTTAATCAAACTGGCATCCTCACTTGCATATACATCAAAGCGATGCTTTTCAGCTAATTTTTTTATGGCTGCAACACCTTCAGGAATGGATTGATGTCTGAATCCAGAAGTCTTACTAATGACCAAAGCCCTGAATTGTTGGGCCTGACCAATTGAGGGAAGGCCTGCCAATAAAAGACATAAGGCCAGTAGCGAATATAATTTGAGCTTATTGTTTAGGATGTTCATAGGTTATTTTAATTAAAAATAAGGAACGATTATACCATTTTTATTTTACAATATCGAATTTCTCTCTGGCAATCTTTCGGCTGAATGCATTAAAGTGCCACCATTCAGATCCAATGCCCTTAAAACCTGCTCCTTCCATCACTTCTCGAAGCAATTGTCTGTTATCCACTTGCTGTTGGTTTATTTTTCCTTCTTTGAGCATTTTAGCTTCTCTATCTGGGTAGGCAGGATAGCCAAAAAAATCAAAATCAGTACCCATATCAAGGGGCTTTTGATTCGTGCGATCGGCAATGGTAAGGTCTACAGCTACACCGAAATTGTGTAAGCTACCCTTTTGTGGATCTGCTACATAAAGCGGTTTGATACTGTCTGGTTTATCCAATTCATCCCAAAGGATCTGCTGTACAGATTGAGGCCTAACACCATCGAAAATTAGAAATGTTAATGAAGGGCTTTTTTGTTTCAAGGCAAGGTGGGCTTTTTTTAACATTTTAGCTACTTCCGGCTGTAAATAGCAACGGTCTAGTTCCCCATATACATCTTTACCAAAGAAATTATTACTTGTCGAATACCTAAGGTCTACCAATACTCCGGGAATTTCCTCTTGTAGGTCTACTAGCCCTGCATCAATTAGTCGTTGTTCGAGTGCTCCCTTACGGGAAACGGGTTCTTCCAAAGAAAAATCCAATTGAACACTGTCTTCAGCGACTATTTCATGGCCAGCGACTTTTAGTGTTTCCGTAGCTTTCTCTTGCTTGTTTTCTCCACAAGCCTGCACAAATAGACTTACCAGTCCAGCTATTATTATTCTCATAAACCCTCCTTATGCAGTAGGGTTGTGCTGGCCTGGGCTGTTGGGAGAATGGTTACATCTGCCAAAACTACGTGGGGAGGCCTGGTTACAGCAAAACGAACTACTTCTGCGATATCTTCTGCTTTGAGTGGTGTAAAGCCTTGGTAGACATTTGTAGCTTTGTCTTCATCTCCTTTAAACCGAACCAGAGAAAACTCGGTATCTACCAGACCAGGGTTGATAGCCATCACCTTGATGCCGTATGGGTTCAGGTCCAAGCGCATTCCTTTGGTGATCGCGTCGACCGCATGTTTTGAACCACAATATACATTGCCTTTAGGGTAAACTTCCTTACCGGCTGTTGAGCCAATATTAATGATTTGGCCATGTTTTCTTTCGACCATACCAGGCATGATTTTTTTAGAAACATAAAGCAAACCTTTTACATTGATATCCATCATAGCATCCCAGTCGTCTTCATTTCCGTTGTGGATAAAGTCAAGGCCATGGGCATTACCGGCATTATTGATCAAAACCTCTATTTTCTGCCAATCGTCAGGCAGGGAGTCAATGGCACTGTAAACTGCTTCCTTTTCTCTTATATCAAATACCAGATATTGGTAGGGCGTATTTTCTGGAAGGAGTGCCCTTAACGCTACTAGTCTTTCTTTTCTACGTCCACATGCAATGATGGCAAACCCTTCTTCAGCCAGGGATAGGGCACAAGCTCTTCCTATACCGGAAGTTGCTCCCGTGATAAATGCAATTTTCTTTTCCATAAGGAAAGTTAAAATTTTTCCCCTAAGATTAAAAATCAAAAGGGTGTCAATGCTTCCTGTTTACTGAAAATTTAAATAAAGTGTGAGGGATTTTCTTCTAATGCCTGAAATGGCTCCAGCCATTCGATCGTCCGAATGACCTTCCTGATATAGGTTCATTAAACCGTGAGAAAAACGGATTTCAGGTGAGAATTTGAAAAATTGAAAATAAAGATCAAATCCGAGTCCCATTTCTAATGCAACATCTGTCCCTTTCAATGCAACAGGGTCTTCATTGGCTTCCTCTTGATTTTTTGTTCTGAATTGGCCATTGAGCCCACCCACAAAAAACATTCGGGTATTGTTAAAGCGTTGGGACTTGTATTTGAGCAATAGTGGCAATTCCACCAGAGTTTCCTCTGTAAGAAGAGGTAATGTATTGATTCCTATGCCGTTGGCTGCGTTTGGATCATCTGTAAAAAGCTGTAATTCTGTTCGGTATTCATAAAAACCTACTTTCGGGGTAAACATAAAGTTTACCTGATCATGTATTCTAGCCGTAACAAGAAAACCTAAGGCAAAGCCTGGAGAAAATGCTGGCATTATGGCCCTTACATTACCTAGCGCTGGGTAGTCGGGGTTGAGAAAATTGTCAGCATACTTGATTCTTAGCGAACTGTTATGAGCAGCAAGGAAAAAGCCATAAGACAAGGCTTGATTATCACTTCCTGATGAGTTAAAAATAAGATTCTTTTGTTGTGCTTTTACCAGATAGGTTTGGAAAAAGAGCAAGCAAAAAGAAAAAAGAATTATTTTATACCAATGTATATCGAACTTATGCCAAATGTTAGCGTTTTGCATTGCGTGTTTTTGAAACCTACCCTTTCAAGAATATTAATGAAATCATTTCCATCAGGAAAAGCCTTTACCGATTCGGGCAAATAGGTATAGGCAGAGTTGTCCTTGGAGATGACTTTACCAATCTGAGGTAAAATATATTTAAAATAAAAGGAATAAGCTTGTTTCATCGGGAATTTTTTTGGTGTGGAAAATTCCAGTATTACCGTTTTTCCTCCTGGTTTAAGCACCCGATACATGTCTGCCAATCCTTTTTCAAGGTTTTCGAAGTTCCTTACACCAAAAGAAACGATTACAGCATCAAACTTATTTTCTTCAAAGAGCAACTTTTCTGAATCACCTATCTGTAAATCTATGAGGTGGTTTAGTTTTTTTTGCTTTATTTTCTTACGCCCTTCATTGAGCATACCTTCAGATATGTCCACACCTATTATCTTTTCCGGCTTCAGAGCCAGTGCTTCTATGGCAAAATCACCTGTACCAGTGGCGATGTCTAAAATTAACTTTGGTTGGTCTTCCTTCAACATTTTAATGGCTTTTTTTCGCCAGATAATATCTATCCCCAAGCTCAGAACATGGTTTAGCAAATCGTAATTTTTGCTAATATTGTTAAACATGTTGGCAACCTGTTGCTTCTTGCCTTCTTTTTGATTTTTGTATGGAACTACGGACATGGCTTCTATTTTCATTACAATATTACTAAGTAAACTTGAGCAATGGAAAATTGTTAATGAATTAATGGTTTGGAGACCATTGGGGAATTTAGTTACCTTTGTAGAAAAAAAGGGACATGTTGAAGAATGCACGCTTTTTAATGAGTAATACTGACCATACAAAGTGTCCGGCACCGACTAAGCCGGAGTTCTCTTTTATTGGCAGATCCAATGTTGGCAAAAGCTCGCTTATCAACATGCTTACCGATCACAAACACCTGGCTAAAACCTCAGGAAGACCAGGTAAAACGCAGTTAATCAATCATTTCGAGATAGATTCCCGCTGGTATATGGTGGATCTTCCTGGCTATGGATTTGCGAAAGCAAATAAAAAATTGAAAGCCGATTGGAATAAAATGATCCGCAACTACCTTACTGAAAGAGAAAATTTAGTTTCAGTTTTTGTTTTGATTGACAGTCGTTTGTCACCCCAACCTATTGACATTGAATTTATTAGTTGGTGTGGACAATTGGAACTACCTGTAATTATTATTTTTACAAAAGCCGACAAACAGTCTCAATCAAAAACTTCAGAAAACGTTCATCGCTTTCTTGACGAAATGGATAAGATGTTTGTAGAGGCGCCTGAGTTTTTTGTAACTTCTGCCACGACGAAAGTAGGCAGAGATGAATTGACTCAGTTTATAGAAGAAAATGTATCTGAATACTATAAGTAGGGGTAAGCGCCCCAGTCTTTCTCAAGTTAACCTTATATTTGCAGCCAAAAAAAATAACTATCATGGAATTTAAAGACATTGCCACTGTTTCTGGAAAACCAGGTTTATATAAAGTACTAAAGCCCAGCAGAAGTGGGGTAATCCTCGAATCTCTGGATGATAAAAAAGGTAAATTTGTTGTAGGTGCTGCTCAAAGGGTATCTCTGCTGAGTGAAATATCCATTTATACCTTAACTGAGGAAGGAGCTTCTCCACTTCAGGATATAATGTTTAAAATTGAAAAGGAATTTCAAGGAGATACTGGCCTGGAAGGTGCTGACAAAGAGGAATACGAATCTTTTATGAAGCATATTCTTCCTGAATTCGACGAGGAAAGGGTGTATGCTTCCGATGTCAAAAAATTGATCAATTGGTACCATATCCTCCGGGTACAATGTCCGGAGGTTTTAGAAGAAAAAGCTCCCGAAGAAACCAATTCTAAGAAAGAAGAAGAATAAAATCAATGAATCCGTCCAATGCTGATTCAGTCCTTGTAAAAACAGTTGCAGTAGATCTAAAAGATTTACTGCAACTGCCCGTTATTCCTGATAGTTTGGACCGAGAAGGTTTGGCAAAGGCCATTGCCCCAATGGTTTCCCAATTACTCAATCGGGAATTTGAAAGATTTCTGCAGCTTTGTTACCGCCTCGATCTCGGAGAGGGAAAAGTGCGTGAAATTTTAAACCAAAGCCCACCAGAAGAAATCACCGAATGCATGTCTCTGGCAATAGTAGATAGGCAATTGATAAAGGTACATTTTCGAAAAAAATACAGTGAATAGCCTAAATTTTTTCTTCTTTCATTAGGTGTCAACCGTTTAAAACTTCCTGTAGCTTTTTAACCATGTTTATGGATCCTATAAAAAAAGGAGTGCGTTGATGCAGGCTTTCTGGTTGGATGTCTAGAATTCTATTTTTCCCGTCAGACGCCATTCCACCAGCTTGTTCTGCTATAAAAGCAAGTGCATTTGCTTCGTAAATCAACCTAATTTTCCCTTTGGTAGCCTGGCTTGTGGCAGGATATAGGTAAATTCCTCCTTTAAGTAAGTTTCTGTGAAAATCTGCCACTAGACTTCCAATGTATCTCGCTGAAGCTCCCTCACGTTTGCAACCTTCTAGGTAGGAGAGAATATTTGGATTTATAAGTGGTGTAAGCCCCTCATTCATGGTAAAGATATTGCCTTCTTCTGGCATCTTCATGTCAGGATGAGAAAGAAAAAATTCACCCAAAGACCGCTCATAGGTAAAACCATTGGCTCCTCTTCCGGTAGAGTAAACCAGCATGGTAGAGGAACCATAAAGCACATATCCTGCGGCCACCTGTTCTTTTCCTTTTTGCAACACATCCACTTCTTTGATGGGGGAACCGGCAGGAGTCACCCTTCGGTAAATGGAGAAAACAGTACCTATGGAGACATTCACATCAATATTAGAAGAGCCGTCCAGCGGATCTATTGCCACCACGTACTTTCCCTTACTATTTTGCAAATCAATGACAAGATCCGCTTCTTCTGATACTATGGCACATACCTCACCGCCTTTGGTAAGGGCTCTGGTAAACCTAACATCTGCAATTACATCAAGCTTTTGTTGTTCTTCACCTTGAACGTTGATTTGACCAACGGCCCCAGTAACATCTGATAGGCCAGCCCTACTAATTTCCCGAGAAACGATTTTTGCTGCTAGGGCAATATCACGCAATATTTGAGAAAGCTCCCCGGATGCAAAAGGAAAATCTTCCTGTTTACTTTTAATAAAACGATCAAGAGTAACCCCAACATTATAAGCGAGGTTTTGGGTGTCTTGTTTGTAAGGCTGTGTCTTCATATCTTTGAAGTTAGTAGATTATAGTTAAAAAATTACTTTTTCCATTCTATTTTCATGACACAACCTTTGGTATATAAGTTTGGAGGTGCCTCTATAAAAGATGCGAAAGCCATCCAAAGAATTGCTGAATTACTCAAAAACCGCTGGGTAAATAATTTGGTAATAGTGGTCTCAGCTGCTGGAAAGACTACCGACAAATTGGAAAACCTTATTGCGTTATCCTTTGATAGTAAGGAATTCGATGTGCCCCTGTTTGAACTATTCGACTATCACCTGGACCTTTGCATAGGGCTATTTGAGGAGAGTCATCCAATTTTCAATAGGGTCGAAAATCATTTTGCGCAATTGCGGCGGTCCCTTGAAAATAGCACCATAAAAGAAAATCAGGCTTTTTTTTATGACCAAATTATAGGCTATGGAGAGCTGATTTCTACGAGGATATTTCATGAATACCTATGTTTGAAGGGTTGCCCCTGCCTCTGGCAGGATGCTCGGGAACTGGTAAGTACAGATTCACACTCCAAAATGGCCAGGGTTGATTGGGCTTTGACCATGCAATATTGTCGGAAAATCTTGATTCCTAAATTGGATACCTTTCCCGTGGTCACTCAGGGGTTTATAGGAAGAGACCTTCAGGGCAATACCACTACGCTAGGCAGGGAGGGGTCAGATTTCACAGCGGCTATTATTGGGGTTAGTCTGGGGGCTTCCTCAGTCACTATCTGGAAAGATGTTGCAGGTATTCTAAACGGAGACCCGGATTTATTTCCTGATGCGGTTAAATTCGAATACCTGGATTTTGAAGAAGCTGCTGAAATGACCTATTATGGTGCCAGTGTCATTCACCCCAAAACAATAAAACCTTTAAGCAAGCACGGGATTTCACTCCATGTTAAGTCGTTCCTGAATCCCACTACAGTCGGAACAGTCATAGGGGCCTTTGGTCAGGCACCAAGAATTCCCATAACCATTATAAAACACAAACTTAGCCTATTAGAGTTGAGAATTAGAGACCTGTCCATGTTGGGAGGGTTTCATTTTGACTATATCTATGATGTAGCAGAGAAAATCAATGCGGAAATTCAGTTGGTTCAGGGTGCTGCTGCCCATATTAATATTGTCATCAATTCGCTTCCAATGAGTGATGACCAAATTATTAAAGTATTTAGAGATGTTTTTCAAGTAAGAATCAAAAACAAGCTTAGGTTGGTCACTGTAATAAACCCTAGTTCTGTGGAGGTTGATCATTACCGCAAGATGGATACTGAGCTTCTCCTTGAACAAAAAAGTCCTGAGCTGATTCAATGGTTGTTTGAAAACGAATAATCAAACACTAGAGTCTTCTAAAATCTGTGATTGATCTCAGACAGTTAATAGTTGCCAAAAGGTTTCAATAGTTTAGAAAACGAATCATCATCTTTGGTTTCGGCTAATTCAGGAAATAGGTTAAAATTCCATTATCTGGATGCTTTTTTCTAATCCCGGATTCGAAGACATTGATAAGTAACGTTATGTAGCTAACCTGGGTCAATTCAAGTCTATTGTTTTTTACTTTTTACCGGCCGTATGGAAATTAGTAAAATGGATTGCTCAATGGCGTAAAAACATAAAATTTCTATGACGCCTTTTTGGGGAAGTTTTTTGATTGTGCCAAGGACTGATTTATTTTACGTTAAAATTTACATCCCGTATTAAACAATAGAATTCGTTATGAGTGATGCCATCGAAAGAAAATCAGGTTATTTGGTGACTGAAGCATAGCCTGTCCTAAGAAGTCTAGTGAATTAGGGGGAAAATGAACAGAGGAAATGAGGTAAAAAGGTCTCTATGTCCTCAAATAATTGATTTAACATTCAATATTTTTCTAAAAAAACGCGTTAATTTTTATTTAGTTAGATGGAATTATACAATTGGGTTTCTTGACCTTTCTCAGGAAGTGATTTTACCACGCAAGAGAATGACTATTGCATATTTGGGGCTAAAGAGGGTTAAATCAAGGAGGGCAATGCAGGAATTATTTTTTGTCAAGTAGCTGTTGCTTTTTTTCAAGTTCTTCTATCAATCCATCCAAGGAACTATCAAGTATGTCATACACCTTTTGAAACCCATCCACACCTCCATAATAAGGGTCTGGCACTTCCATAAATTTTGGGTTTTTTTGAAAAGCACACATTAACAAAAGATTGTTTGGGGCAGTTTTGTGCTTTTCAGCCGATATTTTTACGTTTTCCAGGTTAGACTTATCCATTGCAATGAGATAATCAAAATCCCTGAAGTCTATTCGGTTAAGTTGTCTTCCACGGTGATTCATCTTTATCCCATTTTTGTTGGCACAAGCGATAGCTCTTTCATCTGGAAGCTCCCCGATATGATATTCCGAAGTCCCACAGCTATCACAGCTAAGGTGGTCCTGATACTTCTTTTGCTTTATTTTATGATTAAAAAGCGCTTCAGCTAATGGAGAGCGGCAGATATTTCCTAAGCAAACAAACAACACTTTTACCATAAAACTAACTGTTTCTGTCCTTTAGCCACGTCTAGCAGCATATTATTATATAAGGTTAGATTAATAAATGGTTAATTTACAGAAATGAAAGAACTATACATATGAATTTTACAAAATATTAACTACATTTGCAGAACGAATCCTAAACAGGAATGATTCCTAAATGAAAATGAATGTTGACAAGCTAAAAGAAAAGATCACTTCGAGAGGGATGAAATTTACTCATCAGCGATTGGTAATCTATCGTTCTCTATGTGATTCTCTGGATCATCCAACAGCTGATATGGTTTATAATCAAATTACCGAGGAAAACCCCAGCATTTCGAAAGGTACCGTCTACAAGACCTTAGAGAGTTTTGTAAACGTTGGTATTTTGCAAAAATTTAGAGATGATTTAGGTTTGATGCGTTTTGACTCGGTGATGGGTACCCATAGTCATCTTTATTGCAACGAAAGTAGTAATATCCGGGATTATAAAAACCCTGATTTGGAACAATTATTAAATAACTTCTTTAAGGAGAACCAAATCGAAGGATTCGAAGTTGAAGAAGTATCATTGGTAATTAAAGGAAAAACGAAATAAAACTTCTTTTATATCATTAGTTTATTATAAACAATTAAAAATTATCTTATGTCATTAGTTGGAAAAAAAGCACCTTTATTTAGCGTACCTGCAGTAATTGATGGAGAAGAAATTGTCGAAGATTTTTCTTTGGATCAATATCTAGGTAAAAAAGATGTTATTTTCTTTTTCTACCCAAAAGATTTCACTTTTGTATGTCCTACTGAAATCCTTGCTTTTCAGGAGAAGTTGGAAGAGTTCGAAAAAAGAGGAGTTGCAGTAGTAGGCGCTTCTTGCGATACAGAGGAGTCTCATCTTGCTTGGTTAAATATGCCTAAAGCAGAAGGTGGAATCCAAGGCGTAACTTATCCGATCATAGCTGACCCCGTAAAAACTGTAGCGCACAACTTTGGCGTATTGGCAGGAGACTGGAACTATAACGAAGAAGGAGAACTTACTTACCAAGGACTTCCTGTTGCATATAGGGCTACATTCCTTATCGACAAAGAAGGAACAATCAGACATGAAACTGTAAACGACCTTCCATTGGGAAGGAATATTGACGAAATGTTGCGTTTGATTGATGCCTTGCGACATGTAGAAAAATTCGGTGAAGTTTGTCCTGCAAACTGGGAAGAAGGAAAAGAAGCAATGAGTGCAACTAGAGAAGGAGTAGCCTCTTATTTATCCAAGAAATAAGTTTTAAAATGCTTCTAAATAAATGAACCCTGCCATACGGTGGGGTTTATTATTTTAACCCTGTTTTACTTATAATCTTGTCAATAACCAGCTTAATTTTTATTAATGTTTAGCTTTTTCCTTTTTTCACTGTAGATTTTATCCAGATCCCGGGTAAACTGATCCAATTCGATGGACACTGATTTAATATAGCCAACATACTCTAACAATTCGGCTTTTTTAATGACTCTATCGTCTTGCAATAATTGAGTTAAACCTAATAGGCTAGTTACTGGCTTTCTTAAAACGTGAGAAATATCGAAAGATATTTGTTATATGGCATTCTCAAATTCTACACGGTTGGTGATGTCTTGAAAGCAACCGTAAAGTAAGACAGTGTTATCTGTCATTTTTTGGGGTTTTGCGCTTATAAAGTGCCAGCGATATTCATCATTTACTTTTACTCGATATTCAAAATACAAAGGAGTTACCCCTTTTAAAGATTTCATTAAGCTATTATGAAAAGCATCTATATCATCTGGATGAATCAATGAAAAGGCTAAATCCGGAAATTTATGCCATTCCTCAAAGCTGATAGATGGGTGGAGCTCCTTCATTCCACTACTTAAAAACTCAAAATTCAATCTACCATTTGGATCCATTTTTAGTTGAAAAATGCCACCAGGAACATTGTCTGTTAATTTTTTCAGATCGCCAATTACAAAAGGGTTATTTTTAAAGCGAAAATCTTTGGTTGAATCTTGTACCACCAATACTTCTTTAGGATTATGTAGGGCATGCTGACAAAAAGAATCTTGCCGTTTGGTTTCACTTATACCAAGTCTTGAATTTACCATAAGCCATTGGTGATCCTTATCAATAATTGTGATTAAAGAAATTGGAACATTACAAATCAAAGAGGCAATTTTAGCAAATTCATCTAGCGCCTCTTCTGGAGGCGAACCCATAATATGGTATGATTTAAGTTCTTTTAGTCTTGCCGTTTCATCTGCCATGATTACTCTTTTGTAAAAGCTAGATATGATGTAATTAAGGACATATCTAAATTAAAATGGTGTAAAATAAATAGTAATAGAGGAATAGTAATTAATAGTTCTTGGATTTTGCTGCCTTCAATATTCACAATATAAAATGCCGCTTTTAAATTCAAAAAAAAGAATCAATTCACTCGTAATAATTGCTTTTTCAAGCCTTTACCTACAATGAATTTCAAATTATTACTAATAATTTTCATAATAAAATTGCTGATAAATGGTTTTTATTAAAAGTTTGGATGCTGCATTTTTAGGCAAATTATACCTGAATTATGCAATAGAATTTTCAGGTAGTGGGGTAATTATTAAAAATTTGGGGTTCAGGTTACTGATGCCAATCCATTTTTAAGTAAAAATTAAAACAGTATGATTATTTATTGGTTTATTCAATTTCAAGTCAGTGAAAATTGTGAGGACCAATCTCCTCGAAATTTATATTGCCCTGAAATGGATTATAGAAGGAAAAAAATATTCTTTTATGGGTTTTTAATAGAATAGATGCTTAATTTTAAACTTCATGCACCCGAAACCTCAAGTTTCTGTCTTAATTTCTAGTTACAACACCCCTTTTTATAAGTTGCAAAGGGCAATTAACTCTGTACTTAATCAAACCTTTCAGGATTTTGAAATTGTACTGGTAGACGATGGCTCTCACAATGACCCCGAAAATAAACTTATTGACTTTTGCCGTCTCCATGAAACCAAGTTGACCTACATAAGGAAAATTAACGAAGGTCAGTCCCAAACCATTAATAAAGCCGTCCAATGGAGTACAGGTCGATACATTGCCATCCTAGATGCAGACGATGAGTACCTTCCCAATCACATTCAATCTTGTATTGCTCAGATGAAGTCTTTTGACCTTATTGCTTCCAACACATTTACCATAACGGATAAACCTGATGATTTTTTTGTAAGTGACAGGTATGATCGGAAAAAAACCATTCACGTTGATGATTGCATTCTATTTGCCACCTTATTTGGTAAGAGAAAGGTATTTAAAAAAATCAAGTTCAAAGACGGTTATAGTGCCGATTCAGCATTTTATGATGGGGCAAGGAAATCATTTAAAGTAGGTAAAGTGGACCTTCGGACCTATGTTTACTATAGAAATAATCCTGAAAGCACTTGCGAAAAAATTAAGTCAAAGTACGCTACAGAAAAGAGCTAGTTTCGCCTATTAAAAACCAATTCCAAGCTGATATGTAACAGTTTGCAAATAAAAGGCATGTATTATAACCGTACCTTTGAAAAAATCGAACAATAGAACAATGGCATCTAATACAGAAGAGAACTCCTGTTGCGAAACGCATAAGCATTCTCAGTCATCAAAAAAAGCTTTTTATGAGTCCTCGTGGTTACTTGGCCTACTGAGTTTTATTCTTTTAATTATAGCAGTAACTGGTGAAAGCATGTTGCCTTTCCAGGTTTTTGGAATTAATTGTTGGCTCTTAGTTTATCTTTTGGCTTATTCTTTTGTTGGTCTTCCTGTGTTACGAACAGCTTGGAAACTAATCCGACAAGGAGAAGTGTTCACAGAATTTTTCCTGATGGGGATTGCTACAGTTGGCGCCTTCGCAATCGGTGAATACCCGGAGGCAGTGGCAGTTATGCTTTTTTATACGATAGGTGAACTGCTTCAAGAGCGTGCTGTTAATAAAGCTAAAGGCAATATTCAAGCACTACTGGACATCAGACCTGATAGGGCCCGAGTAGTTAGGGATGGCACTTCGACTTGGGTCAAGCCAGAGTTAGTGGCTACCGGAGAAATTATAGAAGTAAGGGCAGGCGAAAAGGTGCCTTTGGATGCCCTACTTTTAA
>Ga0222654_1000312_pt1 | contig 35966 bp, 37 predicted proteins | sample AntAcemetagen421_FD_179805 | JGI IMG/M metagenome (GOLD analysis project Ga0222654, IMG submission 179805) | Saline water microbial communities from Ace Lake, Antarctica - #421 | ecosystem: Environmental > Aquatic > Non-marine Saline and Alkaline > Saline | place: Antarctica: Ace Lake...
TCTTAATCAGAGAGTCGGTTGTTGCTTCGAGTATATCGAAAGCACTCTCCGCCATCCGGTTTTCAGTGTCCAAAGTTGGGTTCACCTCTACAATTTCCCAACAACAAACTCTTTTATCTTTTATCAACTCTTTATTTAGCTCGAAAGCTTCCTCTTTTGATAGTCCATTAGCTACAGGGGTTCCTGTACCTGTAGAAATTGAGGTGTCTAAACTATCTACGTCAAATGAGATGTAGATTTGATCACAATCCTTCAGTACTGCCATCGTCTCTTTGGCAATGGCTTCTACTCCTTTTTCATGGACCTCCTCCGTACTAAAATTACGAATGCCGTATTCTTCAATGATATAGTCTTCAGGTGCTTCGGTATCTCTCACTCCTATAAAAACAATATCCTTAGGTGAAATTTTTGGTCCTCTTCCTCCAATACCTTTGATCCTTTCCCATAGCGCTTCAGTCTCTTCTTCGACATCATTCACTTCACAAGCCTCATTATCCATTGCAGTAACCATGGCCAAAGGCATGCCATGCATATTCCCGGACGGGGTAGTGTATGGAGAATGGAAATCAGCATGTGCATCAATCCAAACAACGCCAAGGCGCTTGTCAGGATTGGCCTGCTTGATACCACAGATAGTACCTGCGGCCGTAGAATGATCCCCTGCCAATATTATTGGAAAAAGGTGCTCTCTTCGTAGCTCAGCGATTGTATCACAAACGCGATTGAGCATAGTATATACTCCCTCTCCATATTTAGCGAACTTAAACTGAGGTTCTCCAAATAATAATTGATTCTCATCTTTAACACTTACCGGTTCAAAACGCATAAAGAAATTTGAATGCCTCTTGATACTTGCAATTTTTAGCGCATCAATGCCCATGCTCGCACCCCGTGTTCCAGCAGCAAGCTCAGATCTTACTTCTACTAATCTTATTTTCCTCATTCCTTATAGTTTACAAAAGACTTACAAGGTACATTTTTGACTTGGTAATAGTGAAAATTTCTAAAGACTTCACTCTCAATCCGAGAAAATTATACTACCATAAAAAGTAGAGTAAAAAATTCTGACATACTATTGTTCACAATTCACGCTTTGTTACAATATTTGCATTCCCTTTTTAAACGCTTAAGCCAAAGTGAAAAGCTACTTTGATCTAATAGACCAAACCTTTGAATTCCCTACGGAAGAATTCAAAGTCAATGGAAAATACCTTGAATTTCAAGGGATTCCGCTCCACGATGTAATTAAAGAGCATGGTACTCCTTTGAAAATAACCTATCTCCCTAAGATTTCGGAGAACATCCAGAAGGCAAAAAAATGGTTTAAGGAAGCAATTAAAAAACACAACTACAAAGGTGATTATACCTATTGTTATTGTACCAAATCCTCTCATTTCGAGTTTGTTCTTGATGAAGTTTTGGACAATGATTGTCAAATCGAAACTTCCTCTGCCTTTGACCTACAAATAGTGAAAAGTCTTTATAGCAAAAAGAAGATAGACAAAGATGCACTCATCTTGTGCAATGGATTCAAGCGCCCATTGTATGTAGACTACATCCAAGAGCTCGTCAATGACGGCTTTAAAAATTGTATCCCAATACTTGATAATTTAGGCGAGATAGAAGAATATAAGGGACGCATTGATAAAGACTTTCAAGTAGGGATTCGAGTAGCAGCAGATGAAGAACCTAATTTCGAATTCTACACCTCACGTTTAGGTATTCGATATAGCGATATCAACGCACTATATACGGATCAAATAAAAGGTACTAATGCCAAGTTGAAGATGCTTCATTTCTTCATCAATACTGGCATCAAAGACAGTGCGTATTACTGGAGTGAACTGAGCAGGTTCATGTACAAGTATTGTGAATTGAAGAAGATTTGTCCCGAACTCGATACAGTCGATATTGGAGGGGGCTTTCCTATAAAAACCTCAATGACTTTCGAATATGATTATGCCTACATGGCGGATCAGATCATCGAAAACATTAAGTGGATTTGCGATAAGAGTAATGTACCAATGCCAAATATCATTACCGAGTTTGGCTCTTTTACTGTTGGAGAAAGTGGCGCGATTATGTACTCCGTTTTAGACCAAAAACTACAAAACGACAAAGAGCTTTGGTACATGGTGGATGGTTCTTTTATCACTAGTCTACCAGACGCTTGGGGAATGAACCAGAAGTTCATCCTTTTGGCCATTAACAAATGGGATCATCCCTTCCAAAAAATCAACATGGGTGGTCTAACCTGCGATAGCATGGATTACTATAATTCTGAGGCACACTCATCTGAATTATTTATGCCATTGATCGAAGAAGATGAAAACCTTTATGTTGGGTTTTTTCATACTGGTGCTTATCAAGACTCATTGGGTGGATATGGAGGTATTCAGCACTGCCTAATCCCCGCACCTAAGCATGTATTAATCGACAAAGACGAAAACGGAAAGTTGGTGACAACGGTATTTGCAGAAGAGCAAAAACATGAAAGCATGTTGGATATTCTAGGCTATTAAGCCTAGGTAATTTATTTCAGAAGGCTTAAGACTCTTTCCGGAGGTCTACCCAGCTCAGCTTTGTCGCCTTTGATGACAATTGGCCTTTCGATCAGCTTTGGATATTCAACCATGGCCTCAACCCATTCACGATCCGTAAGAGACTTCCCCTTGAACTGCTCTTTAAAGATTGCTTCACCTCTTCTCACTAAATCGATTGGTTTGATTCCGAGCTTATTAATAATTCCTTCTAAATTAGGTACAGTAGGCACATCTTTGAGGTACTCAATAATTTCTATATCAGTACTAGACGCTTGAAGTAATTTGAGCGTTTCCCGACTTTTAGCACAGCGAGGGTTATGAAGAATTTGAATCATGTGTTTAGCCTAACCCCCGAGTCGAAACTATATAATTGCCCTTTCCATTACAATTAGGACAAGGTACGCCTCCAACAATTTCTCCAGAGCCTGAGCAATAATAACATGTAACAGACTTTGTGTGTACTTCTTGACTTCTTACGATAGGTTGTGGCAATATTTCTTCTCTTGCCGCTTGCCTTTTTTCAAACGATAATTTTATCGCAGTGACATTAAGCAAATCAGGATAGGTTTCCAGCATCACCTCAATATTGGAAAACTCCTCCACTTTGGCGTCTTTTTCAACAATCCACTTCCTACCAAATCTTGCGTAATAAGCTTTTTTTCCTCGATAGGAATGTACTTTTCTTGATTTCATCTTAAGACCCTTGTTTTGATTTCTAGCTAATCAGCACTTCTCAAAGATAAAAAATATTAACTAGGTGTGTAATTTCAAAAGTTATTTCAAATTTAGTAAAAAATTAAATCCATGGAACAAGTTCAGCTTAGCGACAACCTTAGTATATCCAGCATAGTACACGGCATGTGGCGTTTAGCAGATTGGGGGTTTTCGGTAAAGGAATTGATCAAATTTGTAGAAGAATGCCAAGCACTTGGCATTGACACATTCGATCACGCAGATATCTATGGAGACTATATGGTCGAAGAAGAGTTTGGCAAGGCACTCGGTTCTGTCCCTAGTTTGAACAAGCAATTAAAGATTGTAACCAAATGCGGCATACAGTTACTGTCTGGCAACCGCCCAAACACTTACATCAAGCACTATAACACCAGTTATGACCATATCATTTGGTCTGCTGAAAACTCTCTTGAAAAACTCAAAAGGGAAAATATCGACCTACTATTGATTCATCGACCAGACCCGTTCAACGACCCTTCTGAAATCGCAAGAGCATTTACAGACTTAAAACAATCAGGAAAGGTCAGTGAATTTGGTGTCTCTAATTACCTACCAGCACAATTTAATAGTTTACAGGCTCACCTAGATTTTCCTTTAGTCACCAACCAAATTGAAATTTCCGTTACTGCTTTGCAAGAGTTTGATAACGGAACGATCGACCTGTGTCAGGAGGTTGGGATATCACCTATGGCATGGTCTCCTCTGTCTGGTGGAAGTGTATTCAACGGGGAAACTCATCGCTTCCTAACCATCAGAAATGTACTTCATAAAATTAGTGATGCTCATGGAGTAACAATAGACCAAATCATGTATGCTTGGTTACTCAAGCATCCAGCGAACATTATCCCAATAGTAGGCTCCGGAAAGATTGAGCGGGTTAAAAGGGCAGTCGATGCCTTAACAATTGACTTAACACGCCAACAATGGTTTGAGTTGTGGGTCGCGTCAAAAGGGGAAAACGTACCTTAAATAAATAAAATGAGTGGTCTAAGCTATCCCATTGGCCAATTTGAGGCGCCTACAATCATAGAACTCGAACAAATCACCCAATGGATTGATGAGATTGCAGCGCTACCGCGCTTAATGGAGTCAGCTGTCGCAGGTTTGTCTGAAGCCCAATTAAACACACCATACCGACCAGAAGGTTGGACAGTGCGCCAAGTGATCCATCATATGCCTGATAGCCATATGGGTAGTTATTGTCGTTTTCATTGGGCACTCACAGAGGATAGCCCAGTGATTAAAGCTTATGACGAAAAGGCCTTTGCAGCAATGGACTACCACAAAGACCTCCCTATTGATATTTCATTGGGACTTTTGAAGGCCATTCATGCGCGATGGGTAATCATGTTAAGAAACCTCAGCCCTTCTGATTTAGAGCGGACTTTCGTTCATCCTGAAACTAAAGAGATTAACGTGCTTAAAAACGTTATAGGATTGTATGCATGGCATGGGAAACATCACCTGGCGCATATTTTATACCTTAAGAAACGAATGAACTGGTAATTCATACGAAAGTATGATAACCATTACCACCTGAAAGAGCACATTTGAAATAAAAGCTATGACTGATAAAGAAGGAACTATCAATGGCACAATTGGTTGGATAGACCTAACCGTACCCAATGCCGAAAATGTTAAGGATTTCTATGCTGAAGTAACCGGATGGAAACCTGAGCCGGTGTCGATGGGAGACTATAATGACTATAACATGACTGCTAATGGAGAACCAAAAGCTGGAGTCTGTCATAAAAAGGGATCGAATAAAGACATCCCTTCTCAATGGATGATTTACATTAACGTAGCTGACCTAGATAAGAGCGTAGCGGCAGTAACTGAAAATGGTGGCAAACTGCTTTCCGGAATTAAATCTATGGGAGCATATGGCCGAACCTGCTACATTGAAGACCCTGCAGGTGCTGTTTGTGCATTATTTGAGCCTGCTTAACAAATTATCTTTTACGCTCAAATGAAATCATTTACTTTAGGGCTATTAGTATCTATTTTATGAAACAGCTAGTCCTATTTTTATCCCTCAATCTTTTTTTACTCTCACCTGACTTTGGGTCTTATAGCCCTATTCAGGATAGCCCATACCTATGTGCTGCCAATACTTTGGCGATAAACCCAAGGCTTTGTATTGACATCACTGAGGTACCTGGCTATATGTACAAAGATTATTTAGCCACTGTCGCAAAAAAAGATGGTGTCAATTCTTCTTCCTTCAACGAGAAAAAGCCAGCCTTCGAGAAATGGAAAGACATTTTCGAGGGCTTAGATGCTTCTAAAATCGAAGAAAAATTCTTCGGAAGTGATGAGTTTGCATTGATGCCTTTAGTGGGTATAACTAGAAAACAAGCTGAAGATTTTTGTGTCTGGAGAACTAAAATGCTGGAGGCGGAACTGGCAACTATGTCTAAAAGGGACCGATCTCAGTTTCCTAAGAAATTCAATTTCCGATTACCGACAGCCAATGAATGGTCTCGCATAAGGTTCTTAACACAGCAAAAACCTATGATGAAACAGCTAGACAAGATCGCTAGCGCGAACATGAAAGCCTTTAAATTCAACAAAGCCAAATTGATTAAGGACAATGAAAGAATTGCTAACGTTTACGAAGTCAAAGACCCCAAGATTGGATTCTTTAACGTTCTGAACAATGTTTCTGAGATGACAAGCGAGGAGGGTATTGCTGTCGGAGGCAGTTGGTTTGAAGTCAACGAGGAAGGTAATTACCAGCAGACTTTTGTCTATCAAGAGGCAGAGGCATGGCTAGGCTTTAGGTGCATCTTTGAAATCATTGACTAGACAAGTCCTACAACTAAGAACCCTAAATACGTTCCAAGTCCTGTACCAAGTGCTCCTGCCAGTATTGCCGGTAAAACTAAGTCAGTTCGCTTAAAAGTCTTCGCTAAAGCCAAAGCTGTGCTACTCCCTCCGATATTAGCCTGTGAAGCAATAGCCAAAATAGACCAGTCCAATTTAAAGAGCACACCACTCAAGACGATAACAATCCCATGTACTAGGACAATAGCGCCTGTGAAAACTAAAATATCAATTGCATGAGCACCCACATCTGCCAAAGCGGTTACTTCACAAAAAGCTCCGACAACAACCAAGAATAGGTATACTGAAAACATGCCCAATAGCTTTGCGCCAGGAATCCTTTTTATAAAACTTGTTTGTGCCAATATCAGGGCAATTGTAGTGAGAATCAATATCGATGGAACAGCAAAACCCTGCGTTGCGGACCAATCGGATAACCAGTCAGAGGTAAACATTGCCACTAGCACGATGGCGATCAGCAAGCCTAAGTTTAAAGGAGATAACTGCTCCTTATCGGAATGATCAGCGATTTTAGCCCTACTCTTTGAGATTGCCTCTGGATTATTTCTAAACTTCTTCATTACAGCAGGAAGGCTTAATGTCACCAGCATCCAAATAGTAGTCATGATGTTATCTGCCACTATTATCCCTGTGAAAATCGCTCCCTCCTTGACCATGCCATATTCTAGTGCAATGGCATTGAAATTAGCGCTCCCTCCCGTGTAGGTTCCCGTCATCATACCCGCAATGGCGGCATAGTTTGCTCCAAAAACTGATTGATAATCAATCAATTGTAGCGCAACCATGACTCCTATCATGGTGCCCAATGCGCCAACCCCAAAAGCAATTAGCATAGGCATTCCTGCTTGCTTAAGTTGTTTTAGATTAACACCTAAAAGCAGAAAGAAAATACTCGCTGGCGCTACATACTGAAATATTGCGTCATAGACCGGGCTCGCATTAGACGCAGATGGTATCATGCCTAAATTAGCAACCACAGCACCCAATAAAATTACTAGAAGTGAACTACTCAGGTGGTTGAGCTTTGTGTACTTACAAAGCCATTCACTTAAGAAAATTAGGAAGCAAAGGAAAGCAAGAATGTAAATCGGGTTTTGAATCATTTAGAATTAAGTTAAAATATTTTTAACAAACGCTTAATCTAAATTCCACCTAGTCATCAAATAAAAAAGTGATATTCGAGCAAAAATACCTTCGTGACCAACGCAAAAGCTCCACTTTATATCCTCCTTTTACTTCTATTTATCATTTGTAATAGCTGCATAAAGCTTAACAATGAAAATAGTCAAGCTGACATCAATTTCTTAACAGACTTCTTGCCTCAACATCCTAACGGTGATATCAATGTAGTCATAGAAATACCTGCGGGTACACTTGAAAAGTGGGAAGTAACCAAACCTGATGGGAAATTGGAACTAGAGCAAATCAACGGACAACCACGTATTGTTCAATACATCGGTTACCCTGGCAATTACGGCATGGTACCTCAGACGTTGTTGCCAAAATCTGCTGGAGGTGATGGTGATCCGTTAGATGTACTTGTATTGGGATCTTCCGTTAAAAGAGGAAGTGCAATAAAGGCTAAAGTACTCGGGGTTCTACGCCTGTTAGATGGTGGAGAACAGGACGATAAGTTAATTGCGGTTCAAGCTGACTCCCCTCTTTACCATTTAAATTCGATTGAAGAATTAGCCGAAGGCTACAACGGAATCACAGGCATTATCGAAACTTGGTTTAGCAATTACAAAGGCCCTGGGAAACTTGAATCTAATGGCTTTGCCGACCGCACAAGCGCCAATGAAATTCTTGAATTAGCTATTGCTGCCTATAAGGAAGCTCAAGAGTGAGTGAAAGGTTGCCTTAGTTCAATTGCTTGAATACCTCTTCTCGATACGACTGACCAATACTCACCATATGTTCGCCAACCTTGATTTGATTTCCCTCGATGTATTCAAACTTGGTTTTATTGATGATGTAGGATTTATGTGTACGCATGAATTGATCTGACGGTAAATCGGCTAGGATACCTTTCATAGTCGTAGTAATGATCAAGGTTTTGGTAGTGAGATGTACTTTCACATAATCACCAAGCGCCTCACAATAGAGAATTTCTTCAAAAGGAGTCCTATAAATCTTCTTATCGGCCTTAAGTAGAATATAATCTTGAGCAGTCTCTTCCTTTTTAGAATCTCCTTGCTTGTCTTTTACTTTCTGAATCGCTTGCACAAAGCGCTCGAAAGAAATAGGCTTCATGAGGTAGTCTACCGCATTCAACTCAAAACCTTCTACAGCAAACTCTGGGTAAGCCGTTGTAAAAATCACCTCTGGTTTATGATTGAGGGACTTGTAGAAATTCACTCCCGAAAGCTTCGGCATATTGATGTCTAAAAAAAGCAAGTCTACCGATTCTTTAGATAAGACCTCCATGGCTTCAAATGCATCTTTGCACTCAGTAACTAGCTCAAGGTCAGGATGATCTTGGGTGAACGTTCTCAATACATTTCTTGATAACGGCTCGTCATCGATAATTAGGCACTTAATCATGTGATTGTCAATTTAACCTCAAAATCAGTTTCAGTCTCATTTACCTCAAAGCTATGCCTTGAAGGATAGATTAATGCCATTCGTCTCCTGACATTCTCAAGGCCAATCCCACCATACTTACCTTGTTCGATCTCGTCAACTTTGCCTTTATTATTCTTGATCTTGAATTCAATCCCCTCATCAAGTGTAAGCTGAATATCCACAAATCCTGCATCAGAAACACCTTTTATCCCGTGCTTAAAACTGTTCTCTACTAAAGGAAAGAATAGCAAAGGAGCTATTTCCGTCTTGCTTGGATTTCCCGAAATATTGAAAGAGATTTCGGTGCTCTGATCAGACCTTAATTTCTGAAGCTCAATGTAATTTTCTAGCATTTCCAACTCCTTAGTCAGCTCAACTCTATCATCTCCTACTTCGTAAAGCATATAGCGCAATAGGTTAGACAATTCTAAAACTGTCTCAGCCGTTTGATCACTTTTGCTCAATGCCAGTGAATAAATGCTATTCAAACTATTAAACAGAAAGTGAGGGTTGACTTGCGATTTTAAAGAGTTCAATTCGATGGAGAGCTTCTCCTTTTCCACCCTTTGCAATTGATACCAAGACTTTGAAAGTTTGAGCAATGTGGTAAGGACCAAATAGATTAAAAATATGGTCACCAACACTTCATATTCAGTGAAAGAGACCATATAGTATTCTGTTGGAAGCAATGGCAATAAGAACTCAAAGGTCAATTCATGAAGTCCATAACTTAAGTTTACAAGGATGATTGCTAACAATGCGTAGAACACATACGTACCTCTCTGAAGGAACTTTGGAATCAGCACTGTGAGGTTCATATAAACCAGAAAGAACAATGGAATATGGAACAGCAACGCATAGAAGAAATCGATGAACTTGAGCGAATTGGAGATAGCAAAGTAGTCTACTATCGCATAAATGGACAACACCCAGAAGACTGGGTGTTGAAACCATTTTGAGTTTATGATCTTGTAAATGACCTTCATTCTACTACTCTTGCATATGTTTCAATTGATTCAAATACAGATTCATCGTCTGCATATTTTTCTAAAAACTTTTGAATCTCTTTTGGTTGTGCAGTGATCAGCACTGTACCATCGACATTTTCATGACGCAAGCGAATTAGATTGCTATCGAAAAGTTTATTCAGCTTCTCTAGGTCGAACATGGTCAGGTTCAGTTTACCATCTTTCATGTCCATTTTCATGAAGGTGTGGACCGGAAACAAATTTTGCCCAAACGCCAAGTTAGAGTATTCTGACATTGGGTATAAGTCAAGAAAATATTCCTTCCCTATACTTACTACATGCGCAAGGTAAGACACCTCTTCACCATCATCCATCACAACCATTTTATAGCTTTCCTTTTTGGTCACAAAGGCTGTTCCTTTTATTCTCTTCTCCGCTTGTTTTATACCTTCAGCTAACTTCTCAAGACCATCGCCTAAGTTTTTTAATGCAGGTGCCAACTTGTTTTCAACACTATCTAATGTACTTCTCACAGCCTCTACCCCTCCTTTGATCACCATTTTATCTCCAATAAGTGTATCAAAGTGTGCTTTGACAGCATCGCGATCTGTAATTTTAACACCGTTCCGTGTGATAGAAATAGTGTCTCCTGACTTAATAGACCATCCGTTTCCACTCATCGAATCCGAATACTCACTTGGTACATCTGCATTAATAGTAATATCTTCTTCCTTCTCCTGATCCAATGCTTCAAAAAGGATGTAGTCATCTTCATCATAACTGTCTTGCCATTTGCCTACCAGTTCGGGTAAGAACACAAGTGTATCGTCAGTGTAAATGGGGAACAAAGAATAGACGCATGAACTCATGCAGATCATCAATGCGCTAAACGCTACAAGTACTTTTAATTTCTTTTTCATGACTTTAGATTTAATATTTTGAGTTTTTGATGACTCAAATGTGCAGGCTAAGTCCGACCTGCTAAAATTTTATCGGTGAACGTGATCAAATTCCTGATGAACAAGATATTTAATTCTTTTTGACTGAGCAGAATACAGAAGGCCTCTTTTTCAAAAGGCCTTCTGTATTAAGTCATAAAGTGTATTCTTTGTAGTCCTATTCTTGCCTGAGAGAGCGAATAGGATTAGCAGATGCTGCTTGAAATGATTTTGCGGCTACTGTAAAGACACCAATTAAAAATGTCACTGCTCCGGCACCAATAAATACAACAGGGTTAAGCACTGTCCTAAACTCGAAGTTATCTAACCAATTTTGAGTGACTAGGTAACCGAAAGGTATTGCCAGGACAAAGGCTATAAAAATCAGCTTGGAGTAGTCTTTTGACAACAGTAATAGAATTTGCATCACAGAAGCGCCATGTACCTTCCTTACTCCAATTTCTTTCGTGGTTTAGGATTAATAATTCTTTCGCAACTGTTAAGTCGAAAAGAACTACCGAGCGGTAAATTCACAAAAGCAACGGGCATGACTGAAGCTTACCTAACCTGAGAATAGAAAAAAACTAAGAAGTGAAGAGGGGCTATTTTTTGAACTTCGGAAAAACAGCTGGAGTAATTTTCTTGTACTCTTCAAAAGCAGCATTGCCTCGATAGCGCTTTTCAAGCATAGGAACGCCTGACACTTTAAGTAATAGGAAAGTGATTAAAATGGGACTGATCAACCCAATCCAACCATCCGTGACAGGTAGCACAATGATTGCAATACCAAACCACATCAATATCTCTCCGAAGTAGTTGGGGTGACGTGAATACTTCCATAAACCAGACTGCATCACCTGATCTTTATCCGTCTTTTGTTTCTTGAATTCGCCCAATTGATAGTCGCCAACGGCTTGCCAATAAAATCCAACCAGCCAAAGCACTAAGCCTACACCTGCTAAGAATCCTAATTCACTTTGATATGATTGTGAAACGATAATGATCGGAATACTAATCAGCAACAATAGCAAAACTTGTAAAAGATAGACTTGTAGATAGGAGCGCCAATAGAAGTTACTTCCCCATTCCTTTCGCCAATTGTTGTACCGAAAGTCTTCTTTCTTTTTGCCATTTCTTAAGCCGATATGTAAGCTTAGTCTACAGCCCCAAAGGGCCACCAGGACATAAACGAAGGTATTCAAGTCACTCCTCGGCTGTGTTAAGTAGAGATAGACACATAAGCCAACATAACCCATTCCCCATGCCACATCAGCGATATCGTTTCGCTTTAATATGATGGAAACAATAAACCAAAAACTCGCGTAAGCTAGGCCTAAAAAGAGCAGGTCCGTGATTAAACTACTCATGCCATCAACCAATTCATAATATAAAATCCTGAAGTACTTACTGAGGCTGTAAGAATTGATCCCCAAATGATATCGATAAGGACAATCCTAATTGGCCAACCTCGCAGTGTGGCCAAATTCGTTAAGTCATAGGTGGCATAAGTAAAGAAGCCAAAGAGCGCTCCTTTCAAAATAGCGTCTTCTAAAGAAGCAGCCTCCACCGAAGGCACTATCGCGAAGTAGAAAATACCAACAATAAATATGAGATAGAAAATAATCGCGGCTATCCAATTGACCTTAGGTGCCAATAGCTTCTTTAAGTATTTGTTATAGAGATTCTTAGCAATCACTCCAAGCCATAGAATATCTATCGCAAAAAAGACAATTGTAGTCAGTAGATAAGCTTTCAGTAATAATGAAAATGACATGGCTATTCTTTTTAATCTAACATGCTAAAGGCTTGATTGTTAAAATCCACAGGATTAGAGTGAAAGTTCAGATCTTAAAAATCTCTGTAATCTCCCTCTAAGAACTGATTCGCTTCCTCCTCATCGAACTTTGAAGTTTCATTGTTCCAGTGCAATGTCTTATTCGGAAAGCGACCGGCAATTACGCCCAAAAGGATCGTTTCGGTCAATCGAGCAGCATAAGAGAAGGGTGCCGAGCACTCATCTTTCCCTAAGCAGGCATCTACAAACTGATGGTAATGCTTATTGCTTTCCTTCCCATAGTCTTCGGTAGGACTTCCTACTTCTGAAAATTTCGACAAATCAATATCTACATACTTACCCTTGACAATCAGTTTAGGCAATTGCATAAAGTGAGGCAGTAATAGGCTACCCTTTTCACCAATAAACATGGCGCCTTGATCTGGCAAAGCTTCCTTGTTCGGTAACTTCAGCTCTTTATGCTTTTTCGGTGCGCCCGGACCGTCATACCAAACCCACTTGAATTTATCGGTTGTGTATTCTGTTTTCGGAAATCTATAGGTGACAATATTGTTTTCGGGAAAGCCGAAGCCTGTCGGTTTTCTGCACTTGTTCTTGATGGTAAACGGAACGTCTAGTGCCAAGGCATTATAAGGCGTATCAAAAATATGGACGCCCATATCCCCTAAGGTTCCACAGCCATGGTCTAGTAGTTTCCTCCAGTTTCCTGGATGATAAACGCCTTCTTTGAAAGGTCTATCTGCAGATGTACCTAACCATAAGTTCCAATCCAAAGTACTTGGCACAGGATCACTACCCGTTGGTTGAGGCCCGTCAGTGCCCCAGTTTTTAGGCGACCAAGCGCGTACTGTTTTTACTTTGCCAATGATCCCCGATTGAATCAATGCGGTCCCTAGTTTATAGTCATAGAAAGAATGCACCTGAATACCCATCTGAGTAGTCAAATTCTTATCCTTCGCCATTTGATTCATGGCGCGGGCCTCAGACACATGATGTGTTAACGGCTTCTGGCAATAGACGGCCTTGTTCATTTCCATGGCCATCATAGAAGCTGGTGCATGCGTATGGTCCGGAGTAGACACCACCACGGCATCAATGGCACTGTTCATTTCTTTAAGTAGCACTCGGTAATCTGTGTACGTCTTTGCATTAGGAAACATCTTTTGAGCAACCGCCAAATTGTTGGCATCTACATCGCAAAGGGCCGTAACTTCTACTGCTGAATGAGCCGCCATAGACTTAAGGTCTTCCATCCCCATACCGCCTACTCCAATATGAGCAGTTCTCAATTTATCGGCACTCGAAAATGCCCAAGTAGATGAAGGTAAAATTGTCGCTGATGTCATAACTGCGGCCTTCTTTAGAAAATCTCTCTTATTCATCGTTGCTAAAGTTTTTTGATCTTAATGTTTTTGAACCATAAGGGGCTGTCGTGGTCTTGGAGGCCAATATAACCCGTTTTGAACTTACCATAATCTGGAAAATCCTTCCACTTGCCTGCCATTTTCTTGGCTTCCCAAGCCTCATCCCATGGCACAAATGATAAAATCTTCTTTCCATTGAGCCAGTGCTCAACTAGCTCGTCAGTAAATCGGATTTTAGAAGTATTCCACTCACCTGCTGGTTTCACAATTTTCACATTATTATCGGGCGTATGCATGGCATAGTCAGCACCTGTTTTTTGCCATTCTTGTAGTGTCGCATTATTGATTTCTTCCCATTGAAAGTCGTCTAGCAACTGATACTCTGGCGAGATTTCTGGTGGGCCGCTAAAACCTTCTTGCAAATGGTAAAAGATACCGCTGTTGCCACCTGCTGGTAACTTCCACTCTAGGTACAACTCAAAGTTTTCAAACTCTTCTGCCCCGTAAATAATGTCCTTTCCTCCGCTGCGTTCTGATTCTAATTTCTTTTCAGTATCGAAGGTCAGTGCCCCATCTACAACCACCCATTGTTCCGGTAGCGTTTCTCCATTATAGGCACGCCAACCATCGGTGCTGGTGCCATCGAATAGGTAAATCCAATCATCTTCTGTCTCTTTTGTTGTGCTTTGACAAGCAGTTAAACAGATAGTCGCTAAAAAAGCGATTATCATTTTTGTAAGGTTCGTTACTCTCATGATGCTATTTACTTGTTATCGTTTATCGGTGTGATTTTGATATTTCTCCAGCTGACTTTGATGCCGCCTCCATCGTGAATTTGCAAAGCGATTGAACCCTTCCCCTCGCCAATCTTTTCGTCTTCGATGTGGATCATTTCTGTTCCATTGAGCCAAGTTGTAACCGATGGCCCAACGGCTCGAATCTTCATCGTATTCCACTCTCCCATTTTTAGGGCTTTGTCTTTTTCTGGTTCGGGCTGAATCAACCAACCGCGACCATAAGACTCATAGATTCCACCTGTGTGGCTACCGGGAGGAGCTACTTCGGCTTGCCAGCCACTGACCTTTGTACCATCAACAGTGGAGCGAATAAAAACGCCACTATTTCCATTGGCGTCTTGCTTAAAATCCAGCGTAAGTTCGAAATCGTCATAGAATTCATCCGTAGAAAGATAGCCATACTGGGCACTGGGACCGCTTTCGCAAACCAGATTTCCATCTTCGACATACCACTTTTCTTCTCCGTGATTGGTCCAACCGTCTAGATTTTCTCCATTAAAGAGGTCGATAGTTTGTTGGGAAGTACAACTAAAAAATAATGAGGCACAGAGGCAGGATAGAAATCCTAAGTATAAAGTTCGTTTCATAAGGCTGATGCTTGTCCTAAGATAAGCAATCAAACGGAAATGGAATGAGTCTTTTTTTTTACCTGTCATTGACACCCTGACTGCGGCAGGCGGGCTCCTCAAAAGGAGGACAAAGTGCTATTCGCTCACCACTTTCTTAACTCTGCTGGCTTCATCCGCTTTGGTAAGAGTTAAGCGAACGATGCTATCAGCCAAAGCAGTCAGACTATGTGGCACGGCACCTTCCAAGGCGATTAAATCACCTCTTTCTAAGTGCATTGCTTCACCTGAAACGGCAAAGTCAATATTACCGTCTACTATTTCTACCACAATGGGGTATGGCGTTTGATGTTCTTTCATCAGCTGTCCCTTCCTCATTGCAATTCTTATCTCCTTAGTAAATGGCGTATCGAACAATACCTGGATTGCTGGCCCATTTTCTTTGAATGTGACCTCTTTCAATAATGATGCTCTTTCCATTTCTTTCGTTTTAAAGTGATTGATGGTTATGCTTGGTGTGCTCGGGCATTAACTATTTTAATAAAAATGGTATGCGCCATAACCTGAGCACGAGTTTTAGCGATATCGCAATTATTGCCTATAAAAAGTTCGTCAAGGGTCTCGAACCATAGTTGAAGCCAGCTATCAAAATGCGCTTGCTCGATGCTATTATCGAATTGTTTATCTACGTCCAGATGTGGCCTTAATGGATTACCATTATAGGCTTTGACAAATAAGAGATTGGTTTCCCAGAAGTCAGTGAGTTTATCCAAGTGCGCTGGCCAGTCTTCGATGACTCCATTAAAAATAGGGCCGAGTGCGGCATGTGCTCTGACTTTACCGTAAAAAGTATTGACTAAAAGGGCAATATCTGCTCTAGATTCAATCTCTGTTCTTTTCATAGGGCAAGGTTAGGTGATTAGAAATCATAAGCGTATGACGTGCGTCATAAAGCTAGGCGTTTATCGTCTTCCGTTATTGAGTTACCAACAAGAACTATCAAAAAATGAACTAGCCCACAAGGATTGTTGTCTATCCATAGCGTAATTGCCACACTGCTAACCGAAATACGTTATGATTAAACTTTTCAATTGGAGTAAACCTAACATAAAAGCCATCAAGCTTCCTGAGCTTGGTTGGGTGGAAGGAGACACCACCAAATCGATCAAAAAATGGGGTGATGCAGATGGTACCATGGCTATCTCTCTCAACTTTTTTGAAGGGGAGCCGGGCATTTCATCGCTTAAGACTATTGACGGCTTGCGACAGTATTATCGTGATACAATTTCCTCTTCCCAAGGAGCAATTATTGAGGTTGAGTTAGTCGTGCTTCATGGTATTCAGTGTATCCGAACCGTTCTAAAGTTTCCGCAGGATCCGAGTGGGTCTACTTACCTCACTTCATTGATTATACCTTTTGCCATGTGCAGTTATGTGGTGAAAATTCAAGCACCTGAACTTGACTTATCAGGTATGCGCGAATCCTTTATCATCAAGAAGTTATTGCGAGAGGACGTTATTTCAAAAACAGCCAATGGTTATAGTAACTGGTCTTTTGACCCATATAAGGCTGATGACATTAGCCGAAACTTGATGAATAGATCAGAAGAAGTGAAGTGGGACGCTCGTTTCCCAACACATCCACTGACCAAGAGTAGAAATCTAATGGCTGAAATTGAAAAAGGAATTCTATTCGATCAGAAACTGATGGATTTGAAGCCGTTTGATAAATAACCTCCTCCGTCTTGCGGACACCTTGCCTTTGCCGGCAGGCAGGCTCCTCGAGAGGAGGACAAGCTTAGCGTTATTCAATAATAAATCTGCGTCACTATTGTCCCCCGCTGGCGGGGGTTAGGGGGTGGATTTACTACATAAATATTCCGTCACGCTGAGGTAAAGCTTATCCGTGATAGCAAGGATATGCTGACGGCAGCGTCTCTAGAATGATTCTAACAACTACTGTGGAGATTCCCGCATTCGCGGGAATGACGATATTGAGAGGCATAAGTTTCGATATATTGATGCCTCCCCTTTTTACCCTAAGAAAACGAAGGGCCTAGTTCCCTAGATAAACTCGGGATAGAAAGGTTGGAAAAGGGAAAACCTCCTCCGTCCTGCGGACACCTTGCCTTTGCCGGCAGGCAGGCTCCTCCAAAGGAGGAAAAAAGGCTGGCAGTTTACTCCATCTCGATCACTAAATCATCTTGCTCAACCATAGATCCTGCATGGAGTACGACAGCCTTAACCTTGCCCGCTTTATTCGCAGAAACGGTAGTTTCCATTTTCATGGCTTCAATGACAAATAAACCTTGATTTGCTGCGATGGTATCTCCTACCTTCACTTTGACTTCCGCTAGACGGCCTTGTAAAGGTGACCCAATGTCTCCTTCAGTTTCCACCTTACGATTAGAGACTTTCGTGACATTATACCCCTGATCCTTTACGGAAATGACCCGAGTTTGTCCGTTCAACTCGAAGTATACCTTTCGGATACCATCTTCATTTGGCTCAGATTTATAGAGCATTTTAATAATGATGTGCTTACCTCGTCCTATTTCGACAAAGACTTCTTCTTCTTGTTTGAGAGCATAGAAATAGGCTTTGGTAGGAAGCTGTGATACTTCTCCATACTTCGTCCAATGGGTATAGAAGTCCTTGAACACCTTTGGATAAAGCTTGTAAGAGATAAAGTCTAGCTCATTACAGTATTGGTCGAATTCCTTTTGGAAAGCAACGAATTCTTTGTCAAAATCTATTGGCTCTAAGTGTGCATTTGGCCGATCGGTGAAGGCTTTCTCCCCTCTCAGTACAATCTTAGAAAGGGCTTCAGGGAAACCGCCTGGCGCTTGACCCAATTCTCCTTTGAAAAGACTTTTTACCGACTCAGGGAAGGATAGTGTTTCGCCCCTTTCCATGACATCTTCAGCCGTAAGGTTATTGGAGGTCATAAAAATGGCCATATCACCTACCACTTTGCTTGAAGGGGTCACCTTCACTATATCACCAAACATCTTGTTGACTACAGCATAGTTTTTCTTTACCTCCTCGAACTTATGTTCAAGACCTAAGGCCGTGGCTTGAGGTCTTAGGTTGGAGTATTGGCCTCCTGGAATTTCATGATCGTATACATCGGCTGTCCCAGCCTTCAAGCCACTTTCGAAAGGGTAGTAGTACTCACGGACATCTTCCCAATAATTCGAATACTTGTTCAAACCGTGCACATCGATTTTCGGATCTCTAGCATGTCCCTGCAAGGACGCAGCAAGTGAATTGAAATTCGGCTGAGCCGTTAGGCCAGACATAGACGCGATCGCCACATCAACAATATCAACATCTGCCGCTATCGCCTCGTAATAGGTAGTGGCTTGCATGGAGGATGTATCGTGCGTATGCAAATGGATCGGCAAGTCAGTCACCCCCTTAAGGGCACCAATCAACTCGGTAGCAGCGGCTGGTTTCAATAGACCAGCCATGTCCTTAATCGCTAACATGTGCGCACCCGCGTCTTCCAAGGCTTTCGCCATTTCAGTATAGTAAGCGAGGTTGTATTTGGTGTCTTTCCGAAGGACGTCTCCTGTATAGCAAATACAGGCCTCTGCAATTGAATTGGTGTTCTCTCGAACTGTTTTGATGCTCACCTTCATGGCTTCCACCCAGTTGAGAGAGTCGAATATGCGGAAGATATCCATACCGTTTTCGGCACTCTTTTCAATGGTTTTTTGAATCAAGTTATCTGGATAGGCCTTATAGCCGACCCCATTAGACCCTCTAAAAAGCATTTGAAGAAGGATATTGGGTACAGCCTTTCGGATGTCTTGTAGCCGTTTCCATGGGTTCTCGTTTAGAAAGCGCAAACTGACATCGAAGGTAGCTCCGCCCCACATCTCAAGTGAAAATATGTTAGCATGATTCTTCGCGAAGCCCTCGGCTACTTTTAGCATGTCTAAGGACCGCATTCTAGTCGCCAAAAGAGATTGATGGGCATCTCTAAAAGTGGTATCGGTAAAAAGGATTTGATCTTGCTCCTTAATCCATTTGACAAGGCCATCAGGACCGCTATTTTCTAATATTTGTTTTGTTCCTGCTGGATACGCTCCTAGCCTATCAAACTCAGGAACTATCGGTTCGCGAAACTTTATGGTAGGATCGATCTTTTTAACACTTGGATTCCCATTCACAGCCACCTCTCCCAGGTAGTTCAATAGCCTTGTCGCTCTATTCATATACCTCGGCATATGGAAGAGTCCAGGGTTATCTTCTATGAACCGAACCGTTGCTTTTCCTTTCGAGAAGGTCTCATTCTTCAGTACATTTTCCAGAAAGCCCTTATTGGTCACCACACCTCGAATTCTAAACTCAGACAGGGCCCGCTGAAGCCTTTGGGAAGCTCCCATTAATGTTCTACCCGAAGCCGTGATTTTCACCAACATGGAATCAAAGAAGGGCGAAATGGTTACCCCAGCATAGCAGTTGCCTGCGTCTAGGCGAATGCCAAACCCTCCCGGAGAACGATAGGCGATGATTGTCCCATAATCTGGCTTAAAGTTGTTTTCTGGGTCTTCCGTAGTAATTCTACATTGGATTGCGTAGCCGTTGATTTTAACGTCTTCTTGACTTTTAATGAAAATCCGTGGATCAGAAAGCGGATAGCCTTGGGCTATTTCAATCTGAGATCTGACGATATCAATCCCTGTGATTTCTTCGGTGATTGTATGCTCCACTTGAACGCGAGGGTTGACTTCTATGAAGTAAATGTTCTCTTCAGCATCAACTAGAAATTCAACCGTTCCTACATTATTGTAGTTGACTTCTTTTGTGATCTTAAGGGCGTACTCATATAGCTTATTCCTAGTTGCCTCTTTAAGGCCAATAGAAGGTGCAATCTCTACCACTTTCTGATACCGTCTTTGGACAGAGCAATCTCGTTCATACAGATGGACGAGACTACCGTAGTTATCTCCCATTATCTGCACCTCTATGTGCTTGGGGTTGTCAATAAACTTCTCGATAAAGATGGTATCGTCTCCGAATGCCTTTAAGGCTTCGCTGCCTGCCTCATTAAAGGCATCAACTAGCTTGTCTTCACTACGCACAACCCGCATTCCACGGCCGCCACCGCCAGAAGCCGCTTTGACCATTACTGGAAATCCAATGCGTTTCGCTTCGGCCAATGCTATCGTGCTATCTGTAAGATCCTTGTTACTGTCCTCAATAATAGGCACTTGCGCATTTCTCGCAACAATTTTTGCCTGCAGCTTGTCACCAAGTTTTTGCATCACCTCTGGTGCTGGGCCTACAAAAGTGATTCCCTCCTCACCACACCTTCTTGCGAAGGTGACGTTCTCAGAAAGGAAGCCGTAACCGGGATGAATCGCATCGACTCCTTCAGCCTTAGCCAGCAATAGAATTTCTTCAATATCAAGATAGGGCTTCAATGGGGCGTCATTGTCACCAATTTGATAGGCTTCGTCTGCCTTATAGCGATGTAATGAGTAGCGATCTTCATAGGTATACATGGCCACGGTACGGATTTTCATCTCTGATGCCGCACGTAAAATACGGATGGCAATCTCTCCTCTATTGGCAACTAGTAACTTTTCAATTTTTCGAATCTTAGGCTCCATATCTTTCTGCGCTGAACGAATGGAATATAAAGATTTTCAAAGACAAGTCTGACTCCGATTCACTTCTTGATATGATTTCTAAAAGCAATTGATAACATCATTGTTGGTGACCACATGAACAAGGACTAAATTTATGGTATGTCTAAGCACTTAATCATCAGACGTGTTGAACCGAGTGAAGTGGATTTACTCCGCGTCCTTGGTGAAAGTACTTTCCGTGAAACCTTCGAAGCGCAGAATTCCAAAGAGAATTTGGACGCCTATCTGGCTAAAAGCTTCAGTTTAACGAATGTTCAAGCACAACTCGATGCTAGTACTTCTGAATTCTATTTTGCGGCAGTCGATGGTGAAGTACTTGGCTACTTGAAGCTTAATCATTCTGATCAAGGCTTGGAGATTGAAAGGATTTATGTTAAGGCATTAGCCCAAGGTCAGCGAATTGGTAAAGCCCTCTTTGAGTTTAGTTTGAACCTCTCAAAATCTAGAGAATCCGCTTGGCTCTGGTTGGGGGTTTGGCAGAAGAACGTTAAGGCAGTTGAGTTCTATAAACGGCAGGGCATGGAGATCTTCGAAACACGTCAATTTCAACTCGGCAGCGAGCTCCAAGATGATTTTTTGATGAGACTGCGGGTTGGTTAATTGATTAAATATCTATCCTAGCGCCTCATCTGGAAAACATGGGTTTTGCCAATTCCTTTTAGCTCAACTTCACCGAAGTCTTTGAAGACAAAATCGCCAGATATTTGAGCTTTAAATTCCTGAGAGCAACAAATTTTCATTGTCTCTCCGTGCGACTCCAATCGAGAAGCTACATTCACAGTTTCACCCCATAAATCATAGGCTATTTTACTACTTCCTATCACACCTGCTACAACAGGCCCACTATGAATTCCTATTCTAACCGAAAGCGATTCATCTACTTTTTGATTTATAATATTAATAACCTCCAACACATCGCAAGCAAAATTAGCCATTCGCATGGCGTGATCAGAAGAGACTTTTGGCAAACCCGACACGCACATATAGGAATCTCCAATGGTCTTAATTTTTTCTAATCCATACTTTTTGGCCAACTTATCAAACTCAGAAAACACCTCATTCAATAAATTAACCAGATCATTCGGTCGCATTCTCTTTGAAAAAGATGTGAAGCCAACAATATCTGAGAAGAAAACACTGACATCCTCAAACTGATCAGCAATCATTTTCTCACCTCCCTTTAATCGCTCGGCTATGGACTCAGGTAAAATATTAAGCAAGAGTAAATCACTCTTTTGTCTTTCCTCTTGTATAATTGCCCTGTCTCGTTCTATTATCTCAGATTTCTCAACTAACTCCGAAGTTCTCTCCGCAACCTTTTGTTCTAGAACTATATTCTGACGCTCAAGAATATTTTTGAGTTCCCTTTCTCGCTCACTTTTTAATTCGGCTTGTCTGATTTTATTAAAGTTTAGTTCAGTCTGAATTCGATTCATTCTGTCTCCTAAACCCAAAGCAAACAATAAGCCTTGTAAGGCAAATGTAATTTGAAGTGAGTATCGCGTGATGAATACTGTTGGTAGTAATTCAAGACCTTGCATTGTAAAAAGGTAGTAGCCAACGAATGACAATACGCCAGATATTAAAAAGAACTTAGCTGGAACGAAGTTTTTTCGAAAAGCAATGATCGCAACGATAAAAGCAAAAGTAGTAACCAATAAACCATTGATAAGCAAGACTGCATTGGCCGTGGCCATTTTGTAGAACAAGCCAATAATAATGGTAAGTGCAATAATTACATACAAAGCATTGAGCAAGCTATTGAGTTTTCGTGCAAAACGTTTCGCTTCCAAATAGACTTGGCTAAACCATATATAAGACATCAAAGAAATTCCCGCTGTTACAAAAGGAGAATATTTAGCAAGGATAGGTAAATCAGGTAAAATTAGCTCCCTTAAAAACCCAGTGATTGACAACTGATAGATTGTCTGAGTGATCATAAAAATAATAAAGACCAAATAAGCACGGTCTCTATTCATTATGTAAATAAAAATATTGTAGATGATCATCGCCATCATTACCCCAAAGAAAATCCCATGGAAGTAACGAGAACCATAAATTTTGGAATTGAACTTGGAGGCAGGCTCAATGGTGAACCCTTTCAAGTCTCTAAAACCTCTAGAGTAAAGCGATGCACTCTCGAGTTTCAAGTAAAGAACCTTCGATTGTGGCACCTCAAAAAGCACAACCGGAAGTTCACCGTAACGCACGCTTCTATATTTCATCGCTACATTTTCTCCAGTAATGTCTGTCAGAAAACTTCCGTCAGGTTGCTGTACATAAGAAAAAATGGAGTCAACGTGCATCCTTGGCAGCACATATTGCTCACCAACCATTGACTCTTCAAAGACCAAGCGTGCCCAGTATGAAGCACAGTTTTCATTGGGTTCAAGGGTGTCTGAGGACACAAACCTCGCTACATAGTCAGCCGATGATACCTCCTCAATAGAAAGCTCATTGGCACAGTCTTCTAAAAGAGAGGCTTCAACAGGATAAATAAAAGACTGCTTAGTTTCGCTTGAACATGCTACTAAGAGCAGTATTACGAGTCCAAGCAATACATTTCTGAAAGTCAATTTGGAGTCTTTTAAAGCTGAGTTAATCTGGCTGAAAGTAAATATCATCTCCGAAGGTTACGCCATCTTGCCACTCCAGTTTGCCGACTTTCGCTTTGCTCCCAAAATTACCTGGTAGCACACTATTAGTAATCAGGTCGGCTTGTAACAAGCCTACATGTTGAAAGGTCGAAGATGTTAATTTACTGCAAAAGAAGGTTGCATCTGATGATGACTTACCATGTAAAAGTTCATCAGCAACACCTTTAAAATAGTCGGTCGCCATGCCAGATTCTACCGGACTTGAGAAACTACGGCCAGCCATTTGTCTAGAGTAGCTATTTAATTGATCAAGTTGGCCAGCATCTGTTATTCCCCTTGTTCCATCTGCAGCAGAAATTTTTCTTGCGATGAGTAAGAACTCAGTCTTGGTTGGTGTGTTTTGCTTTGCCACCCAGTCTATAACGGAATCTAAAGTAACCATCACACAACCATCACATTGTACCTTTTTGTAATAATCAGGACCAAATTGGTCAATAGCATCTGGTGGAATGGCATGCCAAAAGAAAAGGTCTTTTGTGCCTTTATCATCTATGGGAAGCTCTACAATAAAACCAGAGTGTGTAAAAGGCTCTAGCCCTTGTATGTCTTCTAAGAAACTTATCTCGGGGCCAGGAAAAGCAAAACCTTTAAACATTATAATGTCTCCGGTTTTAAGCGTGGGCTTAAGTTTTGAATAAGTAGTTTGATTAGGATTTGGTTGATCGCTCATGTAGTTAAATTTTGGTTGAGGGGGTTAAATCATGCTAATAGCTAAGGAATTTACAAAAAGAAATTCGAATGCTTATCAAAGTTGAATGAAATCCCTCGGAGCTGAATGACGGGTGCAGCAGCGCCTCAGTAAATAGCCCCACTCCTTGTGATTATACTAATAGTTTATTTCCTTCATTTGAGATAAACACGCGGCCTCATTTTTCGCTAGCCGTGCTTTCTGAAAAACAAAAGGTGCGTATAGCCAGCTATATTCGGTTGGCTAACGATCACTTTTTGTAAATTACATGAGATATAACGCTCACTTTTATGAGCGTTATACAACGTTGGGATTAATGCCCCGCGAGGGGCATAGACTTCCGCTACGCTCCCAGCCTATTCATTAATCCCAACGTTCGAAGCACCGCGTGTCGCTAAAGCTTCAGCGGAAGCACAAGACAGGCCGCCTAAACTCTAACACCTCACAGATTTATCACCAAAGCACTAATACCCAACATCCAGTATAAACCATGACAGGCCAGTCTTGTCAACCGATCTTATTCCCAGAATATTCAAAATCAACATTTTCAATCGTATCTTAAATCTCAAACACAAAGTTCGAGTACCAACACTGTGCTGGAGGGCATAGCAAACATTTTGATATTCCTCCATAATTCACAGTTGATACCTTCGAACGTTGGCAACAACCTAAAAACTAACCGAAAATGGGAAAAACCACAAGAAGAAAATTTATAATTGGAACTTTATCCGTACTTGGGCTTATTGGAATAAGTGCGTGGCTCGGGAAACGTAAAATACTGACTTGGATTGTACGTAAAGACAATGAAAGTGAACCAAAAATGACTTTAGCACCAAATATTGATGATGAGATTTGCGTGTTGTCATCACCAATTTCAGAAGGACCTTATTATCTAAAGTCACCTTTGAAGACTGATATAAGGGAAAGTAGGAAAGGAAAAACTTTAAACCTTAAATTTCAAATTGTTGATTATCCAAATTGTAATCCAATTGAAAATGCGGTTGTTGAAATTTGGCAATGTGATGCTGATGGAAATTATAGTGGATATATAGAAGGAATTGGGCATAATATTTGGGAATCAGCAAAACAATTGGAATTTGGAAAGAAGCAACATATTGAGCCAAGTAATGAATCTACTTACCTGCGTGGTTATCAGAAAACTGACTTAAATGGAAACGCAGAATTTACTACTATAATTCCTGGTTGGTATGACCCAAGAGTTCCTCACATACATTACAAAGTAATATTAAATAACAAAGAACACTTGACAAGTGAATTGTATTTTGACCAAGAATTCTGTAATGAATTATTTACATCTGTTGAACCTTATAATCAATATGGAGAATCACCTTATGATTTTAGAAATGACAAGTCTTTGACGAATGTGAAAGAAGGAACTGGACTTATACTAAACCCAGAAAAGAAATCAGACAACACGGTTCTTGCAACAGCAAAAATTGGAATTAAATTATCATAAAAGGCAGTTGCCAACAATGGCTATAATTAATACGGGTTTTGTGGCTTTGAACTAAGGTCTGTGCATATTTATAAAGTCCGCCAAATCTTTTGATTTGGCTTTACAATAAAAAAGATAAAACAAAATAAAAAGTTTTGGCTAAGTGCTTAATCGAAAGTTCACTACTTTTAATTCCCGTACTAACCATAGCCGAGACCGTTGAATACCCTTATCACTCATATTTCACACAAATCAAATAGCGAGTGGCATTTAGTACCAATGAAACCAGAAGAACTCTCACAATTATCTGACGAAGCATTGCTTGAAGAAGCGGGGAAGATCAAACCATCTCCCATGATAGATGCATTTTTTATTGGCTTTTTAATTGGCATCCTCATTTTCGGTGCTGCCGCCAATGCTTGGGGTTTTCTTTTCTTACTTCCTTTGTATCTCATCTACGTGTTCTTGAAGAAATCGAAGAAATATGATGCCCTTCAAAAGGAATTGAAAGCACGGAATCTAAAATGATAATTGTAGTGACTAGCTTGGTTGTTGGCTTATTCAAACGCGGTCGGCAGATAGCAGAGCTTAGCCAAAATCCCAAAGCATAGGCTTCTAAATAGCAACTTATTTACGCAAGCGTCTCTACAAACGATAAGGAGATTCCGGGTCAAGCCCGGAATGAAGACGATGTTGGAGTGACGAAAAAAATGGAATAACGGAAAGAATAAGCAGTCTCAAACCAAACACTCTCCCCTTTTTACCTTGAGGCAACGAAGAGACTAGTTCCCTCGGTAAACTCGGGATAGAAAGGAGAATGGAGACTTCCCCTCCTCTAGAGGAGAACAAGAACGTCCTTATTAGATTCTACTTAACCCGCTCCAAAATCCAGTCAGAAATCAGTTGTAAAGCCTTAGGCGAGAAGGTTTCCTCTATGTTGTCATACTCGTTCATAGCACCTGTTTCGGCCGTCTGAAACATGTGATTGAGTCCTTCTAAGGCAATCACTTGAAAGTCTTTATTCTTACCCTTCTCTAATGCGGCTTTAATACCTGCTTGGTTAATATCCGGCACTACTTGCATGTCTTTGGTGCCATTCAATGATAACACTGGGCATTCCACAAGCGCAAACATATCAGCAGGATTATAATTCACAAAATACCTTGCCCAAGGTGTAGTGCGGGCATCCACCAAACCTTTTAATATCTGATCGCGTTGCGGGCTCTGACCTGCCATCATCTCAAAGAAAGCCGATTGATCATAAAAAGCCGTCAATTCTTTGCGTACGGCATCAACATCCATATCGGCCGATGCAATGGTCAATGCTTCTGTGATAAAGGCTTTATAAGCTTCTTCATCTTCTACCGGAAAGCCTCTGAGGGTAACAGCTTGGATCAGGTTCGTTTCAAAACCCGAGACACCAGTTCCCGCCAAGATTACCATAAAGCCAACATCTTTTGAATTGGCCGCCACCATGGGCGCAATGATTCCTCCTTCGCTATGACCTACTAAGCCAATTTGCGTTGGATCGATATCACTTCGTGTTTTCAGGTAGTCAATCGCACTTTGTACATCGGTGGCAAAATCTGCCGTGGTGGCTTCAGCAAAGCTACCCGTAGATTCATTCACCCCACGATCGTCATAACGCAAAACTGCAATCCCTTGACGGGTTAAATGATCGGCTAACACCAAAAAAGACTTATGTCCAAAAACTGCCTGATCTCTGTTTTGAGGCCCACTTCCTGTAATCAAAATGGCTACTGGATGAACATCCCCGGTATTGGGTAAAGTCAGCGTTCCTGCAAGGGAAATATTGTCTTTTGTATTCTCAAAAGTCACACTTTCTTCCTGATAAGGATACGGCCTTATAGGTTCTTGAGGTCTTACTTTGGCCTTAATCGCCTTCAGTTTTTCTCGGCTTAAAATCAATGGGACAGCATTCGGTCCTTCGATAAATTTACCCTTGAAATCGGCACTGTCAGGGCGAAATGTCCCTTTGTATTCAAAGCCCAAGTTCTTCCCGTCAATATAGAGTTGATTGTCCTCGAAGCTTACCTGCTGGGTTTTTATGCCCTTCAGGTTCTGGCTAGGGATATCAAGCGTAGCAGTTAAGCCTTCTGCACCTTTCGACAGATGAAAGATGAATTGAATTTTGCTATTGTTTCCGACCTCACCGTACCAATCTCCTGTAACATCTTGCGCAGCAAGGCTAAAACTGATTAAAATGGCGAATATGATTAATTGTATACTTCTCATGATGATGCTATTTTGATTTCAATAGGACATACTTGTCCTGTCCGAAGCATTTGCTTCAGTTTTTTTGATTAAAAGAATTGTAGAATTATTTACTGTTTAGATCTGCTGATCAAGTGGCTCTTCAGGCTGTTCGTCATCTTCCATACTTCCCAACTTCTCTCGCATGGCCCGAAGGTCTTTCTTCTGAGAAGCATAGAAGGTTCTGTATTCCCATTTAGCCGCGATGTAGGTCACCGCAAAAAACACAGTAACTAAGAGTATTACCCACCAAGGAGAGCCTGATTCAACAAGAGACGTTAATGATAATATGACTATTGCCAGCAAGTAGTAACGACTAGATTTCGAGAATTTAACCTGATAATCTGCAGTGGATATTGCGTTATCCAAATCACCTATTACACTTTGCTCAAAGTTATCTTGAGATGCAAGCCTCTTCTTTCTCATATTTAAGATATATCCCGCTGTGAAAAACATCATTACGGCCATTAAAGAGCCTGAAATACTGATATGCTCTTTTATTATCGTGGGCACTACTATCATAAGACCTGCAACTATATTGGCCCCAATAAATATCTTCTCAGTTAAGTCGGCAGTGCGCCTCGCCTTGGCCTTCTTCTTAATTACACTGTTGTGCAAGGCCGTTTCGTCAATGGCATACATTGCCTGACCATTCTGCGCGTCCCATATTTTTTTCATCTCTTCGAACTCCATTTTACGTCACTTTTTCTGATTGTTTGCTCAGGTGTTTCTTGATTCTGCTGATCCTTACACCTACATAACTTTCTGAAATACCCACGATCTTAGACATCTCCTTATAACTAAATCCATCTAGTAGCAAGAGGCATAAAGACCTGTCTACATTATCTAGACGAGCAATTTGTTCGTAGAGCCAGTCCAACCTCGGATCAGAAAAACCTGACTGCTCGGTTAAAACATGTGCTTTTTGATCAATATCCTCTCGGCCCTCCTGATGCTTGCGCTCTTTAATTGTCCATTTGAGAGCAGTATTAAGCGCAATTCTATACATCCAAGTGGTGACTGCGCAGTCGTTCCTGAATTTTGGGACAGATCGCCAAACCTGAACTGCCATCTCTTGAAAGAGATCCTCCTGGTCTTCTAGGTTGAACCCATAAGCCCGTACCACTTTAAAGAGGATGGCCTTATGGTCTTTCAACCAGTCATTAAAGACTTGAGATTGTTGTTGTTCAGTCATTTAGCGAATTGTCAATAAGTTAGTACTTCGCAAGCATCGTTTTCTTACAACTACGCAATGATTATTTAAAAAAAGACTATATATAACTGATTTACAGTGGTTTAAAATTTGTCAAATCAAACATCAAATTGACTCTTGCGATCGATTTCCCGAGAAAATCGTTTCAATAAGAACTCGTTGGGTATTGGTGCTTTCCCAGTGAGGTGATTTCCTGGCCCGTTTTTATCAACCAAGGTTACTTTAAAGCCTGCCTTTTGTAAGTGGAACGCTGTCCATCCACCCCAAGCACCTGCGCCTACAACAATTATAGATTTTGACATTGCTGATTTGAAGTTCCGCTGAATTTATACAATCTAAATCTTAACTTAAAGGTCACCAAGACAGAATCGATAATATGAGCCAAGTACTTCACCTAGAAAAAGACCTTCAAGAACTCTTCGTTGACCTTCATGCCTCTGGCTTGTGGGAAGATGGTAAAGAAATCTCAGATGCAATTATCAAAGAGTCTCCAGATAAGGTTCTGAGCAAGTATAGGAGTGAAAAAGCATCGACAGGCTTCGACCTAAAAGCTTTTTTCAATCAGCATTTCGCCAAGGCACCAACTAGAGAGATTGATTACGTAAGTGACAAAGAGGCTCCAGTGGTTGATCACATCAACAAACTATGGCCTATCCTTGCGAGAACACCCGAAAAGAATGATTTCTATTCAACTCTCGTCCAGCTCCCATACCCATACATAGTACCGGGTGGCAGATTCAATGAAATATATTATTGGGACAGTTACTTTACCATGCTTGGCCTTGCGGTAAGTGGAAAAGTTGAGATGATCGAAGACATGATCAAGAATTTCGCTTGGATGATTGAGGAGATTGGCTTCATTCCAAATGGCAATAGAAGCTATTATCTGGGACGTTCTCAACCGCCTTTCTTTTCTTTAATGGTCGCCTTATTGGCAGAAGAAAAAGATAGGTCAATACTTAACCAATTTCTTCCGGCCTTAGAAAAGGAACACAAGTTCTGGATGGAAGGGGCAGACGAGCTAAGCGCAGACGCCCCTACTTTTAAGCGGGTGGTTTTGATGGAAGATGGCTCGATGCTGAACCGTCACTTTGACAACATTCCAAATCCGAGGGCAGAGATGTATCAGGATGATGTGGAGCTAATTGAATCACAAGGAGAGGCTGGCAAAAAGACACTCTTAAACATTAGAGCCGCTTGCGAATCAGGATGGGATTTTAGTTCCCGCTGGTGTGCAGATTTTGACAAACTTGAAACAATCCGTACGACCGACTTGGTACAAGTAGACTTAAACTGCCTACTGTATCACTTAGAAAAATTAATTGCCAGTATTCATCAAGAAAATAGTGATACCGCTAAGTATGAGGAATACTACGCCTTGTGCGAAAAAAGGAAAGAAGCCATAAATACCTACTTCTGGAATGAGGATGAATCCTACTTCTTCGATTACAATTGGTTAGAAAAATCACAGACTGCTTCTATCAATGCTGCTGCTGCGTTTCCTTTATTCTTTGAAATCTGCAGTGCAGATCAAGCAAGAGGTGTTGCGAAAATGATAGACAAAGAGTTATTAAGAGATGGTGGTCTCGTCACCACAAACTTTAATTCGGGTCAACAATGGGATGCTCCCAACGGGTGGGCACCCCTCCAGTGGATGGCTATTAAAGGTCTTCGCAACTATGGGCACGATCAGCTAGCCGGCCAAATCAAAGAACGATGGGTGTCGCTTAACGTTAAAGTTTTCAAGAACACAGGAAAACTGATGGAAAAGTATAATGTAGAGGATACTAACCTACTCAGTGGCGGGGGTGAGTACCCTGTCCAAGATGGCTTCGGCTGGACCAATGGCGTATTGCTAAAACTACTGTCCGAAGACTAGTAAAATACGTCTCCCCATGTAGCGTTTCTGTCCACAGAACGTTATACCATTAGAATTCATTAGTTTTGACATTCCAGACAATAAAATGATGAAAAGAAACATATTTAGCCTCTTACTTTTCGGCCTCTTGGCTTCATGCTCAAGTGGTAGTGATAGCACCCCATTTGATATCATAACAGGTGAGATAGAACAAGTCTTTACCGTAGACTGGAGAGGGCTTCCTGCTAACCAAACGATCCCGATTACATTTCCAGCATCCTATCAAGAGATCTCCTTCATAAGTATTCAAGATTTTGATGTTCAGGATGCTGACCAATTCTTCGATCCTACGATTAGCGCCATGTACTATGATATAAGCGGCTGGGATGATGTCAATTCTGCGGGGCTGTTTGAAGTCACTATAAGTGTAATCGGCAACAATGGCCTACCTAGGAGACTGACAACTTTTTCAATCAGCAACCTTGCAAATACGGTTACACTTAACAACAATCAGGTTGTACTTGCTAAGGAAGTCATTTACAATAACACAGAAGGTAGTGTAGTTGTAGATGGGCTTGTGTTTGCCAGTCAGTCGATACTCCAAGGAAGACTCACGTTAGAAGTCGAAATTGCTGGAAGGAATGTGGTACTACAGAACCCAGATCAATTTGACATAACCTTATCCATGGAGCTCTCCGCCTTGGCCAGCGTAAACGATTAAGCTCAATCTTAAAACGCTGATCAACTCCTATTACTCTTTTGATAAGACTTTTACCAGCCAAAGGATAAGGTAAAAACCAATACCTAGCCCAAATAAAAAGAAGGCAATCACAAAACCAATACGAACTGCTGACTCTTGAACATTAAGTTTATCTCCAAGCCATCCTGATACTCCTAAAATCATACACGCTAAGTTTAAGTAATGATATTAGGAGTTTTAATCAAAAACTGCAAACGATCTCCTAGTCACTCAATGCATTAATAGGATCCTTAGTCAAAGCACGCAGGGTATGAAATAAGACTGCTAAGCACGTAACGGAAGCAAGGAGTGCGATAGCAATCACGAAGCCATCAATCGGCACTGCAATTCGATAGGCAAAATCTTGAAGCCATAATTGTGACAGAAAATATGCCAAGGGAACAGCAATGAGGAATGTGACAAAGAGAATTGAAAGAAATTCGCTATAAATAATGCCGATAATATTGCCGTGAGAGGCCCCAAAGATTTTCCTCAATCCCATTTCCTTGAATCTCTTTTGAACCACTAGAGACACTAATCCAAAAACACCAAGCGCTCCGATCACTACCGAGACTATCATTGAAAGGTTACCAATATCTCCCCAAACCTTTTCAGACTGATAAAGTGATGCTAAATCATTCGTAAGCGAGGTTCTAGTGAAGGGCTGTTCATAGGCAGTTTCGTACCATAAGCCAGATACTTGTTCAGCAACTTGGTCCTCATCAACACCCTGATATTTGATAATCATGTAATCTTCTAAGGCTACCCCTGGTTGAAAAACCAATGGCTGAATCCTATTGTGCAGTGTCTCATAATTGAAATCCTGAATGACCCCTACAATCATATACTTCTCACCATTATAATACATTGGCTTGCCCAATGCCTCTAACGGATCCCCTAACTCAAAAGCCTCGAGGACCGTTTCGTTAACAACCACTGGATTTATCGACTCATCTTTAAGGAATTCAAAGTCAGTTCCTGTCAATAATCTTATTCCTAATGATTGAAAATAGTGGTCATCAATATCCCCAACATTCATTAGAATTGAGTCTAAGGCTGCTGGTTCAGGTTTATAATAATTGGTAGCATAAGGCCTACCCGGAACGGTGCTTGCCCTCGAGACTGATGTGACCCCTGCAATTCCAAGTACGTCATCTTTAAAGCTTTGATAGCCAATATGAATTCCTCTATCTCTGATAGGAATAATCATTACACTAGATTGATCAAAGCCAAGATCTTTAGATTTGACAAAATCAGCTTGCCTATTAATTGTTACCGCGCCCACAATCAAAACTACGGATACTACAAACTGAAAAATCATTAGGGCTTTTCTCAGGTAACCAATTCTTCCGAGCGTCACTACATTTAACAATACATCTGTCAGTTCCATCCTAATAATTACTATTGCCGGAGCCATCCCTGAAATAATGGCGGTCAAGAAAATTAGCCCCGCAATAACCAACCAAATATCCCACTGAACGATAGGATTGAGTATTAGATTGGTATCTAGCATCTCATTGAAAGGCGTAATCATAAAGAATAAGGCTATGAGCGACATGACAATTGATATGGAGATGGTGAGAATAGCTTCCAGTATAAACTGAAAATAAATATGTTGTGAAAAAGCACCTGAAACCATCCTAACACCCATTTCCTTCAACCTCTCCACAGAAGTCGAAACCGCAGAATTGATATAATTGATGGTGGCTAAAATGATGATCACAATAGCAATGATCAGCACAACCCTAACAAACATGATATCGCTTTGCTCTTCTATTTCAGCAATGGCATCAGATCTAAGGTGAATATCCAATAGTGGTTGCAGACGGATTCGTTCCTCTGGAAACCTGTCCATCAACCATTCCTGATATCGTGTATTGAAAGATTTAATATCAGTACCCGGCCGAAAGTGTATGTAACTGTAGAAACCGTTATAAGCACCCGTGAGCACATCTAAGGTCATTACTTTAGGCAGTGTAGGCATAGAAGCTAAAAAATCAAACTCGAAATGAGAACCAACATTACCAACATCTTTTACCACACCTGTAATGACTAAGTCATATTTTAACTCATACCTTAAAACACGACCAATAGGGTCTTCATCACCAAAGTACTTCTTTGCCATATCTTGAGTAAGCACCAAAGAATTCGGTGTTGCGAGAGCGGTTTCAGGGTCACCGAGCAGTAACTCATATCCAAACACGTTGAAAAATGAAGAATCTGCAAAAAGAAAACCTTGTTCATAAAAGCCATTATCCTCTTGACTCAATAGTGGTACGTTCCAATGCTTAAAGAGCAATGTTGTGCTTTCAATCTCAGAGAATTCTTCAGTTAAAGACAACATGATCCTCGGACTTGTTTTCGCCACTATTTGGGTATTATTCCCCAAATCTTCCATCCTTAACAATCGGTACGTTTGTTCAGGCTGATTGTGGAACTTGTCATAGTCCAGCTCATATTGAGCATACAAAATCAATAATACTGTGAGCGTAATGCCCATACTTAGTCCCAAAAGGTTGACAAGGGATGTCACCTTTCGTTTGACTAAGTTTCGAAATGCAATCTTGAGGTAGTTTTTTAGCATTCTATCGACTGAACTGGTCGGTGTTAATCAAAAAAAATACCAAAGAGTCGAATTAGCTAATTCAAGCCTGAAGACCACTATCTGTCATTTTTCTTGCTTAAAGATACACTAAAACTGAACGCTGACGAGCATCAAATTGATCATAACCGTACATGAACTAACCTGACGGATCTCGCGATCACTCTTGTAAGACTATTGATAAATTTTGGCAGGGTAAAGCACCCACGGTTCTAATTTAGCTGGCCCAGAATGTTGATAAAAGCTACCACTCCGATCAGTCTCGCTGATTAGATCGTTCCCTCTTTTTTGAATGTTCTCCAACCAGATGTCATCGCCAATTTGAAGATAGGTTTGACCACTATTATCACTTATCCAATACGCTTTACTGTCACTCTCAGGAACCAGTATTTCAGACACCTCCATGGTATTACCTCCATGAGGTACTTCTCCATAAAAGGCTATGCCTAATTTGGAATCGAAGTAATAAATGGTTTTGTCGTCATCCATTTCTCTTTCAATACTACTAGGGCTAAGCCCTTTACCCTTATAAAAAGGCTGGCCGATGAAGCCATCTCTGCTCGAAATATTTATCACTATTGCCTCGGGAATTACTTCTATTGAATTTACGCTATTTGCCTCTTTTGTCCCCAAGAAATCCACAAACCACAAGTACTCGTCAGTTTCTGTGTCCTTAGCAATGGCACCCTTTCTGAAAAAATTTAACTCACCTTGAAATGATTTTCCATTTCTTAGTCCAAAAAATTGATTTGCACCATCGCGCCACCAAATACCATCTTGATAGACAAAGATTTCTTCAAAGACTCCCTCTGCGGCAGTTTCATATTTGTTTAATCTGAAATAACTATTGTCTCCATACCCGTAAGCAATGCCATCTACCCCAAGAAAAAACTGATCAGGGTTGCGAAACCCTCCGTTAAAATAGATAATAAAGGAGTCTCCCATCTTGGTATAAAAGTCAATGCCCCAGCCCTTCAGTTTCGTTCTGTCATTCACTAAAGTGGCTGCAATTTTCTTCCCAGTCCCTTCAACGGCATCTGTTTGCTTCACCAAGTATATTTTGGCATCATACTCAAACATGATAGCATCGTTAAGCAGAATTGATGGGGACTTATCCGATACGTCTATCCCATTTACTAGGTAATGATGTTCTCCGTCATGGAAATAAGTCGCTTTATCTTGACCGTATAGAGTTAGACTCAACCAAAAAGCTGAGAAGATTAAAAAATACTTCATGTTTTAAAAGTTGACATTGATCGAAAGCTAAGTAATCCTCGATTTTAATTAATAATTATAAGGAGAGAATTCAGTTTAAAAAAATTGTCCGCTAATAAAAGCCGCTTTAGCAAGTTTGTTTCCCTTTCCAAAAAAACCTACTTACATTAGTTCTATAGTGCTCATAGTAAGGCACTAATAAGGCATCAAAACATATTTTTTCAATTCATGAAATGGATATTCCTATTCCTCGGGCTACTTCTTTCAAATCTAGTCATATCTCAAAAACATGTAGAAAATCAACCCGCTGATGAAAAAGGTGCTTTCTATACAGGCTCACTCAAAAAAGGCAAATACCATGGTCTGGGCACTTATTACTACAGCTTTAAACGCGGTTATTATCAAGGTGAATGGAAAGACGGTATTAAACACGGCAAGGGCATGTTTGTGCAATTCAGTGGTAATACAAACAGCGGTAACTGG
>Ga0222654_1000315_pt1 | contig 35656 bp, 34 predicted proteins | sample AntAcemetagen421_FD_179805 | JGI IMG/M metagenome (GOLD analysis project Ga0222654, IMG submission 179805) | Saline water microbial communities from Ace Lake, Antarctica - #421 | ecosystem: Environmental > Aquatic > Non-marine Saline and Alkaline > Saline | place: Antarctica: Ace Lake...
AAAAAAATGGTGTTTTGTACTTCAAGTAAGAATATAAAAATATTTACTGTTTAATGCCTGAATAGAATCGCCTCGGGTTAAAAATCATAAATTACAAAGAAGAGTAATTTTACACCTGAATAAAAAAGTCATTGCTTGTTTCGGGTTTTATAGAATAACAATAAATAGAAGGACACATGCATATTGCAATTTCAGGTAATATTGGAAGCGGAAAAACCTCACTTGCATCAAAGCTAGCTACGCATTATGGATGGCAAATAGAATTTGAATCTGTAGAGGAAAATCCCTATTTAACAGATTTTTATACCGACATGCCCAAATGGGCCTTTCATTTGCAGGTTTTTTTTCTACATAGCCGCTTCAATCAGGTGAAAAGAATCCAGCAAAGTAGGATTTCCACCATTCAAGACAGGACCATATATGAAGATTCACACATTTTTGCTGCCAACCTCTATGAATCCAAATTGATTTCAAAAAGAGATTATGAAAATTACACGGGATTATACCATTCGATGGAAAATTACATCAATCCTCCTGATTTATTGATTTTTTTAAAAGCAGATATTCCCAAATTAGTAGACCAAATTGAAAAAAGGGGAAGAATTTACGAAAGAAGCATTCAAATAGCTTACCTTAAAAATCTGAATAACCTATATGAAAAATGGATTTCAGAATACAATCTGGGGAAGTTGTTAATAATAGATGTTAACAACATGAATTTCGTTGAGAATCAGGAAGATTTCTCAACAATTGTTGAAAAAATAGACAGGGAATTATTTGGCCTATTTAATTAATCCATTTTTCTAACCATCCAAGACCCAATAATTCTTAAAGTATCCGGATTTGGCCTTAGTAACAATTTATCAATCCGCTGAAGTTTACCACCAATCATAATGTTTTCATAAGCAGGAATTCTTATTAACTTGAACCCTTGCAGCCGACTAATCAAATCATATTGTAAATCATTGTAAGCATTTAGTTTCCACCCTGACGAACCATTTCCAGAAAGATCAGGAGCTTCTTCAGACTTTCCAAAGCACCTGGAAGCAATCGGTGGCCCATTCCAAATGCGCTCCTGCAATCCGGAGAGCAAGCATTCTCTTTCGAAAGTTCTACACATTCTGAGGTAACTTTGATGCCAAGAAAAATTAAACGTGGAATAAACGTCTGCTTTTAAGGTTTTAAGTCTGTATCTGTTAAAATGATAGGCATCATCATAAACAAATAAAAACTTACCCATTTTAATATCTACCTTTAATTGATTTAAAAGCGGAAACGCATCATTTCCATTCAGCTCACTGTAGGCCTCCGAAAGCAAAACCTCCCCTTTACCTTCTATCAGGCTTTTCTTAACCGGTATGATAAAATCAATTTCAGAAGCCATTTCAATTTCTTCCAAGGCTTTGATTAATTGAACTATTTTAAGATGATGCATTTAGGCGAATAAATATATGTTGCAAAAAAAGGATGGATGAGTCAATTAATCGTTCTCAATTCTTTCCTTCAAATTTGGCTTTGACCCTGGAAATGTAGTCTTCGAGGACATATCGTATCCGATCCATAGCATTATAACTAAAAACACAAGGCCAAAAATGAGAAAAATCAGCTTGTTCCTATTCATTATTACTTCAAATTTATACTTAAAACTAATCAAGTATTCATAAAAATAGTTCCATATAATCTTATACTTTTAAGGACACTATATTCGATACCTCTAAATTATTGAAAGGATATTAAATAGGTGGCAAACCGCAAAAATCATTATTTATGTAAAAAATTTTAATTATTTATTAAATTACACCTTTCCAGCTCCATTTTTGCGTTAGACTAGAAAAGCTTTTATTCATAGCTTAATTTTATATCAATCAACATTTCCAATAAAACCTATTTTATGTACAAACAGATCAAACCAGATATGATCTATCATTATTTCGATCAGGATATCGAACTTATACATGAAATCATAGAATTGGTTTTGGAACTGAACGTGCAAGATTTAAAAAATCTAATGCCTCTTTACCAAGAAGGGGAAATAAGTCAAATAAAGAAGAAATTTCATAAATCTAAGCCCGTTTTTAGTTTATTAGGTGCTAGTAATGTGAATAAAATCATTGTCATTCTAGAACATAACATAGATGAACAATTTCCGGAAAAGTACCCTTCTTTTCTGGAAATACTGAAGGAACTTGAACAGGATTTACACTCTTTTCTTAAAAAGTCTCCTCATTAATATGAATTTACCAATGACATTGTCCCCCATTTCTATTCTTAATGTACTTCAATTTAAAGCTTTTAATGATTATGTCTCCTTTTTATAGCCGATCACAATTTTCTGTATTTTTTCTATTGCTTGTACTTTTTTTTTCTTGTATTCCGCAAAAGCACAATACAGGGTTATTGGGTGAAAAAGCCATGGTTGTGAGCGCCCATCCTTTAGCTGCTGAAGTAGGTAAAGAAATCTTACTTAAAGGAGGTAATGCGGTGGATGCTGCAATAGCAGTTCACATGACCCTGGCGGTAGTTTATCCTCAGGCAGGAAATATTGGTGGTGGCGGATTTATGGTCATCAGAGAAAAAGATGGTAGTACTCACTCCCTTGATTACAGGGAAAAAGCTCCCTTAAATGCCCTTAAGGATATGTATTTGGATGATCAGGGAAATCCACAACCAGAGAAAAGTCAGAATGGACACCTGGCATCAGGAGTTCCAGGATCGGTGGACGGAATGGTGAAAGCTTATGATAAATTCGGATCACTTCCCTGGGATCAATTAATAAACCCTGCAATAATACTCGCTGAAGAAGGTTTTCAATTGACAGCTAAGGAGGCTGTTTTTTTTTCTGAGGCTTCCATTAAGCTTAAAAAATATTCTTCTGTGGACCCAATCCATTTTACAGCTAAAGTATTTAAAGAAGGAGATGTATTAGTACAAAAAGAACTTGCCCAAACACTTAAATTGATCAGGGACAATGGCCGTGATGGTTTTTATGCAGGTGAAGTAGCTGATTACTTGGTTGCGGAAATGAAGCGAGGTGGTTGAATGATCAATCATGAGGACCTGGAAAATTATCATAGCAAATGGAGGGAACCACTGACAGGAACTTATAAAGATTATAAAATTATCACTATGGGACCTCCAAGTAGTGGTGGAATAATACTACTTCAAATGTTGGGCATCGTGGAAAATTATAAAATCTCAAATACTAAAAACAAGTACATCGATTACCTGCATTTAAAGACTGAAATGGAGCGCAGGATATTTGCCGATCGGGCTGCATACATGGCCGATGCCGACTTTTACCCCGTACCAATTGACCGCTTGTTAGCTGATAATTACTTAAAAGAAAGGTTTCAAAATTTTAATCCGGAAAACGCAACACCTTCTACTGAAATCAAAGAAGGAGACATCCCCAAAGAAAGCGAGGAAACGACTCATTTTTCTATTGTTGATCAGGAAGGAAATGCTGTATCCAGTACCACTACCCTTAATGGCAACATGGGATCAAAAGTATTGGTGGCAGGTGCTGGATATATTTTAAACAATGAGATGGATGATTTCTCAATAAAGCCGGGTTTCCCTAATATGTTTGGGGTACTTGGTGGAGAAGCCAATAAAGTGGAGCCTGAAAAAAGAATGCTCAGTTCTATGACGCCTACTATATTGGAAAAAAATGGCCAACTGTTTATGGTTGTAGGTACGCCAGGAGGCTCCACCATTCCTACTTCCGTCTTTCAGGTAATCGTAAATGTTACCGATTTTGAAATGGGTATGCAACAGGCTGTTGATGAAAAACGTTTTCATAGCCAATGGAAACCGGATCTGATTAGTTATGAAAAGGGATTTGTTCACAATGCCATTCTTGAAGAACTACGGGCTAAAGGACATATGCTGAGTGATAGAAATGCGATAGGCAGAGTGGATGCCATATTGGTATTGGAAGATGGAACCCTAGAAGCAGGTGCAGATTCCAGGGGCATGGATGCTGCCGCAGGCTATTGATCTTAAATTTAGGAGGCACATATTTGGCCACTCAACCTTTTGCTGCTTTATTAAAAGGAATCACTTAAGGTTGGAATTTAATCTCACTAAATGCGGACTGGTTCTCGGAATACGTTCAATTATTTTTCTCGTTTCCAAATCCAGCTTTACAGATACCAGGTACCAAGGAATTGAACCATCGAAATTGTCTTGGAATATTGTTACTACCAGGTCATTCAGTTTCTGATAATAGATCTCCTTATTTTCTTGAAGGGTGCATTTATGGGCTAAAATATTTAATCCTTTCTTGCCATCTGGATGCAAGGTCATTATTCTATTTTCCATAGAAGTCCAGTTTACGTTTCAAGTCATGTACCTAGCGTACTTCAAACTACGAAAAAATTATTTTAGATGGCGCTTGCCCTATAAAATTCACCGACTTCAAAACTGTTTAATCCGAATTTATGAATTGATCATGGAAAAAATAAGGAACTAAGAGGTTTTCTTATTTAGTTTATGAGGGGAAATTTAAGCAATGATTGTAGGCCAAAAAGCTGATTTATCCAATGAGTTCAACGAGCTTCATACCAGCCTTTATCCAGCCATCAGAATGGAATGTTGTTTTAGCTGAAATTGTTTAAACCTGCTTTTCCCATTAGCGAAATCCTTTTAATTGCAATTATAATAACCCTGGTCACACCTGATAAAAACGTTTCAAAATCAGTTACTTAGATGTGATTTTTGGTATACCCTAATACAACTAGTACTCAGTCTCCAGCATCCTTGGTTTGCTGTGATTTAAAACTAGCTTAGAACTATTAGGAAATACTATTATCGAATCTGGTTTTGGCTTATTTAATCTCCCGATAACAAGAATTTAATGAATATTTAATCTCAATACAAGGCAGTTGATAGAACGTAAATTGGCATTCAACTATGTAATTATTAAATCAGGCCAATTGGAGGTTGATGCAAAACCCTGACAATAAATTTCCCAAAAGAATCTTAACTGTCCTGCTTTTCAGGCATTATTCCTTTAGCAGGTCGTGGATTGTTTTCATCAGCACCCCTTCAACTTCAGGGGCTACATTTGATGCCCTATTACTTACTTCGTATCCTCCTTTTTCATAGGCCAAGGCCGTTCCAATATAACCAGGGCCAAGATCACCATAGGAAGCCATTGCTACAAAAAGTTCTGGACGCTCAGCTTTTGCGGCAAGCTGGTATTCCACAAAAAGTTCACCCGGCATGTGCAACAGTCGGGCATTATTAAGTGTAAGGCACATCACGTCAATGGTTTTTCCAGCCTGTGACCTACGCAACCAAGCCATTTTACGTGCGTTTCCGCTGTGTTCCAATAATAGATCATCACTTGTTTTTAGCTCCTCCTGCATTTTGTACAAGTATTTGGCTGGAGGCAAAGAAACCGATGCAACAGTCCAATCTACATTCGCTGCAGTTATCGGCTCCCGCTTTGTTGTTTTCCAGGCTTTTTCCATTCCATCGGCCAAACGTTCAGCAAAAATAAGCCGGTTTTCGTGGGAGCCATCATTGTATTTTCCCGCTGCAATATTGCCACCCGCTCCATTAAAATGTACATGAAGGGCATCCGGTACAGCCAATTGACGAAAAAATCGGGCCACTCCTACAAAATCCGGATTAGGGATTCCAGTACGGTAATAGCTCTGAGGATGCGTGGCATAATAACTAAAAATAGCGATAGGCTTGTCTTCATTCCAAAAACTGACAAGTGATAATTCAGGATCAATTAAACCTTCAGGCTCGGCACGTATTTCAGGATCTTTGGTGGTGGACATGCGTGTTACACGGACTTTGCCATCTGGTCCATAAATGTTCCGGTTGGATGCCACCTTTTCTACATTTGCCTTACCCAAACCCAAATGGGTAACAGACTGGGAATGGCCCAGAGAATTTTTGACTGCAATAGTTAAACGCCGAAGGGCATCTCGGGGAAAGGTGCCGTCAAACTGGGTGGGATTGATCTTCGCCGGGTCAATTCCCACTTCAATAAGAATCTGTTCTGCACCGGCATCAAACCTTGGTGCATCGTGTTGGTGCACCACACTCACGGCGATCCGATTAGGAATAGATCCTACAGCGGCAGCAAGTGCCCTTTTAAAATCATCCATACCCTCATTGCCTATGGCAAGCCAGTCTACGGCACACAAAACAATCGGCAATCCCGCTCCTTGCAATACGACTCCTTTGGCACGTAAACCCAAGTCCCAAGTGTTAATGGAGACATCATAAGCCAGCGGGTTTCCTACTGGTGGCGTAACATCTATGTCAAAAGTGGATAGACGGAGTCCCTCTTGAAGGTTTTGTTGGGAAAGCTGCTTGTTTTCCTTGTTGCTTCTACTCTCCCCTATGGAGATTTGCGCAAAAAAAAGTAAGGAAACCATACAAAGTATGCCAGACAAACTTTTATTAAAACCGCTCATAATTCTAGATATTTATCATTCAATACAAAATCAATTCTTTCTAATTCCCTCAATTTAGTGGAATCTATTGTAATGTTCAAAGGAGAAACCTAAGGTTTCTCCTTTGAATTTAAAACCCACATTGATTCTCAGGAAAACCTGAAATTTATATGGACTAGAACTTTAAACAATTCATTTATCTATTGCTACTTAATATCCCGGATTTTGAGGGAAATCAGCATCGACGTTTAAATCAATTTGAGCTTGTGGTATAGGCCATCTGAAGTTATGTTCTTCGATAGAAGCCCCAGGTACTAGTGGGTTATCATTGTATTTCCTTACCCTATCAAACAGCATTCCTGTACGTCTCAAAACAATAAGCCTCCATTCTTCACCATACAGTTCCCTTACACGTTCATCCAGTAAGAAATCCATATCGATTTCTGATGGAGATACAGGATTTGCATTGGCGCGATCTCTCACCCTATTAACATCAGCTGCTGCCAGGCTATTATTGCCCAATTCCAAATAGGCTTCCGCCCTTATAAGCAAGGTTTCAGCAAAACGTAATGCATACCAGTCCTTATGGGTAATCCCTCCCCCTGAACGGTTTGGCTGCAAGAAGTAATTTAAGGGATCGGTGAATTTAATATGGATTGGGAAAATGATTTTACACGTATCCGCTATCGGATTAGGTCTTGCCGGATCGTAAAGGCTGAAATCGATTTTTTGCTTGTCGTAAGCAGATTCCGGACTATCATAATAGAAATTTCGCTTTAGGTTATGCTCGGCATTCCTGATATCATTGTCCCAATTGTCTTTCCACACATCATAATAAACCAAACTGGTGCCCCTTCCATTTGCTGTAGGACGGCCCAAAGTATCAGAATACCCAGTATACAAGCCATTGAACAATTCACCCTGAAAACCTTTTTTCCCATCTGGAGTAAGTCCAATATCAAAATAACGTGGACCGAAAATATACGCACTCGCTATTTGTCCACCTCCAATAAGAAAAGGCTCGACTTGAATTGCCCACATCGTCTCTTTATTTTCTGCCAAGTTATGATTACCAAAGCCAAAGAGATCTAAAAACACGTCCCCAGAGCCAAAAACATCATTTCCAAGTTTTGTACCAAAACGGCTCGTCATCAAATCGTAATCATAACCATCAATCACATTTGTAGCTGCTTCAGCTGCAAGCTCGAACTCATTTTGTTCGAGATAAGTTTCCGCAAGATAATGCCAGGCTGGTCCTTGGGTAATTCTCCCTGGAGCATCCTCTTCCCCTGGTTTGGGTAAATTAGCAGCCGCAAATTTGAAATCTTCCATCATCAGATTGTGAATATCCGCAACGGGATTTCTAACAAAATCAGCCTTAGCCGAATTAATAGGCTCAGTTAACAGAGGAAGATCCCCATAGGTGGAAACCAAGTACCTGTAGGCAAAGGCCCGGAAGAATCTAGCTTCAGCTATGTATTTGTTTTTTCCTGCCTCACCTCCAACAAAAACGTCAGGATCTGCAATGCCTACTTTATCAATCAATACATTTGCCCATTGGATAATCTCAAACCCTACATTCCATGTAGCGATAACATTTCTCCAAACAGGGGTCATGTCATTGTAGGAGTTTAAATAGGAACCTCCTGGACCTGGCGTTTCACCATTGTATCCAAGATCAGACCCATGAGTTGCCCAATTCATCACTCCAAATTCACCAAATGAATAATAAGCTGTTCGGACACGATCGTGAATAGCCGTTATTCCTTGAAAAGCCCCCGCTTCAGTTAGGTAGGCGTTGTCTGGTGAAAGAAAATCGATGGGTTTTTCATCAAGAATATCTTCACTACAGGACGGAAATATAAACAGCGCAATGGCAGCAACCACCAAAGATTTAATTGCTAGTTTTTTTATATTTATGTTCATTTTTTTTTTATTTATCAGGTATTACTTAATTACTGAGCTGATATCTTATAGGCTAAGATTCAAACCTAAAATGAAATTTCTCATAAGCGGGGTATCACTAACACCCGTTTCCGGATCCCAACCTTGCCAGTTCGTCCATACATAGGGGTTTTTGCTTGCGATATAAACCTGAGCGGACTGTAAATTTAATTTATTCAGAAAGCTTTTTCCGAAGGTATAACCAAGGGAAATATCTTGTATCCTTACAAAACTCCTGCTTTGGTAAACCCCACTCTGACGCTGTGGCACGTTATAAATTCCTGTGGTATTCGTCGTTGGAGCCTCTGGGGTCCAATAAGGGTTAACTGCTGAATTATTTCTTCTATCTGGAAAATAAAAAAGCGGGTTAATAATGTCAGCATTGTTCGCTAAATAATAATTTTTACCTCCCTGTATGGAATTAACAAAAACAGAAAGGGTGAAATTATTATAAGTAAAGGAGTTGTTGATACTGAAACGATAACTTGGGGATTCGTTTCCGACTACCGTCCGGTCATTGGTTGGGTCTATGGCTCCATCATTGTTCTGATCAACATAACGGAATTGCCCTGGGTACCATCCATCCAGCGTGTTGCCACTAAAGAATTCAGCTTCTGTCCACACGCCTCCTGCCATTTCAAAATCGTATAAGGCACTGAGAGACTCTCCTACAAACCAGCCATTACCGATATCATTGTCGTTCTCGCCACCATACAATTTGGTGATTTCATCCCTATTCAATGCAAAGGTGAAATTGCTTTCCCATCTTAACAGTCCATCCATATTGATGGATCTCAAATCAAACTCTACTCCTTTGTTCTTTAAGCCACCTATATTTGTCCAGATATTGGCATAACCTGCAGTTCTGGGAAGTTGCCTTAAGACGAGCACATCTGTTGTTTTTGCAGTATAAGCATTGAATGAACCTGTAATTCTATTTTGCCACAAGCCAAAATCCAGCCCTAGGTTATAAGAAGTGGTCGTTTCCCATGCCAAATTTTCATTTCCAAGATTACTAGGATAAAGTCCAATAGCCGTTGATTGTCCATATACATAATACCTGGTACCCATTCTAGACAAACTTGAATATCTCCCAATTCCCTGGTTTCCGTTTTTACCGTAAGAAGTCCGTAATTTCAAATAGATTCCCATATTCTCGAGGAAGGGTTCGTCCGAGGCTACCCAAGCCAAGGAAGCAGATGGGAAGGTTGCCCATTTATTTCCAGCACCAAATCCTGAAAATCCATCCCGGCGTACTGTTCCAGTAAACATATATCGGGATTGAAAACTATAATTGACACGGGCCATGTAGGCAAGGCTGTTTTCTTCATAAGCTGAAGAACCACCGGTGATGACTTCCGCGAGACCTATATTATTATAACCAAGAATTTCATTTTCAAAACCTGACGCTGAAATTGTCGAAGAGTTACCTGTTCTTCCTTCCCTACTAAAGAGGAAAGTTGAATTCACCTGATGATCCCCGAAGGCTCTAGAATAGCTAACTATATTATTAAGATTAAAGTCCGTGGATTCAGAGGGGTTCTTTATCGCCAAACCCCTGTTTGAAACCCCTGAAGGAGTTGTGCTCGAATGAAAGGTGTTGTTATTCCGGTTGGCATATACTTGTGAATAATTGAACTCATAATTTAATCCTTCTATCCAGGGCACCTTAATCTTGATTCTTCCTACCGCAAACAGTTCATTGTTGATATCAGAATTATCAATGAACTTATTCACTAGAGGGTAAGGTTGGAACAATTCTCCTCCTAGGTAGATATCATAATTTGGCTCGCCGATATAATTATTTGCCAACGGACTCGCTACCCTTGCATTCGCAAGACTGGTGGGTATTCCTGAATTATCTCTAGAACTATAGGACACATTCAATCCAAAGGTTAGCCAATCCGTTATTTCACTTTCTACATTGCTACGCAAAGTGAAGCGCTTGAACTTATCATTTTGCTGGATTCCTTCTACATCCGTAAAGGAACCAGAAACAAAATAGGTGGACCGGTCAGTCATACCCTGAAGACTTAAGTTGTAATCTTGCATTGGAGCAATCTGCAAAACCTCATCTACCCAGTTAATTTCATTGCCTGCAAGATAATTTTGTTGCTCCTCAAAAGTTTTCAAGTAGGAGCCTACCGTTTCCCTGTTGGTTAAATCGGCTCTTTGTGGTCTTCCTTCCGCACTTGTAGGATTGGTTTTATACCAAGCATAAACCTTACTCTGATGATCCCAATCCACCAAACGATTTGCAAATTCATCCCTATTCATCACCCGCATCGGATTATTGGTCATGTCCTGGAAGCCAGTAAACATTCCGAATGATATAACCGGTTTTTCCGATGTGCCTTTTTTGGTAGTAATCAGCAATACACCGTTAGCAGATCTTGATCCATACACAGCAGCGGCACTGGCATCCTTAAGGATATCTATTGTTTCCACATCATTGACATTGATGTTGGATATACTTCCATTATAAATTACGCCATCCAGAACGATTAATGGACCGTCAGAGGCAGACAGGGACGTTTTCCCTCTTATTGAAATTTCAGGCTCACTGGCTGCTCCTCCTCTTCCTTCCAGGTTTACTCCAGCAGAAGCACCTATCAATGCCTGGAAAAGGTTGACATTTGCCTGTCTTGACTTGTCTTTCATAGAGATTCTTGCTACAGATCCGGTAAGATCACTTTTCTTTGCCGTACCATAACCAATGACGACAACCTCATCCATTGAGGTCACATCCTCTTCTAATACTACATCCAAAACTGTTCTGTTCCCGACCACAATGCTTTGGGTAAGGTACCCAATATAGGAAAAAGACAAGGTGGCTTCCTCGGGTACTGTAATGGAATATTTGCCCATTAGGTCGGTGGCTGTTCCTGTAGTAGTTCCTGGAACGAATACCGTAACACCAGGAATGGATTCCCCATCAGTATCCGTTACGGTACCGCTAACGGTGATTGCCACAGCAATAATTTTGTTGCCTGATAATTCTTCATTTGCAACTTTTGCTACTGTTTCATTCCTGTCGCCCGTCCTCAGGTCAGCACCCGAGGCAAAACTCAGGGTCAATAATTGGACGGAAAAAGCAAGAACCATTAATCCGCTTTTTATTTTTAAAGTCTTAGGTAATAGTCTTTTCATCTTGTAGGGTTTTAAAAGCCATAAATTACGCATAACATTAATTAATAGTTTATTATTTTCAATTCATTAATCTATGAAAATTATAAACTACTTAATTCAATTGCAAGAATTTTTTAATATTTATATTATAAATGATAAATTATGATGACTTTTTGCACAGATTTTCTTGTGAACATCCTGGAGACGAGATAAGCTTAAAGTCTAAAACTTCCTTTAAAGGGCAGAATAAATAATTTAGCCCCTTACTGGCTAGACGGAGTTAAGCCATAGGATTCCCTGCCCTTCTTAGGAAATGATTGAATAGCTATAGCCCAATACAAATTGACCAATATTTTTCAATAAAAAATATTAAACAACCAAATTTTAAACCAGCGGGTCCATCTCGGTATTCGCTAAAAAATTATTCTTCCTATTTAAGAATGGCTCCTTTTTTTCTTAAAAGCTTTTCTCATTCAGATCACGGCTTTCAATTTTAGTTTCAGTAAATAGCATCACGGAAAAGTCATATAATTCAAAATTCTACTATTAGTAAAAATAATAAATTGTTTTATAACAATAATCGTGGATGTCTATTGAAAGGGTAACTCACTAAAGACCATGACATAACCACTTGCCATCTTCCTTTTTTGGCGCTATATAGGCAACTGATAAGCAAAACTCTCAATTTCACTAGCAAAAGCAGCATACACCAAATAGCAATGTCTCCCCTCCTACCTCGAAACTGCTTATCTACAAAAAAATTTAATCTGCTATAAAACGTGGCTTCATCTAATGGCAAATCTCCTCATTACCAACTTGTCGGCTTATAGTCTTTCAGGAATTTCCCACTCCAGTGTTTTCCAGTGTTGATCCCATCGAACAAAGGATCCATCACTCTGGCTGCCCCATCTACAATGTCTAAAGGGGGCTGGAAGTCATGAATTTCTTCTTTCTTCTTGGCCAACTCAATTGGGTCCTCATCTGTTACCCATCCTGTATCTACAGCATTGGTATATATACCGAACTTGGCAAAATCTGCCGCTGAAGTAAGGGTCATCATGTTCAATGCAGCTTTGGCCATGTTGGTATGCGGATGGCGAGATTCTTTGTGGTATTTATGGAATTTACCTTCCATGGCGGAAACATTGATGATGTGTTTCTTACCTGTATTGTCCTTTTTCATCACATGAACCAAGCGATTGCAGAGCACAAAAGGGGCAATAGAATTGACAAGCTGTACTTCTAGCATTTCATTGGTATGAATCTCTCCTAATTTCAACCTCCAGCTATTGGTCTTTCTCAAATCAACTTGTTGCAAGTCCGCATCCATTTTACCAATCGGGAAAACTTCCTCAGGTGTCAAAGCATGATCAATTGTATAGGCAATTTGAGATAATTTTGCAGAAGCACTTAAGCCAATACCAACCTGCTTTCCATGCCAGGTTACTGGTAGGTTCCTGTTCGAATCTTCAATCATAGCACTGCTTGCTCCTAATTCTCGCAAACAAGCTTCATGGTCTGATAGTATATTTTTTACAGAAGAAGAAAATTCAGAAAAAGAAAGCTCCTCATTTGGCAATAGATGCTGGTAGAAACCTGCCGGACGTCTAACTGTCTGCGCAGCATTATTGATCAGCACATCCAACCTGTCGTATTGTTGTTCTATAAAATTACAAAATAGCTCTACGCTGGGAATATGCCTTAGATCCAGGCCATGAATTTTAAGCCTATGCCCCCATATTTCAAAGTCAGCCTCTTTGGCAAAACGAAAAGCAGCATCTACCGGGAATCGGGTCGTGGCAATTACAGTGGCACCAGCGCGCAACATCATTAGGCTAATGTGATAACCAATTTTTAGGCGAGCACCTGTAACCAGTGCAACTTGTCCCGTAAGGTCTGCTGTTTGAAAGCGCTTGGCATAATTGAAGTCTCCACACGGTTCACACATCGTATCATAAAAGTGATGCAGGGTGGTAAAAACCTCTTTACACACATAACATTCTCGCGGAGCTACCGATGACCTTATAGGCCTTTCTTGTTCACCATTCGGTGCAATCATTTTAGGCGCAACAAAAACAATTGCTTCTCTAGCACTTCGAATTCCTGTATTATTTCGCGCAAGTTTATCATTGTCAGCAGTTTTCCTTTTGACTTTTTTCTTCGCGTTTTTTTTACGTTTGATTAACTCTTCTTTTTGAGGCCTTGACAGTCGTCCTGCCTGCGTAATAAGTTCAATTCTTCGATCCAATGGAATATCAAATATTTGGTCGGTGTCATTGTTTAATGTTTCTAAAATAGCTATGCATTGTTCAATTTGATCTTTGCTTAGTTGACCTTTTTTATTATTGATTTCCATTTATTTGGGTGGGGTCGTGTTTAGGACAGGTGAAGACTTGGTAAGGCTTGTTACGAAATGCAAAGGTACAATCTTTTCGATTAAGCAGTTAGCCAACCCTTTGTGGTTTTTATTTATCCTTCTTAAAAAACCTGGCTAAATCGTCACTGCGAGTCCTTTTTGGAGGGTGCTGAGGTGGGAAAGGGTGTGGCAGTCCCACCTAATGTTGCCCCCTGAGCTTGTCGAAGGGGTCTCACTGATTTCTCCACCCACAGCCATCTCTAAGCATCAGTATGATGATTTTGTTATAAAATTGGGTCGAAGTCAAGTAGACAGCTATTGCACGAGTAGCAACTACATATTACTTTTTTATTTTTGTGTGGTATTTCTCAGCCATCAAATTCAAGACCTAAAGTGTTGAAATCTGAATAATTCTCGTAATTGTCTATAAAGTAAAAATATTCATTTCCAATTTTTTGTGTTGTCACAGTGGAAGGATGATTGTTCCAATCTTCACTTATCCCTTTTAAGCTTAACTCTTTGATGTTAATGTCGTCTGGAATTTCAATTTCTATCATTACATAATCACTCGGTAAAGTGGCCAAGGTTAGATGTACCGCCACTTCTGCCATCGCTAAAGCCCTACTTTCAGCAGTATAAATAATTTCGGTGCCTTTTGAATTCCATTGGTTACCAGATTTTGCGGCACCTTTTCCATTTAAGTCATTTGAATATTTTAGCTTTGACAACCTAAATACCCTCATTAAGAAAAAATCCCTTGGTCAATTCTATTTAATTCTCCCATTACCAATTCTTTTCCATAGGAGTCTTTGAGAAGTTCAGCTGGTTTTAAGTTACCTAATGCATAACATGGTGTCTTGAGCCAAAGGTAGAATTGTTCTTTGGAGTCAAAAACTTCTTTTCCAAAATGAGTTACCTCTGCTAGCTCTATTATTTTTTCAGTATGTATGGGTTTAAAAAGGTAATTCTCTTCATTACTATGCCTATGCAAAGTTTTTTTTGAAACGTTCAAATATCCTGCCCAATCCTCTTCTGTAAAGGGAGTTATATCCTTTATTTCACTAAATAATTTATAAGGAATCCCTTGTCTGATCGCATGAATAATTAGCATCTTATTTTCAAAAAAATCAGTCTACGTTATATTATCACTATCAATTTTAATTGGTGAAGCTTTGTCTATATTTCGAATATAAATTCTAATGGCTTTATTTATAGCATTGAAATCAGTAGGGCTCTTTTTTTGGTCTTCTACAATCATATCATTTGACTTTTGTCTAATATTTTAAGACAAATGTCCTGAAAATGAAAGGTTCGCCCATTTATTTTAAGAGCTATTTTTATCAAGAACCTTAAAATCAGGCTATTAAAACACATTGGTATAATGCATAGCCAAGCTCAATTATTAAAAAAGGCCATGAATTCACTCCTCAAACCAGCATTACTACCTTTGCTTCAGTCCAATACCAGCTACAATGAACCGAAGACTTACTTCGCATTATTGTAGCTTTATTGTTATCCCTTCTGATTTTATGGATGCCCTTTATATCTTAATTTAAGTCAGATTTTACCCAGTTTTTGATGCCAGCTGATTCCTTTTGCTTTTCATAGTCCACCCAAAAAGGCTTTTCTTTGGCTAAAGGTGCGTCTTCGTTAACCATATAAGGTCTGACTTCGCTCCACCATTCCTCATAGGCTCCTTTCATTTGATTTATTAATTCAGGATGTTCCGAAGCAATATTCTGTGTTTCTCCCGGGTCTTTATTCAAATCATACAGCTCACTATTGTTTACAAACCGATACTGTTCATTTCTTACCGCAAATTTCTTGTATTTGGAACTGTCTGGATTTGAAGTTTCCACTGTCCCCACCCAACGTTCGGTACCTTCCTGGTCAGAAACATTTTCTGGATTTAAAGGCCATCTACCGCCGTGAAAGAAACGCAACCTATCCTTAGCTTTAAGGGTATCGTCTTTTAAATAAGAAAGAAAACTTTGTCCATCCAAATCCGGTAGGTCCGATATGTCAATATTGGCAATCTCGGCAAAGGTTGGCAGCATGTCATAATGATTAAGCATCATATCGACCTTTTGTCCTTTATTGAAGTTATTAGGCCATCTTATAAAGAAAGGAACCCTGGTACCGCCTTCATAAACGCTTCCTTTAAACCCTTTCATTCCTGCATTGTAGGTTTCTCCATGTACGGTATTGTATCCGCCGTACGTTTTCCCATTGTCCGACATAAAAATTAAAATGGTATTTTCAGCAATTCCCCAAGCGTCTAGCTTATCCATTAAAGTACCTAGGTTCGCATCTACGTTTTCAATCATACCATAAAACCCCTGGGCATCTTTGGGGTAGTTCTGTTCAATGAATTTTTCCTTGTATTTTTCAGGTGCAATAAATGGTCCGTGCGGTGCATTTGTAGCGATATAGGCAAAAAATGGTTCCTCATTTGTAGCCTTCTCTTTTATCCAGGACAAAGCCTGCGTAAAAAACACATCGGTACAGAACCCTTCAGTTTTAACAAAAGTACCATTGTGTTTAATTACTGGGTCGAAATACCCATTGTCAGGAACGTCGGCACAAGAACCTGGATAGGCTTGGCCTATTCCACCAGCACCATGAATAAATACCTCGTCAAATCCTCGATGGTCTGGTTGGTACTCCTGCTCATCGCCCAAATGCCATTTTCCAAATATGCCACTGGTATATCCTCCTCGCTTCAATACCTGCGGTAAGGTTATTAAACCTAGCGCCATTCTTTCTCTTTCCAAAATAGTATGCGTAATGCCATTTTTAAAAGGGTGTCGCCCGCTCATAATTGCGGACCTGGTAGGCGCACATGTAGGACTAACTTGAAAATCTTCAAGACTAATGCTCTGCAGTCTCAACCTATCCATATTTGGCGTAGAAACATCTGGGCTGCCATGCCCAGAAATATCACCATATCCCTGGTCATCCGTCATTACCAATATAATATTTGGTGCCTGAGGTTCGTCCTTGCAACCAAACATTACCAATGGAACAATCAGAAATAAAAGAAAATTTAAGCGTAAGGTGTTTTTCATTATAATTTCAATTGCAGGCGGGGGAGGTTCGCCATAAATGCGTGAATAAGTTATTATTTCTTGGGTTTTGGGTAGAGAGCTTGTCATTTAATTAGCGTTTTCGCAAATTATGAAATAAGTAAAGTTTGCTTGATTATCTGCCAAGGTTTAAGTTAGGAGAGGTTGTGCAAAGCTGGCGTAAATATTGAAATTAAAAAAGTACGTTTTACAAACCGACGCAATGTATGTTTAAGACCTCCTATTTTACTGACCAACGCTTGGAGATAATTATTTTAGGCCCCATGCGTGGTGAAAAGAAAGACAGCAGTCTTCATATCAGAAATGCAGTGAGTAAAATCCTGAAAGAAAAGGCTGGTAGGTAATATCTTGATAAGTATGGCGTACAAAATGAAAATAGCCTGATTTCGTTTCCGGAGGAATGGAAAGGTGCCAGTATAGATCGGGATGTGTTTTCAAAACTCGATACTGCAGATCTAGTGATTTTTAATATCACCCCGAGAATTGACGAAACGAACACCTCCCCAAACGTTTTCTATGAATTGGGTTTGGTACACGCATTGGGGTTGCCCTACTTGATCGTTGTTCAGGAAGGGAATGAGGTTCCGTTTTATTTAAAAAGCACATGATACTATGAAGTAAAGGATTTTAAAGAGCCGGGATTGGTCAAAGCTAAAGGAAGCGGGGTTATTGGATAAATTGAAGTAACCTTAATAAAAATTCGTCTATCCGGTAGTCTTTCAAAGGCCACAACATACCATAAGGGTGATATCCATTGTTGCCAAAAAATACGTGTGCGCAATAAACAATAGCACTTAGATGAGGGAATTTAACGGAATTTAGATTCAAAGTACTCCTAGACATGTATAAATAAATACACCTAATATACCTGAGTTCGCTTTATATACTTACCAGTAAGATGACGTTTATTTGGTCAAGCAGTACCCTCCTTGAAATAGACACATAAAAAGCAGATCAGGTAACTCCCTCCGCCGCGGCGGAGGGAGTCACTGGAAATGAGATTTGGGTTGATTCTTAGATGGTTTGCAGTATCAAGCAATTACTCATTTGCTGTGGAAAGGATTATCACCCCAATTCGTACTATTCTTTAATCTCAGGTTATTAGGTTTTACCTGCCTTCAAAGGTTATTAGCTTGTTTTCTTGAATTTAAATTAACCTAGTTTTTAGGGCTCAATAGCGTTCTGTTAGCAACAACATCCTCTATTTTTTTACGCGAATAATAAACAGGGAAGTATTGATCTTTTGCCCATGGTTCAAATAGATTGCTATAAAAAGGGCTTTCAGGATTGCCAGATTGGCCTGGTCCATTGGTACCAACAGCGGCATCCCAATTTCCTGTGTTCACGATCATCCTAAACGAGGCCCCAGAGCTTTGTCTGTTATTGCCACCGGTTGAACCTGGCGTGTACCCATTGCCTCCCCTAGGTAAGGGGCCGATATCCAATTTGTCTTTAATCTCTTCTTTTACAAATTCTCCTAAAGCATGTGCCATATACGTATGCTTAAATTTTTCCTGACCATATTGCCAATTATTTATATCGTCACCAAGAATCCCTTCCAGATACTTGACTCCATTATTAAAGGATTCGCTTAAAAATTGATCTCTGCCCTGAATTGGATTTGGACCAAACCTTTCATCAGGATTGGTAATCCATTCCATGATCTTTTTCATTTGAATACTTCCGATCACATCTTTTCCTGATTCTGGAATGAATTTGGCCTTGGCAAGTTTGCTAATCTCGTTTTCCCAGGCCACATAAATTGCTGCTTCAATGGAGGTAGACTCTAGTCTAAAATCCCATGCACTGAGGCTGTCTCCTGCTTCAGCCGCTTTGCCAGTGAAGGGAAGATCTGACAGCAAAGGCACCAGAATCCTGGCAGGAATTGACAGATAGTCAACTTGCAAAGCTTTCATGTCCTCCATAGTGAATTGATCACCCGCACCAAGTACTTCCTCGAGGCGATCTCCACGATAAGGATCTGCCCAAGAAAATATAATGGCATCCCAATACTCATAATCGTCCGGTGTTACGTTTTGATTGGCTGTAGCAAAAAAGTCTTTAGGAGGATTTAAGGTATGGGGCTTTTGAATGATAGGCAAATAGCCTTCCCATTCATATCTCCCATCTCCAGGAACTGGAACAAGTCCACTGAAGTTCCTGCGAATGGGTGCAATTCCAACCGATTGCCACCCAATATTTCCTTTTTTATCAGCCCAAACCATATTTTCACCGGGGATATGACTATAGTTACAGGCTTTACGAAATTCTTCCCAGGTTTTGGCCTGATCCATGCGCAAAGAGGCTAAATATGGAGATCCCCCAGGCTCGAGCCACGCACAACGAACGGCATAGGCTTTGTTATGCAATGAATCCATATACGTGACCGGACCATGTCGGGTATACAATAGTTCTACATTGACATCATCATCTCCCTTGACTTTGATTGTCTCAGAAATTATTTTCATGTCTTCCCATTCCCCATTGTATAAGTATTGTTTACTATTAGCCGGATTCAATTCATATACATACAAGTCTTCACCATCGGTACTAAAGACGGTAAGTCCCCAGGCGCCATACTCGTTGTGTCCTATTGAAATTCCTGGAATTTCTGGTTCACCTCCACCGATCACATTCCATTCAGGGGCTACTAAATGGACCATATAACGAAGGGAAGGAACAGCAATAGTCCTATGTGGATCATTGGCCATATACGTATTGCCATCTGCCATTAGCGCACCGCTAACCACCCAGTTATTACTGCCGATAGAAAGCGCATCTTCGTCTTGCTCATTTATTGATCCCAAGGTATTTTCGTCAACTAGATTCCTATACTCTGGTAATATAGCATTGCTACTGAACTGAACTGGCTTTCGATAGGCATTGTACAATTCTAAAATATCGGCATATAGCAACTCCTTGTCCATACCCGGATCAAGGGTGATATCAGGATCTTTTGGGTGAAACCATTGAAGGTCTTTGACCTTTTTTTCACCTAATTTAGCTACCGCACGTCCTATTTCTAATTCTTTGTTTATATTGCCCAAGAGGCCCTGGTGCCTTGATATGATAACATCAGTAGTCCATTTTTTCGGAACTATATTGAGCAGTTTGAATTCTATTGGTAGTTGGTCAGGAGTGGATATAATTTCGTCTATATACGCATTTATACCATTGGTATAGGCAGTAATGATCGCTGCACCGTCCTTGTGATAGTGGTTCATTTCTTTGGTCATATCCCCTCGAAATTTGAAGAGCCTGGTCCCAATATCTCGTTTCAATTCATCTTCCCCCAAGATTTCAGCTACTGTACCCGTGGCTTGACGCCTCCACATTTCAAATTGAAAAAGCCGGTCTTTCGCTGCTGCATATCCTTGTGCAAAAAACAAATCATCCTGATTTTTGGCATAGATATGATTGATACCCCATTCATCTCTAAGTATTTCGACAGGTTCTTTCAGCCCTTCTAAATATAGTTGCACTTCATTGGATGAATCGCAACAAAAAAAACTTAGCCCTATTAGAAGGGTGAAAAGAATTCTCATAGAATTTCGGTTTATAAAGTTAAATAATCTTCCTATAAAGTTGGTCATAACAATTTTTGCAAAACTTAGTACGGTTTTACGAAGATTCCTAAAATTGCAAAATATTCATAGTAGACCGTTTCAGTGTCCTAATAAGGCGAAATTGCCGCATTAGTTTTAGGTGTTGTGTGTGAGACTTGAATGGTGAATATAAGTCAAAAAATTGACTGCTCCAACGGGTTAAAAGCCTTTGGCAACTTTAAAACTATCCAATGGATGTGGGGAGATCATGATAAAATTAAAGACAGGTAAATTTCCAAAGTTAAGCTCTAGTGATAGCTTTTCCATTTTCTACTGATCTGATTACTACTATCACTTTGTCACGCCTAAGAAAAAAGGAGTACGAATCGATACTTTCTTACTACCTCAAAAAGCAACCTACAATCCAGCGAAAGGTGGTTAAGTGAAATAAGATCATCTCTTTGCCTCATTATTAGCGAAGGGCTTGGATGATGGGCAGGTCCAAGTCCCGCTTGGTCTACCCTGAGCCTGTCAAAGGGTATCTCTCAAGTATGTCAACTTGAATAGGCTCAGGCTTACATTATTTTTTTCCTTTTAAACCATATATAAATTATGATACTGACGACGACCATAACTGCCAAAATAATGAAATACCCATATCGCCACTTAAGTTCAGGCATGTTGTCAAAATTCATCCCATACACTCCTACGATAAATGTCAAGGGCAGGAAAAATGCAGAAAATACTGTGAGAAGTCTCATTACGTCATTATTTTTTTGTGCCGTAAATGAAATATAGGAGTTTAAAAGCGCATTAGAATCATCAATTATTTCATCTGATTTGAGTATGAAATCCAACATAGTATCTTTTATGTCTTGAAGGTCCGAAACGGATTTATCTAACACCTTAAATTGATTTAAAATATTCTGAGTGATAAGTAGAACCTTTTTGGTAAGTCGTGCTTTAGCTTTTTCATAATAAAGATTTTCAATGGAGATGTTACGGCCGTTTTTAAGAAAAATCTGTCTCTCAAGTTCGTCCATTTTGTCTATCTGGATTTTGAGAGGACTTTCAAAGGTGAGCAAAATTTCATTTACTAAACTTAAAACTAATTCTTCTACACTATCAAACGCTTTTTTAAAGTGTTCTGAAATGAAATCAAAAGATGCCCTATGAATCGTGAGCAAAGCGTTTTCATAAACAAAAAAGGCAATCTTATTAGATATTTGTCCTACTTCAATGGCCCGTTCATCAGGGGTTGCAGTGTATGCCCTGAGTATAATAAAAACAAGCTTATCTGAGTGTTCAAACTTAGGTAAGTGTCCCGATTCGAGCGCATCCTCCAAAAAATTCTCGTTGATATTAAAAGGCAAATCCAATGTTTTTAAATCACCTTCGGTAGGATTCTCTACATCTATCCAATGGAAATTACTGAACTGGGTAATGGTTTTTTTCATAATAAAACAAATCTTTTATTACTTATCGCGTGAGATTCTTATTTTTTCCACTTAAAGTGCACTTAATGAATAAACATACCACCAGGTCTATTCCAACAATGTTTGTAATACTAATCTAATGGATTTAAAAGTATGATTGGCAACTTCGTTGTTTATCTGAAATAAGGGACAAAAAGAAATTGTATTTACCTTCTTCTCATATTGAGCAATGGGTTTTGTACTCGAAAGAAAGGGTTGAAATAAGTATCTAATAAAGGCTAAGGGAACTTTAAAATGGTTAATTGTTAATTGTTAATGGTTAATGGTTGTTCAAGGAGGTAGCTTAAAAATGGATGGACTGAAACAATCTGCCGTTGCCTGAGCTTGTCGAAGGCAACGTTCAAGTAATTGTCTAAAAAAGCGAGGCTGAACAAGTTGATTTGTTTAGTATTTTCATCAGTTGGACTGATTTTGTATGGTCTACTTCTGATGTTTAATGGAAAAAAGCATCTTCTCCAATCGCCCTCACCGCCGATGGATCGCTTTATCCGAGTAAAAAAGGACAATTTTATTAGGTCCAATCTAATTTATTATGTCTTGCTATCATCTTATCCCAAAATCCATCAATCCAATCCAGTACTACAGTTGGCTGCCAGTCTTTTGGAAAATCTTTTAAAATGGCATCAACCATTTTACTGCCATTTCCTTTTATTGGCGAATTAATGTCATAAAAGTTAATATATCGGTGGGATAAACTATATAAAATTTAAACGCCTACTGCAGTTTCGTGATTCATGTTTGTTATTGGCACTTTTGGTCTATTTGGATAGTTTTCACTCGAAGCCGCTAAGGTTTCATCACAAATCCTAACATATTTTATAAAATCCAATTCGGCCAAACGGATGGCCATTTTTACTATTTCATTAGGCAGTCTTTTTACCCGGCTGATAACCCAAACCTGTTTTCCTTGGCTACTTAATGGTAAAAATGTTTTTTCAAAATCCTTTCTCTTTAGCCATTTAGTCATTTTCCACAACATTTTTTATATTTCTTTCCACTTCCGCAAGTACAAGGAGTATTTCTACCATATTTCACAGTCGCAACTGCCGTTTTATTTTTTTTGTCCGGCAGGAAATGAACCAATGGAATGGGATTTCCTTCACTTCCTATTACAAGATGTCGTTTATTTTCGGGAATTGAATCCAAATCTAGTATTCCACTAACAGAGTATCTGAGATTTTTATCCCCTCTAATTCCCAACCTTGCACCTTGATCTACCTTAATGCGATCAAAAACAACAACAGGACATTTGTTGCAAAAATGGCTACCTGAAAGGTTGGTCATAAACTCACCTTCATCAGAATCTGATATAGCAGCAATTAATATAGCGCAGCTTTCTTCAATCAACCCAGAACCACATTCTGGGCAAATAGTCAATTGGCATTCATCACTGAAATAGCTTCGTCTTGGTATTGATAAATCAATGTTGTTCAATTTGTTTAATTGGTTAAGTGTTGAATTAATAGCATTTTTGAGGACTTCAAACTAAGTATAGCAGTTCCTATATCCCCATTACATTGAGAACGGAAATTAGTGGATATTTAATTGATTTCATTACAATATTATAAAGATCTTGTATATTTCCAATTGAATTAATTGTCCCCTACCCAATCCGAAATACCATGCACAGAACTTATGCAATCGCCGGCCTTTTAAGTGTTATATTAATAGCTGCTGGCTTTAATAGGTTAGCCAAACCACCTCAAACGGAGATCAGTAATGGGATTATTACTGCAAATCTATATCTCCCAGACCATGAAAATGGCTATTACCGCGCTTCCAGGTTCGATTGGTCAGGGGTCATTTCAAGCCTTGAATACAAGGGCCACAACTATTTTGGCCAATGGTTTGAAAATTATGACCCAATGACAAATGATGCCATTATGGGGCCTGTGGAAGATTTTTCGCCGCTGGGATACGAGGAAGCATTGGAAGGAGCCGTGTTTGTTAAGATTGGGATAGGTGCACTTAAAAAAATCAAGGAAGAAAATTACCGTTTCTCGCATACCTATGATTTGGTAAATGGAGGGGAATGGAAGGTAAAGGTGCATAAAAACCGAGTAGCGTTTACGCATGAATTACTGGATGCGAATGGCTATGCTTATCTGTATACCAAAGTAGTGGAATTGGTGAAAGGTAAACCCACCCTTGAAATCAGACACAAGCTGAAGAATACTGGCAAAAAATCAATCAAAACAAGTGTCTACAACCATAATTTCTTTGTGATCGATCAGGAACTTACGGGACCCAATATCGAAACCACCTTTCCTTATGACATCTATCTGGACAACAGTGAAAATAAAAAGGTACTTAATTTTGATTCCTTAGGCATAGTATCCGATCGTACCATAAGCTTTAGCAGGTATTTCAAAAAAGGAGAAAACGTATATACCAGTGGGGTTATGGGTTTTAGAGATTTGCCTGAAGATTATCAATTTTCGGTAATGAACACCAAAACCTCAGCCGGTGTAAATATTAAAGGGGACAAAGCTTTAGAAAAAATTGTGTACTGGGCCAACGCAAGAACTTACTGCGCTGAACCCTATATTAGACTTGAACTGGAACCAGGTGAGTCCGTACAATGGAAATTTGACTACAGTTTTTTCGCAAAGGATAAAGAATGATATTTACCAATTACGTCTGAAATCAAAAACCACATAGCTTCTGTTTGCTAAAACAGCTATTTATAATCCTCGCTGTTGCCAAAAAAATAAAGGATGTCCTCTTTTGAATACCTTAACCATAGAAAAGATATGAAACCATTTTAAAATAATTTTTCGATTTAGTGTTCTTTTTTTTACGTGTAAAATTTACGTTATTGTCCTTTTAATTTTATGATAGCATATTTTCTAATAATATGGATAATCTCGGAAGTACTACGAATCAAGAAATCATAAAAGATTGGGTATATACTTATGGAAATTATCTATTCAGTTGGGCCTACCATAAAACAGGCAACCGTGAGGTGGCAGAAGACTTGGTGCAGGAGGTTTTCTTGGCTGCAGTGAAAAACTTTGATGGATTCCAGGAAAAAAGCAGTCCAAAAACCTGGCTCCTGAAGATTTTAAATAATAAAATCATCGACCATTACAGAAAATCTGCCAAGAAAACGCTGCATTTGGATGATCAGGCATTTCAGTTTACCGAAAGCCTTTTTAATGCAAATGGAAATTGGAAGGCCAACGGGTTGGAGGATGCCTGGTCCAACGAAACAAATTTATTGGATGACCCCGCCTTTAACGATGTGATGAAAGTCTGTATGGAGGATTTGCCTCCCAGATGGCGGTTGGCGGTCATCTCAAAATATATTTTTGACAAAGAAACGTTGGAAATTTGTCAGGAACTGGAAATCAGTAAGACTAATTATTGGCAGGTTTTACATAGGGCCAAACTTCTTTTAAAAAAATGCCTGGAAATCAACTGGTTTGGCCCTAACTGACCCAACTTATATGCGTTTAGAAAAAATCATGAACGTGCTGCTCCTTTCTTGTAAAGAAGCCACTTCTCTGATCGAAAAACAATATGTCTTCCCGCTTACCTTTAAAGAAAGATGGAGGCTTTATTTCCATGTAAAAATGTGTGTGGTTTGCAACGTTTACCGGCACCAAAGTAAAACCATTGAGAAGGCCCTGGCCAAATGGATCAACACGGAAGGATCTACCGAGGAGCTTTTAACCCCAAAAGCGAAGGAACGGATTATCGAAAAAATCAAGAAAGATTAATTTTTTTTGTCAGGATATCTCTCCCTGTCCGTCTACTCTCAGTAAAAAAGGTAATGAACAATTATCCTGGCTGATGGAAGTTTCTTAGGCATCCTGCTACACCGTAGATAGGGGCAGACAAAACCTTCCATTTGGTTTCAGGATGATGACTTTAAACAATCCATCATGAAACTAAACACCTTCCAGCAAAAGCTGAATCAGGAAAGCCCCTATGATTTTTCGGGCTTAAAAGCAATTTTCCTAAACTGTACCCTAAAAAGATCTCCGGAGTTGTCCCATACCGAAGGGCTGATTCGAATGAGTCAGGCCATAATGGAGGCAAACGGCATAGCCACCTTTATGAGCTGGAACCTGATGCACCAGGCCCACTTGTTACAGAAACTCGGCATTCCTGCTTATGGAAATCGACGAACAGCCTGGGATAACAGAAAAAGTAAAGACCATCCCAACCCTGAATACAGATAATCCTAAAAATTAGAACCATGAAAGTCCATTTAATCTGTTTGGTGATTTTGGGAACCTTTCCCATGCATTCGTCCGTCCATGCTCAGGAAAATTTCAAATCAAAGGATGCTGTTAAAGGCTTAACAGTAGGAGATAAAGTAAAAAATTTCACTCCAAAAGACCACTCCGACGAAAGCGAAAAACTGCAAATTCCCGCTACTTATATCATTGACAATTCCGCAAAGGTCTCGTGGAGACATTTTGATCCCGATTACAAGAACTGTGCATCGGCCGAAGAAATTGCCGAAGCTTTGAATCTACACTAACTTTAAATCGACAATTCACCATGAAAAATCTATTGAAATTCTATTTGTTCATTACTGCTTTCTTCTTGGCAATCACCTGAGTAATTCGGAATTATTGAATTTCTTTGATGCCTTGAGCTACCAAATCCCTCATTTTCACTATGGTAGGTTTGATCTGAAGGCCCCCTCAGAAGAAGATTTCAGGAACGCCAATGAAATTAAGATCCTCGAAGTCAACGGAGTTAATGCAGAACCAGCACATATCTATGATCCAAGGGCGCAGTTTTGGAAGGGAGTTCGTACCCTTTTGGGGCATTGGGAAATCATTTATACAATTAGCCTCGAGAATAAAAAAAAGGGGGTTAAACCGGCTTCTTTCAATACTGCATGGATGCATTATAAAGAATGAAAAAGCAGGAGATCTAGTACCTGTAAACTGGATTAAAAAAAATTTGGGTATGGTATTGATATCCTTTGACATGATGAAAATCAAGTGACATTCAAATTTGTATCCAATGACAAAAAACGATTCCTATTAAAAAAAGACCTTTTGGGAAATTACGGTGTTTTTGCCCAAATCAATGACCAAGTGATGAAAATCCACCACATTTACCTCAAAATAAATGGAGGTTCATTCTGGAAACCCAACATCACGGAGGAATCTGTTATGGGATTTAATGAATCAGCAAATACCAGTATAAAAGAAACCTTTAACCCCTAATTCCATGGAAATTGAATGTCAGGAAAACCTGAAAAGTATTGCTTCTATTGTGAAAAAGCTTAGTGCGAAGCAATACCAATTTTCATCATCCTACCTGTTTGGTGCATCCATCTGCCAGCACATCAGGCATATTCTAAAGGGGGAGCCGTTAAGTATGATGACCGAAAGAGGGAACTCTCATTGGAAAAAGAACCTGGAGAAGCTATTTTGGTTATTGAAAAAGTTATTTACTGGTTGGCATCGGAAAAAATTGCAGGAGAAAGTTCCCTAAGGGCAGCCTACTCGGTGGATAAGAATCAAACCTGCACCATACATACCCTCATCTTTTCAAAGGGAGCTGGCTTATTGCCTGGAGCACAGTATACACCATTAGGCTTTAATAAAAATGACTGTTTGAGCAAGGTCTGTCACATCTAATTGATCCGGCATTTGGGGTGGCTCCTTCAACAATTAAATTCCGAATGCATTAAAGCCTGGAATCAACCTAAAAAACTAATTTCATATGAAACGCAATACTACTGTCCTATTTTTATTGCTATCTGTATTACAACTTTCGTGGTTTACCTCCTTCGCACAGGAAGACCCTCCCTATAAAAATAGGATAGGCATCAATGTACTGGGACTACCTGCCGAAAACCTTGTGGCAAGCTATGAATATAGCTTCCTGAAGCATGGGTTTTGGCTGGGAGTGGAACACCGGCTAAATCAGCTGTCTGATGAAAAAGACCAACAAGTCAATTCATTGGCAATGGAATACCGGTATTATATTTTTGCTGATCAAAAACCTGCCAACGGCCTTTTTGCCGGATTATACACCAAATACCGATGGGGGGAGGAAAACACCACCAGTGGTAACAGCATACAGCATCAGTACCAGGTGGTTTTCTCAGGCCTGAATACAGGATATCGCTACAACTACAAAAGATTGGCGCTTTCCGCATTTTTAGGTTATGGTTTGGCACTCTGGTCGACAGAATCAACCCATCCTACAGGAGCCTCTCATGAGCTCAATGATAATTTCCGGAAAGATTTGAGAGTCGGGCTTACAGTTGGCCTGGCATTTTAACCCTTTGTTATGCACAAATTATTTGAGATAGCATCCGTTGACGGGAGTTTTCATATAGCCGATGGAAAGGATTTTGAACAAACCCTAAAAGAAACAGGAAAACACCTTAAGTTTTTATGGAACTACGGAGGATTACCATTGAAATTACTTGTGGACCAACAAAAGGCTACACTTGAACCTAACCACCTGCTAAGTTGCACCTACCTTCAAAAAATTGAAATCCTTAAAGGAGAAGCCTTTCCTGAAGTATTGTTGCTGGCATTTAGCAGGGGATTTTACTGTATCCATACGTATGATTCTGAAGTTTCCTGCAATGGCTTCCTATTTTTTGGATCGAATTACACTCCCATGGTTGCATTGGATGATGCGGAAATCATAAGGTTAAGAACGCTTGCAAGTGTACTTCAGGAAGAATTTGATACCCATGACCAAAATCAGGAGGAAATGCTTCGATTGCTTTTGAAAAGGTTTATTATCCGTATAACACGGTTGGCCCGAAAGCAATTGGTCAAAAGTAAACTACCGGAAAAGGAACTGGAACTGATCAGACAATTCAATGTCTTGGTAGAAGAACATTTCAAAAAGTTCCATCAGGTGGGTAATTATTCGGACATGATGCACCGTTCACCCAAAACGATAGCCAATATTTTTGCCCAACAGGGTGAAAAAAGTCCCCTGGAAATTATCCATTATCGGTTGGCATTGGAAGCAAGACGCCTCCTGCTGTATACGGATAAATCGTCCAAAGAAATCTGCTGGGAGTTGGGTTTTGAAGACCCGTCTCAATTCAACCGTTTCTTTAAAAAGCAAACAGATCTACCTCCACAGGAATTCCGTGATAGATTTTCTACTTATGGTTTCAAATAATGTAATAGGGAAAACGATCTTTATGATCATTTAGGTTTTCGTTCAGATTTGATTTGTAGTTATAGTTTTTCAATATCCTTTACCAAAATTCTATTCCTGCTATGAGTAAAACTGATTTTAAAACAAAATTAAAAGCCGTAAGTCTTGAGGATGCGAATGAAGCCCAAAAGCCATTACTTGAAAAACCAATGAAGCAAATGGGTATGGTTCCCAATATGTACGCCAACATGGTCAATTCTCCCGGAATGATGGAGACCTATGCGGTAGGCTACGATCATTTCCGGAAAAACAGCGGATTCACTCCCGTTGAACAAGAGGTTGTTTTTCTGACCATTAGCATTACAAATGGTTGTGATTACTGCGCCTCGGTGCATAGCTATATAGCAGACAACATGTCCAAATTACCAAAAGAGTTGACTAATTCTCTCAGAAACCAGGAGAAAATCAAAGATCCAAAAATGAGTGCCTTGTCCACCTTTACTAAAATAATGGTGGATAAAAGGGGGTATCCAACCAAGGCAGATGTGGCTGATTTTACAGCTGCCGGCTACGAAGAAAAGCATATCTTGGAAATCATCCTGGCCCTTGCCGTAAAAACCATCAGCAATTATTCCAACCACATTTTCCATACCGAGCTTGATGAAGCATTTGCAAAAGGAAAATGGCCGGATTAATCACAAAAGCCAATCTATAAAAACAATCCTACCTAAACCTGCAACGGAGAGCGTAGAATTTTTTTTTGGCCCCAACCTGCCAAAAAAGAATGTTTATTTGCCAACCTGATAAACATTGAGGATTAATGGTAGCATATTTTTATTGCTTTTTGAGTTTATTCACAGACTGAGGCTGAATAAAGTTCCTGCGCCTTCCTCGTTCAGGGAGGTTTGGAGAGCTGCTCCTCGATTAAGGTATTGACCTGTTTTAATCCCAAGGATAATTATTCATTAAACTTGCAATTAAAACAAGACTAACTGGTAATATATGACGTAAATACCTGCGAGGATTAATATAAAACCTGTTGCCCTCTCCATGTAGGGAAGAATTTTCCGCAAATATTTTCTTAACATTTTTTGCGCAAAGGTAGCTAAGAGGATCACTACAATCATCATTAGCGCAATACCCAGAAAATAAGCAAGAATGTAACTTCCTCCCAACAAAATATTTTCTGCAGCAAGGGCCTGAGTGGCAACCACCAAAAATAGCGGGAATAAACATCCAAGTGCTCCAATGGCATAGGCTATTCCAAAAAAGAAGACCTCTGAAGATTCTCTTTTAGTGGAGGGTTCACTAAAATTAATGTTGATTGAGATGTTTTTCCCAAATAACATCAATAGTCCAAGAACTATCAATAAGCTACCCATCCCAACTGTGATGAATTTCATGTTTTCCTTTAGCACCTGGCTAGCCAAAATAATGAGGGTTCCAGCTGCTGCATACACGATTAAAATTCCAGAAATACTGAAGAAGGCTAATTTAAGTCCTCGGAGCAACCTGGGGGCAATGTGTTTTTCTGAACCTGCATTCCGGGATATGTAAGCCATAACATACCCCGGAAGCAGTGCCACGGCACAAGGAGCTAAATAAGCCATAATTCCTTGAAGAAATGAAAAAGTAATAAATTCCATTTTACTCTTCGATCAGTGATTGAAATACTTCCCGGAATTCAGATGCACTCATAACTGCGCGCTTTTTAAATATAATATTGCCATTTTTATCTATTCCAACTGTAGTTGCCTGAGCTTTGGCCCCGAGTTTAACCATTAACTTGGGATCTCCAGCTGCTACCGGAAAAGTTAAATTCTTCTCTTTAACCAATTCTTTCATTACAGCCTCATCATCCGTAGGGTCAATGCTAACGGCAACGAGGTTCAACTTATCCTTAAATTCAGGATACACCTCTGAAAGACTGGGCCAGTTTTTAGCACACATGGGACACCAGGAAGCTGTAAGGTAAATCACGGTTGGTTTCCCTTCCTTCATGGATTTTTTCAGACTGATCTCCTTTCCATCTATTGTAGTGATTTCAAAATCAGGTGCCTTTTCACTATTAAGTTTTACTTCAGCTTCTGAAGAAGACAGGGTTGAATATACGATAAGGTAGGAAGCCTTATTTTCTGAATCTTCTTCAAAAGCAATTATTTTACCTTTAATTCCGGATAAGGATTTTCAGCATTCATGCTATTCCAAACGTTGCATTTAGTAGCAAAGGCTACAAGCAAGAAAAAACAAAAAATAGTCTTTATATTTAAATATTTGCTTAAATAAGAAACTTAATTAATCTAAGCGCCGTTACCATAACAAAATGGAAATGCTATGGAAAAAAATCAATCATGCATCAGGGTATATGCCGACAAGGTGCAGATAGAAGCTTGTCGTGAAATGCTACATGCCAACGGCAAAGCATTCAGCCAACTTAGTGGGCTGTTAGCCCTTGCAGGAAACGAGGTAAGGTTGAAAATCTTATTTCTCCTGGAAGAAGAAAAAGAACTCTGTCCCTGTGACCTTTCGGACATTCTGGGGATGAGCATTCCTGCCGTTTCGCAACACCTCAGAAAGCTAAAAGATGGAAACTTTATTGAAAGGAGAAGAGAAGGACAAACCATTTTCTATTCTTTGAAAAAAGAGCAGCTGCCCTTGCTTCTACCATTTATTAGATACATCGTTAACAATTCAAAAAAGTTAGTAGTATGAACAAGAAAAATATGAACAAGAAAAACAAGAGACTTGTCGGAGCGGGAGTGCTTTCGGCAGTAGCAGCTTCCCTTTGCTGTATTACCCCAGTATTGGCATTGATTTCAGGTGCGTCGGGCGTAGCTTCCACTTTTTCCTGGATGGAACCGGCAAGGCCTTTTCTTATCGGCATTACCGTTTTGGTATTGGGCTTTGCCTGGTACCAGCTACTCAAACCAAGAACAGCCGAAGAAATCCAATGCGACTGTGAAGAAGACGAGAAAAAGCCATTTATGCAGACTAAAACATTTTTGGGAATTGTTACCGTGTTTGCAGCATTGATGCTTACTTTTCCAAACTATGCGCACATTTTCTACCCTTCAATCGACAAAAAAGAAGTGGTAATCGTAAACGCATCCGACATTCAAACCGTAACATTTGACGTAAAAGGAATGACATGTAACGGCTGTGCTTCACACGTAGAAAATGAAGTGAACAAGTTGCATGGAATAGTTTCGGCAGATGCCATCTATGAAGAAGCAACTGCCAACGTGGAGTTTGATCAAACTAAAGTGAGCTTAGCCCAAATTGAAGAAGCCATCAATGGCACAGGGTATAAAGTGGTAGGCAAGAAGTAGATTTTTTCGCCATAGTATTTAAGAATTTAATTAAATAATTACAAAATGAATAAGGAAATCATAAAACTCGACATCTCGGGGATGACTTGCGAGCATTGTGCCACAGGCATTGAAAAACTACTTTCCAAAAAGGAAGGCATAAAAGAAGCCAAAGTGAGCTACGCAAAAGCCACTTGCGAATGTTCTTTTGACACCACAAAAACCAGCAAAGAAGAAATTATTGACATTATCAACGGCACGAAAAACTATCATGTAAAAGATGAAATTCCAGCGAATGGAAATGGTGGCAGCAACCAGTTTGACCTTATCATCATAGGCGGTGGTTCGGCAGCATTTTCAGCAGCCATCAAAGCCGAAAGTTTGGGCCTATCAACCTTAATGGTAAACGGTGGTTTGGACTTTGGGGGTACTTGCGTAAATGTAGGTTGTGTGCCTTCCAAAAACCTAATCCGTGCTGGGGAGAAGGCATATAATGCCAGCCAATCAAACTTTACAGGCATCGTACCAAAGGGTGTTGATATTGATTTTGCACAGGTCATTCAGGACAAGAAAAGACTGGTAGCCAATCTTCAGAAAAAGAAATACCTGAATGTAGTAAGCGATTTTGAAAACCTGACGATGCTGAAAGGATGGGCCACTTTCAAAGATGAGAAAACCATCGAAGTGGACAGAAATGAATACAAAGGCCTCAAATTTTTAATTGCCACAGGAGCTTCGACCAACATTCCAAAAATTGAAGGATTAGAAAAAATAGACTATCTGACTAATATTTCTTTATTTGATTTGGAAAAAAAGCCTGAATCCTTAATCGTATTGGGCGGAGGATACATTGCCCTAGAAATCGCCCAGGCTTATCAGCGTTTAGGAACAAAAGTCACCCTTCTTCAACGTTCCAAACAGGTGCTATCACATCTTACTTCTGATATTTCCGATGAATTGTTAAAACAATTTCGCCACGAGGGCATAGCAGCCTATACCGGAATTGAGTTTCACTGCATAACCCAGGAAAATGGTCTCATACAAGTAAATGCCACCCAGGGTGGTGCCCAGCGGGTTTTTGTGGCCGAAAAGCTGGTCGTAGCTACCGGAACAAAGCCCAATACGAGTCAATTAGGATTGGAAAATATTGACCTCAAACTTACCCAAAGCGGACAAATTTCGGTAAATGAAAAAATGGAAACCAATCTGCCAACCATTTTTGCAGCTGGCGATGTGGTCAACACCCTGGCATATGTTTACACAGCAGCTTTTGAAGGAAAAATTGCCGTCGAAAATGCCTTTACAGCAGCAGAAAAAAAAGCCGATTACGCATCTTTGCCCTGGGTAGTTTTTACAGACCCTCAAATAGCCGGTACAGGATTGGACGAAGCACAAGCGGAAGCAAATGGTATTCCCTTTGAAGTCTCCAAACTGGAACTTAAAGACGTGCCAAGAGCCATAGCTGCAAATGACATCAGGGGATTTATTAAACTTATTCGCAACACCCAGTCCGATAAACTGATAGGAGCAAGAGTAGTGGCTCACGAAGGCGGAGAACTTATCCAACAAGTAAGCATGGCGATCAAGTACGGAATAACGGTGAGCGATTTGGCAGACAGCTTTTATCCCTACCTGACATTAAGTGAAGGGATAAAATTAGCTGCCATTACTTTCGGAAAAGACGTTGCAAAATTGAGTTGCTGTGCCAGTTAAGCCCTCCTTATAGGTGTCTATCCATTTTTACGGCCGGATCTTGTCAGGAATTCCAAATTCACCGACTATTCATTCGCCTCTTAGTTCGATGGTATTCAACGTTATTCCTCACACAATGAAAACCCGCCATGCCCATTTATTTGCATTTGACTTTGTTGGTAGTTTTCTTTATTCACCTGGCCGAAGGCATGGCTCAGAAAGATACGGAACCCCGTGAATACCATCATTGCTTTTTTGAAGAGAAATCATTTTCGGTAGTGTTAGGGACAATTTATGCCCTTGAATCCAATCTTACCGGAATTACGTGTAGGATCTATTACAACTTGGGCGAAAATTTTTGCTTTGGTCCGGAATTCTCAGGATTTAAGACCAAAGATGCGGAATCAAAGGATCTTAATTTAATAGCTCATTATATTTTTGAAACTCTCTGGGTAGGAGTTTACCCTATTGGTGGAATAAATTACACCTGGGAAGAATGGAAGTCTACCCATCCCAAAACCTGGGTGCTTTCAGAAGACACAGGTTTCAGCAGGGATTACAACAAAAACCCGTATCCCGGTTACGCCCAATCCAATCTCCTATTATTCAAGGTTTCAAAAATGGATGGCCGGTATCACCCCAAAGAATTCGTAATCGGCATAGAAATAGACGAAATGGCCAAAGCGTATCCCCTTTCTGAGCTATCCAAATCGGGATCCAACCGTATTCGGGACCGTTTTGAAGGCAAAAATCTCCTCATCAACTACCGTCCGGAAAGCCAGCAAGTCACAGTTGTCTGCGAAGACACCGGAAAGGCTTTACCTACAATCAGGAGTTTTTGGTTCGCCTGGTATGCATTTCATCCCAAAACATCGGTTTATGTTTTTATCGAATGACTGGCCCTATGAGAAAATTTATTCCTTTTTATCTTAGTAAACGTTGTGCCTTAATGCCATTTCATTAATTTTCGTCAGAAATGGATCTGTAAACCCAGTAACTTGCTATCCTTATGAATACCACATCTCCCATTACCGATTCCAACAAAGGGATTATTTTCATTCCAGATATAAGCGGATTTACCCAATTTATTAAACAAACTGAAATCAGTCATAGCCAACACATTATTACAGAATTATTAGAACTAATCATTAGGGAAACAGGAGAAGCATTTACCCTTTCAGAAATAGAAGGGGATGCCGTTCTATTTTACAATACAAATTCAACTCCTGACTTTGAAAAACTCACGCTGCTTTGCATAACAATTTTTAAGAAATTTCATCAGCATCTTAAATATTATGCCAGGGATAAGATCTGCCAATGCGGTGCATGCAGCTCCACGGAAAAATTATCCCTTAAATTTATATTTCACTCTGGAACCATTACCCGGTATCGGGTAGGCGGCCGCCAGAAACTTCTGGGAGAAGACGTAATTGTCGCCCACAGGTTTTTGAAAAACAGCATCGACCATTCGGAATATATCCTTTTCAGTGAAAGCTTTATTAAGGCATCCAGGCTAGAGGATCATCAAATGGCGGCTCTCAGCATGAGTGAAGAAAAACTGGAAAGCCTGGAAAAAT
>Ga0222654_1000316_pt1 | contig 35602 bp, 32 predicted proteins | sample AntAcemetagen421_FD_179805 | JGI IMG/M metagenome (GOLD analysis project Ga0222654, IMG submission 179805) | Saline water microbial communities from Ace Lake, Antarctica - #421 | ecosystem: Environmental > Aquatic > Non-marine Saline and Alkaline > Saline | place: Antarctica: Ace Lake...
TCTATCCCACCCTCAAAAATCCCCCTTTTTCTATGCTTCGCGTTCTCGTCACTACCACCTCTTTTCAAGACACCTCAGGTCCTCATCACGATCTGCTGGCCTCGGCTGGCTGGGAGATCGTTACTGCTCGCGGTCCCCTAAACGAAGCGGACACCTTGGCGCTGATGGGTGAAATCGATGCGTTCATTTGCGGAGACGATTTGATTACCGAAGCTGTCCTCGCGAAAGCCCAGCCCCGACTGAAGATAATTTCGAAATATGGTATTGGGGTAGATAAGATCGATGTGGCGGCCTGCACGGCGCGGGGCATCCCTTTACTCTTCACGCCGGGCGTGAACCACACGACGGTGGCGGAGCACGTTTTTCTCCTGATGCTGGCATTGCAGAAGCATCTCTTGTTTCATACGGACTCCACGCGAGCCGGGCGCTGGGAGCGGAAGACGGGACACGAGCTTTGGAACAAAACGATTGGCATCGTGGGACTCGGTCGGATCGGTAAGGAAGTCGCGGTGCGCGCGAACGCCTTCGGTATGAAAGTCATCGCTTACGATCTGTATTGGGATGAAGCGTTTGCCGATGCGAATCAAGTCAAGCGAGCCGACACCGTGGACGATATTTACGCGGTGGCTGATTACCTATCACTACACACGAACCTGACGCCGGAGACTCGCGACATGGTGCGGGCGGAGACGATCGCGAAGATGAAAGAAGGGGTTCAGATTTTCAACTGTGCCCGGGGCGAAATCGTGCACACGGCTGACATGGCGGCGGCGTTAAAAACCGGCCGCGTCGGCGGTTACGGCGCAGACGTATTGGACGAAGAACCCCCGCCGCCTGATCACCCGCTGCTGCACTTGCCCAACTGTGTGATCACGCCGCACGTGGGGTCTCGAACCCAGGAGAGTGTGGTGCGGCAGGCGACCAAGGCGGTGGAAAACCTGCTCATGGTGGCACGAGGGGAAAAGCCCCACGCTCAGATCAATCCTGATGTCCCTTTCGTTAACGGCAAGTTGCGGTAAATCGCAGTCCCACTCCCTCCCCTCAACATGTCTGATAAATTTTACATCGTTTCGGAAACTGAACATAACGCGCTGGTGGCAGCTGCTTACCAGCATCGTGGCTTTAGCGCCGAAGAAGCGGCCAGTGGCGCCAAGCTTTGCGCCGAAGCTTCACGACATGGCATTCGCACTCACAATGCCCTCAAGGCGCTGCACCTTGATCACCTGTTTGGGTCGGGTTCGCAAGGTTGCGTCCCGAACGTCGAAATCGAAGAGAAGCCGTCCCGCTTTGCCGCGAGCAAGATTTGGAACGCCAATCGTAAGCTCGGTCAGGCGACAGCCTATGCGGCGATGGAAGAGGCGATTCGGTTGGCTGACGAATTCGGCGTTGGCATGGTCTCGGTCGATAACGCGTTTCACTATCTTTGGGGCGGTGGATATGTCATGGAGGCGGCTAAGCGCGGTTACATTGCTTACACAAATTGCACGGCGGCGTTGGCGGAAGTGGTGCCCTTTGGGGGCAAGTTTCCGACGCTGGGGACGAATCCACACTCGTGGGGCCTGCCGACGACGGACGCGGTCGGATTTCCGATCGTGATTGATTGGGCGACTTCGGTGGTGGCGATGGGACGCGTGCAGCAATTTGCCCGGGAAGGCTTGCCGTTGCCGCCGAATGCAGCGGTCGATGCGGATGGCCATCCGACAACCGATCCGACCAAAGCGAAGGCGCTGATTCCTTTTGGGGCGCACAAGGGCTACGGTCTTTCGCTCATCAATGAACTCATCGGTGCTTACATCGGTGGTTCACTGCCGACTCTTCGTAGCCGCTGGGACCAACAGCCCGAAGAGAAGCACTCTTGCTGTTTCTTTTTCCAAGTTTGGCATCCTGATGCGATGGCGGGGGGCGATTTTGCGCTCGGCCGCACGCAAGGGGAGAACGTGAAAGCCGTGCTGGGAGATCTGCTTGGTCACGGGAATGAGCAGTGCATCCTGCCGGGGCAATTTGAAGCCCAAGCCGCCCGTCTGAGTGCTGAGCATGGCGGACTGTTGTTCAGTGCGGCGGAAGTTGATGGTTTTAATGAACTCGCGGCTGAAGTCGGCCGAACCCCTTGGTCCACCACCGCGCTAAAATCGGTCGAGGTGTAATCAAAATTTAATCGCTAAACTATCATGTCCCTAGAATTACGTCCCCAAGCTGAATGCCAATTTGACCAAGTCTCGCTTGGCGAAGTCATGCTCCGTCTCGATCCCGGTGAAGGCCGGATCCGCTCAACGCGCTCGTTTCAAGCCTGGGAAGGGGGCGGCGAATACAACACCTCGCGCGGTCTGCGCAAATGCTTCGGTTATAAGACGGCCGTGGTCACTGCCTTCGTGGACAATGAAGTGGGTCACCTCGTGGAAGACTTCATCATGCAAGGGGGAGTCGCGACCGACTTCATTCAATGGCGAGAAGATGATGGCATTGGTCGCAGCGTGCGTAACGGACTCAATTTCACGGAGCGCGGCTTCGGTATCCGTGGTGCCGTCGGCGTGCCCGACCGGGGGAATACCGCGGTTTCACAGCTCAAGCCGGGAGATGTCGATTGGGATCATATTTTCGGCGAATTGGGGGTGCGCTGGTTCCATACGGGGGGCATTTATGCCGCACTCGGTGAGACCACGCCTGACGTCGTGATCGAGGCCGTGCAGTCGGCGCAGAAATACGGCACGATCGTTTCCTACGATCTGAACTACCGTCCTTCCCTTTGGAAGAGTATCGGTGGTCATGCGCGTTGCCAAGAGGTCAACCGCGAGATCGCAAAGTATGTCGATGTGATGATCGGCAATGAAGAAGATTTCACCGCGTCACTCGGATTTGAAGTCGAAGGGGTCGACGAAAACATCAGCGAAATTGAGACCGGGGCGTTTAAGCGGATGATCGAAACAGCAGTGGCTGAATTCCCGAATTTTAAGGCCGCCGCGACCACGCTGCGTCGCGTGATTACCGCGACCAAAAATGACTGGAGCGCAATCCTGTGGCACGACGGTGAATTTTACGAGAGCCGCAAATATCCTGAGCTTGAAATTCTCGATCGGGTGGGCGGAGGCGACAGCTTCGCATCCGGCGTGCAGTTTGGATTCATGGAATTTAACGATCCGAAGAAAGCCGTCGAATACGGTGCGGCTCACGGCGCCTTCGCCTCAACCACTCCGGGCGACACCTCAATGGCGACGCGCAAAGAAGTCGAAAAGCAGATCAGTGGCGGCGGCGCCCGGGTCGTGCGCTAATTAATCAACCCTCCCTTATTTCCATGTTCGCTGAAGAAACTCGTAATCGTCTTAGTGCTGCCGGGGTGGTGCCGGTAGTCGTTATCAATGATGCCGCCAATGCGGTGCCACTCGCCAAAGCGCTGCTTGCCGGTGGCGTAAAAGTGATCGAGCTCACGCTGCGCACCGCGGCAGGGCTCGATGCAATCAAGGCGATCGCATCCGAGGTGCCCGAAATGTTGGTTGGCGCGGGGACAGTATTGTCGACCGAGCAAGTTCGAGCGGTGAAAGCCGCCGGAGCGGCGTTCGCCGTCGCGCCCGGCACCAATCGCACGATCCTCGCGGCCGCACAGGAAGTGGATCTGCCGTTTGCGCCCGGCGTGATGACGCCATCGGATATTGAGACGGCGCTCGGCATGGGGTGTCGAATGTTGAAGTTCTTCCCCGCGGAGAGTGCGGGGGGGGTGACCCATCTCAAAGCGATGTCGGCTCCGTATGCGCACCTTGGCGTGAAGTTCATGCCGACGGGTGGCATCAAAGCAGCGCAACTCGCCGACTACTTGGCGGTGCCAACCGTGGCAGCGGTCGGGGGATCATGGTTGGCCACAGGTCCCCAGATCGACGCGGGTGATTGGGCTGCGATTACGGCCCAAGCCGCCGCCGCGATGGCGATCGTGAACGCCAGCCGCAGCTGAGGTTCGGAAATCTCACGGCCAATGGCCAAAAACTCAGCCGGAGGGTTATACCTCCGGCTTTTTTGGGTCCCCGGTTTCCTCCGCGGTCAGCGGTCCGAGTAATTTGACCTGATAGCGCTCGATGGCTTCGGGCGGAATGACGATTTTCCAGGGGGTTAGTTCCGATTCACGCCGAGCGGTTAAATTCACGAAAGGGGTGATCTCCGCTGAGGCGGTTTCAGGCGCGTGGAGGGCGGCGTTAGGAGTGAGTTCCAGCTGTTGCGCGATGGTTTGAAAGTCAGCCTGTTCAAAAAAGCGTTGGATGACGGCGTCACGGTCGGTTTCGGGTAGGTCAGCCAGCACGTCATCGATGACCGGGCGCACGGCGTCCCAATCGATGGGGTTCGGTTTCAGAGCAGGATCCATGGCGGCGGTTTGTTCGCGTTGTCGGCGGCGGGAATGGGAACGAATCAGTTTGGTCGCCGCGAAGCGCGTGCTCGTGAATAGCCAACCAGGGAGTGAAGGATGTGAGGCCAGCTCAGCGGCGCGTTCGGCGGCGTCGGCAAAGACCTGCTGGGCGACGTCTTCGGCGAGCTGCCGGTCGCCATTCAGAATTCGCAGGGCGGTCGAGTAAACGAGCGGGAGACGATGATCTACCCAGGAACGAAAGGCGGCCTGATCACCCCGTTGGGCGAAGCGGGATAAAAGTAGGGAATCCTCGGTCATCGAATGGATAGCACCCGCTGAACGGAGAATTCGCACAACAAATATGAGCAACTGCTCGACCAGAGGTCCACCGCTTTCGATTGGTCCGCGAGCATTGCCCGAGCCGCCCTGGGGCGATTGTTACTGCCTTGGGCAGCTGGGTGATGACATATTTCATTCCATGGCGGTCATTGATCCTAGGAAGCTTGCGCAACATTTGAGGTATTTGACGGAGACGATTGGAGTGCGTCTGGCCGGTATGCCTGGCGAGTCGGCGGCGGCTGATTACTTGCTCGGGGAATTTGAGTCCATGGGCGTCTCTGCATGGCAGGAAGCGTTTCCGATTAATGCCCGGGATGTGCAGTCGCAGGAATTGCAGCTCTGTTATGATGGCGCCTGGCACGATGCGGGGTGTTCACTTTTTGCGAATACTCCCGGCACGAGCGGAGCATGGGTCGAGGCACCATTGGTGTTTTTCGAGGGAGCGACGGGATATCAGCGGGAGGATCTTTCGTCGGTGATGGCGGGCAATGTCGTTTTGCATCTTGGGTGTCATATTGAGTCGCAGGAAAACTACCGAAGATTAATGGCGGCGAAACCCGTTGGGCTGCTCATGGCGGATGATCGGTTTCCTGGAACCGAGCCTTTGGCGGACGCGATATTTCCGACCTATGCGGCCAATTGTGGCACGGTGACGTCGCTCAATGTAGCATTTTTCGACGCTTGGAAGTGGCGTGAACGGGGGGCCACCAAAGCGCGGTTCCGGGTGGGGGGAGGCCCGCGCCCGTCCAAGTCGTCCAATGTGGTCGCAGAACTCCCGGGGAGTGATTCCAGCGCGGGGATCATCTTCATTGGTGCGCATCATGATACTCAGGCAGATTCTGTGGGGGCCGATGACAATGGCTCCGGTGTGGCGGGACTCATTGAGCTCGCTCGAGGGTTGGCGGCGCAGGAGCGTCGTCGCTCGATTCGTATTATATCGTTCGGGGCTGAGGAACAGCTCTCGGTGGGCAGCTCGGTTTACGTGCGGCGGCATCGTGAGGAATTGATCCAGCGAGGCGGGGTGATCTTCAATCTGGATAGTTATGGATCTTTACTCGGGTGGAACACCTTGTCGGGCAGTGGATCAGTGGAATTGGATGCCCAGCTTGCTCGCTGTTTTAAAAATGAAGGACAGTATTTTCGTCGAGAACAGGGAGTCATGCCGTATGCGGACCATTTTCCTTTTAACGCCGCCGGGATTCCGGGACTGACGTTGATGAGATTGAATTGTGCGGCGGGACGCTTTTTTCATCACCGAGCGGACGATGATATGAGTCGATTGGATTACGCGATGATGGCGTCGTCATTGAACGCGGTCGCCGCTTTTGCAAATGACACGGCGCAGGCTGATAAATTGCCTTTTGAGTTGGCCGTTGGATCGGAAGATCGACCCGATATTTCTCGCTGTTGGGAAGATCTCTTCGGGGGATGGTCGGAAGAGTGATCTGGCGGTATTTTTATCCGAGATGACGGCCCAAGGGCGGGCAATGATCTGAACCCGGACGAGGCGGGTCGTGATGGCGAATCACTCGCGCCCGCATGATTTTCGGGCTTTTGAGATGGGCGGAATCGAAATTGGAAGTGCGGGACTAGGCGATTTTTGAGGCCAAAACACGAGGAATTGAGCGGGGGCCGATAGTCGAATCGGGATGAGTCGCATTCGATTTTACCCGGTTTCATTTTTGACCGAGCTGGATTTGGGTTTGTCGCTGACGAATGCTCCGTCTGCCCAATAGAAAACCTTTCCAAAAGAACCAAGGTGCATCGGAACAGCCCCCTTTAGATTGTCGCTTTTGGTCTTTAGAAATCGGTTTAATCACTTTCGTGGCACCACGGGGATGGGCACTGAGCGGATCCGTTTGCCGGTTGCTTTTCGGGAAATAACAACTGCCGTGGGTGGATGAATAGTATTAAAGGCCAGAGGGTATTTGTATCTGGATCGGCGAAAGGGATTGGTCGGGCCATCGCGGCCGCTTTTGTGAGTGAAGGAGCCCAAACGATCGTTCATAGCCGATCGGAAAGCAGTGCGGTAGCGACGCGTGATCGTCTCGGTGCGCAGCATGCCGTCTGGGGGGAGCTCAGCACCGCAGCGGGCACGGCTGCAGTGGTCGCCCAGCTTGGGGTCATCGGTCCCGTTGATGTGCTGGTTAATAACGCGGGGATCTTTAGTTCGGAAGATTTCTTCAAACTCGAAGACGACGTTTGGCTCGATTATTTTCAGACCAATGTGATGAGCATGGTGCGGCTCTGCCGGGCGCTCATGCCGAACATGCTGGAGCGCAATCACGGTGCGATCATCAATGTTGCCAGTGAGGCGGGCGTGAAACCGCTGCCGCAGATGATTCATTATTCGATGACGAAGTCGGCAACTATTTCAGTTTCACGAGGCCTAGCGGAACTCACCAAAGGCACCGCAGTTCGCGTCAACAGTCTGCTCCCGGGGCCGACTTGGACAGACGGCGTGGCGAGCTACTTCGATGGCCTCGCCGAGCAGGAAGGGCGCTCGGTGGATGAAGTGCTCAAGGGGTATTTTCAGGAGCACGAACCCACCTCGTTGATACAGCGGTTCGCGACGGTGGAAGAAATTGCAGACGCGGCCCTCTTTCTCGCTCGAAACGGAGCGGTTAATGGCAGCGCACTCCGGGCCGAAGGCGGCATTATCCGAGCGTTGTAAGGTGGCACCATTAAAATGGCTCGGATTTTACCGACCGAGCCCACCCGGTGGCGTCATGATATCGAGTGCGAATCTCGCCTAAAGGAAGCCCGGAGGAAGGGTGGCGGGCATCGGCGCGGGGTAAAGGGTGCGCCCGTTTGGCTTGCTTCCGTTTTTGACGTGGCTGGGTTTTGCCGTTTATAAAGACCCGGACCGCACGATGGAAGATCTCAATCAAAGAGGAAAAGATTATCAGGGGAACGACCTGAAAGAAAAAATTTGGAGAATTATCTTTCTTTCGGATTCGGGCACGGCGCGCGGTTTTGACATCACGTTACTGTTCCTGATCGCCGGGAGCGTGCTGGTCGTGATGTTGGAAAGTGTGGAGTCGGTCGCCGCGAAGCATGCGACGCTGCTGTACGGGTTGGAGTGGTTCTTTACCATTCTTTTCACCATTGAATATGCCCTGCGGATCTGGGTGGTGCGAAAAAAGAAGAAGTATCTATTCAGCTTTTTCGGGATCGTCGATCTGCTCTCGATTCTACCCACGTTCATCGACTTTATCTTGGCGGGATCGGGGCACTTTATAATCGTCCGTATTCTGCGAATGTTGCGGATGTTCCGCATCTTGAAAATGGCGGAACACATGGGAGACGCCAATGTGTTGATGAATGCGATGAAGGCTAGTCGCCCGAAGATCGCGGTCTTTATTTTTAGTCTGATGGCGATTGTTTCGATCGAGGGAACTTTGATGTATATCATTGAGGGGGGAGTCGAGAATACCGGGTTCACTAGCATTCCGCAGGCGGTCTATTGGGGCATTGTGACGGTGACGACCGTGGGCTACGGGGACATCGCTCCGGTGACAGTTTTGGGCAAGATGCTGGCTTCAGTGATGATGCTGACCGGTTTTGCCATCATCGCGGTGCCGACAGGAATCGTCAGCGCCGAGCTGAATCGCGAGATGAAGAAAGTTTCCATGGATCTTCGGCATTGCGAAGGCTGCGGTTACGACGGCCACGATCCCAAGGCGCTTCATTGTAAAATGTGCGGTCACAAATTGTGAGGAGATAGGCCTGACTTCGGGGGCTTTTTTCGGGGCGGGTAGGTCGAAGAGCTGAAGAAGGAATTCTTCGAGGTGGATATTTGGTCAGGCGCGAAGTAGAAAATGCAAATGTCGGCGTTACGAATCTTGGGATTATTAGGGGTGGTCCTGCTGGTTGCGGGGGTGGGCGGGTGTTTGGCCCATCGGAAGCTGTTGTATTTTCCGAGCCATGATCCTGCCCCGACTGATCTGTCACCGTGGGTGGTGGGCGGGGAGTTGGTGGGCTTTGCGCGGGAACGAGATGAGCCGGAGGCGGTTTGGCTGATGTTACACGGCAATGGAGGTCAAGCGAGTCACCGGGGCTATGTGCGGTCGCGGATGCGCGAAAGCGATGCGCTCTACGTCATGGAGTATCCGGGGTATGGGGCGCGGGCGGGCAGTCCTTCGCGAGAGGTGTTCAACGAGGCGGCGGCGGAAGCGTTGGCCGAGCTGCGGAGAAGATTTCCGGCTAAACGGGTGGGGGTAATGGGGGAGTCGATTGGCACGGGACCGGCCGCGTGGCTCGGTAGTCAACCGAGTCCACCGGACAAAATTGTATTGGTGGTGCCCTACGATAAATTGGAACGGGTTGCTCAAGCAAAATTTCCGTATCTCCCGGTGGGTTTGATCATGCGGGATAAGTGGGACAATATTGCCGCACTGCAGGGGTACTCCGGGGAGTTGGAGATTTACGGTGCCGCGGATGATCAGATCATTCCGGTGGAGCATGCGAAGGCTCTCGCGGCGGCTTTGCCCTGGGCGAAATTTCAAATCCTGCCGGGAGGACACAATGCGTGGTCTTATCAAACCGAGCTCAGGATTGGATTTTAATCGGGCGAGGCGATCCGACCATTATGTTGGTCAGGGCTTGATAATTTAGGCGACCGATCCGTTGAGCCGTGATAAGCGTTGCCTCCGATCATGACTACGGTGCGCCATTTAACTCACGACGATTTACACGCGGGATTGCCGCTGATTGAGGCCGCGCCACTCGATGAGGGGCGAGTTGAGATGATTGTGCGGCGGCCGGCGATCGATCAGCGAGAGTCGAGGGAGGAAGCGGAGCTGTCAGTCGCGCTGGGTTTGGTCGGCGACAACTGGAGTCAAGGCAGTGCGAACCCCGAGTGTCAGTTGACGCTGATGAATTCTCGAGCAGCTGATCTGGTGGCGGCGGGAGATCGCGGACGATGGGCTTTGGCGGGGGATCAGCTTTATGTAGACTTGAACATCGGCAGTGAAAATTTGCCGGCGGGCACGCGGGTGGCGATCGGTGACGAGGCGATAGTGCAGGTGACGGCGGAGCCGCACACGGGGTGCGCTAAGTTCATCGACCGGTTTGGCCTCGAGGCCATGAAATTTGTTAACGGACCAGTGGGCCGTCCGCTTTGTTTGCGCGGTATTAACACGCGGGTGGTGCAAGGGGGAACGATTCGGGTGGGTGATCAGGTGCGAAAGCTGGCCCAGGATTAGGTGCGGTAGGCGGAGTCCACCTCGAGGCCGAAATGATTCTGGGCGTTGCCGAAGCAGATGTCCTTTACTATACCGCCCACCAGATCCATGTCGGCCGGCAATTCACCGTGCGTCATTTCATCACCGAGTAAATTGCACAACGTGCGGCGGAAATACTCGTGCCGGGGGAAGGACATGAAGCTGCGAGAATCGGTCAGCATGCCCACGAATCGGCTGAGGAGTCCGAGATTTGAGAGGGCATTGATCTGCCATTCCATCGCTTCTTTTTGATCGAGAAACCACCAGCCGGTGCCGAACTGCATCTTGCCGGGAATGCTGCCGTCTTGGAAGTTACCGAGCAGCGTGGCCATCATGTAGTTGTCGGATGGATTCAGATTGTAGACGATGGTCTTCGGGAGCTCGTTGGTGTCGTCGAGCGAGGAAAGGTAACGCATGAGAGGGAGGCACTGGCGATCGTCGCCGATGCTATCGAAGCCGGTGTCGGGACCGAGTTCGCGGAACTTGCGGGCGTTGTTGTTGCGAGAGCAACCGAGGTGCAGCTGTTTGGTCCAGCCGCGCCGGGCATCCCAGCGCCCAAATTCGAGCATGAGCAAGGAGCCGAAGCCGAGTTGTTCGTCGGCGCTAGCGGTGCCGCCGTCACGGACTTTCTGGAAGATCGTGCGCGCGGCGGCTAGGTTGCAGGGGGAGGCAAGCGCCACGTTGAGGCCGTGATCGGAGATACGTCCGCCGATGGCGTGGAAGTCGGCGTGGCGTTTTTCGAGGGCGGCAAGCAGCTCGTCAAAATTAGTGACGGGTAGGTTCGCGGTGACGGCGAGTTTTTCGCAATAGGCGTTGAACGCGATGGAGTCGCCAATCGCGTAGGCTTTGTCGGGGCGAAAGGTGGGGTAGACGCGGGTCTTCAGTCCGCTTTGGGCGATCGTTTGATGCAGTTCGAGGGAATCGGCCGGATCATCCGTGGTGCAGGCCACGGCGACTTTTTGGGTATCCAGAATTTGGTGAACGGACTTAACGGGGAGTTGAGCATTGGCCTGTTCCCATACGGCCTGAGCGCTGGAGGGATCGAGGAGAGTATCGATGTCGAAGTAGCGTTTTAGTTCGAGATGCGTCCAGTGGTAGAGTGGATTGCGCAAGGTGTGGGGAACGGTGGCGGACCAGGCCTCAAATTTCTCCCAATTGGAGGCGTCGCCCGTGCATAAATGTTCGGCCACGCCGTCGGCTCGCATGGCGCGCCATTTATAGTGATCACCGCCGAGCCAAATTTCCGCGAGATCGGCAAAGGTGTGATTCGTGGCGATTTCAGATGGAGAGAGGTGATTGTGATAGTCGAAGAGGGGCGCGTCGGCGGCGAAGTCGTGGTAGAGCTCGCAAGCAGCATCGTTGCGCAAAAGGAAGTCGTCGTGAATGAAGGGGCGCATCTCTCGTTTGGATTGGGGATTTTGGATTAAGGAATTCGGGAAGTCGCGACGGGCGATTGCGCACTTAGATTACCGGAGCGATGTCGTTGAGGAGGTCTGAGTAAGTGGTCAGAGACTCGAGACGGTCGCGAACTGAGGCGCAGGTTTCGGGGGCAGCGACACCGGTGTTTTCGGCGAGGAAGATGAGGTAGTCTCCGACGCGTTGAGCGTAGGCTAGACGAGTTTGATCACTGATGGCGTAGAAACGCGCCCGCTGGCGGTAGCCGGCGAGGGAGTGATCGCCGAGGGCGTCTTTGTGGGCTTTCCCGCCGGCAGCCAGCACGTAGAGAAAATTGTATTCGAAAAACAATACCCGGTCGGGATGCGGCGGGAGTTGGTTGACCAGTTTGCGGCAATCGGCCGGGGCGGTGTAGAGCGCGCCTAAATCGGGGGTCTCGTCGAAACTGTCGTTGATGAAGCGGCGCGCGGCCGTTTGTTCGGTGGCGTCGGCGCTGAACGCGCCGGCAACGGCGAGTTCGACGGTGAAGGCATACCAATCGCGCCAAAGCTTTTGGTCACTGGCGTTGGTGGAGGCATGGAGGGCGCGGCCCATCTCGTAAGTGTAACGTCCGCTGGTTTTGATCTCGAGACGACTGCCGGTCATTTCGCCCATGATTTGGTAGTTCTCGGCGGACTTTCCGGAGCCGGAGTGGAAGCCGATGCTAACGCCGAATTTCTCGCAGACGGACCACTGCGTGGAGATTAGCTCACGGAGGCGGTCGTTGTCGGGAAAAGGGATATTCTTTTGGAAACCAAACGCCGGGGCGATGAAGTTGACGGGCATTGCCATGGCCTCGCAAAGCGCGAGCATGATGCCGGTGGTTTCGGCGGTGGTGAGACCGGGGAGTTCATCGATCGAAAGTTCGCGGAGGTAAGGGCGACCAGCATCGGTCGTGAAGGCTTCCTCGCGGGCGATGCGGTAGAGCTCGTCGCGCTGTTTCATTTTCAACATCGCAGGCCACACCGTGCAGAGGAGGGCGTTGAATTCGGCGTCGGAGGCAGTGAGACCGACTGCGGTCATGCGAGATTTGATGCGGGCTTGGAGCGCGAGGTCGATATCGGCGATATCGGCGGGCTCATTTTTGGCCAGTTCCGGCGAGAGATCGAAAGTAATGTAGCTGGCGAGGAGGGAGCCCCGCACGAGGGCGGCTTCGCGGCGATCAAACTTGCCGCCGATAGGTTGGTGGTCGGCGTTGAAGGCCCAGGCAATGCGCCGTTGATGAAAGCCGGTTTTCAGTTTCGAGATCACACAACCGTGGCTCATGCCCTCGACGGATTGGCCTTGGTGGCCTTCGGGAACGGAGGCACCGATGAAGGGGAAGGGGACGGTGTCGAGGCGCCCGGCGAGCATCTCGTCGACATCGTAGACGAGTTCGCGGGGAATGCTGTTTTGGTTGGCGGTGAGACCGACGCCAAGTTGGGCCATGGTCCAATCGACCGCAGGCCAATGCAGCGAAGTGAAACGGGCGCCGATGCCGAGGGTGCTTCGTCCGAGATTGGCTCCCGCAGTGGGGAATACGGTGGCGGCGGGATCGGCCTCGAGAATGTGGTTCTTGAGCGTGAGGAGGTTGGCCCATGAAGCAGGGAAGACAAACGAACCGGAGCTCAGGGCGACACCTTCGGCGAGGGCATTGACGGCGTCGGTGCCCGGGGCATCGGGTTTGAGCACCCAGGCGCAGTCTCCGGTATCGAGATGTTCGCGGAGTTTCCAATGGCCGTGGGTGGTGCGGAATCCGCTGTGGGGCCAGATGTGGAGGGCATCCCCGCCGTGAAGGCGAGAGCTGAGGGCGGGCCAGTCGAGACAGAAGTCGGGGGATACGCAGGGATTAGTGGCGATGCGAAGTTGGTTGGAAACGAGAAAAAAATTGATCGCGGAGGACATGATAACGTCGAGCTGAGGAGATGGGGGACGGGGCAAAAAGTGAGCGTTGCCGCGGGCTAGATCGTCATGGACTGGAAACCGCCGTCGACGACGACTTCCGCGCCAGTGACGAAGCTGCTCGCCGCCGAATTTGCGAGGAAGAGGGTTGCGCCGATGAGTTCTTTGGATTCGCCAAATCGGTTCATGGGGGTGTGCCCCATGATCGTCTCGATCCGGTCGGGAGTGAGCACTTTGCGGTTTTGTTCGGCGGGGAAGAAGCCTGGGACAATGAGGTTGACGCGCACGCCCTGAGTCGCCCATTCCCGAGCGATATTCTTGGTGAGATTGGTCATCGCGGCTTTGGAAGCGGAGTAGGTGAAGACGCGGGAAAGCGGGAGGCGGGCAGACGCGGAACCTACGTTGATAATAGAACCGCCGTCGGGGGCTTGGAGCATGTGTTCGCCGAAGACCTGACAGGAAAGGAGGATGCCTTTGACGTTGGCCGACATGATGTGATCGAACTCGTCTTCGGAGATTTCGAGCAGCGGGGTGGGGGAGTTCACGCCAGCCCCGTTGATCAGGACATCGATGCGACCGGAGCGAGCAAGGACGGCTTCGCGCAGGGTGGTGAGATCAGCTTTACTCGTCGCGTCGGCGGGGTGAAACCACGCCTTGCCCCCGGCGGCTTTGATTTTCTCAAGGCGGGCAGCCGCTTTGGTCTCATTGCGTCCGACTAAGACGACTTCAGCGCCGGCGCCGGCGAGGCCTTCGGCCATCGCCCCGCAGAGTTCGCCGGTGCCACCGATGACGACCGCGACGCGGTTTTTAAGAGAAAATAGGGACTCAAGGTAGGAGGTGCTCATAAAAAGTGTGGGGATGAAGGGACAGAGTATCAACGGGGGGTAAAGTCACGCAGACGAAAAACCGCATAAGGTTTTACATTTTGCGCAGGAGTGTTGAAGTCAACTGATGCCAGACGAGCGCCGAAAACGAGTGGGAATCATGTTGTCGATGGACACGGAGCATTGGCACGGCGTCTTACAGGGCCTGGCAGATGGATTTCGCGAGACGCCGAACATTCAGGTCTTGAAACTATCCCGTCCGGCAAAATTTGAAGCAACGGTGTTGCGGCGATTGAAGTTGGACGGATTGATCACCCGGATCGCTTCGAAGGAAGATGAAAAACTATTGGCGCATGCAGGCCTGCCGGTGGTAAATGTTTCGGGTCGGTTTGCGGCGGAAAAGCTCACTAATGTCGTCAACGATGATGAGCGAGTGGGGGCATTGGCGGCGGCTTTCTTTCGGCGCCGAGGCTATGCAAGTTTTGGGTTTTGTGGGGTCGAGCGCCACCGATCTTCTCGGCTGCGACAGCACGGGTTTCGCAAGGCTCTCGAGGCCGAAGGCATCGTTGTGGCGGAGGCGATTTTACCTGAACTTCCGGAGGGGGATGCGCCGTCTCTTCAGGCGGTTAAGCGCTTGGCGGCTTGGGTCAAACCGCTGTCCAAACCCGTCGCGGTGTTTTGTTTTAATGATGCGATTGCTCGGGCCGTATCGGAAGCATGTGTCGAGGTGGAAATGATCATTCCGGACGACGTGGCGGTATTGGGGGTGGATAATGATGACATTCAATTGGGGTTTTCCGCGGTGGCGCTTTCGAGTATTGAACTCAACCGGCGATTGATCGGATTCAAAGCGGCTAGACGATTACTGGATATGGTCGTGGAACCCGCGTTGGCGATTGAGACATTGCGAGTGCCGCCGCTAAAAATCGTGGCGCGGGGATCGACGGATAAGTTGGCCGTGAATGATCCGGTCGTGGCGGCCGCGTTGGACTACATTGCCGATCGTTTGGGCAACGCGATTTACGTGGATGATGTCGCGCGCGAGACGGGGGTGTCGCGGCGGTCCTTGGAGATGCGGTTTCGGGCAGCGCTAAAGACTTCGGTTTATGCCGAGGTGCAGAGGCAGCAACTGGAGCGAGCCGAAATTCTGTTAAAGGAAAACCCGAAGCTCACCATCGCGGAGGTGGCGTATGCCTGTGGGTTCCAAGATGCGCGGCACCTGAGTGTCGTGTGCCGGCGGAAACTGGGACGGACTCCGGGTTCGTTGCGCCGGGGGTGATTGAGCGTAGTTGCTGATCTAGAAAGTGCTAAGATTATGCGATTTTGGTTAGGTAAGCGCGTGAAAGCAGCAGCTGAATAAAAAGAGTGGAGGGGGGGGGCGATGACTTCGTTGCAGAATTTTCCGGTAGCGATTCGTTGTTCATCGAGAGGCGGGCGAACGAGGCGGGTTGCCACTCGAATGGAGGTAGGAGGAAAAAGGTGTTTACTCGCGGCAGCGAATTTTCCACAACTTGGACTCCAAAGGGATAGAAAGGGGCTGTAGCTCAGTCGATAGAGCGCTTCGTTCGCAATGAAGAGGTCAGGGGTTTGATTCCCCTCAGCTCCACCATCCTGACCTGCGAGAAGTTTTGGTTCGTCCCATGAGAAGGGTCGAACCTCGGGCAAAATTTTGTGAACGAGCGTTCGCTTGGTCCCGGTGATTGAATTGTAGAAAGGCGTAACGACTACGAAAATTCTAACGTGCTGAGTGTTTGGTCCCAAATTTGCTGTTGCGGGATGGTTGTGATGTTCGGCAAAGACTTCTTCGTTGCGATCGCAACACATTAAGAAAACTAAGATGAAAAAGAGCACTAAGACCAAAACGCCTGCCGCCCCACAGGTTAAAAAATTCACCTCTTCTACCAAGAAGAAGGCTGTGGGAACCAAGCCGGCTGTAAAGAAGGCCGTGGCCGCTCCCGCCAAAACGAAACCAGCTGCCAAGAAGGCGGCGGCTCCTAAAAAAGCGACGCCAGCTCCGAAGAAAGCGGCCCCTAAGAAGGTGGCCGTAGAAAAAGCTGCCGTTAAGGAAGTAGCGGTCAAAAAGGTCGCGACTCAGGCTCTGGCCAAGAAAGCCGCTGCGCCGAAAAAGAAGGCAGCGGCGAAGACGGTGATCACCGCGAAGATCAATGTGGGCTTTGGTAACGCTTTGTTCCTGCGCGGCGAAGGTCCTGGCCTGAGCTGGGATTTGGGTTCGCCCATGAACTGTGCCGGTGACGATGAATGGACGATTGCGATTGCAGGAGCGAAAGCTCCGGTCGTCGCGAAGTTCCTCGTGAACGACGCGAGCTGGAGCACGGGGCGCGACTATGAGGTCGCAGCCGGTGATTCGGTCGTTTTGGAACCGACTTTCTAAGTTACCGATTTAGGAAGCAGAAATTCTAGGGGCGCTCGAAGTAGAGCGCCCTTTTTTGTGAATCTGAGCGGAAGTCGATTAGACGCTAGGACCATTAAGTTCGGCCATGATCGAGTTGAGCTTGGTGAGAGCTTCTTCGCGGTTCTGAGGGAGCTCGGCGGGTTCGACGGCGCGGCACCGGATGCGGACTTTTGAGAATGGGAATGGAATGATAAATCTATCCCAACTCTTGAGTTGTCTGAACCGCATGAACTCCATGCCGATCATCACCAATGGCGCCTTTGCGCGACGAGCGACGATGAGCCCTCCGGGTTTGAATTCGTAACAGGGGCCCTTGGGGCCATCGGGAGTAATGGCGATATCGTCACCGTCCTTGAGTTTCTGAATCACTGCGGCGGCGGCTTCGCGGGCGCCCCAGTTACTTGAGCCGCGGATGGCGGGGATACCGACCGCTTCAAATAGTCCGACCAACCAAGCTCCGTCTTTGCTCGCACTGATTAGGCCCCAATAGGGGCGGCCTCCGCGAAACCGGCGGTAAATTTCTGTGCCCATGAAGAGTCGGTTGTGCCAAGCAACGAGGGCCACGGGTTGGTCTCGTCGCCCGAGAATGCGCCGATCTTCGTCGGAAATTTCGGTGCGCAAGGTTCTTCCCCACCAGATGACGAGGCGGCCAACCGTGGCGACGACGATTCTTTGTCCGAGAGTGAGATTAAACGCAGTTTTCGAATCGGTGGCAGGGTCGGACACGCAGAGTTTCTTAATGCTCGGAAGCGAACCGCCAAGTTTTCTTTCTTAAGTGGTGGTAAGGTTTCAATCGAGGTCCTCGTTTTTAAAAAATGGAGATGACATAAAAATATGAATAATAGTAGGTTGCGATTATTGGTAATCATTATGGTGAGAGAATATTTCGCAGCAAAGGCGTTGGCGGCAGTTTGGCCGAGGAGGACGGAGTGAGCGTTGGATTTGAGGGAAGGTTGACGTGGGGGCGGTTGGACGGCAGCGAAGGCGGGATGTTGATGCCGGTCTGTCCTCATTTGCCCACGCCTCGTCCTGGAATGGATTGGCGGGTTTATCAGCCTCACGGGGCAACGCGCGGTGCTGGGTTTTACGGCACGGCCCTGGAGTATGGGCATGCCTTGTGGTTAAAGAGACTACCGGCGCGGGCTATTTTGTGTCTAGATAGAGCGATGGGGGCTGAGTTGGGTGGAGGGGATGCAGTGCTGAAATCTTGGCCGATGCCTTACGCGGCGATTGCGTGGATGTTGCGGGAGGTGCCGAGGGAGCTTTTTTGTGGGAACGCGCGGGTTCATTTTCAGCACTATGCCGATCGGATGAACGAGCCTCGAAAGGCACTCCGGCAGGCGCGCGCTTGGGCCTGTTGGGCCATTGCATGTGAGGTGCGGCCAGATCTTGAAGGAGACCGGAAACATGAGGTGCAGGAGCCCACGTTGAAAGAGATCGAAATGGCGTTAGCGCAAGCGACGAGTTTGTCGGAAGCGGGCCGATGGAGAATGGTCTTAAATGGGCAGTTCTGAAAGCGGAAAGAAAAGGTCGTCCCCTGGGGTATCCTTATTTTCTAAAAAAGTGAGCTAAGTGCGCTTGACTTGGCCTAGGTGAATTCTACGGTCCCCATTTCCCCTTTCAGGGGTGGTAGCTCAGTTGGTTAGAGCGTCTGCCTGTCACGCAGAAGGCCGCGGGTTCGAGTCCCGTCCATCCCGCCATTTTGATTTGGCCCGTTTCTTCACCGAAACGGGCTTTTTCATGGGTGAAATTATCGCTTTTGAGCGCGTCTTCATTTTGGCCCAATTGGACCCGATTCTCCTCTCCTCCGATCGTCAGTCGACCACTCGGGGGTGGGGCTTGAATGTCACTGGTCCCGATCGTTTGGTTCGCGGTTCGCCCAGACCCCGTTGAACTAAGTTTTCGGGGGTTAGGGTAGAGTGGCGAAAGGGTTGTATCGCCGAGGTCGCTGTTGCGAGGCGCTGTGGTTGAGGTGGAATCTCAATCGGGAGATTCATCGTCGCGGTCTGGTCGGGCAATTCGATCACGCTTCATGTGGTTGCAGGGTGGCAATTTGGTCCCAATGGAGTCGGACGGAATGGACAACAGGCTACGCGCCTATCGATGGGCTCGCTTTGAAGGGGTATGCGGAAGAGAATGCGTCGCTTCATCTAATTTTCCTCGGGATCCCCCGGGGCAATTTATTCGACGTGCTGTCGGCAGAACTTTCCGCATCCGACCAAGTCGACTTCGATTGCGATAAAACTACCCATTAGGCATCGGACTCAGCTCTCGCACCGGCGGAGGCAGGAGCACGATTTTAGGTGGTGCGGTAAGTATCAGGCGGTCAACGAGATCTCGGTTTCCGCGTCGAAGAGGTGGAGCTTTTGGAGGTCGGGGCGAAGCGAAAGCGTCTCACCCAAGCTGTAGCGGTTGTCTCCGGGGAGGCGGGCGATGAGGCGATGGGCCGCGGTGGAAGCGTGTAAGTGAGTCTCTGCGCCCATGGTCTCAATGGCTTCGACGCGGGCGGAGATCTTCGACCGGTCGGACGTGGCGGCGAGCTGCAGGTCTTCCGCTCGGAGCCCGAGGATGATCCGGGGTGATTGCGCCTCGCGGGCCACCTGCGCGAATCTGCCTTCAAGTTTGAGTCGAAGCGGCGGAGACGTCTCGCCCACAGAGTCCGTGGCGGGATTTTCATCGAACCAAACGGTGGAGCCTTCTTTTTGGATGGTGCCATGCACTAGGTTCATGGGCGGTGATCCGATGAAAGAGGCCACGTAAGCGTTGGCGGGTTGATGGTAGAGCGTGATGGGATCGGCTACCTGCATGATCAGGCCATCGCGCATGACGCAAATTCGATCGCCCATGGTCATGGCTTCCACTTGGTCGTGGGTCACGTAGATCATGGTCGCGCCGAGTTTATGGTGGAGCTTTGAAATCTCGGTCCGCATCGAAACGCGCATCTTAGCATCGAGATTTGAGAGGGGTTCGTCGAACAGGAACACATCGGGTTGGCGAACGATAGCGCGACCGACCGCCACGCGCTGGCGCTGTCCGCCCGATAAGGCCTTGGGCTTGCGCTCAAGCAGCTCTTGCAGTCCGAGAATTTCGGCGGCGGCGGTGACGCGTTGATGAATCTCTGCCTTGGGGGCCTTCGCTAATTTCAGGCCGAAGGCCATGTTATCGAAAACCGACATATGCGGGTAAAGCGCGTAGTTCTGGAAGACCATCGCGATACCGCGGTCCTTCGGTAGGGTTTCGTTCACCACGCGATCGCCAATCGACACCGTGCCGCCCGTGATATCCTCGAGGCCGGCAATCATGCGTAAGGTCGTGGATTTGCCACAGCCGGACGGGCCAACTAAGACCATGAATTCACCATCCTTGATTTCGAGATCGATGCCTTTGACCGCGAGAAATGCTTCCTGATTTTTGGCGGGCGGATAGATTTTTTCGAGATTTTTGAGAGTAACTTGAGCCATTAAATGGAAGAGGAAAAAGTTAGGGTAAGGGGAGGAATTTGTGGTGTTGTAGCCAGCGGGTCGCGAGTTCCGTCCATTGTTCAACCGGGAGATCGAGTTGGCGATTGCTGAAGCCGTGAGGTCCGGACTGGAACACGTGGAGATCGGCGGTGACCTCGGCGTGCTGAAGGGCTTGATACAGCAGTAGGCTGTTTTCGACCGGCACGACTTTGTCGTCGGCAGTGGTCACGATAAAGGTGGGGGGGGTATCGGGGCGGACGTTCTCTTCGATGGAGAATGCGCTGATTTGAGCCGGCGATGGGTCGCGACCGATTACCGCATGGCGGGACCCGATGTGGGCGTGAGGATCTCGACCGGAGATCACCGGGTAAAGGAGCATTTGGAAATCGGGCCGGGCGCTGATATGCCCCAGAAGATCAGCGGGGACGCCGGTATCCAAATCCCAAGCCGTGGAAAGGTGCGCCGCGAGATGGCCGCCCGCAGAACCACCGATTACGCCGATATTGGCGGGCGATCCGCCGAAGTCTGTCGCTCGTTGTCGCAGAATCCGCAAGGCGCGCTGCGCATCCTGGAGCTGCGTAGGGTAATCGTATTCATCAAGGCGATACTTGAGCACGGCGGCCGTGATGCCGATTGAGTTCAACCAGTGGGAGAGGCGGAGACCGCCATTGAGCCAGCCATTGCGTTTATATCCTCCGCCGGGAATCACGAGTATGAGCGGAGCGCCCGGCAGGGGATCCGGGGAGGGGAACACGGTCATGCTCGGGTAATGGATCGACCAATAGCGTTCGCCATCGCTTTGCTGAGCCGGAGGATCAGGGCGTTGCCCCGGGACGCCTTCGGGCCACAGGTCAATGATGGCAGGAGAGTTCAGGATGGTGCGATCGCCAGCCATGAGATGAAAAGGTTGGTCGCGGGGCCAAAGCAGAGGGTGGTCGGCGGCCACTTCGGGGACGGGAAGGGTGGCGAGAATGGCCTGTAACTCGCGTCGGGCCGCCGCAATTTCTGGCGAAGCGTCGTTCGTCACCTCTTGGTAGCCCGTGCCGTCGCGTTGATCGCCGCAGTCGAAAAGTTGGCCGAAAACCCATGGGGTGTTGTTCTCTAGCAACCAACGCTCAGTGCGTAAGGTTCTGCGACCGCCGAGGGGCGCGTAAATCCAGTCCCGGGGCGCGTCCGCTTCGTCCTTGAGATAAGGGAGGAGGGAATGCCCGTCCAAGTGGTGATCAGGGGGAGGGGAGATTCCGGCGGCGGCGAGCAAGGTGGGGAAGAGGTCGGTGATGTCGGTGAGGGCGCGGTCAAGGCCTGAGCGACGGAGTTGGCCTGGCATCGAGATGATTAAGGGGACCCGCACCCCGATTTCAGTGGTGTGTCCCTTGCCGGCGAGACCGGTGCCATTGTCTCCCACGAAGACGACTATCGTGTTCTCGCGGATTTTAAGGTCGTCCAATATTGCCAAAAGACGTCCGACCAAGTGGTCAGTATAGGCCACGTTGGCAGTCCAGTTCGCGGGATCATGGGTATATTTGTCCTCACCTGATTTAATGCTGTGAGGTGTCGGGTAGTAGGGCTCATGGGTGAGCGCCATGGGGTAGTAGGCAAAGAAAGGGCGCTTCCCGGCGGTGTCTCGATGGTTATCCCGGATGAAATCGATGAGGAAATCGGTAAAAAGATCAGGACCATAGTCGTCTGGCCCAGTCGGCAGGTAGTCGCCGTCCTCGACAATGCTGGGATGCCAGTAGCGCGAGGTTCGAGCGATGGCGGTGCGTTCTCGGCCTCCTTCGTGGGTGATCCCGGCGGGTAGATTGTGATCGTAGGCCCACATCCGGTAGGAATCGAAGCCCGCCTCATGGATGAGCTCAGGCAGTTCTCCCGACATTTGCCACTTGCCCGTGAGCGCGGTGGCGTAGCCGGCAGATTGGAACACTTTACCGAGGGTTACATGGGTCGCGACGTCGTCGGCTCCGCGGTGCTCCACGGGCGGGCCGCCGGCGCGCCCCGCAAAGTGAAATACGCCGCTGTGATGGGGATATTGGCCCGTTAAGAGGGTGAAGCGAGTGGGGTGGCAGACCGGCGTCGCGTAGGCGGTGGCGAAGTGAACCCCCGCTTCCGCCAACTTGTCTAGATGGGGCGTCGGATGAGTCGGGTGACCGTAGATTCCCAGTTCGTCGGCGCCGAGGTCATCCGCTAAAATTAACAGAACATTGGGCGGTTGGTCTGCTGCGGCCTTTGGCGCCAAGGGAACCGACAGCGGGATGACGAGGGCCCAGCATAGCGCCAAAGAGTGGGGTCGAAAGAGCATGAGGTGAGTCGGGGAGTCGAAGGAACGGAAGTTAGGTCGCAGTCAGGTTAAGCCCAAAGGCAAAGATGGAAAGCGAATGAGTTCGCGAATTAAAAGATAATTAATTGACACAATAATAAGTTTGTTTCGAAACAAAGTGAAACAATACTTTCTTTTTAACTCTATACCTCACAAAAATGAAAACTCCCCGTTCGCAATCGCCTCTCCGTAAATCGATGGTGGGGCTCCTCGCAGGCCTCGCTGTTGGCCTCGCCGGCCTCCAAGTCCAAGCAGACGACCCGATCGTGTTGTCCCCCTTCGAAGTCAATACGGAGAAGGATATCGGTTACTACGCCAGCAATTCGATCAGTGCGACGAAGACGGATATTCCGCTGCAGGATCTTCCGATGAATGTCCAAGTGATGACCCGCACGTTTTTAGATGACGTGAATGCGACCGACATCGAGAGCGTCATGGCCTACTCGGCCTCGGTCAGTCCCTCAACGAACGAGCCAGGTCGATTCAATTTACGGGGGTTTGTTAACCCGAATCCGATGCGTAACGGCATCGATACACTTTCGGAATCCAACTACGTGTCGACGATCACACTTGATCGGATCGAAGTGGTTAAAGGTCCCGCCGCAATTCTTTACGGCATTACGGAGCCGGGTGGTTTGATCAACATGATCACGAAGAAACCGCAGTTTAAGCAGGCCGGTGAATTGAATTTTCAGGTGGGCGATTACGACACCTATCGGGCGGAGATCGATGTGACAGGCCCATTGGGCGGTGATACGGTAAAGTCGGCCTACCGAGTTGTCGCAGGAACGGCTGATATCGGTTTTGAGCAAGACTATGCGCATGCTGAGACCGTCACGGTTGCCCCGTCTTTGCTCTTTAACATTAACGACCGGTCAACCCTTTTGTTGGCGCTAGAATATCAAGACCTCGACGCGATCCCGCAAGGTTCCGCCACCAATAAGTTGAGCGATAGCAACGAGCGGATCGGTTTCATCCCAGGCTTCTTTTACGGCGTGCCCAAGACCTTTAATCACCAAGGATTCGATGCTTACAAGCGCTCGGAAACGACTAACCTGACGGCCGACTTTCAGCATCAATTTGCCGACGATAAGTGGGCGTTGCGGACGGTGGTGAGCCACACCACCACTGACCTTGAACAGGACGCCCGAAACGGTGCCGGCAATGAACGACGATCAGGGGGACAATTGGGGTTCTTTCGCACCAATGCACTGGCGCGTTTTGTCGATCGGGAAGAACTCGTTTTCCAGACCGAACTCACGGGCCGCATCGAGACTGATTCCATCACTCATCGGTTCCTGTTCGGATTTGAGGCGACCGCATTCGAGCAGGATCAAGTTGCCCGACGACAGAATCGTATTTTCCCGGATACTTCATTCGAGACCCCCGGGTCCTGGGACTTTAGTATCCCGATTGCGCCCGAGGACCGTGCGATCACGCCAGCCGACTTCTTTTTCGAACAAGACACTTGGTCCGTTTATGCAATGCATCAGGGCGAGTTGATGGATTCGAAACTTCATACTCTAGCGGGACTTCGCTACGACGTAGTGGACGCCACTAACACGAACCGTCGTTCCAATCCTGCGGTAGCAACGGAAGTCCCTACGACTAAGAACGTGACCCCTCAATTTGGCGCCGTGTATTCGATCACGGATTCGGTCGGCGTTTACGCGTCTTACAGCGAATCATTTAGCCCGAACACCGCGGTGAATCCGGATGGTGGCACCTTCGATCCTGCGACGGGTGAAGGTTTGGACTTTGGCCTGAAATATAACGCGCCCGATGGACGATTTAATGCCACCTTGAGTATCTTCGATATCACCAAGACGGGGATCGTTCGCCAAGACGTCGAGCGCCGCGCCAACGATCCGGATAACGGACTTTGGTTTGCAGCCTCGGGCGAAGAGCGTAGCCGCGGCTTCGAAACCGACGTCATCTTAACCCCCTGGGAGAACTATCAAGTTTCGCTCAGTTACGCCTACATTGATGCTTACGTGGTGGCCAATGCAGATTCACCGGGAGAGAAGGGTAATCGTCTCGGCGAAACCCCAGAACATAACTTCGCGATTTGGCAGAAATACACCTTTAGCGATGGAGCCTTGGATGGATTTTTCTTCGGTGCTGGGGTGAATGCGAGAAGCGAAGCCTCGATTTCCCCATTGCCGGTTGACCAGACCTTCGAATATCCGGCCTACACCGCAGTCGACCTAGTCGTAGGTTACAAAAGCAAGGGAGAGAAGCCTTGGGAAATCACGGCACGTCTTAACAATGCGACGGACGAGTTTTACTTTTCTCGAAATAAATTTTACGCGAACGGTCGTAACATCCAGGTCACGGCAAAGGTCCGGTTCTGAGTTCAATCAAAAATTGAGTTCGCATGAATTCCCGCATCTCATGGCGGCTGTGATCAACTGGGTAGCCGTATGAGCGATTCTGGGTCCTCTTCATCCTTCGAATTTCCGGACGCAGTTGTGCCTCGCCCTCGTTTTAGTCAACGGGGCGAGGAACGGTTTGCGCCGGGGGCTCGGATGAAAATCGCGAGCCCGGCTGAAGCCTCGCCGGCCGTGAACCGATTGCGGGCGGGGTTGAAGAAGATCGAGATGGAGGTTGAACCCAGTCAATCGGCGGATGGGGATGCAAAAATCCGGTTTGAAACGGAGGTCGATGCTTCGCCGGATCAACCCGAGGCTTACCGTCTCACGATATCGGCCACCGAAGTAATCATTCGAGCCTCGACCGTCTCGGGTTGGGGACACGGGGTGCAGACCTTTCTGGATTTGAGGGATGCTCAGCGAGGGGATTGGCCGGCGATCCTGGTGATTGATCATCCCCGTTTCAGATGGCGCGGGATGTTGCTTGATTGCTGTCGCCACTTCGTTTCTAAGCGGGGAATTTTTCGGATTCTCGATGGCATGGCAGCCTGTAAACTCAATCGATTGCACTGGCATCTCACCGACGATCAAGCGTGGCGTCTCGAAATCAAAAGTTGTCCGCGCCTGATTGAAGTGGGCGCAAGTCGGTCCGATGAATCCGATGGTAGGCCGCAGTTCTATTCCCATGACGATGTTCGAGAAATTGTGAATTATGCGACGAATTTGGGCATCGATATTCTCCCGGAAATTGAGATGCCCGGTCACGCGACAGCGGCGTTGGCCGCGTATCCGGAACTGGGATGTAATCGTGGTCGGTTGAAAGTAGAGGCGGAGTGGGGATTATTTCCTCATAACTTCAACGCCGGCGATGAGCGGGTTTTCGAGTTTCTGGAAAAGGTATTGAGCGAGGTCGTTGAGCTTTTTCCTTTTCCATACGTCCACCTTGGGGCGGATGAATGCGATAAGACCCAGTGGCGGGAGTGTCCGGATTGTCAGCGGAGGATGGCCGAGGAAGGCTTAGGAGACGCCGCCGCGCTGCAGTCGTATTTTGTGAACCGAATTGCGACTTTCCTCGAGCGACGCGGCCGCACGGCAGTCGCATGGGATGAAATTCTCGAGGGCGAACCCTTGCCCGGTATGTTGGTGCAGGCGTGGCGGGATGAGCGTATCATCAAACTGGCGGCTTCGCGTGGATTTGCGGTCATCGCCTCACCGCGACGATACTGTTATCTGGATATGGCGATCAGCCAAGTCGATCTGAGTGATGTTCACGGTTTTGACCCCACGGAAGGTCTGGATGATGAGTCGGCGAAGATGGTGTTGGGCGCGGAAGCGACCATGTGGACGGAGTATGTGAGTGAGTCGGAGCTCGAGCACATGATCTTTCCCAGACTTTGGGGCTTGAGCGAAGCCCTTTGGTGCGACGCTGAAAATTACAGCTCTTTCGAAGAATTCAAAGCCCGCGTCGATATCCTGACCGAGCGCGCGCGCGCCGATGGGCTCCAGCCGGGGCCCGCATTGGCTGGTGAGATCCCGAACCACGAAATGAAAGGCCGCACCGATCTCGACGAGGCGGCGCCAGGCCTCGCGCATCTCGACTGATCGCGGCCGGAGATCAGCTCCGAGCAGAAACCATGAAACAACTCACGGCAAAGCTGACTAGAATCTTTGGGCGCCTAGTCACCGGACTCGCGGCTTTCATTTCGCTGGGAGCTCAGCCGGTTTGGGAGTTGTCCAATGGCCAGGTGCAGATGCGAATCGAGCCTCACGGGGCAATTATTTCAGACCTGCGGTTGATGGGAGACTCGAGTAGTTGGTTGAGTCCAGCACCCGAGCCCGAGTTAAAAGAGCCTTTTGCTCATTTTCTATGCTTCGATCGCTGGGGACCCGTAACCGAAGAGGACGTTTCGGTCGGGTTTAATTTTCATGGGGAGGCAGCCAGAGTTCCTTGGAAACTGACGACGCCCCCGACGCCGCTTCGACTTGAAATAAATACGACTTTACCGCTCGCGCGGTTGAGGGCCGATCGCGAAATAAGGCTCTCACCGGATAGCAGTTCATTTCGGATTCAAACGGTGGTGCGCAACCCGACGGAAGAGTCCCGGCCATTCAATCTCGTGGAGCACATTACGCTGGCCGATAGTTGGAGCGATCGCTCTATCCGCATGATCACCAATGCCCGGCGAGGCTTGTTGCATGAGAACGGAGACCCCGTGGTAGGCGTTGAAATTGATTGGCCGCAGGTCACGCAAGGGGAAGCGGTTTGGGATCTTCGTCAGCCGACGTATGAACGAGGCCGTTACATCGCGGCGTTGAGCTTCCCGGCCAAATTAGAATGGGCATGGGTCTGTTTACAGGATCCCCGGACCGGAGCGCTGCTCGCCTACGTTTGGCGCATCAGCGATATGCCGTGGTTGAATCTGTATTGGTTTGCGAATGGTGAAAGGATCGTGCAGCGCGCCATCGAACCCGGAACCTCGGGATTGCATCGTCCCATGGCCGAGCTATGGCAGACTCCGGTGGCGCTTGGTCGTCCGGTGGTTCATTGGCTGGACGCGGCGGCGGAGCGTCAGTTTACGGTCTGGGGTGGATTGACGGTGAAGGACGCGAGTTTTGGGATCCTGACAGATTTCCGGCAGCAGGGACACACTTGGGTCGCGGTTGATGAAGTCGGCAATCAGGGGGAAATTCTGCAAATCGAATGAGGATCAATTTCTATCGGTTCCGCGTTCAGTATCGCATCAAAATCCCAAATGTTTCATTAAGAGCTTCGGTTTGTGTCACTTTTCTGATTGCTGGGAGTCGTTTAGATTCAGTCTCTCGTCTGCGTTGATTCCCAAAAAATCCAAATATCGTGCGCCAACAATCCGTTAAAAATCAGAAAATTCAGGAGGAAATTCGTAAACGTTTGAATGGAGGTGAATGGGCAACGGGAGTGCCGTTGCCCCCGGCCAGAGAGCTCGCCGAAGAGCATGAGGTTTCGAGCTCCACGGCTTACCGGATTTTGGTTCGATTGGTGAGCGAGGGGCTGCTGTGGCAACACAGTAAAGGCCGGTTTTATGCTGCTGATGCGCGGCATCTCGTGGATACCGTGCAGCCCTTTGCCTGCATGTTGCCGCGCCTGCAGTTGTGGAGTTTAGTGCTGCAACAAATCATGCACGGTGTCGCGCAACGGTCGGCGTTTTACAAGCGAGGCACGCTCTTGATCCACAACCCGGCGTTGATCCTACAGGATGATGTCGACAAGCAGCCGCGTTACGCCGACGCCAAAGTGCAGGCCGGTATCCTCGAAGAGTTTTTCTCCACCCATGCTGAGAGCTGTGAGGGTATCATTTTTGATAACGTGTGGCGAGACGAGGTGCTGGCTAAATTTCATGATCGGCTGCAGCGCATGGTCGTGATCAACCGCCGCACTTCGCTCGAATTTGTATCGGCGGTGTATCCGGATTTTGATCGGAGCGCGCTCTTGGCCTTCGCTCACCTGCACGCGCGGGGGTTCGAACAGATCTACTTTATATCGACGCACGATGACTACTATGTGCAGCAGACGATGGAAGCCGGACTCAAGGTGGCCCGGGAGATTGGAGCGGATTTTGATGAGACGTGTATCCGCAACCCGCGGACGGTAGCAGAGCGCCAAGTCTTCGCGGCGGAGTTGAAGGGCGCAGATCGACGTATCGGGATTTTCTCCCCCGACGACAATTGGTCGGTGTTGTTTCAGGCCGACTTACAAGCGGCCGGGGTCAAGATTCCGATCCAAGTGGGTTTACTGACGGGAATCGGGACAAAAGCAGTGCGAGGGCCGCAACCGTTCAGCACGTTGGTGGTCGACTTTGAGCAGATGGGGGAACTGGCGGTCGATTGCCTGCGGGAGGAGAAACCATGCCAACTGACGGTGGAAGTGAAACTGGAAGTTGGCCGCACAACCTGAACCAGGGCGAAGCGATTAAAGATGAAGATCCTCTACTTTGATATCGATTCATTACGTGCGGATCATCTGGGGTGCTATGGCTATCACCGGGCGACGAGTCCAAATATTGACGGGCTAGCGGCGTCCGGCGTGCGGTTCGATCAGTGTCATGTGTCCGATGCGCCGTGCCTGCCTTCGCGCACATCGCTTTTCACGGGGCGATTTGGGATTCACTCGGGACTAGTTAATCATGGTGGAGTCGCGGCGGAGTTGCGCCCCGAAGGCTCGCAACGTGGTTTCTTTTCCCGCCTTAGCACAACCAGTTGGATGAGTTGCCTACGCGAAGCGGGATTGCGCACGGCGACGGTGAGCAGTTTCGGCGAGCGGCATTCGGCGTGGCATTGGTATGCGGGTTTCAATGAAGTTTATAACTGCGGGCAGGGTGGGCTGGAAGTTGGAGATGTGGTTGAGAATCTTACGACGGATTGGCTAGATCGGCAGTCGGATGACGCGAATGATTGGTTCCTGCACGTCAATTTGTGGGACCCGCATACGCCTTACAACACACCGCCCGAGTTTGGTGATCCGTTTGCGGATGAACCGTTACCGGCTTGGTATACCTCCGAGGTGCACGCGCAGCATTGGTCCGGATGTGGTCCGCATAGTGCCCAGGAGGCCTTGGGTTTCGACGATCAGTGGCCCTACGCGCACCCTTGGCCACGACAGCCCCATGTAATCAATGACATGGTCGACGCGCGGCGGATGTTTGACGGTTACGACAACGGGGTGCTCTACGCCGACCGCATTATTGGACGGATCATGGCGCGACTCGAAAAACGAGGTTGGCGCGATGACACGTGGGTCGTGGTTTCCGCGGATCACGGTGAGAACCTCGGCGAGTTAAACATCTACTGCGACCACCAGACGGCCGATACGATCACGTCGCGGGTTCCGCTGATTATTTGCCCCCCGCGTTCGTTGGGTCTGCCCGGAGGTCGGGTCGATGCAGGATTGCTCTACCAAAATGATATGGCGGCGTCGGTGGTCGAGTTGGCGGGTGGAAAAGTCCCCGCGGATTGGGACGGACGCAGTTTTGCTGCGGCACTGCAGTCTGACCAAGACGCCATCGCGCGCGACGATGTGGTGATCTCCCAGATGGCGTGGACCTGTCAGCGTTCCGTGCGCTGGGACAACTGGCTGGCGATTCGTTCTTACCATGACGGCTATCACGATTTTCCGGACTGGATGTTGTTTGACGTCGCGACGGATCCACATCTGCAGCGCAATGTCGCTGATCAGAACTCTCCTTTGGTGGGGGAAGCCGCCCAGCGACTGGATCGTTGGATGGCAGAGATGCTGGAGTCGGGCGATCACGCGGATGATCCGATGCGGATTGTGATGACGGAGGGTGGACCTTTTCACACGCGCGGTGAATTGCCGGGTTACCTCGAACGCTTGTCGGCGACTGGTCGCAAAGATTGCGCGAACCGACTGAAGGCCGCCCATCCACAAGATCTCTGAGGCTAAAATTATATGATTCGGAACGGAAATGAAAGTATTCCGGAATAAAAATAGACTTGTTTCGGAATGGGGTATTCGTTTCGTAGGAAGACCCCGGTGAAACGACTCTTTTTGATCAGCTTTTTAGTTTTAGTGACCGCGAGTGCGGTGACGTTTTGGTCGTTGCCGGAGCAGCAAAGTGATCGTCCGATATTGTATTGGGCGGTGATGCCGGACCCCTCGAAGTTAGCGGTCCGGGAGGCGTTTTATGCGTGGCGAGCGGAGCTTGGTTTCGAACCAGTTGAGCTCCGGTTGGATGCGGCCAATCGGGATCTGACCAAGAAGATGATTCAAGGCGTCTCGGGAGTCGGGAGTGACATCGTCGATGCGGGTGGTTTGCACATGCAGCCCTTGCAGAATGCCGGTGTGTTAATGGATGTCACCGAAGCCGCGGCGAAATACGGAGCGACGCCAGACAAAACTTACCCCGGGGCGGTGAGTGAGATGGTCTTCAATGGCCGACAATATTCCTTTCCCCGCAACGTCGTCGCCAATGCCTTGTGGGTGAATGTCGACACGTTTGAGCGTCATGGGATCGAGGTGCCGTCTCGGCGTTGGACGATTGAGGAATTCGAACGAATCGGGCGGGAGTTTGTCGCGGCCGCGAATCCGCCGGAAGCCAAATCGCGGGTTTACTTCACCAGCTATATCCCCCGGAAACCGATGCGGCGAAGTCTGGGCGCTTCGTATTTCAACGAAACCCTGACTCGCTGCACGCTGGATGATCCGCGCAATATCGAACTCCTTGAGCGGGTGCGCCAATGGGTAGTGGTCGATCAACTCGCGCCAAGCCGCGAAGCTGAGAAAGCGTTTGAAGTCGATGGTAGTGGCTTCCGATTGAAGGCGGCGCTCTTCCATCGGGGGAACTACGGCATGCTGTATTTGGGGCGATGGGCCTTGATCCTTTTGCGTGAACTTGAGCCGGTGAAACTCACGGCCGTCGAGACCCCGCACGGCGGATTTCCCAACATCGATATCAACGTCGGGGGAGTGGGAGTTTACGCGGGTTCGAAACGCCCGGATCTGGCGGTGAGCTTCCTCGGATTTCTCACGAGTGAGCGCTACAATAATTTGGTGGCTCAGACGGGTGATTCGTTGCCACCGGTGCCCCGATTTACTGAAACTGAAACTTATTTACGGCCGGCTGGACACGAAAATGAATGGGGGGCACATGAAGTGTTTTCCGAGTCGGCCCGTGACATTGGGATCGGCCAACCCAGCAGCCCTTACGTGCTTTCGAGTATCACGCTCCGGGTCGAGGTGGATGCGTATGATAGCATGATCGCGGGCCGTCTCACGCCGGAGGAAAGTGCGGTGGAAGCGGCTTGGCGGATCAATCGAGAAATTCGCATCACGCTCGACAGCAACCCGGCGCTGAAGCCGAGTTACGAGGAAGCCCTGGTGCGACAGGAGCAGATCGACGCGCTGAGAGCGGTGGGGAAATTAGTGCCGATTGAGCTCATCGATAACCCCTTTCATCGCGAGTATTATCGGCATAACGGTTGGCTCGCAGAATCACCTTCCGAGCGCCTAGGAGATGACGTATGAGTATGAGTCCCGCTAGTCGCCGCCAGCTCGGGATGGGGCTACTCTTTCTGGCGCCTAATATTCTCGGGTTCCTCGCCTTCACGTTGTTCCCGCTGGTAGCCAGCTTTGGCATGGCCTTTACCGATTGGGATGTGCAGCGCCACAATCTGTTTCGAGATGACCCACTGCGATTCGTCTGGTTTGATAACTTTTCGCTGCTTTTTACTCATCCAGACTTTTATCACTTCTTGGGTAATACTTTCTTTCTGATGATGGGTTTACCGGCTGCGATCGGGGGAAGTCTGGTGGCGGCTCTGCTGTTAACTCGCGCCGGAAAAAGTCGGCTGGCTATGCGGTCGGCAATAATCATGGCGACGGTGATTTTCTTACTGAGCAGTCTGGTCCTGACTTTAGGCGGGGCCGACAGCAATGGACTGTTGTTTCTCTTTGGTTCGCTGATGGCGACCGTGCTGGTGTTCGGGGCTTGGTCGGGTGGCATGCTCTACCGGACGCTGTTTTATTTGCCTCACTTCACGGCGGGAGTGGCGACGTTTGTGTTGTGGAAAAAGCTCTACAATCCCCAAAGCGGACCCATTAACCAAACGCTGGCACCGCTCCTTGAACGTCTTGCCACGGTGGTGAATGGCGGAGGCGGTTGGGTCTTGGGAGCGGTCTTACCCGCCCTACTCTTAGGAGCCGTGTTTGTGGCGGTAGGTTTGCAGGTGAAGCGCTTAAGGCGAAAGATTCGTGACGGCGAGTTGGGGAGTATTACGCGCTTCGCCGGAGCGATTGGCGTGGCGGTCCCGATGGGCCTGATTACTTGGTGGCTGGTGGGGGATTCGGGTCTCGGTTGGTTGGCGGCGGCAATCGCGGCGGGGGTGATGTTGGCCACAACCCAGGTGAAGCCCGATCCGTTATGGCGAAATCGCGTGCGGGCGGCGACGGGCTTGGGTGGAGAGATGATTATGGCGATGGCGGTGATCACGGTCTTGGCGGCAGTGGGCGGCATTGCGGCGGTGGGGGTGCACTTGCCCGCGATGGCGGCCGACGGTCTCGAGCCGCCGAATTGGCTGGGGAGTTTCCAATGGTCCAAACCCGCAATCATGATCATGGCCCTGTGGGCGGCGATTGGATCCAACAACATGATTCTCTACATGGCGGGATTGACTAACATCGCGCCGGAACTTTACGAAGCCGCCGACATCGATGGGGCGTCCCGCTGCCAACGCTTCTGTCATATCACCTGGCCACAACTCGCGCCCATCACGTTTTTCATCGCCGTCATGAGTGTCATTCACGGCCTGCAGGGAGGATTCGAGATGGCCCGCACGATGACCGCGGGAGGACCGGCTGGTTCCACCACCACTTTGAGTTACTTTATCTATATCGAAGGGTTTGAGACGGGACGGCTGGGTTATGCCTCTGCTGTCGCGTGGGTGCTATTTGCGCTTGTATTCACTCTCTCCTTTTTGAACGTAAAATTCGGCAACCGCTATGTTAACGACTAGCGCTCAACCCAGTGAGCGCCGGAGTGCGCTCCCGCTTCATCTCCTGCTCTGTTTGCTGAGTATGGCGATGATTGGACCCTTCGTCTGGATGGTGCTGACCAGTTTCAAAACGCTCCCGGAAGTCGCGGGCGAACACTGGGTGCCGCACGACTGGCAATGGCGAAACTACCTCGAAGTCTTCGATGTGATTCCCTTCACGCGCTTCATCTGGAACAGTCTCCTGGTTGCCGCATGGGTGACGTTTTTACAGGTGCTCACGAGTTCGATGGCCGCGTTTAGTTTCGCGCGCCTGCGCTGGCCGTATCGCGACCGAATTTTTTTCCTCTATCTCGGCACGATGATGTTACCGGGATTGGTCATGCTGATTCCGAACTATCAGTTGATGGTTCATTTTGGACTGGTGGATTCCTACCTCGGGTTGGTGCTGCCGGCGGCGTTCAGTGCGTTTGGCACCTTCTTGTTGCGACAGTTCATGCTCTCAATTCCCTCCGCGTTGGACGAGGCGGCGGCGATCGATGGGGCGACGCCGTGGCAGATCTTTTGGCAAGTAATTTTACCGCTAAGTCGACCGGGTCTGCTGACATTATCGATCTTCACGTTCATGGGGAATTACCACAGTTTCTTTTGGCCCTTGGTGATGATTAAGAGCGTGGAGAAATACACCTTGCCGGTGGGTCTGCTGCACTTCGATTCGAGCTACGGCCAAGCGACCAATCTGCTGATGGCGGCCGTGACGATGTCGGTGATTCCGTTGATCATCGTGTTCGCGTTGTTGCAACGGCACCTCATCAGCGGCATTCAAGTGGGAGCCGTGAAGGGCTAACCTTTCTTCGGTACCTTTCTGATCCCGCTATGCCTGAACGTCCCAACATCCTGCTCATCACCACGGACCAACAACGTTGGGATGCCGTCAGCGGCACCGGTCCGGCGTTCCTGCGGACGCCGCATTTTGAACATTTATGTAAGGAAGGCGTGCGATTTAACCGCGCTTACTCGGACTGTCCGACGTGTGTGCCGGCCCGTCGCACGATCATGACGGGGCAGCACGCGCATACTCATGGCATGACCGAGAACTCGGTAAAAGTCCCCGTGGATTCTGCGGCAACACTGCCCGGGCAATTAGCGGCGGGAGGTTACCAAACCATGGCCATCGGAAAGATGCATTTTTCGCCGCAACGGGCTCGTCAGGGGTTTCAAGAAATGATTTTGCCCGATGATTATTACCGGGAAATGGCGCAGCGGGGCGGTCCGCAACCCATGCGGCACGGGCTGGGCCAAAACGAGGTCACCCCAGGTATGTCGACGGTGCCGGAGGGGGATACGCTCACCTCATGGATTGCAGAGCGGAGTGTGGATTTCATCAATCATCGACGCGACCCGACCACGCCGTTTTTTCTGTGGACCTCATTCAGCAAACCGCATCCGCCGTTGGATCCGCCAGAGCCGTATTATTCGATGTATCGGAGGAACGATATCCCCGAACCCGTGATGGGCGATTGGGCAAATGACGAAGACTGTCCGGTGGCATTAAAACGCATGTGGGAGCGAATGGGCGGAGGTCTATCGCCAGAGATCGTGCGCGAAGCCCGGGCGGCTTATTACGGATTGATTTCCCAGATTGATTTTAATCTTGGTCGTCTATTTGCGGCGCTGCGGGCGAGTGGCCAGTGGCGCAATACCATCATTATATTCACCTCTGATCACGGCGAGTATCTCGGCGATCACGGGGGCATGTGGAAGGGGTTTTTTCATGAATCGTCGGCTCGAGTGCCGTTCGTATTGAGGCTGCCGCCGAGCGAACCTTGGACCAGTAGTGATCGAACGGTCGAAGACCTGGTGTGCTTGGCTGACGTCTATCCCACGTTGCTGTGCGCGGCGGGTTTGGATGTGCCGAAAAACGTCGATGGGATCGATCTTTCGCCCATTGCTCGAGGCAAAGAGCAGCCGAGTGACCGACACGTGGTGAGCGTATTCGCGTCGGACCGCGAACATTGCTATCAACTCGCGGTCACCGATGGAAAATGGAAATACCTGTGGTTCCCAGAGGGCGGGGCCGAGCAACTTTTCGATTTGATCAATGATCCCCAAGAATTGAAAAACTTGGGGGCAGATGGCGAATCTGCGGAGATGAAATCAAAATTGAAGAAAGCCCTCATTGACGAACTTGAGTCTAAAAATTCTCCCTACATTGAAGCCGGAAAACTGTGGGAAACACCGGTGCAAGTAGACCCGCTCGGATTTCGGGGTTCGCATCGATTTCCTGGTTTTAGCCTCGAGCAAAGCGACCGTGACAGTCGGCATTGAGTCATGGGAAAATTGAGCTCGTCCCGAGTCAACCGAAGTTGATTCGAGGGTGAACGGCGCCCTCGCGTTGCATGTGAAGGCGAGCGAGCCGGAGGAGGAGTTTTTCTCTGACGTCCCGATGCTTGGGGTCCTGCCAAAGATTCCGATACTGATCGGGGTCGGCGCGGGTGTCGTAGAGCTCGCCATCGTCCCAATCTCGG
>Ga0222654_1000317_pt1 | contig 35529 bp, 27 predicted proteins | sample AntAcemetagen421_FD_179805 | JGI IMG/M metagenome (GOLD analysis project Ga0222654, IMG submission 179805) | Saline water microbial communities from Ace Lake, Antarctica - #421 | ecosystem: Environmental > Aquatic > Non-marine Saline and Alkaline > Saline | place: Antarctica: Ace Lake...
AAATTTCGAAATACCCCAATAAATTGCAAAGAATAAGAAATTGAATTTTAATTTTAAACAAAAAATTACTCTTTTTCAAATATATTTCACTAGATTAATTCTAATATATTTATATTCAAAAGTTATTTCTATAAATTAAGTAATTAAACCTAAACTACAAAAAATATTAAAATAATTCTAAACTCTTGATTATTTATAGCGACAAAAATATAACTTAACAACATTAAAACCTTTTTTAGTCATTAATATTTATGAAAAACCCTATTAAAACTAATGAGTTTAAGAACTTCTTCAAGCCTGTTCTGTTATCCCCTAAAAATGAGGAGGATAAGAAAGAGCTCAAAAAGCTTAAAGGAATGGGTAATGTAATGTTTTTTGATTCTTTTGAATTACAACTTTCGGAACTGATTAAAACACAAAACCCTAAAAGAAAGTTAACTCTGGAAGAGACGACAGAAAAAAAAATTGATTTTTATTCTAATTCGGGTATGCCCGAGTCTGAAAATGGAGTTTGGGTATATTATCCCTGGCGCAATACGATTGTCAGAATTTTAGAGGAAAAAGATTTTGTATGGTTACGTACCATACGGAATCGTTACAAAATCACAGACGAAGAGCAGGAGTTGCTTCAGAATAAAATTATTGGAATCATAGGTTTGTCGGTTGGTCAGAGCGTTGCTTTAAGTCTGGCGATGGAAAGGTGTTTCGGGGAGATAAGAATTGCGGATTTTGATACCCTGGACCTAAGTAACATGAACCGAATTAGGACAGGTGTTTACAATATCGGGTTAAAGAAATCATGGATTGTTGCAAGAGAAATTGCTGAAATAGACCCTTATTTAAAAGTTACATTATATAATGAGGGGATTATTGAGGATAATATCAATGATTTTTTTAACTTAAACGGAAAAATGGATTTATTGATTGAAGAATGTGATAGTTTGCCAATTAAAATTTTGAGTAGAATAAAAGCAAAAGCACTTAAAATACCCGTAATGATGGATACCAGTGACCGGGGAATGATGGATATTGAGCGATTTGACCTCGAGCCTGAGAGATCGATTTTTCATGGTTTGCTGGCCGAATTTGGTTCTGAAGAGGAATTGATGACAAAATTACCAGAAAGGGGCAAAGAGATAATGATGTCATTGTTGCAATTTGAAAATCTTTCTCCACGGGTGAAATTTAGTTTTTCTGAGTTAGGAAAAACGATAACATCCTGGCCCCAGCTCGCTTCTTCAGTATTTCTGGGAGGGGCAGCTTGTTGTCATTATGCAAGATTATTGCTTTTGAATCAAAAAGTAGATTCAGGAAGATTTTATATTGATTTAGACACAATAATCAATTTTAATGAAAGTTAAAGTTAGGATAGTTAGGGCCATTGATGATGTCGATGCTACTGAGAAATATATTTTTGGTCACCATAAGGTATTAGAATCCTATGGAATTACTAAAGTGACATCTGCGGATAGGTCTTGGGCTTTGAACCCTCATGTATACCTGATTCTTTTTGAATCAGTGGAAGATCAACGAATATTAGGAGGTGGTAGGATTCAACTTAGAACGCAGAATTTCCCGTTGCCGTTTGAATTGGCAGTCAGGGAAATTGATCCCAAAATTGAGGAATATCTTTCGGAGTTTAAAGATTTGGAAGTGGCTGAATACTGCGGTTTATGGAACAGCCGTGAGGTTGCCGGGTATGGAATTGGGAGTATCTATTTGGTTAGGGTTGGAATAGCTATTCTTCCTCAGTTGAATTTGAAAAAACTTTTTGGTTTGAGCTCCCCGGTGACATTAAGTATTTCCAAAAGCGTAGGGTATGAAGTGATTTCCATTTTAGGAGATAATGGGTCTTTCTATTATCCCAAGGAAGGCTTGATTGCAACAGCTTTGGAGATCAATGATATAGATGAGTTGTCGAAAGCCCAGGATACTGAAAGAAGTTATATTTTTGATCTTAGAAGTAAAATTAATTTTAATACCATCGAAAGTGGTCCCAAAGGTGAAATGGAACTACAGTTTGAACTTCAAATCCCAAAGCCTGAAAATGAAAAACTTTAATTCCTACTTTAAATATATCATTTTGGTATTTTTATTATTATTGGTACTTATACTGCCCGTCGTTTATTTTTTGGGGATGTTAAATAGAGAGGATGATTTAGGTTTCAAGGATTATTCATATTATTTGGGTGGTGACGAAATTATTGACAATCATAATAGTCAGCAATTAATCAATTCTAGTGTTTCAGGTGGTATTGACCTGGGAGTACTTGATGAAGATGTTTATGTTAAACTTGATTTAAATGATCTTGAAAAATTAATAAAAGACAGTTTATATATTTTAGAAATCAGTAATCCTTCTTTTAGAGAAGTTGAACTTTATAGATTCACAAAGGATGGAAGGTTGGCCTTCAGCCAAATACAAGGCACTACAGATATAATTACCAAATTGTTAACAACCCCAAATCCTTTTTTTGAAGTTAAAGATGAGGCGGGATTAGGTTCGGAGATACTCTTAAGAATTAATTCCAAGGTGCCTATACAGTTTGAAGCTACCCTATCCCACTACTTCTCTTTTATTCAAAATTATAGTTTACGGCTCATTATTATAAGCGTCTATTTTGGGATAATGATGGCATTGTTTTTATACAACCTCATACTTTATTTTTCAGTAAAAGACAGGGTTTATCTATTTTATTGTTTCTATATATTATTTATAACATTAGCCCAGCTTTCTCTTGCAGGATATTCTTACTTTCTGCTTCAAAAAAACGTATTTCTGTATGAGGTAAGTATCATAGGGTTTACCACATTGTCCAGTATTTTTGTGATCCCCTTTATTCAGTTGTTCTTAAAGACGGATGTGTATGTTCCAAAATACGAAAAATACCTTTATTTTATTCCTTTATTATATGTGATTGCATTGATTTTTAGGATATTGGGGATGGTAGAGATAAGCTATTCCATGACAGATTTAAATGGATTGGTACTTGCCATCTGTTTTTTCACTATCGGTATTATTGCAGCGAAGAAAGGCTACAGGTCTGCCTATTTCTTTTTATTGGCCTGGAGTTTTCTTTTAATAGGCCTTATTCTCTATGTACTTCATAATCAGATGGTCATTGATTTGGGTTCATATGCCAATGCGCCGCTCTTAGCAGGCACAGCTATAGAGGCCTTATTGCTTTCTTTTGCATTGGCTGACAAAATAAATATATTGAAAAGTGAAAAGGAGGCAGAGCAGTTAGACAAGCTTGAAGCTGTCAAAGAAAATGAAAGACTAATAAAGGAGCAAAACATTTTTCTAGAGGACATGGTAAAATCCAGAACAGAGGAATTAGAGTTAACATTGAAGAATCTTCAAAATACCCAAACACAGCTTGTCAACCAAGAAAAAATGGCCTCTTTGGGTCAATTGACAGCAGGGATTGCACATGAGATCAATAATCCTATAAACTTCGTAAGCTCAAACATTTCTCCCTTAAAACGGGACCTGAAAGATATTTTGGAATTGATGGATGTTTATAGGGAAAAAGGAAAATTGGAATTTTCGAAGGAAAGTAAAGAAGAGATTGATGAGATGGAAGAAGAGATTGAGTTCGATTACCTATTAGAGGAGGTGGAGCAATTGCTCAATGGAATGGAAGATGGGGCTAAAAGGACTGTTGAAATAGTTCGTGGGCTGAAAATATTTTCAAGAGTTGATGAACAAGATGTAAAGGAAGTTGATCTTCGTGAAGGGTTAGACAGCACATTGATTTTACTCAATAGTACGATATCTGGGAGGATTAAATTAACCAAGAATTATGAAGATATCCCAATGGTAGAATGTCTGGCAGGAAAGATAAATCAAGTTTTCATGAATATAATTGGCAACGCTATTCATGCACTTCTTGATCATCCTATTGAAGGAAGAGAGCCAGAACTAACTATAAGTACACACCTTCAAGATGAGATGGTCATTATTGAAATTAAAGACAATGGAGTTGGTATGCCAATTAAAGTGAAGGAGAAGATATTTGAGCCATTTTTTACTACTAAAGCAGTTGGTCAGGGCACTGGTCTAGGGCTTTCTATTGTATATACAATCATTGTTGAGAATCATAAAGGGACCATTAAGGTGGATTCTGAGCAGGGTGTAGGGACTGTTTTTTATATCACATTGCCAGTTAACCGAAAAGGATAACAGATGAAGAAGAGGATTGAGGTGCTGTATATTGATGATGAAGATAATAATCTAAATTCATTCAAGGCAGCGTTGAGGAAAGAGTTTAAGGTGCAAACAGCCATAGATGCTGAAGATGGGTTGATTCTTGCTAAGAACAATGAATTTCAAGTAGTTATTGCTGATCAAAGGATGCCTGGAATGACAGGGGTTGAATTTTTTGAAAAACTGGTCGAAATTAATCCTGATCCTATTCGAATTCTTTTAACCGGATACTCCGACATCTCAAGCGTCATTGACGCTATCAATAGAGGTGAAGTTTATCGCTTTATAGATAAACCTTGGAATCTCGAACAAATTAAAAATGCTATTCTAAATGCTGCAGAGATCTTTAATGCAAGAAAGGAGTTAAAAGAAAAAAACAATCGATTGCAGAAGCTCCATTCCGAGATGAACCAGTTTGTATACAGTTTGTCACACGAGTTACGTGGCCCATTGATGAGTATCTCAGGAATATCCAAACTGGCAAAAATGGAAGTGAAGGATCCAGGCATAATTGAATACTTTGAGATGATAGATTCTGCGACTTTGAAACTAGATGATTTTATTTATAAAATGCTAGATTTTTATAGGTCAACAAAAATTGAAAATAAAGTTGTTACCATAAAATTCGAAGATATTCTTAGGCAATTGTTGGATGAATACAAGTTGAAATGGAACCTGGATGGGATAGAAATATTCTTATCAATTGATCAGGAAGATGTTTTTCATTCCGATGAATCAAAGATCAGGGTGATTCTCAATAACTTATTTAGTAATGCCTTCAAATTTCAGAAGGATGATCCTGGCAAGTGGATTAAGATCAATATCGAAGTTAATTATAAAGGTGCAATGATTGAGGTATCCGACAATGGAATAGGTATTGAGGACAAACATATAGATGATGTTTTTAATTTATTTCACAGAGCCACTCAAAGAAATGTGGGGTCGGGCCTTGGATTATACATGGTGAAAGAATCAATTGAACAGATGAAAGGCCATGTTATTCTCAAATCTGTACCTAAAATTGGGACTATAGTCCATGTTCATCTGCCTGATTTGTTAGAGATTTGATTTTATGAGAATAACAAAGACGTTATTGAAGTAAAATCTGTTTAGGTTTAAAACAAGTGGAAACTCGAAATTTTATATTGTATGGCACGTCTGAATATCCTGAAATCCTATTAATATTCTCCAAAACTCTTTGTTGAGATATAAAATGTAGGTAAGTTGCATCATTATTTTTATTAAAAAAAATGTTTTTTTATGATTAATCCTTGGCATGATGTGAGTATTGGGCTAGACTCACCAGATTACGTAATGGGAGTAATAGAAATACCCAAAGGAAGTAAAGGTAAGTACGAACTTGATAAAAAATCAGGTATGCTACTTTTGGATCGTGTACTTTTTTCAGCGGTGCACTATCCTGCCAATTACGGTTTCATTCCCCAGACATTTTGTGAGGATCATGATCCCCTCGATATATTGATTATATCCCAAATAGATATCCCTTCAATGACGCTTGTTAAAGCAAAAGTTATTGGAGTTATGCGAATGATTGATGGCGGGGAAGCGGATGATAAAATCATTGCTGTGGCCGCTGATGACCAGTCTGTAAATTATTATGAGGACATTTCTGAACTTCCTCCCCACCTTATGAAAGAAACACATCGCTTTTTTGAGGATTATAAAAAACTTGAAAATAAGGAAGTGAAAGTGGAGGATTTTCTTGGAAAAGAGGATGCTAAGCGCATTATAAATGAATCCATAGAACTCTACAATAGAACTTTTAGGACGGTTAAATAGAGGGATTAAACCCTGTATTTGTGGAATTGACTATTTTAGCCAGGATTGTGTAATAATTCATTTATTTCATAATCCTGGCTAAAATAGTTTTACCCTTTTTTATCTATTAGGGCTGCTTCGAAATTCATATTTTTAAAGGCTGTAGGGTACCTTTTTTTACTATTCTTAAATTTAGCCTAGTTTTTTAATGTTATCTTCCAATGCTTTGACCTTAGATATGGCATCCTCCATTTTTTTCTTTTCTTTTGCGACTACTGCTTCTGGAGCATGGTTTACAAACTTATCATTTTCTAATTTTTTGGACACAGTCCTTAAGAATCCTAAAGTGTAATCTAGTTCCTTTTGAAGATTCTCTCGTTCTTGCTCAAGATCGATTTTCTCATTCAAAGGAATAAAAAACTCATCGGATTTTACTACGAAACTCACGGCGTTGGCTACATTTTCCCCAAACTGGATTGCGCTGATATTGGCAAGTTTAGAGATTATTGCTTCATACTTGCTGTATAATTTGGGATCGTTGGTATGGATAGTGAGTTCGAAAGCTTCCTTAGGGGAAATTCCTTTTGAAGCCCTTACGTTTCGTATTTGCGACACTATTTCAAAGATTTTTGATGCCTCCCCTATGGTTTTGATGTTAAATGAGCCGGATTGAGGCCATTCGGATAGCATCAGCGCTTCTCCATCCTTCCTTTTCCCTAATTGTTGCCAAAGCTCTTCTGTTATAAAGGGCATAAATGGGTGCAAAACCTTCATTAGATTTTCAAAAAGTGCAATGGTTTTATCTTTCGTTTTCTTGTCAATAGGCGCTTGATATTCAGGCTTTACCATTTCCAGGTACCAAGAGCAAAAGTCATCCCAGATCAACTTGTAAACGGCCATTAATGCGTCTGAAATCCGGAACTTATCAAAATGATCAGCGATTTCTGTCAGTGATTGGTTGAAACGGTTTTCAAACCAGTCAATCGCTGTCTGATTGGTGGTTTCTTCTTTTTCAATTACCTCCCATCCATCGATTAATCGATAGGCATTCCAGATTTTATTGGAGAAGTTACGGCCCTGCTCTACTAATTTTTCATCATATGGGAGATCATTACCAGCAGGACTACTAAAAAGCATGCCTGTTCTAATCCCATCGGCGCCATATTTTTCTATCAACTCTAACGGGTCCGGAGAATTGCCAAGTGATTTGGACATTTTTCTGCCCAATTTGTCCCTAACTATGCCCGTTAGATAAACATTTTGAAATGGTTTCTCACCAATGTATTCGTAACCTGCTATAATCATTCTTGCTACCCAGAAAAACAATATCTCAGGCGCAGTAACCAAATCATTTGTTGGATAGTAGTAGGCAAGGTCTTCGTTCTTTTTACCCGTTTTAAAGAAATTAGGATCAAAAACTGAGATCGGCCATAACCAGGAAGAAAACCAGGTGTCCAAAACATCTTCGTCTTGTCTTAAGTCAGTCGCAGTAAAATTACCCTTATGATTTTGGTTGGCCATTATTACAGCTTCTTCCATAGATGCGGCAACTACGTATTCGCCATTTGGAAGGTAAAATGCAGGTATCCGATGGCCCCACCAGAGCTGACGGGAAATGCACCAATCCCTTACATTTTCCATCCAACTCTTGTACATGTTTTTGAATTTGGGTGGGAAGAGCTTCACACTGTCATCCATAACAGCTTTTAGTGCGGGTTGGGTTATTTGCTCCATTGCCATAAACCATTGCATAGAGAGTTTTGGCTCAATCACTGCATCAGTCCGTTCTGAATGTCCCACGTTGGAAGTATAGGCTTCTTCTTTCTCTAGTTGTTCTGCCTCTTTTAATAATTTAGCAATCTTTTTTCTGGCTATAAATCTATCTTCTCCGACAAGTAATTGAGCTTTTTCATTTAATGTACCGTCATCGCTAAGAATATCGATTACTTCCAATTGATGCCTTATACCTATTTCGTAATCATTAATGTCGTGTGCAGGAGTGATTTTCAAACAACCAGTTCCAAATTCCATGTCCACATAGTCATCCTCAATGATAGGTATGGCTTTATTGATCAATGGAATCACTGCCTTTTTTCCTTTCAAATGAGAAAAACGAATATCCTCTGGATGAATACAAATTGCCACATCAGCCATTATGGTTTCAGGCCTGGTGGTGGCAATTGTTAGGTATTCATTCTCGCCTTCTATTTTGTATTTGATATAATAAAGTTTTGAAGTAATTTCCTTAAATATAACTTCGTCGTCAGATAAAGCTGTACGGCCTTTTGGGTCCCAGTTTACCATCCGGATTCCCCTGTATATTTTACCTTTTTTGTGTAAGTCGACAAAAACATTGACCACTGCTTCACTAAGGTCCTTGTCCATGGTGAAGCGTGTCCTATCCCAATCACAAGAAGCGCCTAGTTTTTTTAGTTGCTCAAGAATTATACCTCCATATTTTTCTTTCCATTCCCAGGCGTGGGTTAGAAATGATTCTCTTGTGAGTAATTTTTTTTCAATTCCTTGTTCCTTTAGCATGGCCACTACTTTTGCTTCAGTGGCTATAGATGCATGGTCAGTACCGGGTACCCAGCAAGCATTTTTACCTTCCATTCTCGCTTTCCGGATTAGGATATCCTGAATGGTATTGTTGAGCATATGCCCCATGTGGAGTACACCAGTCACATTGGGAGGGGGGATTACTATAGTGTAAGGTTCTTTATTGGCGTCAGGTTCAGAATGAAACATTCCGTGGTCCATCCAATATTGATACCATTTTGATTCAATGCTTGAGGGTGTATATTTGGTAGGTAGTGCCATTATCTAATCAATTTGAGGTGCAAAAATAATACTATTATACTTTTTGGAGCACCTTTATGCGAAGGATTACCAAAAGTTATATTTTTTGCATGGGGAAAGTGAACGAAAAGGTGGAAGTATTATTAATTGCCAAGGCGAACTTTCACCATTACGGGAAAATGATCCGAAGGGTATTTTTTCCCGTAATTGTCTGATATTGTACCCTGATGAGTGACGCTCACAACATCGTTCACAAAAATGTAATCTATTCTTTTTTCAGGGAGCATGTCCCATTTGAAACCTGTAAAAGTGCCCAAGGGTCCGTATGGAGGAAATTTAGATTCACTCTTACTGTCCTTCATACTGCCACCCTTTATAATTTCGTAGTACGCTGGATTGTCATCTTCAACATTAAAATCTCCGGTTAGAATGCAGGGAAGATTTTGTGTATTTATCGTTTGAATCTTCTGGATTATTAATTTGCTGCTTTCTTCTCTAGCCTTTTGACCTCTATGGTCATAATGCACATTGAATACATAAAATTCTTGACCCTCTTGTGATTTGAATTTACCCCATGAACAAATTCTATTTAAGGAGGCATCCCAGCCTTTGGATGGTTTTTCAGGAGTGGGAGAAAGCCAAAAGCTATTTTGCTCCAGAAGTGTGAATTTTTCAGGGTTGTAAAAAACAGCACTAAATTCGCCTTCCTTCTTTCCTGTATCTCTTCCCACGCCAATATATGGAAAGGTTAAACCTTCCTTGATCATCTCAAGTTGGTTGAATAGCCCTTCCTGAGTTCCTATGATATCCATTTCATGAAAACGGATCAGATTGATTAAATGTGGCGCACGATCTTCCCATAAATTCCCCTCGTCATTTGGATTGGCGTAGCGAATATTGTAAGTAGCTATATTATAGGTTTCTTGAGCCAATGATGCCTCGGCCTGAAGAAAAGTAAACAATAAAAGAATCACCGGAAAATTGAAACGGAAAAGATTGAAATTTGGCACTTTAAATACTGAAGAAGTAAAAATATTCATTGTTAGGACTAATTATTTGATTTCTGATTGAAAAGGTAATAGGACCATTCTTCCTTGAAGTTTTTCGAGTTTTTCAATGGTGTTAAAAATCTCATATGAATAACCCATTTTGATGCGTTGATAGGTGCTTTGTACATCACTACCCAAATCCTCCATTAACTGTTCTATTATGCTCTTTTGCTTAGGATAAATAACAAGTCTGTAATCATCCTCAATACCGGCTTTTTTAGCGGCAATTTCTATGGCATCGTTAAAATCGCCAAGAACATCTACCAAGCCATTTTCTTTGGCTTTTTTTCCTGACCAAACTCTGCCTCCAGCGATGGCCAAAACCTGCTCCCGGCTCATATTTCTTCCTTCCGAAACCCTAGTGATAAAGGTATCGTATCCCTCCTCTACCTTTTTCTGCATGATGGCTTTTTCTGCTTCAGAAATGGTTTTGGAAGGGTCAAGCAGGTTAGAGTAAGTCCCAGTACTGACTTCATCAGTAGTGATGCCTAGTTTGTTGTTTAATAATCCTTTGGCATTAAACCAAAGTCCGAAAATACCTATTGACCCAGTAATGGTATTGGGGTAAGCTACTATAGTGTCTGCAGGAGCAGCTATGTAGTAGCCTCCCGATGCGGCGTAGTTGGACATGGAAGCGATTAAAGGCTTTTCCTTTTGAGCCTCAGAAAGCTCTCTCCAGATTACCTCAGAAGCCACCACAGACCCACCTGGAGAATTTATCCTTATTACAATTGCTTTCACGTCCTCATTCTTCCGTGCCTTCCTGATTTCTTTTAGAAAGAGATCAGAGCTAATTTGACCTTGGGCTTCACCACCTACAATCTCACCATCTGCAATTATCAAGGCAATGGTGTTTTCAGAAAGCCTGTTTTTCGATTTGGCCGACTGATTAATTCCTGAAATACCTATGCTATTAATGTCTTTGTCTTCCTCTGAAATCTCCAGTTTCTCCTTTAAGCGCGTTATTACCTGGTCATCATACCAAAGACCATCAATTAAGTTGTAGTCCAAGGCATCCTGTGCGTTTCTTACCAACATACCATCATTGATTTCCCTTACTTTTTCAATTTCCAGACTGCGGCTATTGGCTACATTCTCTACCATAACCGTATTCATATCATTTAAATAGGTCATGGTTTGAAGGCGGTTTTCTTCACTCATTTTGTCTAAAATAAATGGCTCAATTGCACTTTTAAATTCACCGACCCTAAAAATAATCGGTTCGATCTCCAGCTTTTCGAATAAACCCTTAAAGAAAATGGGGGCACTGGAAAATCCGTTAAATTCAATATCACCAATAGGGTTGAGGTAAATTTCATCTGCTACAGAACAAAGAAAATAGCCTGGTTCGGAATAATATTCAGAATAAGAAACAATAAATTTTCCACTCTCTTTAAATGCATTCAATGCATTTCTGATTTCTAAAATGTGTGCCTGTCCAGCTGATAGTATACCGCTTTCAAGATAAATACCTTTGATGTCGTCATTTTCAGCTGCAGTACGGATGGCTTTTAAAATTTGATTAAGGCCTACAGTGGTGGTGTTTCCAAGATAAGGCAGAGGCGGCAAGCCAATATCATCATCTGGAGTGCTTTCTACAATTGGAATGCCATTAAGTTTAATATGTAAAATTGAATTTTCTTCAATTTCCGCTTGATCCCCACTGGAACTAATAGCTATTATTCCTGCTAGGATAAAAAAACCAATTACCCAGAAAATTAGCAATCCAACAATGACGGCCAATACATTGCTTAAAAATTTCATATCTTTATTCTCGTTTTATAATCTTCAAAATTAACTTATTTTTCACAAAACTGTTGGTTTTGATTTAATTAATTCTTTATGCATCAGGTGGTATTGGGCTTAGGAGGAAATATAGGAGATAGGCTTTCTTTGCTAAATAAAGCTATTAAACTTCTTACCCAACAGATGAAACTGGAAAGGGAATCAACAATATACCAATCAGCTGCTTGGGGAGGGAATTCGCAGGCAGCTTATCTCAATCAGGTTCTTGTTATGAATACCAGCCTAAGTGCTATAGATTGCTTGGATTTTATTCTTCAAATAGAAAATCAATTGGGCAGGGAACGGGTTTTGAAATGGGGGGATAGAACGATGGATATAGACATTCTGTATTTTGACAATGAAATAATTAATACCGAAAGACTGAAAGTACCACACCCTCATTTGGTTTCCAGAAACTTTGTGCTGGTACCATTGGCAGAAGTTTTACCCGATTACTTACACCCTTTGATTAAAAAAACTTCCATTGAATTAATGAATGCGTGCGAGGATGTATTGATGGTGAAACCATGGGGTGACTTTGCCTAAACTGCCGGCGAAGACCGAAGCGCTTCCCTAGCGTTTACCAAATTCTATTTGGCATTTTTTACTTGAAGGAAAACGGACATATAGCTAATTGTTTCTGAGGTGGTTAGTTCATGTTCGACCTGAAAATATTTTTCTTCTTTTAATGTTAAATGATGGCCGCACCATACGAGTGGAACAGGATAGAGATGGAGCGTTTAAAGAATATGAACGCTTTGAGTACGATGATCTGGGGCGCAAGGTCACTTATCGGCGAGGGGATGATGAAGCCTTTGAGTTTCGCAAATTTTTCTACAAAGATGAAAATGACCGGCAAATCAGAGAAGAGCATGTATATGAATCGGGAACGGTAGACCGTTTGTATCTTTATAGATATGAATATAATGAAAGAGACTTGTTGACTGCCAGACTCGTATATCTCCGCCCAGAAACTGAATACAAGTATGATTTGCTGGATAGATTTATAGAAGAAATCACGAATGACATATATTTCGGAATACAACCTATTGAGCTTAAAACTTTTGAATACTACTGAGATATACCAATGCATAAAGATCAAAAATATAGCTACCCCCAATGATGAAAGTAGCCTTAATTTCTTTGCTTTTCTGGATGGTAGACCCCCGCCGGACGGCAGGGGTGATGACACCTAACTTATTTAACCCAACGGCTGGGTTTCTACTTCATTATTGATCTTTTTAACCAATCCTTGAAGCACTTTTCCAGGGCCACATTCTATAAATAGGGTAGCGCCGTCCTTGATCATGTTTTCCACAGACTGTGTCCATTTTACTGGCGCAGTAAGTTGGTCGATTAGATTTTTTTTGATGGCCGTAACGTCGGTAATTGCAGTGGTACTTACGTTTTGATAAACCGGACAAACAGGGCTTACAAAGGTGGTGGAGTTAATGGCGGCTTCTAATTTAAGTTTGGCAGGCTCCATCAGTGGAGAGTGAAATGCCCCACCTACAGGCAATGGCAAGGCGCGTTTGGCACCAGCTTCTTTTAGTTTTTCGCAGGCTATCTGAATGCCCTCCAAGCTACCAGATATCACCAATTGTCCAGGACAGTTGTAGTTGGCAGGTACTACTATATGGCCTTCTATGGAAGCACAGATTTCTTCCACTTTCTCATCAGATAATCCGAGAATAGCAGCCATTGTGGATGGGTTGATTTCACAGGCTTCCTGCATGGCCAAAGCCCTTTGGTGGACCAACTTTAAAGCGTCCTCAAATTGCAGGGATTTGTTGGCTACTAAGGCAGAAAACTCTCCCAAAGAATGTCCAGCTACCATGTCCGGATGAAAATCAGGAGCAGTTAAGGCGGCTATTGCAGAATGAAGGAAAACTGCCGGTTGGGTTACATTGGTTTGCTTTAATGCATCTTGCGTACCATCAAACATGATTTCTGTAATGCGAAAGCCAAGAATTTCATTGGCCTGATCAAATAGCTTTTTGGCTTCTGAATTGCTCTCATAAAGTGACTTTCCCATACCTGGGAATTGGGCTCCTTGGCCCGGAAACATATAGGCTACCATTTTAATTGCTTCAAGTTTTAAATAAAGCCACAAATATAAGTAAAAAATTGGGTAGGCTCAATTTTTAGCTGCGCAGCCTATTTTTAGAAACAGACCAATTATTTATCCTATGGATGGAATTTGATTCAATATGGATTTTGACCTAGAAGCCAATTGGCTTTGCGTCACTGCGAGGAGGCAGGACGAAGCAGTCTTTCATAGTAGAGATTGCTTCGGGACTTTTACTCATCGAGAATAGGTAACTCTTACTCCTGTCCCTCGCAATGACGAGTGTAAGCCAATTGGCGGATTTACGTCACTACGAGGAGGAACGACGAAGCACTTTGCATTAGTTAAGAGATTGCTTTGGGACTTTTACTCATCGAGAATAGGTAACTCTTACTCCTGTCCCTCGCAATGACGAGCGTAAGCCAATTGGCAGATTTACGTCACTGCGAGGAGGGACAACGAAGCAGTCCCTCTTAGTTAAGAGGTTGCTTTGGGACTTTTACTCATCGAGAATAGGTAACTCTTACTCCTTTCCCTCGCAATGACGAGTGTAAGCCAATTGGCGGATTTACGTCACTGCGAGGAGGCACGACGAAGCACTCCTTTTGAGAAGGTTGCTTCGGGATTTTTACTCATCGAGAATAGGTAACTCCTACTCCTTTCCCTCGCAATGACGAGTGTAAGCCAATTGGCAGATTTACGTCACTGCGAGGAGGGACAACGAAGCAGTCCCTCTTAGTTAAGAGATTGCTTCGGGATTTTTACTCATCGAGAATAAGTAACGCGTACTCCTGTCCCTCACAATTACGAGTGTAAGCCAATTGGCGGATTTACGTCACTGCGAGGAGGCAGGACGAAGCAGTCTGCTTTAGTTAAGAGATTGCTTCGGGACTTTTACTCATCGAGAATAGGTAACGCGTACTCCTGTCTCTCGCAATGACGAGTGTAAGCCAATTGGCAGATTTATGTCACTGCGAGGAGGGACAACGAAGCAGTCCCTCTTAGTTAAGAGGTTGCTTTGGGACTTTTACTCATCGAGAATAGGTAACTCTTACTCCTTTCCCTCGCAATGACGAGTGTAAGCCAATTGGCGGATTTACGTCACTGCGAGGAGGCAGGACGAAGCAGTCCCTCTTAGTTAAGAGGTTGCTTCGGGATTTTTACTCATCGAGAATAGGTAACTCCTACTCCTGTCCCTCGCAATGACGAGTGTAAGCCAATTGGCGGATTTACGTCACTGCGAGGAGGGACAACGAAGCACTTTGCATTAGTTAAGAGATTGCTTTGGGACTTTTACTCATCAAGAATAAGTAACGCGTACTCCTGTCCCTCGCAATGACGAGTGTAAGCCAATTGGCGGATTTACGTCACTGCGAGGAGGAACGACGAAGCACTTTGCATTAGTTAAGAGATTGCTTCGGGACTTTTACTCATCGAGAATAGGTAACTCTTACTCCTGTCCCTCGCAATGACGAGTGTAAGCCAATTGGCGGATTTACGTCACTGCGAGGAGGCAGGACGAAGCAGTCTGCTTTAGTTAAGAGATTGCTTCGGGACTTTTACTCATCGAGAATAAGTAACGCGTACTCCTTTCCCTCACAATTACGAGTGTAAGCCAATTGGCGGATTTACGTCACTGCGAGGAGGGACAACGAAGCAGTCCCTCTTAGTTAAGAGGTTGCTTCGGGATTTTTACTCATCGAGAATAGGTAACTCCTACTCCTGTCCCTCGCAATGACGAGTGTAAGCCAATTGGCGGATTTACGTCACTACGAGGAGGGACAACGAAGCAGTCCCTCTTAGTTAAGAGATTGCTTTGGGACTTTTACTCATCGAGAATAAGTAACGCGTACTCCTGTCTCTCGCAATGACGAGTGTAAGCCAATTGTCGGATTGCTTCTCGACTTTACGTCACTGCGAGGAGGAACGACGAAGCAGTCCCTTTTGAGAAGGTTGCTTTGGGACTTTTACTCATCGAGAATAGGTAACTCTTACTCCTGTCCCTCGCAATGACGAGCGTAAGCCAATGACTCTTAGCTTTATTTTAGAAGTTGTACCGTTCCTTTGATTTTCTTCTGTCTTAGACTTTCATCCAACACATTGAAAATAATGACTGCCTCATAATAATAGGTGCTGGCTGGAAGCTCATTTCCATTTTGATCCTGTCCGTTCCAATTGATGTAAATATTACTCTCGGATGCTTGTGAGCTATTGTATTCATGAACCAATACTCCCCATCTGTTATAAATTTTAATAGCAACTGCTTCTACAAATCTTGGGCACTTGACATATGGGTTGTCAAAGGCCTGAAAGGTTTCATTGACGTTGTCTCCATTTGGTGTAAAGACATTTGGTAGCTCATAGTAAGGACAATTGTCAATACAAACGATATTGCTTGGCTCACTTTCATTGCCAGACCGGTCGATAGCCGTGATATAATAGCATCCTTTTAAATCGGTTAATCCTTCTATTCTTGTTTCATTGTTTATTACAGAAACATCTTTGACAAAGCTAAAGGTGCCTTCTTCCGCGGTCTCTGAAAAATAAATTTTATAGCCATTCAATTCTGAATCACAGTTTCCTGAAAGGTCTGGCACCCAACTTAAGTCATGATAGAAATCACTAAAATTACAAGGCTTATCTGCAAGGAATGCCTCACATTCAGGCCCTTCATAGGAAAGTACTGGAGGGCAAGGTATTCTGTCATCATCAGGTTTGGCACAAACGATTTGAGATTTATTCGCCAAAGGATATTCTAAAATATCTAAATTGTAATCTCCGTTAGTAACCACATAGTAGCAATATTCTTTATCTGTATCCAAGGGAATACCATTGTGACTTCCATCATCCAAGAAAACAAAACCCTCCTGGGTCACATCTACCTCGCTAATAAGTACAAAGTTGTCAACATCATTGGCTCCGGGGTCTGTTCTGTTCCTATAGACCATATGAGGATATTTCTCCACTTCATTGCTCCAAGAGACAACAAAACTCCAATTTAATTCAATGGCCTCATTGATGATAGTGGGTTCTAAACGAACTGAAGACGCTGTATTTGAGGAGTCTGTTTTTACTCCCTGAGACAAGAGGATTACTTGATAATTATAAACGAGATTTTCAGTGTTAATATTGGTGTCTGTAAATACCGTGTCACTCGTTGTGATTAATGAAGTACGGTCGTTTGTACCCGTAAATCCTTGGCTACGAATCAATTCATAGGTGTACGGCCCAGGGTACAATATTGGGTCAATATCATAAGGAGGGGTCCACTTAACTAAAATCTCTCCCTCTTCAGTGCTGGTTTTCTCCACGCTAACGTTGGTAATTAGTGGTACGTCTACGTCTATAGTAATACAAATTTCCTCAGAGACATAACTTTCTCCACTTCTTGGAGCTGGGAAGGCGGCTACTAACCGGTAGCAATACGTATTTCCCGGACTTAATCCCATATTGTCATTATTGTCAATAAATTCTACCTCATCCATAGATGTGTTCCCCACCAGTTCATAGCCCGGTCTGATTCCTGTCTCGCAAGAGTCAGGTTCATAATTATCACTATTGACCCTACGCCATACTTGCATGGTTTCTGCTGTATTCGCACATACATAAGGATCCCACTCTACTTTTACTGACCGTCCCTGCTGTTGTTCGATATTAAAGAAACTAGGCGGGGGAGCCACTACCGTAATGTTCCAGGTTTTAATGTCAACTAAAGACGGCCCAGAATCTGGTTGGTCGGCTATTCTTACCCTTACTTGATAGGTACGTGCCCTAACATGGCTACAAACAGTTTGCCATTGGAAATTGACGATTCCTGGGGAGGGTTGAAAGATGGAGAGGGGATTGTAGGTTGCTGGAGAAGAAGTAATTTCTATCGGATCGCCAAATACCTCGATTTTAATTGGGTCTCCATCAGGATCCATACCCTGGAAAATTTCTGTTATTTCAGTACCCGCCTCTACACAGATGTCATCGGGCATAATAAGTTCAGGTCTGCGATTGTCTGTATTTTCTATGATGATCTGCATGTCACGCAATACATAGCCGATTCTAGTCCATTCACCTGCCACTAGGCGCCATTCTTCAATTCGAAAAGCTATGTTATATTGACCTGCTATGCCGGGGGCATCCCATATTAGGTCTCCGGTAACAGGGTCCAATTCCATTATAGGTGGTGTGGAACCGTCTTGTTTGGTGAAACTGAATTCGCTAGAGGCAGGGCTTCGGTAATTGTTTACCTGTCGCTGAAAGGCTTGTTTGGGGACGTCAAGCACATAAGCCAAACTGTCCCCATCCGGATCGTATGCTCCGGGATTATGAATATAAGTTTGATTGACAGCCCCATTGTCTATGGGTGCAATGGTTAAGACCGGAGAATTATTAACGCCTAAAAAGGGGTCAATATTTATCATGGTTTCAATATAAAAGGGAGTGTCCACAGATTGATCCATATTCAATGTGTTCGCATTCCGATTGAATTCCATAAACCTAATGGTATAGGTACCGGGACCTTGGAAAGTATGGGTGATTACAAATGTGTTTTTTTCTATGTCATTTCCTAGATTCTCAGTACTGGTAATGTCACTTTCCGTATTTAATACTTCAGATCTACCATCCCCAAAGTCTATTTCCCCGGGGCCAAAAATCACAGAAGACCGCGTGTCTGTATAGCCCACAACTGTGATTTTGTAGGTCAATGTTTGGGTAGAGACTCTTTCGGCAATAATCTCTCCTGCTCTAATATGGGTGGCATATAAGGTTCCATAGCTTAGCATTAAAGCCATCAATCCCAATAGAAAATAGCAATATTTCATATTATGGTTTATTTCAGCGGGTTGCTTTATTCAGGTTTACAGCGAATTAGCTCCGGTACCTCTAAGGTACATCGGATCAAATCCTTGCTCCTAAGAACAAAACGTTTTTATTTTTTCAATGGTTACCCTAAATTAAATCTTTATAGCGAATTTTTCATTCTCTGTAGTATTTAATTATTGATTAGTTTTATCCTTAAGGCTTTTCAAAGGTCTTTTTTAATTTGAACAACAGGTAATTGAAGTGACTAATAAATTTTTAAATTTCTAATTAGTTCTAATTTAGGACAGTGAATATTTTTTTCACTATGGAATGTTAGGTAACGAAAACAAAAAGGAATAGACTTTGTTAAATCAATTGAAAAGTAAATTAATGACGAATAATTTAGAATTATTCAAAATAAGATGATTGACAGTTGATTGATTGTTTGCTATTAATTACGAATGTAAATTTGGCGTCAATACAAAGATCAAACCGTAATAACGAAAAATTATATGAGTTGGGTATCTAAAACCTTAAATAGTACGCTGGGAAGAAAATTATTGATGGCCTTGACGGGATTATTCCTTATTTTGTTTCTTGTGGTACACCTTGCTGGAAACCTGCAATTAATTTTGCCTGATAATGGAAAATCCTTTAATATTTATGCGGAGACAATGGCGTCGAACCCATTGATCAAAATTGTTTCAATTTTAAACTTTGGGTTTATTTTTCTGCATGTTGTGTATGCCGTTATCCTTACCCGGAAAAACAAAAAATCCAGACCAATTGGCTATGCAGTTTCGAAAGCTTCAGAGAATAGCTCTTGGAGTTCCAGAAGTATGGGTATACTGGGGACTTTAATTTTAATTTTTCTTCTGATTCACTTGAGAGGTTTTTGGTACGAATTAAAGTTTGGGGAAGTGCCAATTGCTTCCTATGATGGAGTGAGTTACAAAGATAGCTTTGCCATCGTTTCAGCTGCTTACCAAAACGTGTTTTATGTAATTTTATATGTAGTGAGTATGGGCGTTTTGGCATTTCATTTGTCTCATGGTTTTTCCAGTGCCTTTCAAACCTTAGGGATTAATCATAAAAAATACACCCCTTTTATCAAGAAATTAGGACTGGCATTTGCCATTATAGTTCCTGCATTATTTGCATTGATTCCCATTGTAATGTTTATTCAGGGAAGTTAAGGAGACTAAAATTAGGAAATTAAAGGGAAATTAAATTTGAATATTGATGAAACTTGATTCAAAAATACCCAATGGTCCTTTGGCTGAAAAATGGACCAATCATAAGTTTAAGGTTAAGTTGGTCAATCCGTCCAATAAAAGAAAATACAATATTATAGTAGTAGGTACTGGCCTTGCCGGTGCTTCTGCTGCGGCCTCACTTGCCGAGCTGGGTTATAATGTCAAAGCTTTTTGCTTTCAGGATAGCCCAAGGAGAGCACATTCCATAGCAGCTCAGGGAGGAATTAATGCCGCGAAGAATTACCAAAACGATGGGGATTCTGTTTACCGATTGTTTTATGATACCATTAAAGGAGGCGATTATCGCTCCAGAGAAGGCAATGTTTACCGTTTAGCTCAAGTATCAGTTAATATTATTGATCAATGCGTTGCTCAGGGTGTTCCGTTCGCTAGAGAATATGGAGGCTTGCTCTCTAACCGATCTTTCGGTGGTGCACAGGTATCCAGAACTTTCTACGCCAGAGGGCAAACAGGACAACAACTTTTATTGGGAGCATACTCAGCACTTAGCCGACAGGTAGCCAATGGCAAAGTAAAACTATATCCTAGAACAGAAATGATGGATGTAGTAACTATCGATGGAAAAGCAAAGGGGATTGTTACCAGAAACTTGATTACAGGAGCCATAGCGTCTCATAGTGGAGACGCTGTATTGCTTTGTACTGGCGGTTATGGAAATGTTTTTTACCTCTCAACAAACGCCATGGGATCCAATGTGACAGCCGCTTGGAGAGCACATAAGAAAGGAGCTTATTTCAGCAATCCTTGCTACACCCAGATTCATCCTACTTGTATACCAGTTTCAGGCGACCATCAGTCAAAGCTAACCCTTATGTCAGAATCCTTAAGGAACGATGGCAGAGTATGGGTACCTAAGACAATACCAACAGCTGAAAAATTAAGAAAAAAGGAGGTAGCCCCTAAAGACATCAAAGATGAGGATAGAGATTATTACCTAGAAACTAAATACCCATCCTTTGGTAACTTGGTACCAAGAGATGTTGCCTCTAGAAATTCGAAGTATGTTTGTGATGAAGGTAGAGGAGTAAATGAAACAGGTGAAGCAGTATTTCTTGATTTCAGGGATGCCATATTGAGAGATGGTGAAGATGCTGTGAAAAGCAAATATGGCAACTTGTTTGACATGTATGAGAAAATCACTGGTGAAAATCCTTACAAAACACCGATGAAAATATATCCTGCTGTCCATTACACCATGGGCGGACTTTGGGTAGACTATAATTTGATGACTAATGTGCCAGGATTGTACGCACTTGGAGAAGCCAATTTCTCTGATCATGGGGCCAATCGACTTGGAGCCTCTGCACTCATGCAAGGTTTAGCAGATGGGTACTTTGTCATCCCATATACTTTGGGAGATTATTTGGCAAGCAATCCTAATGATAAAATCTCAGTAGATCATCCTGAGTTTAAAAAATGTGAGCAAGAAGTGAAAGCCAAGGTGCAACAATTGTTGACCATCAATGGTAATAAGACAGTAGATCATTTCCATAAAAAATTGGGTAAGATCATGTGGAACCATTGTGGTATGGCTAGGAACGCTGCTGGTCTTACCAAGGCCAAAGAAATGATCAAAGAACTGAAGAAGGAATTCTGGTCCGATGTGAAAGTTTTAGGAACCGGAGAAGAACTTAATCTCTCTTTAGAAAAAGCACACAGGGTTGCAGATTTTCTGGAGCTAGGTGAGCTTATGATAGTTGATGCCCTTCATAGAGAAGAGTCATGCGGGGGTCATTTCAGAGACGAACACCAAACACCTGAAGGAGAAGCTTTGCGGGATGATGAGAATTTCGCTTATGTAGCTGCCTGGGAGTTTGCAGGTGAAGGGAAAGAAGAAGTCTTGAATAAAGAAGAACTTGTTTTTGAAAATGTTAAGCTTACGCAGAGAAGCTACAAATAATTGATTGAACCTATAAAATTCATCATAATATGAATCTTACATTAAAAGTGTGGAGGCAGAAAAACTCATCTGATAAAGGGGGCTTTAAAGATTATACATTAAGTGGAATTTCTTCAGACATGTCTTTCTTGGAAATGTTAGACGTTTTGAATGAAGACCTTTCAGAAAAGGGAGATGATCCAGTTCATTTTGATCATGATTGTAGGGAAGGAATATGTGGCAGTTGTTCATTGTATATTAATGGACAGCCTCATGGACCTACACAAACGACTACCTGTCAATTGCACATGCGTTCTTTTAATGATGGAGACACCATTACTATAGAACCTTGGAGAGCAAATGCTTTTCCAATAATTAAAGATTTGGTAGTAGACAGGAGCGCTTTTGACCGGATCATCCAGTCAGGAGGGTATGTTTCAGTGAATACCGGTGGTGCACCTGATGCCAATGAGATTCCCATTCCTAAGTTAATTGCAGATGAAGCATTTGACTCTGCCACATGTATCGGTTGTGGAGCTTGTGTAGCTGCTTGTAAAAATGCATCTGCAATGTTGTTTGTTTCTGCAAAAATTTCTCAGTTGGCATTGTTGCCACAAGGCAAGGTAGAGAAGCGAGAGCGTGCAGAAAAGATGGTTGCTCAAATGGATGATGAAGGATTTGGCGCCTGTACAAATACTGGGGCTTGTTCTGCGGAGTGCCCCAAAGAGATCGACTTAAGTAATATTGCGAGACTTAATAGAGAATATTTTGCTGCTTCTCTAAGTACAGAGGATCATTAAAACTTACTACACGCATAATTTTAGACCGGATTTCCGGTCTTTTTTTTTGCCATCCTTAATTTTCGACTAATATTTTAATTTTATTTTCAGTGGGATATACTAGGTTTTTTGAGATTTTATATTATTTATGGCTAGCAATTAATTAAAAATTAAAACTAAATGGAGCTTATAGATTTATCTATTTTTATTGTCTACATGTTATTAATGCTTGGTGTAGGCTTTTATTTTATGAGAAAGAACACCGGTCAGGACGACTATTATGTGGGTGGAAGAAATATAGGAAGCTGGCATATTGGACTTTCTGTTGTAGCAACTGATGTAGGAGGTGGGTTTTCAGTAGGACTCGGTGGGTTAGGTTTTGTGATGGGTATTTCCGGTAGCTGGATGCTGTTTACCGGTCTTTTGGGAGCCTGGATTGCCGCAGTATTTTTGATCCCGAAAGTGAAATCCAACCCTGCATTCGAAAAGTTTTACACCTTGCCGCAAATTTTCCAACACCTGTTTGACAAGAAAGTAGGAATAGCGGCTGCCGTAATCTCCTTTGTCGGTTACCTTGGATTTACCTCATCCCAATTACTTGCTGGCGCAAAACTTGCTTCAGGGACGTTTCCTACCCTTGATTTGAACACGGCCTTGCTTATTATGGGCATCATAGCTGTAGTTTATACAGTGCTGGGAGGGCTGAAGGCCGTGATTTATACAGATACTATACAATGGATCATATTGATGATGGGCTTCATATTTATCGGGTTGCCAGTTTCTTATTACTACGTTGGCGGCTGGGAAGTCATTAAAAGCACACTTCCTGATGAATATTTTTCATTGACAAATGTAAAGTGGCAGGATCTTGCCAATTGGGGGATCACTATTTTACCTATTTGGTTTGTGGGGATGACGCTTTATCAGCGAATATTTGCAAGCGCAGATGTGAAATCAGCTAAAAAAGCATGGTTTATTGCAGGTTTGTTCGAATGGCCTATAATGGCCTTTATGGGTGTTTCCTTGGGGTTATTGGCCAAAGTGGCTTTTGAGCAGGGTTTGATCGTAGAAAGTATCGAAAGCCTGGATCCCGAAATGGGACTGCCAATTTTGTTAAGTACCGTTTTGCCTCCAGGTATTATGGGATTGATGATGTCTGCTTATTTTTCAGCAGTGCTTTCCACCGCTGACTCTTGTCTGATGGCAGCGTCTGGAAACCTTACTACCGATTTATTTGGGAGATTTTTGAAATCAAAAGACGATAAATTCGTCATGCGGGTGAGTCAACTCTTTACTTTGCTCATTGGGGTCATAGCATTGGTTATAGCACTACAAATGACCAATGTACTTGAGCTTATGTTGTATTCATATGCTTTCATGGTCTCAGGCCTTTTTGTCCCCATCATTGCAGGTTTATTTTGGAACATGCGCTCACCTCATGCTGCCTTGGCATCAATGATTGTTGGTGGTGGTACTACCGCGGTATTGTCTTTAATGGAGCTTTCTCTGCCATTTGGTCTTGATCCTAACTTTTTTGGTGTTTTTGCATCTTTAGCAGTATTTTTGCTTGTGCATAAGATTAATAAATGATCAGTTAATATTTAATTAAATTATAAATTATAAATGTTTACCTTAGAAACACTATCGGCTATTGACAATGCTACCTATTTGCAAAAACTTGAAATTGCTGACTTTTTATTTGAGCACCTTGATCAATATGGTGATCCTAAAGAGGACATCATGCGATGCCTCGATTATGCACTAGATCAAGCAGCGGATAAAGGGGGTTTTTCAGTTATAGCTAGAGAAGAAGGGAAGGTAGTAGGCGTTGTGGTTGTTAACAAGACAGGGATGTCTGGTTATATTCCCGAAAATATCCTGGTGTATATTGCAGTAGACGCTTCACAGAGAGGTAAGGGGATGGGGAAAAAGCTGATGCAAACAGCTATAGATATGGCGCATGGTGACGTAGCGCTTCATGTTGAGCCCGATAATCCGGCTAAAATTCTCTACGAAAAATTGGGCTTTGAGAATAAATACTTGGAAATGAGGTTGAAAAAATAATATGGCATTCTTAAATCTATACAGGGATAAGCTCAAATCCAATTTTGAATTTTTAAAAAATGAGTTTAAGGTCAATGACGTGTCATGGGGGATTGTGTCAAAGATTCTTTGTGGTAACCGAATGTACCTACAAGAATTGATCAACATGGGTACCAATGAAATCCACGATTCACGCATTAGTAATCTGGCGAAAGTAAAAGAAATAAACCCGGATGTGCAGACTGTTTATATCAAGCCACCATCAAAAAGGAATCTTGGTGATGTGGTAAGGTATGCGGATGTAAGTCTTAACAGCGAATTAAACACCATTAAATGGATTAGTGATGAAGCTGTAAAGCAAAACAGAAAACATAAAATTATTATTATGGTGGAAACCGGTGACCTCCGTGAAGGAGTGATGGGTGACCATCTGCTGGATTTCTATGCTAAGGTATTTGAACTGCCAAACATTGAAGTTATAGGCCTAGGTACCAATTTGAACTGTCTAAATGGAGTGCTTCCATCTGCAGATAAGTTGATTCAGCTTTCCCTATATAAGCAGATCATTGAGCTTAAGTTTAATAAAAAGATCCCTTGGGTATCCGCAGGAACCTCAGTTACCATCCCACTTATGCTTCGCAAGCAATTGCCTAAAGGTGTAAACCATTTTAGAATCGGCGAAACGCTTTATTTTGGTGTGGATTTGGTTGAGGAAAAAACCATTGAGGGAATGCATAGCAATGTTTTTGAATTGTTTGCTGAAATTATCGAAATGCAAGAAAAGCCTTTGCTCCCTACAGGAACGCTGGCTACTAATCCCCAGGGTGAAATAATTGAAATTGACACGTCCCTTTATGGACAATCTTCTTTTCGTGCCATACTCGATTTAGGTCTTCTAGATGTAGATCCGAAATACCTTATACCTGATGATGGTGCCTTTGAAATCTTAGGTGCCAGTTCTGATATGATAATTATTAATTTGGGAGAAAACCCCAAAAAATATAAAGTAGGGGACTTGATTAAATTCCAGTTGAAATACATGGGAGCTCTTGCCATTCTTAATTCTAGTTATATAGAAAAGAGAGTAGTTTGAGCTTTGAAGGCAGGAAAGGAAAGCATGGATTATGGATGTTAGAATTAGCGAAGGGCGTTTTTTCTAATTGGATTCATTTTGCTAAAACCCATCATTAATCTCACATAGGTTTCAATGGGGGAAACCAATAAATTTTGCAGGGCTATTTCTGATAGGATTAAGCGAACTTCTAGGCGGTAAATAATGGTTTTTTTTGTTCATTAATATGCTTTTCTCTAACTCTTTGATCCTTTGTCCTTCTGCCGTTTTTTAATCTTCTACGCATACTATTTCTTGCCAAGCTTAATCGTCTAAAAAGTTAATTGAGATTGGGATTTTGTCACCATTGTTGCTAAAAAAAGGCAACAATACCGCCAAAATCTTAGGTTTATATTTCTTTATTCCAGAGGTTGAAATCTGTTACTTTTGCTGATATAGATACTTAGGCTTCTTCGATTACCCTCGAAAATTCTATCGTTAGGTATAAACCTATAAAGAGTTAGATGGGATAATATTTCCTGATCTTTCTCAGAACCTGTCCCGTTTTTTTCAGGAAGTGATTTCAGCACGTACAAGTAATAGATTGTCTATTGCCTATTTCAGATTTAAATGCTTTTTATAGCATCAATGTCTTCGTCCTTGTATTGGGGTGTCCCACCATTAAAAGTTGCCACCAAGGCACCTAGGGCGCAGGCAAAGTCAAGTATTTTCTCTGGCGATTCCTTGGCGAGGTACTTGCTGACAAACCCAGCCAGAAAGGCGTCTCCTGATCCCACTGTGTCCTGTACTTCCACAGGATACCCTGGATGGTTGATCACTTCTCCCTCCTGATAAATAGCCGCACCTTTACTCCCTAATGTTATGCAGACCAATTCAAAAGAAAACAACTCGCTTAGTTTTTCGAGTGCAGCCTCCATTTGGTTAGGCAAGCCATAAAAATCTGCAAGCAATGTAAGTTCATCCTCATTTATCTTTAGGATATCAGCTTTGGTCATAAGACGATCCAATAAATCAGCTGTATAATAAGGCGGACGAAGGTTGATGTCGAGAATTTTTAAAGCTGGAGCCTTTAAAAGTTTGAAAAGCGTTTCCCTGCTTTCCTCATTTCTTGCTGCTAGCGAACCGAAAATTATTGCATCTGCATTTCTTGCTGCTTTATCTATCTCTTCAGACCATTGAATATGGTCCCAAGCTACAGGTTTTACGATTTCATATTTGATATTCTCTTTGTCCTGGTTGTTCACCAAAACACTACCAGTAGGGAAATCCTTGTCTACCTGGATTAATTCCTGCTTTAGGCCATATTTTTCTGTAAAAGCGAGCAGTTTACGTCCTGGTTTATCATCACCTACTTTAGAGGCCATTTTAACATCCAGGCCAAGGTGCTGTAGGTGTAAAGCTACATTCATAGGTGCGCCTCCGGCAATGCTTTCCTTAGGGAATACATCCCACAACATTTCACCAAAGCAGATTATTTTTTTAACCATTTTCTTTTATAAATTCTTTTTGAATTTCTTCAAGTGACCGTCCTTTTGTTTCCGGCATTTTAGTAAATACCCAGATCAATTGGAGCACCATCATCGCTGCAAAGAAACCAAAGATGACCATTGGCCCAAATTGATTGGCCATAAGTGGGAAAACATTAGCTATGATCGCTGCCAGTATCCAGTGCGTAAAACAACCCATGGACTGACCATGTGCTCTGAGCTCATTAGGGAATATTTCTGAAATGAAAACCCAAATGACAGCGCCTTGTCCAACAGCATGGGAGGCTATAAACATAAATACAAATATTGGCAATAAGGAACTATTGATCTCAGCTCCAGAAAAAGAATAGGCAATTAGGAGTAAAGAAATAATATATCCGACTGAACCAATATACATTAATTTTTTTCTGCCAATTCTATCTATTAAAAAGAGCCCTAACATGGTGGCAATTATATTAACCACTCCAATACCCACAGTAGATAACAGGGCACTTTCAGCACTGATACCTGCCATGTCAAAAATTCTTGGAGCAAAATAAATAATGGCGTTAATTCCTGATAGTTGATTGAACAAGGCTATAAAAATTGCCAACATGGTAATTTTGATGTATTTCTTATTGAACAAAGCCATAAAACCTACTTGAAGTTTGTTTAGCTTTTTCTCCTCCATTGCAAGTCTTACTGCTTCTTCTACTCCTTCAGGATCTGTTCTTTTCAGAATTTTTTCTGCATTTTCAAAATCTCCCTTTTTAGCAATCAACCATCTTGGACTCTGTGGTACCCTCATCACCAATAAGGTGTAAATCAAAGCAGGAATGGCCTCCATGCCCAACATCCACCTCCAACTACTTTCTTCAATATTCAAATCAATAAGGTAGTTGGATAAATAGGCCATCAATATCCCAAAGACAAGGTTAAATTGGTACAAGGCTACCAGTTGTCCTCTATTTTTGGCGGGTGAAATTTCACTAATGTACATGGGGGCAACCACTGAAGATGCGCCTACGCCCAAGCCTCCAATAAATCGAAAGGCCATGAAGGAATAAATTTCTGGAGCAACAGCAGAACCAACTGCAGATATAAAAAAGAGTATACCAATCCAAATAAGTGATTTTTTCCTACCGTACTTGTCTGCAGGAATACCTCCAAATAAGGCCCCAATAACAGTACCATACAATGCGATAGCTATGGCCAAGCCATGGCTCCAGTCACTTAATGACCATAATTCTTGAATCTGCCTTTCTGCGCCTGAGATAACAGCAGTATCGAAACCAAATAAAAAACCTCCCAATGCGGCTATGAGGGAGAGAAACAGGACATAGCTATTGATTTTCATAGATTATCTGGGTGTGACTTTTTTTTAAATCTAAAAAGTTATGGGCTTTTTAAAAAATTTATTTCGAATTTAAATTACAATGACACCACTCAGTCCTCAATTCTAAAACTTGAGGACTATTAACTTAGTGTTTCGATTACCCTTCTGGATTGTTAAATATTACTGTAAAACAGGAATAAATAGATGTGCTAAAATACCAATCAATTAGGTGTTTCTGCTTTTTACCTTATCGCTTTAAAAAGAAATAAGCTCACTTGATGACTAATTAACCTTTAGGTAGGATATGCTTTTATTGAAGTTTTCGGCCAAGTTTATTTTTTGGTCAACAAAAGTCCTGCATAAATCTATTCGCACAACCCATGGAATTAATACTGGTAGCCTAAATGAATTCGATAATAAAATTGGAATTGCATCAACATGTCAGCTTTTATTCGTTTTTGCTGTAGGTCGTTACCGTCTAGCTCACGGAATGGGCTATAAATGAAGGTGGCTTCAAAACCAATGTCAGCAGCTGAATCTAGATCTTTAAACACTCCGATTCGGAAAGGAATATAGACTCCTGAGTCAGAAGCAGGGTAGCTTTCGGTTTGTCTTCTTGATTCATTTAGAATTAACCTTTCATCCGTACGTTTAGAATAGAAATACCCTAACCCTAATCCAGTGTAAACTTTTATTAAGGAGGGGATATAGCCACTTAAATTGGGATTGATGTGATAAATTGGCATTACATCTCCAAAAAAAACATTGCCTGAAAAAGCATGTGGGAGATGGGCTTCAGCTATTTTATCTATTTGTTCTTGATTGTAGTGATCACCACTATTTATCATCTGCCAACCAAGGGTTCCTTTAACATCAAAAAAAGGGGTTAATTTTTTTTGATAATCGACTGAAAGGGCAGGTAAAACCTTGAACTTAAATTTTCTATGAATGCCAGTATTGTCGCCGTACATAAAAGATGGACCAATACCAATGCCAACCCTATCAGTACGATTATCCTGGGAAAGAACCGGATTTAATGATAACAAAAAGATACAAACTAATATGGATAGAGTGCTTTTCATATGATAAAATTTCTTATTGCGCAATTGGCAAGTTAATAATAACTTATTAATATATAAAGTAAAACGTATTTCGTGATAAATAAAAACAGTTTCAGTTTGAATGTCACCAATCTATCCTTCATTTACAAGAATAGAATTGATTACAGATCGCCTTTGGTTTTTTTTCTAAAGGATATACATATGCCTATGACCTTATTTCGAGGTAAAATTGTCTTAAAAACCCACCTACATCGTCACTGCGAACCCTTTTTTGGGGGTTCTGATGTGGGAAAGGGTGTGGCAGTCTCACCTTTCTGGGCATTCCCACGGCTTTTTCCACTCAAGGCCCTTCCTAAGCCTGGGAATGGCGATTTTTTTATGAATTTAGGTTGATATTAGGTTATGAACTCTTGTAAGAGTTGATTGGAAGTAAACAATATGTTTATTACCCTCCTCAAGAAGTGATTTCAGTACAAAACAGGATGTCTATTGTAGGTTTAACCTGTAAAAATATAAGGGGAGTTGGAGGCTGAGGCCAAGTACCTGAAAAGTCATTGTGCTATAAAAAAAACTGAGATGGCTTTTGGACCATCTCGGGAAATCGTTTATAGAGACACGAGCCTAGGATGTAGGATGCGTGTGATTATTTTTAATCGGATAAAAATCAGTCGATTCAGAATCTATAACCTAACACTGTTTGAGGCGCTTTAAATTCAGCTGCAATTCGCTGATTACAGAGGAATTGTGTTTTAGTGAAAAAGTAGCAACCTTTTTTAAGGTTGGTTTTCCCCTACATTTTCACTTTCATTCTGGTCTTCTGATAGGGGCTTTAAATTATCGGGGATAGCTGGGTTTAGCTCTTCATCGTCTTTTTCGTATGGGAATATTTCAACAATTTGGCTTTCTGAAACATCTGGAACATTAAAACTTACAAGCATATTGTTCAGACTTTCGTAGATACGATCGTAGGCCTCCTTGACATTGTGGGCGGTCACCAACATGTACTGCGTTACTTTTTTCTCTTTGCCACTGTCAGCATCGGCTACGATATAGGTGATTTTACATTTGTGCCAAACATCCACATCATCGAAGAAAAAGACATCCACGATATTGCTTTTACTGATGCTTGTAACTTGAAAATCTCCCCTGATGACACTGCCCAGCATGTCATATATCCTGGCTTCAGCCTCTGTAAATGACACTGCATCTACCAGGTATTGTTCTGAGACATTTTTGAGAAGTCCCTCCTCATTTTCTTTGGCATACTTTACCTTACACAAAAACCATGTTCTCATAACTGTATTACTTCTTAACGATGAAGTCACGAAGGTAATCTGAAATCCTAAAAACAAAAAAACCTTTGGAAGAAATCAAGCAAATTTGGTGGAATTAATTATTTTAGGTGCAAGTAACCACCCAAGTAATATTGAAGTCTTACCTCTGTTCTATACTTGTCTTAAGTATTTAATCCAATACTTAACTTACTGATAAATAAGGTGCTAATTCAAAATAAATCATTTATAAAAGAAACTTTTTCCAGAATTAAGCCATTTGCAGGTGCTTTTCCGCACAATGGTGTTTTCGATGTACTCGCGAGTGCATTTTGAATTTCCGCTAAATTTATTTCCCCTTTTCCCAACATTAAGAGCGCGGCGGTCATCCTCCTAACTTGATGCATTAGAAAACCGTCCCCAATAACCCTGAATACCAAGACGTTATTTTCTGGTAAAAAAACATAGTTTCCAGGGGGTTTTTCGATTTGTGAGTAAGTAATATTCCTTACAAAGTCATCGGTATTTTTGCCCTGAGTGCAAAATCTCCTGAAATCATGCTTTCCTTTAAATAGTGATGCTCCTTCTTGCATAATTTTTAAATCTACCTCGAAACCAGCATAGGCTACTGAGCCAGCATACATGGGATGGGGTTTTTCTCCAAGTGCGAAATAATACCCATAGCTTTTATTCGCTACATCTTGAATGATGTTAAAATCATAGGTGGATTGGTTACCACTCAAAATCTTAATGTCCGAAGGTAAGTTTTCATTCAGAGCCGCAATATAATCCTCAGGGTTGATTGGCTGGGATAAAAATAATTCAAAGGCTCCATACAGGCAGGAGACCCCGGTATCTGTTCGACTGGATCCGAGAATATTAAAGTCTTCGTGCTGCAGCACATAGCGGAAGGTCTTTTCCAGCGTTCCTTGAATGGTTTTCACTCCTTTCTGGACTTGCCATCCATGGTAACGGATACCTAAGTATTGCAATCGGAATACATATTTAAAAGGCTTTGTCTGCATGATGCAAAGCTATAAATTGAACCCGGATTCTGCAATAGGATTCGTAGTACCCTGTCCCAACTCGACTCGGGAATTGTTGTAACCGAAAGAAAATTAGGCTATTTTGAGACTGAGGCATAGCGCCGCTAAGGTGACCCAAAAATACAAACAAGTAGCTGAATTTTAAGTGGTTACAACACGTAATAAAAAGGCTATTAAATATTTCGAGTTAAAGGATTAATTGCTAATTTGAGTTGGAAAAGTATTGATCCATCAACTGGCAAATTTCTCAGATAAAAGCAAAATGCCAGGTTATTTTTTTATCTTGTTTTTTGGTTAAAAGCCATGATTCGATTTGCTGTTTTGTGAGGTAAACTTCAGTTTTCAAAAGCGATTACTAGACTGATCTAGATTATGAAGTCGAATGTTCTGGAATTAAAGGTGTTAACTAGTAAAAAAATAACCGAAAGAAAATGCACACTAAAAGAGGCAAAATAATATTTGCATCCATTTATTTGTTCCTTTCCACTACCGTGGTCTTCGCTTTTCAGGGAGCTGCTGACAGGCCAAATATTTTATTTATTCTAACGGACGATCAGGCACAATGGGCTTTTGGCGCTTCGGGTAATCCCAATGCATATACTCCGAATTTAGATGAATTAGCTACTAAAGGAGTGACTTTCCGCAATGCCTTTACCACCACCCCTGTGTGCAGCCCATCCCGCACTAGCATTATGACTGGGCGGTATGCCAGTGAATACAATATTTTGGATTTTATTGTAAGTCCAACCCATAGTAAGTTAACGTATGATCCCAATGTAAATGCCGGGCTTGATCCACAAAGCACCACCTTTGCTGAAATGCTGCAAAAAGCTGGGTATCATACTGGATTGGTAGGAAAATGGCATTTGGGAGACTGGACGACTGAAGAAGGGAAAAAATACCACCCTAAAAATCATGGGTTTGATTATTTTATGGGTCTTGCAGGTGGGGGAACAACCCCTGAAAACCCAGAATTGGAAGTAAATGGAGCGTTGAAAACCGTAAAGGGATTGACGACAGATATATTGGCCGACCATGCCATTGCCTTTATAGAGGAGTCAAGAAATGCCCCTTTTCTATTGTGTTACAATACCCGAGCGCCTCATTCCCAATGGTTGCCTGTGTCAGCCGAGGATTGGGCACCATTTCAAAATATGGATCCAGTCATTCCCAATCCGGGCTATCCAGACCTGGACATTGGGAAAACCAAAAGAAGGATGAAAGAGTACCTGGCAAGTACTGCAGGTATGGATAGAAATGTTGGCAGGCTCATGGCTTCGCTTGAGGAGACAGGCGTTATTGACAATACCATTGTTGTTTTTCTATCCGATCATGGCTACAATATGGGGCACAATGGCATAGAGCATAAAGGCAATGGGAAATGGATCACAAAGACCATACCCGATAAAACTGAAAACATTAATGCGGGGTACCGACCCAACTTATACGACAACTCCCTAAAGATCCCTGCCATTGTTTATTGGAAAGGAGTAGCGCAGGCAGGGAAAAAGATAGACGAGACCATTTCTGTACTCGATATTTACCCGACGCTTCTTGAAATGGCCGGAGTTGGGCTTCCTTCAGCTGAGGAACATGTTTTAAGAGGGCGAAGTCTTGTTCCCTTAATCAAAGGAGAAAAAATAGTCAATTGGGACAATGATTTTTATTCAGAGTACAGCATGGTTAATTATGCCACCTCATTTTTGAGGAGCTACAGAACACCAGAGTGGAAGCTAGTCAGGGACTTTATGGATCCCAAACGCGACGAATTGTACCACATCGCCCTCGATCCTGAAGAAAACATAAATCTAATTAATGACCCAAGGAATGAAGTAAGTGAAATCATTGATTCTTTGCACCGTAAAATCCTAGGCAAAATGCAAGAGATAAACGACCCTTTATTGGGGGAGTTGCAGGTAAGTAGGACTTATTTTAAGTAGGTAGGCACATTATATGTGGATTGGCCAATTTTCAAGTACATAATAAAAAGGTTTCTGGCAGGAGGAATCAACTGGAATGATTTTTTGATTCCATGATGGTGGGATTACGGGTGCTTATAATTATTAATTGTTAATGGTTAATGAAAGTTTCAATTCCAGTATGGTGCGATTAAGGGTACTTCGATCCTTGAACCACGCTTAAACAAATCCTTGTTTCAATTCCAGTATGGGTAGCTGTGATTGGCAAGGCCTATATTTAATCAAACCGATTAGATGCATCCAGCACACCCAGCACTTTCTTATCCAAGGTCCACAATTGATAACCATAGCTAATCACTGGCTGAATGATAGCGGCATCCATCAGGCCTATACCCAGGTTGTGAAAATTTTGGTCATTGGCAAATTGGGAAGCCTTCAGCAGGGATCCACTGTCAAAATCCAGTTTGGGCAAAATCTGCCAGTAAGAAAGTACAAGTTCTTTGTCCTTTGGTTTTCTGATTCCGTACAGGAGCTCTGCAAAGATGGGTTCAATGACGGCTATTTTCCGGTCTTTGAGCAAAGACAAAAACCCGGTTTTCACCGATTCGTTTTGCTTCAGGAACTCTATCCAGATACTGGTATCAGGAACGATCATACCTATTGCTTGGATTTCTTACTTTTTCCGCTGAATACTCCTTATCGAAGGTTACAGGATTATCGGACAATTTAGCGTTTAGTTTTTCAATCCTTTTCAGGTATAACCAGTCGTTGAGCGCTTTTATCAGGCTGTCGGTAATATTTTTTCCCCCGGTAAATGCTTTTACGTCTTCTATCATATCATCGGGCAATATGGCAGTCACTTTCATGTGTAAATAATTTATTTTTAATGACCTATAAAACCTTTGATTCTTGATTTAATCATTTACATAAGTGTCTAATAATCAAATCAACCATGACGGTTTCATAACACACAAAAGTAGTATAAAAATATACGATAACCGAATACGATAGATGAAATCATGCAATATGTGGCTTAAGCATTAACCGGGAACGCTCTTGTTGTGGTGGATTTGCCTTTGGAGGTCTTGGAAATGCCAATTAATACATTTGAAGGATTGCGTTTCAATTCCAGTATGGTGCGATTAAGGGTACGGTAAAAACTGGTCATTTTCCAAGTTGAAACCTCGTTTCAATTCCAGTATGGTGCGATTAAGGGAAGTGTTAGAGAATTGCGATACATTAAAGTTTAGTGTGTTTCAATTCCAGTATGGTGCGATTAAGGGGCTGAGGATAAAGCATTCCAAGAACTTTTAATGCTGTTTCAATTCCAGTATGGTGCGATTAAGGGTCAATTTCTTTCCCTTTGTTGATGTCAATTACTTCGTTTCAATTCCAGTATGGTGCGATTAAGGGACCCGGCCTTCCACGAGTGGGCAGACACCTACTTCACGTTTCAATTCCAGTATGGTGCGATTAAGGGTTTTTCCTTTTCAACCGCTTTACCCTCAACCTCCTTGTTTCAATTCCAGTATGGTGCGATTAAGGGAATTATAGCAGTAACAGAGCTTAATGTCCTCCAGGGCGTTTCAATTCCAGTATGGTGCGATTAAGGGAAATGTAAATGTAAGAACCGTTTCTCCACTACCCATGTTTCAATTCCAGTATGGTGCGATTAAGGGTGTGACACTCATTATCTGAACGCCCCCTGTAACTATGTTTCAATTCCAGTATGGTGCGATTAAGGGTACAATCGGCTGTCTTAGTCGGGCAGGTTTCATCCCGTTTCAATTCCAGTATGGTGCGATTAAGGGTCAAATAAATAATAGATGGTTATACTATCCAACCAAGTTTCAATTCCAGTATGGTGCGATTAAGGGAGGAATCGAACCTATGCCT
>Ga0222654_1000323_pt1 | contig 35326 bp, 35 predicted proteins | sample AntAcemetagen421_FD_179805 | JGI IMG/M metagenome (GOLD analysis project Ga0222654, IMG submission 179805) | Saline water microbial communities from Ace Lake, Antarctica - #421 | ecosystem: Environmental > Aquatic > Non-marine Saline and Alkaline > Saline | place: Antarctica: Ace Lake...
TTCATCTTGCCAGCTACGGAAAAATATACCGTAACAATGGTGCGATGACCAAAGGGACAACCCAGGAAACGGTAGATGGCATGTCCTTCCAGAAAATCCAGAGAATCATCGATTGTCTGCGTGACGATCGTTATCGCTGGACTCCGGTCAGACGAATTTACATTCTCAAGAAGAATGGAAAAGAAAGACCGCTTGGACTGCCAACCTGGTCAGACAAACTGGTTCAGGAATCGATGCGTACCATTCTCGAATGGTATTACGAGCCTCAGTTCAGCGATTCATCCTGTGGGTTTCGGCCCAGACGCGGTTGTCACACCGCGTTAAATCGAATCGCCAAAACATGGACTGGGGCGAGTTGGTTCATCGAAGGAGATATTTCCGGTTGCTTTGACAATATCAATCATGAGATATTGCTCAACATCCTCCGGGAAAAGATCCATGATGGCCGATTCATTGACCTGATTTCAGGGTTACTTAAATCTGGGTATTTGGAAGATTGGAAATACAATGCCACACTGAGTGGTTCTCCGCAAGGAGGCATTGTCAGTCCGATCCTTGCTAACATCTACCTCGATCGCCTTGATAAGTTTGTCGAACAGGTACTTCTTCCTGACTTCAATCGAGGTACAGTGAGAAGGACCAATCAAGCTTACCACAATCTTCAGAAAATGGCCGCTCGCCGGAAGAAAAGCGGAGACGTTGAAGGCTATCGAGAATGTATGCGGAAAAAGGGCCTATTGCCGTCGAAAGACTTCAATGATCCAAACTACCGCCGTCTTCGATATGTTCGATACGCCGATGATTTTCTTTTGGGCTTCTGCGGTCCCAAGCAGGAAGCAGAGGAGATCAAGGATCGACTGCGCGACTTCTTACAAGAATCGCTGAAATTGAACTTATCTCCAGAAAAGACACTCATTACCCATGCTCGAACTCAGAAGGCTCGCTTTCTGGGTTACGAAATCTGCGTTTCGCATAACAATTTGCATCGAGCAAATGGAGTGCGAAGGAGCAATGGAAAGGTCTGTCTGCTCATTCCTTCCGATGTCATTAATGACAAGATTAGCTGTTATCTCAAACACGGCAAAATCAGTCACCGTCCTGAACTTTTACCCGATCAACCATTGAGCATCGTGGCAAGATATCAGGCGGAATGGCGTGGTCTGGTTGAATATTACCAGCTTGCCTGGAATATGAATGCCCGACTGGGAAGGTTGTTTTACTTCATGAATGTTTCACTTGCCAAAACCTTAGCGTGCAAATATCAGATTTCGCGCAAGGCTGTCTTTGACAGGTTCAAAAGTGAAGTAGAAACACCGCTTGGTATGCGAAAAGTGTTGCTGATACGTAAGGAACGACCGGATAAACCGGATCTCGTTGCGTACTTTGGCGGCATCAATCTCGCAAGAACGAAGATAATACGGAATTGCGATCCCCCGCTACGAGTACCGTTTAATCCAAAGTGCGAACTGGTCGAACGATTGTTGGCCGATGAATGTGAGCTATGTGGAAGAAAAGGAGCCTGTGAGGTTCATCATATCCGCAAGCTGGCAGATATCGACCAACCCGGTCGTCGAGTGAAGCCTGATTGGGTTAAACGTATGATAGCGCGGCGTCGTAAAACTTTAGTCGTCTGTCTCTCCTGTCATCAAGATATTCATAACGGGAGATACGATGGTAAAGCTATCTAACACTAGAGAGCCGTGTGCGATGAAAGTCGCACGCACGGTTCGGGGGAGGACTGTTGGAAAAGTACCGACTCATTCAGTCGGCAACTCGCTGGCAGTCTATCCTACAGAGCGAACTCGAAGGGCACTCCAGATCGTCGATGCGATGCAACCGGCCATCCTGTTTATTGACGAAGTCGAAAAAGGGCTGAGTGGCTCTGCCTCTTCCGGACAGTCTGACAGTGGCGTGTCGACCCGCATGCTGGGAACACTGCTCAGCTGGCTCAACGACCACACATCAGACGTCTTCGTGGTCTGTACTGCGAATGACATTTCAAAACTGCCACCAGAGTTTGTGCGGGCCGAACGCTTTGATGCACTGTTCTTTCTGGATTTACCAGGGGATGACCAGAAGCAGACCATCTGGCGTCTGTACCGTGAACTGTTTGGTCTTACGTCCGATCAACGTTTGCCGGACGATCGGCACTGGACCGGTTCGGAAATCCGGGCCTGCTGTCGTCTGGCGGCGCTGCTCGAAGTCCCTTTGATCAAGGCCGCCGAAAATGTGGTGCCCGTGGCCGTCACGGCCGCCGAATCGGTGGCCCACTTACGTCGTTGGGCCAGCAAACGCTGTCTGTCCGCAGAACTGCCGGGCGTTTTTAGCAACGATGAACGCTCCGGTTCCCGTTCACGCCGGAATCTCTCCCGCGATCCCCACAGAAACTAAACCACAGTCTATTTAAGGAAACAATATGTCCATGACTGCTATTGATGAAGTAAATACCCGCACCGATCCCATCGAGCGGCTGCGATCAACGATGTGTGCCACGCGTATCAGTTTTGAGTGGTTTGGCACGCGCAAATCCCTGACACGTGACCAGAAGACTCAGGCCGCCGAATCATTTGGTGCGGAAGGCACATTCCTGAGTGCCGGCAAGAAACTGCTGGATACCGGACACCCCCGTTTCCGGGCCGTGAACGCGGTCCGTCAGCGGGTGCGATCGTACTGGACTTCCATCAGTCTACCTTTTCCAGAATCCGGGATACGATTATTGCGGCAGGATACCCTGACCGCTTTCCAGGAGCAGATGCATCAGTTTACGGTCGAGCTCATTGAGGCTGTCTCAAACCTGGATGAACAATACCTGTCCCTGAAGTCAGCAGCCCAGGAGCGCCTGGGCAGTCTTTTCAATGATGATGATTATCCCGTGAGCATAATCGGTCTGTTCGAGGTTTCCTGGGACTTTCCCAGTGTCGAACCGCCCGATTATTTAAGGCAACTCAATCCGGAATTGTATGAGCAGGAATGCCAGCGCGTGCAGTCACGGTTTGAAGAAGCAGTCAGGCTGGCGGAAGACGCCTTTCTGGGAGAATTGTCACAACTGGTGTCGCATCTGACAGACCGTTTGAGCGGACAGGCCGACGGGCGTCCCAAAGTCTTCCGTGATTCTGCCATCGGGAACCTGCACGAGTTCTTTGAACGTTTTCGTTCGCTGAATGTCCGTTCCAACGAGCAGCTGGATGTGCTGGTAGCCCAGTGTCAGGGAATCGTACAGGGCATCCAGCCCCAGGAATTACGAAAACGCGGTGAACTCCGTCAGCAGGTCGCTTCCGAACTGTCGGGAGTTCAGGCCACCCTTGATGGGCTCTTAGTCGACCGTCCACGGCGACAGATTATTCGAACTCCCAAGTAATGAGGAGATGAAAATGAAACTTTTGATCTCACCACAGGGGGCGGTGCACTGCGTTTACTCAGAAGCCATTGATCTGGCAACCCTCGGTCGACTGACCATTTCACGTGGCTCTTATGTCGAACCGAATGCTGCCGGTCAGTGGCTGGTGGATCTGTCCCCGGTCCAAGGACCACAGCTGGGACCATTCGTGCAGCGGAGTGCTGCGTTGGAATCTGAAATGGACTGGCTGGAGCAGCATTGGTTGCCACCAGATACCAGTTCCTGAGAACTGACAACTTAATTCTATCACTGGTTTGCCCCGGTCTTGCAGGTTTGTTACCCGCAGGACCGGGGCTTTTTTTGTTTGAACATTTTCGTTTTGAAGGAGACAACTGATGAAACAGGCAGACTTAAATCGGGCCGTTGCCCTGGCAACCGGCGAAAGCATGTCGACGGTGAAACGTCTGGGCTTTTTATTAGCAGAGCCCGATGAATTCATTGATCCCGCAGCAGAGGAATCAGGGCCCTATGTCATTGACTGGGATGAACTGGAAACCAATCGACTGAATTCTGAACGACAAGGGGCGCACCATGAACCAGTGGTGGCCTGATCTTAAAAGGAGCGAAGGCTGTCGAACAGTCCCAAAGATCCTCAGTGCACGATCGAATTCGCAGTCAGTCCTGCGGCAAACTCTGCACGCCAGTCGCATCAAGGGACGACGCGGTGTGAAAGGGAATACCCGCCGCAGGAAACGACGTCGCAAACGACGGCCGCTCAGATAAACAAACATTGTGTGTTATTAACCAATTTGAAACAAAAACAGAAAGCCTTTTATGAAACTTTTATTGATCAACAACGATGGTGGTGGTTTCGCTGATTATATCGATGTCCCCGCAGGAACCACGGTCGCACAACTCTTTGAACAGAAGATGGGGGATGCGCAAGCCCGCGATTACCTGATCCGCGTGAATCGCCAGCCTTGTCCCCCGGACCAGCAGTTACAGGACGGCGATCGGATTTCCATAACGCCGACGAAGATTGAGGGGGCGAAAAGGTAGTTGTCCCAGAAGTTAAGTGTTTCGTCTTTGGCAGGTTGTCGGAATCACGGTTCCGGCAGCCTGTTTTTATTTTATGGAAGAACATGAATCATGAAACATCCACGAAAACGACTCTGGCGAGCTGCCAGTCGAATTCATCAGTGCCTGGTATCTGAAGAAACCCCGTCACTATATGAAATGCCATTCCAGGCATGGTGGTACTGTGACCGGTTGCTACGGAAACGTCAGCTGGCACAACACAGAGGCTGGGATTCAGCTGCATCAAAGCTGGAACGCGACCTGAAAACAGGTGTTGTCCAGTTGATCCAGCAACTGACGACTTTACATAGTGAATTGTCGTCTGATGCATCGCAACACCAGATTTCTTCAGTCAAAGAACTCTATGCGGAACTACTGGCTTTGGAGGAAGAATACGGAGAGGTAAACCTGGATCTCCGTGAGCATAGCATTTCCGTCAGCACTGAACCGATTGAACTGGAAGGAGTCTACCTGGGACCATTTGAGATTCGTCTCAAATATGCAAATCTGAAGATGGAAGATGGCTCTCCTTATTGCGTGTTCGCCAGGGACCCGCATCCGGCATATACCAATGACTGTGTAACACATCCCCACGTTCAATCGGATGTCGTCTGTGAAGGGGATGGACGATTGGCAATACGTCGGTCGCTGGAACAGGGGCGGCTGTTCGATTTTTTCACGATGGTGGCCAGTCTGTTGCGAACTTATAACCCCGACAGTCCCTATGTGGCACTCGATGACTGGGACAGTGTTGAATGTACCGAGTGCGCAGATGTGATCTCAGCCAATGCACAGACACGCTGTGACAACTGTGAAATCACACTTTGCACGGGATGTGCTAAAGACTGTTCGGACTGCGATTGTCCGTTTTGCCATGAGTGTTTGTCGTACTGTGACAGCTGTCACAGCAACTGCTGTTCGTCCTGTCTACGACAGTGCATTCAGTGTCATGCCGACTGCTGTCAACATTGTTTACTTGAAAATGAAAGGTGCTCTGATTGTGATGCGGAAGAAGAACTCGAAGAAACAGAGGAAGAATTACCGGAAACCCCTGACACAACAGCAAACCCGGTTACCACAACTGCGGTTCAGTCCGACTGCCTGGGCGAAACTGTTGTACCTGCGTGATTATGGAAACACCGAAGTCGGTGGCTTCGGGATTACTCCAGAGAATGATCTATTGCTGGTGCAGGACCTGCAACTGGTGGAACAGAACTGCTCGTTGGCTCATGTAGCCTTCGACGATGAGGCGGTGGCGAATTTCTTTGATGACCAGGTGGATGCGGGTCTGCGACCCGAACAGTTTGGGCGAATCTGGATTCATACGCATCCCGGCGACTGTCCATTACCCAGCCAGACTGATGAATCCACCTTTGACTGTGTTTTTGGTCGATCCAACTGGGCCGTGATGTTCATTCTGGCGCGGACTGGGCAAACATATGCCCGCTTGAAATTTAACGTGGGACCTAAGGCTGAATTCGAGCTCTCGGTGAAATGGGATTACTCTCAAACATTTGCCGGTTGTGATCCAGAACGTTGGGAAGATGAATATTTAGGCCACGTACATCCGCAACAGAATAATCGTCTGTTCCCGTCTGCTTTTGAGCAGACCTCAGATTTGGACTGGGAAGAAGACTGGCTCTTTGCTGACTACGAATTGAAAGGAGAACAGTCTTGAATACAATAAATGTGACTATGGATCGTTTCCAGAGACAGAGTGATCTGATACCGGCGGGACGGCTTTCTCAGGTTTCTGCAACTGTTATCGGCGTGGGAGCCATTGGTCGTCAGGTCGCTCTGCAACTGGCGGCCATTGGGACGCCGCGGATTCAGTTGATTGATTTTGACACTGTGGAATCAACCAATATCACCACTCAGGGATATCGGTGCCAGGATTTGGGGCAGTCTAAAGTTGAGGCAACAGCCCAATCGATCGAGGAGCTTGATGAATCAATTCAGGTAACACCGATTACGGATCGGTTTCGTACATCTGTGCCCATTGGTCAGGCGGTGTTCTGCTGCGTCGATTCCATTTCCGCACGGGCCGCAATCTGGCGGTCTTCTGGAAAACAAAGTGAGTTCTGGACAGATGGAAGAATGCTGGGAGAAACAATCCGGATACTGACAGCAACTCAGCATTATGGAATGAAACAGTATGCGGAAACACTCTTTCCTCAATCCCAGGCACAAACGGGTAGCTGTACTTCACGAAGCACCATTTATGCTGCCAGTATCGCAGCGGGGCTAATGGCCCATCAGTTTGCTCGTTGGTTGCGTGATATTTCTATCGACTTCGATATGACTCTGAACCTGTTAGCAGGTGAGACTGCAGTCAACTAACATCTCAATTATCCAATCATTTGCATCAACTGGACCTATAAGGAAAAGCAGGTGGGTCACCAGTAATGGTGGCCTACCTGCTTTTTTTTATCTATCAGAAAGATGTAATGATCTTCTCGTGCTGAATACCATTGTTTACTCATATTCTAACTGGTACAAGGTTGGGGCAAGGTGAGAGGGTGAAAGCAGTTTCAAAAATATTCAAAGTATTCAGTGAACAGGTTTTTCGTGACTTACAAAACTGCTAATGCTGTTTGAACAAACGTTTAAAAATGATGTGCGTCGCCCACCACGAAGCGAACTAATGCAGTGATAAACAGGCCAGCCACCATCGCCAGAAAGCAACTTCTCTTACCACAGTGCTCGATTAGCGAGGCATGTTTCATTTCGTACAACGTACCCATATAGAGGAACGTGCCGGCCCCCAGCGAAAGAACAACGGCTTTGACGATTGCGGCAGAGGGGGGAAGATCATTGTGAACGAATCCCCCAAATATGATTCCCAGCGGAGTGCTCAGTGCAAAAGAAGAAAAGAGGGTTATGATTTGCCATCGAGAGAGCGTGCTTCGAACCATGGTGAGCATTAAAGCAAAGCCTGCCGTTCCCTTGTGGAGTATGATCGCGATGAAAATTAAAGTCGCCTGGGTATTATCACTCATTCCTAAGGATGCACCCAAAAAGAATGAGGGAAGTGCAATCATTGTTGTCATAACCAGTGGGGTACGTGCAGGCAGCCGACCATTTTTGATCTTAATTCGTTCTCTCGCTATTGAGTGCATCGTCATATGTTCCATCGCAAGCAGCCCTAAAAACGCAAGAATGGCAATGACAGACCCAATCGGGTAGTTGAGTTCCGGTAGCTCCCGGTGAAAGATGTGAAATGAGGCAGGGAGCAACATTGTCAATGACAGAGCAAGAAACACACCTGAAGAAAATGCTTCTCCTCGCGGAAATCCCCTATTCGTGTGGACATGCCCTGTTTTGACAAATGGAAAATACCCTCCGGCTAAAGCGATGAACAAGATTATGAAAAGATGAATCCATTGGATTACGGTTAACATAGGGGCGTCGATTCGATAAATACAGGGATGGTTTTATTTAACTGGGATTTCACTTCTGGGTTGTACCGAACTGGGCCTGAAACGGTTCCAGGCCTCAATAGTCGCTGTTTCTCTCGCGCCCCCACTGATGGATGAAGCCGTTCTCTGCATTCCTATTCTACTTGCAAACAATATTCTGATGCAATATTATTGATTGACTATGGTCTGATACAAATTGCACGCCATAGGTGAGCTTCTACTTTCGTTCGTGTGAATATTGTTTTGAGGGTGACGTTCACTCTACTGAGCTGGTTTTGTACGTGCCGTGTTCGTGAATGGGTGTGACAAGACACAGCAGGCTGAACCCATGCATGAAGTTGAACATACTTTTCCATTTTTCGCCTAGAGTAGAGAACTTTTTCCATGAGTACTAATGTAAAAATTCTTATGTCGGTTCTTTACGGATTAACGTTGTTATCAAGCTGTAGCGAAGTGAAGTCGACTAAAAAAATTTCTACAAGAAACCCAGCACCAATACAAGTAGTGAATGCAAATGAGCTCCAAGAGCTTGTGCAGAGTTCCAAAGAACCAATTCTTGTGGAATTCAGCGTGATGACCGGCTGTTTCCGTTGTAATAAGATGCGACCACAGGTGCAGCAATTAAAGACAAATCTCCAGGGACGCGCGGAAGTTGTCCGCATGGATTTCCATTCCAACCAGACTCTTGCTGCTTCGCTCGGCGCAACTGTTTGTCCAAGCTATGTCTTCTTTTCCAACGGTAAACCGCTTTGGGTTCAGAATTACCCGTCTTCGGGGGGATTACTCAACAACAAAGTATTACAACAGCTAACCAGTTATTCTGACACTCAGTCGGAACCTCAATCAATAGAAGACTCCACATCCTTCTGACTCGTTCATCACTTGGATGTGAAAACTGCAGCAGCATTGAATGTCTGAAAGTTGCACTTAGTACTGCAACATGCGCAACTCAGAAGCGCTCGCGCCTTACCTGCTTCACCGTTTTCTTTAATCAATTTAAAATCACGTTCAGCGGCATTGAGCATGAGATGTCCAGTTCGGGACCTGGATAAGAGACGAGGTCAGTCAGCTAACGCCGAATATCTGAATGCACAAGATCAGGCTTGCAACAACCCTCTTGCAGGGGCAAATGAACAAATGAATTCAAAAGTGAAATATCGCTTAATAAAGTGCTCAGGAATAGCTCGATACAGCGCGTCGTTCTTTATTTCAAGCTTCCATTTCGCAAACAGGCGATGGGGTGGTTACTTGTTGGCAACACTTGCGGGAACAACTGCCATTCAGGCAATGAGCCCAGGCAAGACATAAGGCTCCAAAGGCAGTTGGATGCTGCCACAGCCAGCTCCACACAGTTGCCAATGACGCCGTGTCAATTTGATCCATACTATTCTCACTCGCTGAGACAGCACAGCAGGAATCCTGACAGCAGCTCTCAGGTTCAGTGCTTGGACCTGAAGTCGTCGCAGCGCAGCAGTCGTCTCCGGCAAAGGCCGCATAATTCATGACCAGCAAACCACCAGCTGCCCAGAGTAGCACGATGTGTCGCCGATGACGTCTCCATCCAGGAATGAGAGCCCAGATCCCGATTGCCACGCCTAGCACTGCCAGTACCTGATGGAAGTAAGGGCTCGCCATCCAGGAAAGTCCCCAACTCGGTAAACTGGCTAAGCAGACTGGCATCAGAATGCAATGCACCACACATGCCATCGAGAGAACAAGTCCGTACAGATTCGAGAAAGAACGAGTATCCATGGTCACTTAAAACTCCCTGGCGAAATTAATTAGTAATCAGACAGGAATATATCACAACCCACATCCACTTGCAATAGTTATGCATATAGATGACGTGCCATGTCATTGCTAATTTTTGTATCAGCAAACAGTCTGAAATAATATACGCATATTTTGACTTGCTTTGATTCACAAACCATTTGAGAGTTTTCCGCAGACTACTGGTAATGGTTTTCAGCATATTTCATTAACAAAATGGTCCTCTGACCTGAGTGCTAAACAGACTACGGCTTGACTGCATTTAGCATTTTCCGGGGATAGAGTCCGCTTTTAAATAAAATTCGTACCAACGTCTTGACATCCAGTTTCATCAAACACTAGACTACTTGCAACCTAATTACACGTGCAATTACAATTGTATTTCCTTTTGAAGAATAGAACTGGTATGAATTATGTTGAAGCACTTTCGAAAAACACTCAGAAGTAAGTCTGGTCAGGGTTTAGTAGAATACGGTATCCTTGTAGGTGGGGTTGCATTGGTCACCCTGGCCGCAGTCGCAATACTGGGACACAAAACAAACGACCTGGTGGCAACTGTCGCTGCAGTAATACCCTGTGCCCACGAAGACGATACTGGTCCCATCATCAGTGTGAAGTTCCCCAGAAATAGTGGGCGCTGGGTTTAGGTTATACTGCTTGTTCAAACATTTCGGGGCTTTGGTATCCCAGAGACGAATGAAGCCTCTCACGATTGTAGAACACTTCGATGTACTCGAAGATGCTGTGCCGGGCTAATGCCCGTGTTTCGTATTTTTGGCGATGAACCAGCTCTTTCTTGAGCGTCGCAAAGAAGCTCTCCATCACCGCATTGTCCCAACAGTCTCCCTTGCGACTCATACTGCATTGAATCCCGTTGACCTTAAGGGCTCGCTGATACGCTTCGCTGCAATACTGACTTCCACGATCCGAGTGATGTAACAGACTTCCTTTTGGACAGCGTCGTATGATCGCCATCTGCAGGGCATCCAGAACCAGTTCCTTCGTCATCTGTGAAGACATGCTCCAGCCGACCACTTTGCGTGAATACAAATCAACAACACAGGCCAGATATAACCAGCCCTGATTTGTCCAGATGTAGGTAATGTCTGAGACCCAGGTCTGGTTCGGCTCCGTGGACTTGTCGAACTGGCGATCCAGCACATTCGCTGCCACAGGATGAGCATGGTTGGAGTCGGTAGTGACTTGAAACTTTTTCTTGAATTTGGCCTGTATACCAGCTGCCTGCATCACTTTGGCAACGGTGTTCTCACTACAGGGGATGCCTTGAGAAAGGAGTTCCCTGTGAACACGAGGCGAGCCATAATTGTCTTTGTGCTTCGTATTGTGAATGACTTTGATTTGCTCCTGGAGAGACTTCCGGTTTTGTGAACGACAGCTGAGAGGCCTTCGTTGCCAACGATGATAGCCGCTACGTGAAACTTGAAGAACCTGACACATCAGGAATATCTTCCAGACCGATTTATGTTCTTCGATGAAGCGGAATCTCATTGATTTTCTCTGGCAAAGAAGGCCGTCGCTTTTTTTAAGATATCTCGTTCCATACGCAGACGCTTCACTTCTTCACGCAGAAGCTTGAGTTCATCATTCTCAGTATCACTTTCCGATTGAGAGAACTTTGCCTTCCAGCGATGAATCAGGTTCTCGTTAATATCCAGGCTGCGTGCCACTTCAGCAGCTTTGAAGCCTTGCTCGGTGACCATTTTGACGGCTTCGAACTTGAACTCATTGGTAAATGACCGCCGGGTACGTTTGGGTTTCGAATTCGATTGCTTTTTGCTCATGTTGTTTCTCCTCAGAATAGTTTACACTCTTTTTTGAGCGCCCACTATTTCTGGGGAACTTCAGTGGCAAGCTTGTGGCGACGACCAGCGGGGCGGCCGAAGGCGGTGGAACTGGTCTCGTTTTGGATGTTTCCAGCCCAGGCTCCATGAGTGGCAACCTGGGGTTCGATGCCAGTTCACTGGTTGTTGAGCCCGGGAGTTAGCCTTGATTTCATGATCGGTTATAAGTCGCAAGGCGTTAAGGATGTTGACTTCTGGTAAAGAAAAACGAGCAGAACATTGATGTTTCTGCTCGTTTTTTGTGCCATACGCGTCCTAATTTTTTATATTTTCATATAGTACTTTTTTGATTATTGCTCGTTAACAGGCAGTGAGATAGAGAATCTGCAAATGACTTAACATTGAGAGTTTTTTTTAAAAAGAGAAACTCCTCAGTGAAATCATTAATTTCATATTGCAATCAGAATGCACGATTGCAAAAAATGTATATGCAGAAAACTTGTAACCAGTTGTGAGGACAAGATGGCCTGGAGCAAAGGAAAACGGATTCCAACAAATTTGATCATCGGTTTTTTTGGTTCAGGAAAAACATCGGCTATCGCCAAGCTGATCAACCAACGCCCCGCGGGTGAAAAATGGTCCATACTGATCAATGAATTCGGCGAGGTCTCCATCGACCATGCCATGGTGGAATCGAATCAGGAGGAGATTGCTGTGGGAGAACTGGGGGGCGGCTGTGCCTGTTGCACGGTCGCGTTTGTCTTCCGCCCTATGCTGGCTCAGTTCATTCGTCAAACGAAACCGGACCGCTTGATTCTGGAGCCTTCAGGAATCAGCCATCCGGCGAAAGTGATCGACATTCTCCGTAGCCCGAATTTTGCCGCTGCCATCGACCTGCGCAATATCATTTGTCTGATCGATCCCCAGGATTTTGAAGACGATCGAAAGCGTGAATCGGAAGTCTTTCAAGATCAAATACACTTAGCTGATATCGTGATTTTGAACTGGACGGACAAACGGGATCGCGAGTTGGTCGATCGCTGTCGCGACTGGGTCGAGCGTTTCAGACCACCGAAACAGTTGATTCTAGAAACCAGCTTCGGCGAAATCGATTCCGAATTACTGGATATGAAATTTGATATGGCCCGTTTCCCCTTGTTTGCCGATGCACACCCCTTACCGGAAGAAAACCACGCTGATTTACCGGTGCTTGATCTAGCCTCAGAAAGCCATCACCACCACCTAGAGCACTCTGATTCTGATACACAGGCAGAGACCAGCCCTGCACCGCGCCACCCTCTCCTATTTCAAAACGACGCGCCCGGATATGATGCCTGTGGCTGGATTTTCCACGTGGATGATATCTTTGACCGGGACAGACTGCTTGACCTGCTGGGTTATGTCCAGCCTATTGTTCGATTGAAAGGGGTCTTTCGATGCCAGGACGACTGGTGGATCATCAATCGAGCCAAGGATGGAACTAGCTATGCTACTTCGGCTTATCGGCGTGATAGTCGACTCGAAATGATCCTCGATACCAAAAGCTCGGGCTGGAACGAGTTCGAGAATGAGTTGCTTCAATGCTTATCCAAATAGAGAACCAATAGCGAGACCGTCTCAGCATGCTATGCTGCGAATGGCGACCCATCACTGTATACATTTATCCACAAGAGCTACTGACAAGTCAATTCGCTCGGCCCCATTTTCGTCAGGAAAAAAGTGATGAAATAAGCCCAGGAAGGATCTAATTTTTCAGAAGTGGACGAATCAGTATCATTAAGTTATGATGAAACTCTTCTGATGCGAAACTCTAAGCCCTCTCGGAAACCTTCAATGAATAAGAAGAAACGCAAAGTCAATCCAAACGAAATATCTGACATACGTGAGTTGTTGCGGGAGTATGGTGTCCGTGCGACGCCTGCACGGATTACGGTGATGCAGGAATTGCGCGCGGCGACTTCGCCATTGAGCCATGCTGATCTCGCAGATAAACTCGTCCCATTGGGATTCGATAGAGCCACTGTCTTCCGCAATTTAAACGATCTGGCAGATGCAGAGCTTATTTTGCGTGCCGAACTGGGAGATCATGTCTGGCGGTTTGAAACCTATGATCCAAACCGTCCTGCCGGTGAGAAGCATCCCCATTTTGTATGTGAAGGATGCGGCAGTATTACCTGCCTGGATAGCATGGAGTTTACGCCTGTTTCCAAAAGGCGTGCGCGAGCCATCGGCCGCATCACTGAAATATTACTCAAAGGCCACTGCCTTGATTGCGACGCTGCCGGACTCGCCTGAATCCGAACAGACCGCAACTGCCCCCACAAATCCCGAGAAACATTGCCCCCACGCGATCTGCGTTCTGACTGCAAATTTAGAAATCGATTCCGCACGAGCCGAAATCGCAAGCTATACTTGAATGGCTTTTTATATTTGAACAGTTCCAGATCCATATTTCAAAATGGGGAAAACGAAATGGCACAGCCAATTCAGACCATACCGTCACAGTGGCTCGTTCCTCCTGTCTCTCTCTGCCTGTTACTGGGGATCCCGATTCTGAGTATCCTGCCGTTGATCACCTGGAATGGACTCGCCTGCCTGCGAAATCACCTTCGTAGCGTTGCAGACTAATACCGAACCTGAATGAGCAAAGTAAGATCAACGCTTATTCCATCGTCCGCACCAATGCTGGCGCGAGGACGAGACTACCTTCAGTAGAGTGTGCCTGAATTTTCGAGAACAAGGAAGACAAATCGAGATTGTCCCAATCCCCACTTTCTGGTGGACGCACCGATGCACTCACATTTTGCCATCCGACTGGCTGTGATAACTTTCGGGTAATCGAAATCTGTGAGCCGCTGTTCATTAAAGCCGCACCAGTGACGAGGCCAAAACCAACGATCCGACGATCAGGAACGCCATCCGTATCTTCAATCGTCCCATCTGTAAGAACAACATACCCTGTAGAATCAAGTAACGAAGTGCCCCCGGTATGGTCAAAGGGATCCTCGCCAACGGTAATAACATGGGGTAGTCTAGGCTCCGTCGCGCTTATCAATTGAACCTGGCTTGGTAGATCATTACCGACAATTAACGTGATTGTCTCTCCATCGTCCTCTTCTCCCAACCACAAGTTGATATCCATCTGAACGTTGAGTAGACCTATTAAACCTAATGCTCCATTAGCGACACCAACACGATAAGCTGGTCGTGCATGCGCAATCGCCGTGGCGCGGACAATCGTGCCACGTTCGCGTTGATTCCATAGTGCCGCTGGATCAGGATCTGCTTCACCTCTCACATATTCGGCTCGCGTATTCGCACTCCTGCCGAACAGGAAAGGGATCGTGGGACCGCTGGAGCTGACATTTGGTTCTTGATCTTCGTCGGTTCGTCTGAGACGCACCAGAAAGGCATCATCGCCAATCTCCATATCATATTCATCGTGATCGAGAGGAAAATCTAAGGCATAGGGATGCGATGAATCATCGTCTGACTGAAGAAAATCTCCTCGGTAATAATCGTCATTCTCCTGATGGCGGCCATTTCGAACATACTGACCACTCAGCATATCACCGTGCCGACCATCAGCCGTGTTGAGCTGCAAAGCCGGATCATAAACACTGATATTCTCTGACTTGATTGTGCGAGAAGCTTTGAAGTCCGTTCCTGGTAATGAGATATCACTGGATTCATCATCAAATCCTATAATCGGCCCGGCTCCTAAGTTCAGAGCATCTACAGTTCCACTGGGATTCAGGTTGTCGTCAAATACCGAAGAAACCAGATCACGAACCCGCTCACGGCGTTGTGTTTCTGACAGGCTATCATCATCACGCAATCGCAGGCCTTCCATCGCTGCACTGTTGACAGCAGTCTGCATTTGCCGCCGCGTGAGGGTCACCATGCCCAGATGGACAATAAGCGTCATGAGTGGCATCAAAACAAACAGAAAGATCGCAAACCACGTCAGAACCGTTCCGCGACGCCGGGGTGTCAATGCGAAATTGCCGCGAGCAGTTCGGTAACGGGACTTCACTCGAAAACCTCCCGCCGATAGATTCCCTGCGCGGTAAGCACTTTGCGATAGGGACGAACGGTTGTCAAGAAAGCCTGTGCCTCTCCAAAACCGTATGTGCCCCGATTCGGTGATGCCCCGATATTCGGATTAGCAGTCGGGTTCACTAGCGAATAACCCGCTTGACTCAGAGTTTCCCCATCAGGAAACATCGCGGTATTCGCGCCCGTCACCTGAGAATCATCGGCAATGACGGGAACATTTAAGACTCCATCGGCACCAATCGTATCTGGTGGATTGATGAGATTTCCACCTGAATCCGTATGCACATAAGCCACCAGACCTGCGGACTGATAGGGGTAGTTGATTCGTAATGCCACCATCCCAGCCTCAAGTTGTCCCGTAGTGGTGGCAGTCACTGAATAAGGCCCCTCTGCTTCTCCCTCAGGAGTAATCTCTTCAACCACTCTGTGCCATTCCGTGATCGTTTCAACTCCCGTTTCAGAATCACGATTCTCTGGGCCGACGACTGCAATCACGACTGTCTGATCACCGTCACCGTTCGTCACCAGGGTTCCGGGGTATCGAATCATGTCGATGTCGGGGTCATATATATAAATAGAAAATAAAAGCTGATTGATTAAAGGAAGCATTGCCGGATCCGTGCCGACCGGTACCACCAGGGCTGCTTCCGAAAACACTCCTTTATCCTCATCCTTAAGATCATCCTGAAAGATCCCTAACGGACTAAACGGAGTCCGTGCCAGTTCCTGGGCTCCCACGTCAGCTGCCTGTTGCACAATGTTGGCGGAGAAAAACAGGAAGCCGAAGGCCAGCATTGCGCCCAGGAGGAACGTCAAAAGAAAGGCAACGACAGCAAATTCCAGCAGGACCTGGCCACGACGTGACCGGCCCGACGAATTCTGCTGGAGAGACAGGCGATTCCCCCTCTTGCCTTCTATTTTAACGCGACTGACCAACATGCTGACTCCACATGCACCAAAAGCCCTTATGCATAACAATTGCATATATTTTAGTGGGAGAGAGCACCGCCTGCAATGATTTAATTCACAGAATCGCAAGGCAGGCAGATTGATTCGCTTTCGAAGACAACAGGGTACGTTTATCCACAGATTCATTCAGAATAGCTGGCGGGCATCACGGCTGATCGTCCGTTTGTATCCTCTGAGAGGGCAGCTAATAACGACTGGCTTTTCAGGCTGGGGTCAATTTGTGCCGCTTGTTGCAGGTGAGCCAGAGCTTCCTCTTTTCGACCGCTCTTGAACAAAATCAGACCGATGTTGTGATGTGCCGCCGCCGGTCCCAGGGCTGCTTCGAAGTGTGCATGTGCTTCCTCCAGCTGCCCCTCAGCCGCCAGGGTCATCGCGAGATTAATTCTGGCTTTCGAATGCGTTTGCTTCAACTTCAAAGCCTGCTCCAGTTGCTTTTTCGACTCGGCATAGTTCTTTCTTGAATACAGAAAATAACCAAAGTCGTTTCGCAGGTCTGCATTTTTGGGAGACTCTAGCAGCGCCCGTTCGTATTCGCGTTGCGCCGCATCCAGGCGCCCCTGTCGATCGTAGAGCACCGCCAGCGGATAGGCGACCCCTTTCAACTCGGGTTCGAGTTTCTTTGCCTGTTCGAGCTGGGAAATTGCATGCTCGTCTTTCTCATGAGACGCCAGTTCCAATCCGGTTAATCGGCAGGCTTCCGCTTTTGTATGCTGGTCGACCGATCTCAGTGGGAGTTGATTCGTCGATTTGCTCATAGCAGGTAATGCGTTTTTAAAACTGACACAGCCCGTCGGAATCAAAATGCAGGCGAGCATCAACAGCAGCTTCGTTTTAGAAAATGGAATCCGCATCAATATAGCCCTCCGCCGCCACCACCACCAAAGCCGCCTCCGCCACCACCAAAGCCTCCACTGCCTCCACTGCCTCCACTGCCGCCTTGTCCACCGCGTTGGCCGCCGCCCCCCTGGAGCAACTGATTGTAGATGCGTGGCGCTTCAATGCCATGCACGCCGACCCGATCCAGCATCGCAACGAACACGCGTTCCTCTGCATCTGAGACTCCATGCTCTACCAGGAGAGCAATGACGGCCTGTCTGCGATGTTCGTTCAATTCCGTATTTCGTTTTTCTGCTTCATCCAGTGACTCCGTACCCTCAAACATAACTGGCTCGGCTTCCAGGATGACCCGTTCCGGACAACTGAGTAGGGTATCAGCAATTTTCCTGACATGGTGTTTCCCATCTGGTCCCAACTCGCGCCCTCCGGCAAACCATTCGTGGCGACTGACGACAAAGTCATAGCGTCGAGCCGAACAGATCTGCGCGTCATACCAGGGATTAACGTAGGTCCCCGGAGGAGACGGTATCGCGGATTTGCCGATATCGGGGTACCGCTTCAGATCGTCCTTGTGGTAGGCATAATTCTCTTCACCATCGTAGGCGTAAACCGTAGCCTCTTCGCCGGTTGTCTGAGCTTCATAGCCCGACTGTTCTCCCAGCGAATTACAGCCCGTTGTTACGAGCAACAACCCACCCGATGCCAGACAATTCAGCCAGTGACAGCGGCGTGCAGTTTTGATTAAGTTCAGCCAGTTCATGGATGCACCTTCATTTCTACGGAAGGACAAAGCAGGCCATTTGAGTGTCCAGGCTGTCCGATAATCAGTTCTTGTTCCAGTCGACGGAAGGCCTTGATCTGCTCCAGATCCGTGCGGGCGGGCGAACGGAAATCCTCAGAGAAGTGTCCTGTCAGACTGCCTCTGATAAAGAATTCCAGGTCATCCGGTTCAAAGTAATCCGATCCGGGTAAGGGAAGTGGTTCACATTCGGCCTCAATCGGATTCACAAGGTAGGGAGTCACCAGCACGATCAACTCCTGCTCGCTATAGGAATTCTGATCACTGGCAAAGAGTCGTCCCAGGTAAGGAATATCGCCTAGAAAGGGAACGCGGTCCGACTTCGCTGTCAGGCCGGTCTGGATCAGCCCTGCAATTGCAATGGTCTGCCCTTCGCGAAGTTCCACCGTTGTTTGAAAATTACGAGTATTCAATCCCGTAATGGCGGCACCGTCAATCTGCGTGGTTGCGTCGGTCTGTGTGCTAACCTCAGCCTGCAGATTCAGACGAATCCGATCCGAGTCGGTGATGTTAGGAGTGAACTGAAGCTGAACTCCATAGGGCACGAAATCAACTCCCTGCAGACCCGCGCCGGTAAAGCCGGTGATCTGTGGCACCGGAAATGAACCGCCGACCTGAAAATTGGCTTGCTGACCATTCAACGTGGTCAGGTTCGGTTCGGCCAGGGATCGTGCCAGATTCAGTTGTTTGAGAGCATTAATGGCCAGGTCGAAATCGCCTCGATTGACCAGCAAAGTACCACCGGTCCCGGCGGCTCCTAATTCTGCAATCGGCAGAATGGAAAAGAAATTCGTGGAGCCTCCCCCAATTCGCAGGTCAGCCCCAATGGCCCGCGCCGCACTCCGGTTCACCTCAGCCACAGTGACCTTTAACATCACCTGCTGAATACCACCGATTTCGAGCATATTGACGACGTTTCTATTTTGGAGATAATTTAATCCATTTGAATTGTCGTCATTGAGGTGCTCTAATTCTATTTGTCTTCTGAGAATTGTATTTTCATCGACCAATCTTGGTTCTGATCCACTATTCGAAAGTTCGGCCCCCTTTTCCAGTTGAGTTATATCAACATCTTCGAATAGTTTGGGATCTAATGGATGGTTCACTTCATTCTTTTTGGGGAGACTGAAGGTGACGATTTTTATTATTTGTGCCGCTTCTGCGACGTCTTTGGCTTGCCCCCGAACAACGACCTGCTTTCCCACGTAATTAAGGCGAACTACGCTGTTAGGAAAAGCCTTATTGATCGACTCTTCTAGATCCTCTAAAAATATCTGATAACGTTTTCCAATCTCAGGGTCTCCATCGACGTTTACCGTGCAGCTATATAAATCTCTTCCTCCGGGTGCATCCGGGTTGTCAAACCAGAAGTTTAGAACCGTTGTGCCAATCTGTTTTCCGGTAATTGAGTATTCTGTATCGGTAATACTCAAGACATCTACGATTTCCTTATTCGCTACCTGATCTCGGAAGGGAGCCTGGCGAAACCGGATTATTGTTGGTCGACCAAGCTTTAATTTCAGATCACAACTGGGGTCCACTTGATCAAGAATGTATTTATTTTCCAGCAATGAGCAGGTAGCGGCAGCGGAATTCTCTGGTGATGGAGGCACCATAGCCGGTTTCAGATTCCCAGGCCGTTGAGAACCCGGGTTGGTTTGAAAGGCGATTCGCTGTTGGCTGGCAGAGCGTTTGGCTGGTGTACTGGAAATCCGTCGCGGGGGGGCAAGATTGACCCTGCCCGGCTTGCTTTCCTGGGATTTCCAGCCTGACTGCGCAGACAACTCAGATGTTGTGCCCAGTAGCAAAATCAAGAGAACGAGTGGCAACCCCACCCTGACCGGGGATTGTGGACGTCCTGAAACTGAGATGTCCGACTGAATTTGCACGTTCGCCCTCGCGAATTGTTAAAATAGGAAATGTCCAAAGTATTTGACGCACTTATGGATTATATCGACTATTTCGGTTGCAGGACTTGAGGCCAAAGCTCCACATGCAAATTAATTGCATGTGGTTTTCCGTCATTCAGGATTGAAAGCGAGAGTTTCGATCTAATATAGTGAAACGTTTCCTGACGGGAGAATCCGGGTGAGTCGTGTGCCGACATCGGGAAGTGGTTTACTGACAGGAACTTCCAGCGTTGCAACGACTTGCTTGCCTTGAGGCAATACAAATCGCCAAGGCGGAACTGCTTCGCGACACTCCACGACACAGCCTGCTTTATCCAAAAACACGAGGTTCAAGGAAAATCTCATGAAACAGGTATGTACCGAACTACAGGGATTTAACAGCAGTCCGGTATCCGGGGGCAATTCCCTCTGAAACTGAAGTCCCCAAAATCGGGTCCACCAGTTATCGGCGACGTAAAGATTTTCCAGAAACAGAGAACCGTCTTCTGTTTCAACCCGGCCAGCATACCATCCTGTCATCCGCCTAAAGACCCCTTCAAAAATGCATCCAGTACCTTCACGATCTGATAGATGACTGGTCCCAGTGCGGCTGTCAGTATGCCCGGTAGGAAACAGGCAATCAGCGGGAATAATAGCTTGACCTGAATGGCCATCGCCATAGCCAGGGCGCGTTCCCTTCTCCTCATCCGCAGATCATTGGCTTGTGTTCTTAGGGTAACAGCCAGACTGGAACCTGCCTGTTCCGCATGGATGACTGCTGACACGAAAATGGAAAACCAGGGCACATCAACGCGCCGCATCAACAGCCTCAGTGCATCAATTCGTTGTCTTCCTGCCAGAATATCCATTTGAAACAATCGCAATTCCTGCGCGAGTGCCCGAAGTTCCTTCTGAGTATTCACGATTCGATCCATGGCGGAATCAAAACTGAGCCCTGCTTCAGCGAGCGTGGCTAACAGGTCAAGTGTGAGAGGCAGGTCTTTTTCGATCTCACGTACGCGACTTTTCCGCTTCGACCTGACATACAGAGCGGGCAACAGGCCCAGCAACAGGCCTCCAACCCAGGGACTGGACCACGCCAGGGGTAGAAACACCTCGCCGACACCACCCGGCAAAACTCGTAATAACAGCGTGACCTGCGCTACGGCACCAATCCAGAAAACGACTGCTACAAAACCCGCTCCCAGTAACAGACCTGTCAGAGTCAAAAGCACAAACAGAAGCGGCGCATTCGGATTGCGAAAACCTGCAGTAATTAACCATTTTGTCAGCAGGTTGCCATGCAGAATCGAAAGTTGTTCTTCTTCGGAATATGCTTCTGATATGGGACTTCGGAGACGCTCATGTACACTCTGGCGTATAAACCAGTAACGCAGCAGAAAATATCCGCCTGTTCCAATAAATAACCAGACTGCCAGAATGGGAACCAGTTGCCAGAAAGTGGGCATTGTATTTGTCTCTACTGTTAGAACTGAGGAGTACTCAGTCGCGAAATCCAGACAAACCCGACCGCTTGTAATAACATGGCAATCGAAACCATAACTTGCCCGACCAGCGAATTCAGAAATTCCGCCATCCGTTCGGGGTCATTCCGCCAAATCAAAGCACCAATGAAGTAAGTTACCAAAACCACGCTGATCACCGACAACCGCGCCTGTGTTGTCATCGCCTGCATTCTTCTCGACAGTTCCAGTCGATCGCGAATGGTGTGTGCGACATTCGCTAAAGCGACTGAGAGTTGGCCTCCCACACTCCAGTTCACAGCCAGTGTCTGTGCAAAAAGTCCGATCGTTTCGATGGGAATCCTGGAACTGAGTTCAGAAAAAACGAGTACCGGGTCATCTCCATACCGAATACTGGCAATCAGATCGCTGAGTTCATTCTTCCAGGGAGAGGCTGTATTTTCCATAGCCGATTCCAGTGCGCCTTGCAGGCTGGCTCCGGATTTGACTGAAGCCACCATCATGTCGATAGAATCTGCCAGCTGCTGTTCGACTCGATTGATTTTCCGTTGCAACCACCATTCTTCTAATTGCCATAAGATCAATCCTAACATCACTCCCATCGAGACTGTATAAGGCCAGGGCCAGTTGGCGAGAAACCATAACATCATGGTCGCAGTCAAAAACACAACTCCGACCAGCCACCTCCATCTCCGCATGACAGGACTCCGCGTAATTCGAGAATACTCACTTCGTCCATTGTCCTGTGAACTTTGCAATCGTTGCCGGGAGACTTCCGCAGCACCGGCACGATGCAGCATCCAGACAATCATGACAATTCCCGGAATCAAAATCAGCGTGCCTATGATGATCGCCCACATATTTATAATCCCACCCGGTTCGATTTTCGGAACATTTCAAATGGAATATCCCAGCCCCGTTCCCGTAAATCGTGAACGAAGCGTGGTACTATCCCTGTCGATACGAATTCGCCCTGAATTTTTTTTCTTTCGCGTCCCGTCTGTTTAAAATCAAAGATATTCTGAAGCTGTGGTGTTTGTTCCTCCATGCCAGTCAGTTCTGCAATATGATCAACACGTCTGACACCATCATCAAAACGCCTGACGGATACAATCACATCGATTGCCGAAGCGATCTGTTCCCGGATCGCCCGGGAAGGCAATTCCATCCCCGTCATCAGAACCATCGTTTCCAGTCGAGAGATGGCATCGCGGGCGCTATTGGCATGAACCGTTGTCAGGCTGCCGTCATGTCCGGTATTCATCGCCTGTAACATATCGAGTGCTTCAGCTCCACGCACTTCGCCTACGATAATTCGATCAGGACGCATACGCAATGAATTGATCACCAGGTCGCGCGCGGTAATGCGTCCCTGCCCTTCCAGATTGATGGGGCGAGTCTCTTTGCGGATGACGTGTTCCTGATCGAGAATTAATTCGGCGGCGTCCTCGATGGTGATAATCCGCTCATTGGAAGGGATGGCTTCACACATGGCTCCCAGAAACGTCGATTTACCGGCACCGGTTCCCCCTGAAACCAGAACATTTTTCCGGGCGGCAACGACTAAATGCATGAATTCAAGCATGTCAGGGCTGAACATACCCAGTTTCATCAGATCTGCGCGCGTTAATCTCTTACGTCCGAAGCGTCGGATCGACAGTGTGGGACCGTCAAGCGTCACAGGCGGGAGCGTGGCGTTCACGCGGCTACCATCTGATAACCGGGCATCCACCATGGGAGAGGATTCATCAATCCGGCGTCCGATACGAGATGCAATCCGCTGAATAATTCGGATCAGGTGTGCGTTATCGCGGAAACGGACATCGACTTTTTCAAGCTTGCCGTAACGCTCGATATAAACACTGTCATAACGGTTGACGAGAATATCCGTGACGGCAGGATCTGCAATCAGAGGAGCCAGCGGTCCCACTCCCAGTGTCTCTTCTTTGAGATCTTCTACAATCTGAACCCGCTCTTCCTCATTGAGTGGTAAATCCTCAATCTCGAGAATCCGGGCCATAAATTCTTCGACCTGCTCAGCTAACGCATCCTCTCCATCACTCAAAAGCTCTCCGATATTCAATTCGTCCAACAGCCGTTTGTGAAGCCGACCTTTGACGGTTAAATAGTCCGCATGCCCGGACGGGCGGGGAGCAGGTATATGACTGTTGCTCGATTCACTCTGACGCGACTGAACTCGCTCCTGAGGAATATCAAATTTAACTCGCCCCAGACGATCTCGAATCGATCTGGAATCAGGCTGTGGATTATTCTCTTCAGTCATTGGGAACCTCATAACTTTCCTGATGAGAATCTATCACGGAAGTCTCAGAGGGGACATTATTTCCCTTAAGTTTACGACGATGCGCTTCAATTTCCCGAACCATCGCCTGCAGTTGTTTTTCTAACTTTGACCACCAGGACCGATGCATTGCGAATGGCTGTCCGAGGTTGGCAGAGGTCAATACCTGTTTATGGTAAGGGAAGACGTAATCGATCGGCCGATCCAGAGTCATTTGAATGTCCTGAGTTGTCGGATGGCCTGTCACGGTTGTCATGCGATTCACCACAATCCGCCGTCTCGCTTCCGGATGCCCAAGATTATCCAGTAATTCCAGAAGATGCTTGATACTCAAGACGGTAGGCACAACATTATCCAATACAATGAAAGCGAGATCTGCCGTATCCAGGACCGACATCACGATTCGATCAAACAGCGGAAAGGTATCAATCACCACATACCGATAAGTACGACGCGCCAGGTTCAGAACACGTGTCATCAACTGGTCATCAATTTCCATTGCTGCAACGGCATTGGGCGGCGCAGCGAGTAGTTCCAGTCCCGATGAATGCGGGGTTGCCAGTTGACGAATCAGAGTCGAATCGAGTCGCTGACGTTCCCTGATAGCATCGAGCAGAGAAGTTTCTGGACGCAGGTTGAGCATGGGAGCGCAAACCCCCATTTGCAGAGACGCATCGATCAACAGAACATCACCCGGATGTTTCTGTGCTAACCGGGTGGCGACATTGACGGCCAGAGTGCTTTTTCCTACCCCCCCCTTATTGCTGAGAAAGGCAATAGTGGTCGCCGCCGATGATTGTGACTGCAATACTGATGGATGGGGACGATCCAGAAACTGACTGAGATCTTTCGATGAAATCGGTCGCCGGAGAAAATCCTGCGCCCCTGCTCGCATCCCTTCGACAAAGATGGAACCGAGGTTTTCTTCATCGAGATTGGAAGGATGAAAGGTACCGGCAATTAATGTCTGCGATGAGACGGCCTGAATCTCGCGAAGATAGGACTTAAACTGATCCAGATCATTGGCTACATCCACAATGACGAACTGCGGAGACAGATCCCTTGTCAAATCAACGGCAAGGGTTAAATCATGAGCCTCGTGTACTACGATTGCATGACGTCGTTTCCCTGACAGTCCCTGTTCGACTTCAGATTTCAGAGAAGTGTCAGGGCTAATGACAAGAAGATGTTGCTGGAGACTGGATGACATCAGGGGCGGGTTTCCACAAGCTTAGCGTGACGAAGAAGAATGAGAGTGATCTGCTCTAACGGGAGACGAAACCCAGATATCACGGGTAACGGTATTGCCGCGAATATGTTCGATAATCCGGGGTTGGGAAGCAGGATCTTTTTGAGGAAGACTGGCGTCACTGGTTTGATCCGCCTTGCCAGACGCCGACTTTGCGGCCGATGATCGCTGCGTGTGCTGTTCTCCCGCAGACGGTGTTGGTTCCGCTCCAGCGTTTCCCGATATGGGGAGAGCCATGACAAGAGCGTCTGTAGAAATCGCTTCAGTGATTCCAGGCAATTCCCGATAATCGACCGCGAACAGATACGAGCGTGTTTTGATGACGGACTCATGGAGGTGTGGTACAATGTTGCTTCTGTTCGTGCGGGAAATTCCACTACTCCCCAATGTGATCCCTGAGCTGATGTCACGGTCCTCCAGAATCCGAGTTTTTCGCTTTTCAAACTGCTCTCCGATCTCTACCAACGTTGCCCGGGCAGACAGCACAATAAAGTCTGAAAACGAGGATTGGCCCGCCAAAGCACCTGCCTGTTGGACGGCATTTCCATTATTCAAACCGACATGAACCTCCGCACCGAGCCCGGCAAGATCATAAGGATGAGTCAACACCAGCTGAAATTGATCGCCGGGTTGCAGTAATGTCGCGTCATCCAGGCCACGGATCTGGTCGCCCGTGAAATGAATTCCCATCTTTCCCACGGGGATACCTGTGGTTGGTCCCGACTTGGAACGAAAGGGGGCCAGATCGGAAGTGCGAATCGTGCGCCCCGGTTCGATCTCCCGCACAACAACACGATCAATCAACGAGTTCAGATCGGTGACCCAATCATCGCGAATCCGATCTTCCGGGAAATACATAATTCGTGGTCGTCCGGTAGCGGGATCCACAAAATCATCGACGGTGAGTTTCGACCAGATTTTCACAGGCCGCGCTGTGACGGGGACCGCGCGATACCCCTGGGGTGCGGTCTCTTGTTTCTGCGCTGTGAACTCCACGATGTCTGCAGCATTTTTGAAGTGAATCCACTGCAGATCCTGACTCGGGAGTGCGGTGAGATCCACATTCTCCTGAGACTCCGGAAGAACTTGCTCGTTGGTAGAAGCCGTCACGGTACGTTGATGAACGGCGACAAATAATGGCTCTTTCAGATTGATCGCCTGAGTTAAACTTGTCACATCTTCACCAGCCAGAGCCACCACGATGTCGGTCTGCTTTCCCTCTCCCGTCTTGAGAAGCATCACGTCTTCGACGACCATGCGGACTCCCTGGCGAAGTTCACGTTGCAGCGTGGCATCTTCAGGAGACGCTACTCCCCCCTGAAGTGTGGCCCAGTCGGTCAATGGAAACGCGGGACGTTGTTTTTCTGATAACGCCTGGAATACGGAAAACCAGTTGCCAGACTTGAGCTCTTCCAGCCCAGTCAGACGTTCGCTGGGAATTGTCAGCACGGACATTCCCGGAGGAGCAGCAGAGGCAATACCGGGAAGCGTTCCTGCAGGCATCAGATCCGCTTCCGTAACAACAGCGCCCCTGCTCAGATTTCGTGCCAAGACTCGACCATTTAAATCTTCGAAACTGGTTAACCAATGATTCTGAATTTTCTCTTTTGGAAAGTAATAGAGATTGAGCCGTCCGGTGACTTCATCTGCCAGATCATCCTGATGAACTGGCGCGAACGCATCGACAGGACGAGAGAGCGTCACCACCGGAACCAGACCTTCCAGAGAAACCTGTTTGGGTTCATCAGCGGAGTCCACCGGTTGACCACTGCGGGCGACACAAAATATCTTCACTTCAAGTCCCAGTGCTTCGGTCAAGGGAGAGACTTCCACAGGGTCAATAGCAAGCGTTGCGACTATGTTCGAATTGGACTTCCGCCGCGCTCCACCGGGAGACACCACCAGTTCACTGGCACCCTTTGTCGACTGAGACGCTCCCTGCGTGATGGCGACCATCGTTCCACCGATCACCAGCGGCTTGACCCCTGTCTGACGCGCTAACTGGCCAGACCGCGTATCGGGCGGCTTGACCCCACCCAGCAATGCGGCTTGCTCGATATTGGATTCCGGATCCTTCAGGGAAGGAAGCATCGCGATCAGGTCAAACATGTCCCCCTGGCGCAATAACTCCATGCCAGAAATATCTTTGATATTCAATGTCAGACTGCGTTTCCCTGGTGGAATCCCAGCAGACATACCTGGACGTGTTCCTTTAGGCAGAAGATCTTGATCAGTAAAAACATACCCCGTTCTTTTGTCGCGTCTGACGACTCGTCCTACAATTTGTGCCAAATCTCTGAGCATTGCAGGACTGGCCTGATCTTGTCTAAGCCAGATCACATTCAATTGACCTGTCTGGGAATTGATCAGGTCGGTGCGGGTGATGGCGTCATACGCTCTGACTGGTCGGGACAGTGCCGGAAATGCGATCTGGCCTTCACGAGAAATTGGTTTCTTTTCAACAGTAAAGAAACCAGTTGCGAATAAAGTGACAAAAACTCCACCCGCGATAAGCATCAAAAAGACAATTAAAATCAGTGCGAAACGCCAGCTGTTTGAACCAGTCGTTGCTGAGCGTCGGGGATTCATCTGGAAACTCTCCTGCTATTTCGTTGGGTGGAAATCACTAGTGCAACACTATTGCATATAGAGAGTATCAGGTCCATGCACACTGATTGCAACACAAAACTGGAATATAAGTGAGGAGATCTTTTTAAACAGGACGCTCGTTGCAGGACCAATGAGCAAAACCTTCACGGTACAAAAAAACAGAGCAGAATAATCCGTATTCTACTCTGTTTTCAATTTCAAAGGACATCATTTCTGACGCCTGTGCCTTGTATCCAATCAGGAATTCAGGATTAGCTCCCGGGCTCTACAACCAGTGAACTGGCATCGAAACCCAGGTTGCCACTCATGGAGCCTGGAGAGGAAACATCCAAAACGAGACCAGTTCCACCGCCTTCGGCCGCCCCGCTGGTCGTCGCCACAAGCTTGCCACTGATAATAGGCGCGTTGTCATCAGCATGAGCACCTGGCAGAGCACCCGCGACTGTCGCTACGAGGTCGTTTGTTTTATGTCCGAGAGTGGCGACGGCTGCCAAAGTGACTAAGGCGACACCACCGACCAGGATCCCATATTCAACCATACCTTGACCTTTTTTGCTTTTCAGCACACGACGTAATTTCTGCAGCATTGTTTGCTCCTTTCGAGTTGAGCAGTAATAAAACCCAGCGTCACAATATGTTCCACTGGAAGACCTAGACCTTAATGCAATCCTATTGCATATAAAGTCAATGTACTCGTGTGCCATTGGGGAGTCAAGAGGTTCCTCGTCTTTTTCCTAAATCTCCCGAACTCATCAAAGCAACCCTGTTCGAAGCCAGGAAATGAGGAAATCAATCCCGCCGGGCCAGAAGATGGCGACGCACAATCCCAGCACAATTGCTGGTGCAAAAGGAAAATCTTTTCGACCGTAATATCGCGTAATGATCGCTACCAGCATGCCGAATATTGCAGACCAGAACAGTAAACTCATGACCCCGGCGATGCCCAGCCAGGTCCCCAGTGCCCCGACAAACTTGAGGTCCCCTCCTCCGATGCCCCCCGCCAACGCAAAAGGGAGCACAACCATAAAACCAGTCACCATACCCAGTAATGCATTGACGAAACTGACACCGTGCCAGCTCAGAACGGTGGCCAGCAGACCAGTGACGAATACGCGAAGGACAACGCCATCCGGTATCTCACGTTTCTGAAGATCGTAATAAACGGCCTCCAGTGAAAGTGCCAGGGGGACCAACATCAGCAGCATAATAGTCTCAACATTGATAGTTGCTTCAGGCAATGATTCTCCCAGCCTGATACATCAATCCAGGTGGAAATCGACATAGGGAATGCAGGTCATTTAAGAAAACTTGCTCCCGGTTCCCCGTCATTCTAAATTAAAAACAATGCACTTGCAATCGGTATGCATATAGGATAGTTTGAATCGAGATTTTAAATTTACACCTGTTTTGTTATGAGATTGTGGCGAGACACAATGCCAGTCCCATCTTCAGCTTCCATTGATTCCCATTCTCAGCCAGGCCGCGTGCTTGCATGGGGCACTGGTCTGCTGTTGAGTGGCCTGCTGCTACTCATCTGGCGCAATGCCCTGCTGGGGAATTTCCATTTCGACGACTACAGCAATATCGTTGAAAACCATACCATACAATCACTTTGGCCGCTCGACAACTTTCTGACAACGGGGCGACCTTTCGGGCTATACACGTTCGCTCTCAACTATCACTTTGGCCAACTCGATCCCCATGGGTACCGGGTGACGAATTTATTGATTCATCTCGCAAACGTACTTCTGCTGTATATGGGAATCCTGTGGAGCTGTGACCTGATGAGAAAATCATCTTCTCTCATTGACACTGACAACAGCGATCACAGTCGACAGCGATGGATTTTTCTTTCAGCAACAATTGCACTTTTGTGGGGCATTCATCCTTTAACGACACAGGCCGTTACCAACATCGTACAGCGATACGAATCATTGGCAACACTCGGATACCTGGGTGCCTGGGTGGGCCTGTTAACGGTTGTGCGAGGTTCCCGCTGGGGGCTGCCGCTCATTCTACTCAGTGCCTGGATTGGCCAGCTATCCAAGGAAATCTTTGCTACCGCGCCCCTGGTTATTGTTTTGTTCGATCGAGCACTGCTCGCCAGTTCGTGGCGTGAAATCGTGACAAAACGCTGGCTGCCTTACCTCCTGATGCTCACACCGTTTGTCTGGTTCATCCCCAGTGTCCTTCGCTGGTTCGATCCTCAACGTTCGTCTTCCATGGGATTCGGGCTGAAATCGGTCTCCGCCTGGGAGTACCTGCGGACGCAACCCGAGGTGATTTTGCATTATCTGGGCTTATCAGTCTGGCCCACCCCTCTCTGCTTTGACTACGTCTGGCGTGTCCAGCACAATCCCCTGAAGTATCTCTCCCTGGGGGCAACGATTCTGGCGATCCTGGGAACAGGAGGCTGGCTCTATACACGGGGCCTGAATGCCTCAGGTACACAAGCTAAGGGTCGTATCTGTATGCTTGCAGGTTGGATGATCCTGAGTTTCTTCCTCATGTTAGCCCCCACCTCCAGTATCATGCCGATCGCTGACCTCTGTATGGAACACCGCATGTACCTTCCGCTGGTGGTCGTGATTTCCGGTCTGTCCCTGTTAATATATGCTGGCCTGAGACAGCTGGAACTAAATTCTGAGCGTCCCCTGATTCTCAGATCCGGCTTTTTCTTGATCCTGCTATCAGCAGCGGTATTACTAGGATGGCAGACCGATTTGCGAAATCGTGAATACCAAAACGGGATTGCATTATGGAACAGCGTGCTCAAGGTGCGCCCCGATAATCCTCGAGCCTGGTTTATGCTGGCGTCTGAATACTATGGTCTCAATCAGTTTTGTGCGGCACTGCCTTTTTACGAGAAAGCGATTTCCTTCGGCATGCCTGTCGCAACGTATCATGCACGTTACGCCGATTGTCTACGAGAGTTAAATCGCCCTGAAGAGGCTGTTTCTCAGTACAAACGCGCCATTCACTTAAAACCGGACCTGGCCAAGGCCCAAAATGGGCTGGGGGTAATGGAACAGCGTGCTGGCCAACTGCCAGCAGCCCGCAAATCGTTTCAAATCGCTACAGATCTGGGATTACCCGAGGCACGGTACAACCTTGCCATCGTTTTGATTGATCAGAAAGAATTCAGTGCTGCGGCCCCCTTGCTCAGGGAATGCCTGAAAGAACATCCCGATTTCAATCCACCGGCCCGTCGACTGGCCTGGATTCTGGCAACCGCTCCTGACGACGACCTGCGCAACGGTCCCCTGGCGTCTGAATTACTGGCCCGGCATTTTCAGATCGATGAGAGCGACAGTCTCTATCTCTGGGACACGCATGCCGCAGTGCTTGCCGAACTGGGCAAATATGATCAGGCGGTCGAGGCTGCTGAAAAAGCGATCACATTGGCAGACTCAAAGTCAAAAGAGACATTACGCAAAGACATCAAGGCACGGCTGGACTGCTATCGACAGCACCGCCCCTGGCGAGAGGAAAAATCCTCATGAATAGAGATTCGCTTACGTCAACGGATCATTCCGTGAGTCATCAATTGCTTGATAAGCAGCAAGCTGTCTGGGTCGTGATTGCCGCATTCAATGAAGAATCCCGACTACAGGAAACGCTTTCCGGCCTGTGCACCGAAGGCTGGAACATCGTGGTCGTCGACGATGGCTCCACTGATGCTACTTTTCAAAACGCACAACAGTTTCCTGTCTGGGTCCTGCAACATCCTGTCAATTGTGGACAGGGAGCAGCACTGAAAACGGGAATCAACTTTGCGCTGCAACAGGGGGCAGACGTGATCGTGACCTTCGATGCCGATGGTCAGCACGCCGCGTCCGAAATTCCGAGTTTGGTCGATCCTGTACTGAGCGGCGACGTGGATGTCGCACTGGGCTCACGATTCCTGGGGGTCGCCAAAGACATCCCCTGGTTACGTCAATTGACACTGAAGCTGGGCATTCAGTTTACCCGTTTGACTTCCGGTTTGAAATTAACCGATGTCCATAACGGCTTTCGTGCGTTCTCGCGCAAAGCTGCTGAAATAATCCAGATACGACAACCACGGATGGCCCATGCCTCGGAGATTCTGGAAGAAATCGCCCGTTTACAAATGAAGTATGTGGAGGTTCCCGTGACGATTACCTATCGCATGGAAACCCTGGAGAAAGGCCAGTCCTCTCTGGGCGCTCTGAAGATCACCGGGCATCTGCTGGCAGGGAGGATCTGGAAATGAACCTGTTCCAATGGTTAATCATTCCCCTGCTTGTCTGCCTGATGGGGTGGGAACTGCGGGCTTTTATTCACAGGCGACAGCAGTTGAGACTGGCCCGATTCGTTGTCTGGATGCTGGCAGCAGTCCTGATTCTATACCCCAATCTGGCATCCGTGCTGGCACATACCCTGGGAATCGGACGCGGCACGGACCTTGTGTTATATGCGTTTATGCTGTGCACAATCTGTGTATTGTTCCATCTCTACGGCAAACAGTTCGTCATGAGCCGTAACCTAGTAGAACTGGCCCGCCGCGAAGCGTTACGAACGCCGGCAGCAGGCCGAGGACTCGATAGAAGGTCCGTGCACTCGACTTCTGAGTTGAATGAACAGCAAACTGAAGGAGGCGGAGAATGAATCCATCGAGCCCCACTCACATACAGAATCCTACGGTATCACTGGTCATCCCTGGCAGAAACTGCGCCGAAACGTTGGAGAAGTGCCTGAACTCAGTCGTACCGTTACTGGAACGGGGGGAACTGCAAGAGATTCTATTCGTCGATGATGGCTCAACCGACAATACTGCGGAGATCGCCCGGCGGTATCCAGTGCAAGTTATTACTGGCGCTGGCGGTGGACCAGGCGCAGCCAGAAACCTGGGCTGGCGACAGGCGCAAGGCGCGTCTATCTGGTTCATCGACAGCGATTGTGTTGCCGAACCAGATGCATTACAGAAATTGTTGTTACATCTGAACGATCCTGAAGTTGCCGGCGTGGGCGGCAGCTACGCGAACCTGTATCCAGACTCACTCCTGGCAACACTGATCCACGAAGAAATCATCGCCCGGCATCGTCGTATGCCTCAAGAGGTTAATTTCCTGGGAGGCTTTAACGTTTTGTATCGGCATGCGGTACTCGACGAATTGAATGGCTTTGATGAATCTGAGACGAATGGCCCCGGTGCGGCTGGTGCGGAGGATTGCGACTTCTCTTTCCGAGCAGTGCGTTCAGGACACCGGCTTCACTTTGAATTCAATTCACGTGTCGGACACCACCATCCACGAAATCTCTTGAAGTATTTGAAAACGCAAAAACAGCATGGACGGTTCAGAGTACAACTCTATTTAAGAAACCGCGATAAAATCCAGGGGGATTCGTATGCGAATGGCGTGGACTACATTCAGCCTCCTCTTGCAATCATGTCCCTCGTCATGATTCCCCTTTCGGCTGTTTCTTTATGGGGAATATATTTTCTTCCTGCTTTGGTTTTACTACTGCTGTTGTTGCAGTTGCCTATGTCATATTCGATAGGGATAGCATCGTGGCGATTGGCATTGACATTCATTCCTTTTGGTTTTGTCAGGGCATATGCACGAGGAATTGGAATGACGCAGGGAATGGTGGCATTTGGTGATTCCGCTCACAAACAGCCGACCTCAACTCGAGGACGTCATACAAAGCGGAATGGTGTCACCAGCTAATCGAATGGCTCATGTCTATGTGCTCAAAACGCCGAATAAATGTTCTGGTCTGTCCGTTTGGTGACCTCAATCTACTCACATTTCTCTTTGAGTTGTTAGACGCCAACATTCCAAATAAATACTCAGTCACTTTCATCTCTTTTACGGAATACGACAAGCTTGTCTATTCGACTATTGAAAGAGAACGAATTCATATTCCCCCTGGTACCAGAGAAGAATGGTTTGACAACAACGACCTAGACGATGTGTGCCGCTTCACTTTGGGATTATCCAGATATCATGAGATCCTTGACTCTGACGATTACTTTCAACTAGCCGCGAATCATTATGGCGCACGAATTAGTGAAGTTATTCAATCTCATAATATCGATCACGTAGTACTCTTCAACGGTAGAATGAACTTGTTTATTGCGTGTCTGGATAAGGTGGCAGAACGCGCAGGAATTCCTCGACTGATTTTCGAGCAAGGATTGTTCCGACCGCGATGGATCACAATCGACGGGCAAGGCGTCAATGCTCGCAATTCGATTAAGACTGCCGAAGACCTTCAGTCGGATGAACCATTCGAGTTCCAGCAACGGGAGCTTTATAAGGATCTCTTGTCGTTACTCCCAATTGACCGCGAGAAGATCCCGAACGTCAAACGGAGAATGCCATTAATTAGCCTTATGCGTGCCTACGGATCTTCGAAATTACGACCGAAACGAGATTTATTCCTCCGTAATGCCGAAAACAGGGAACTCCTAGAGGCAGCAGTTCTTCCCCAGAGGGCCAAATGCAGTGGACAACCGGAAAAAACGCTTGATGAACTACGCTGCAAAAACGATTACAAATACATTCTCTGCCCCTTTCAAGTGGAGACCGACACGCAAATTATTCTCCATTCACCATGGATTTCCTGCATGTCGCAATTGGTCAATGTCATGTGCGAAGTCGTCAGTTGCCTTAATGCCGAAGGCTTCAAGGTGCGAGTTTTATTTAAACATCATCCAATGTCGAACGATTCAGTACGGGTTTCACATCCTAATGCAGATCTGATTGAGGACATTCCTATGTCTGAAGCATTTCGGGAATTGAGACCTCTGGTAGTCACAATAAATTCGACTGCAGGAATCGAAGCTATCGAGGCAGGGCTTCCAGTTATCACCTTAGGAGAGGCGTTTTTTAATTTGCCTGACGTAATCCTTGGAACATGCAGAGATGCCAATTCCTTACTACATTTACTGCTGAAGTTCTATCGGGGGGATATCCAATGTAGACCAGAGATCGAAATGGAATTCATCCGAAATTTGCGATCCAAATACCAAGTACTTGCATATCAGAAGTATTGATATGCACTACATTCTCAAGTTAACAGGTCAACGAATTCTTGATTATTCAACATAAAAAACGAAATGTCTTCAATTCCGAAAAAACGATATGTCTTTAATACCAAAAAACAAAATGTCATCAATACCGATCTTTTACATCGCAAGTATGGCCCGCTCTGGCGAAACAGTATTTCTACGGACGTTGAACTCTCATACTAAGATTCACGTTTTGCATAACATAGAGAACAGAGACTCTCCTTCATCATTACGTTTATTTGAACGGTTAAAGAAATCGTCGGTGAAGGAAATCGCCCCTGGAGAGGTTGAACATCTTTCAATATCGTCAAATCAGATCCTGATCGTGAAACAAGGAGTCTATGAGGCCAAGTCGGAATTCAATGGTGTTGTTCTGGTCAGGAACCCACTATCAATCTTTGCCAGTTTGATTAGCTATGACAGTTGGGAAATCAATTGGTCAGTGCTTAACTATCTATTCCGCGGTTCTCGTAGTGGAGTTCTTAGGAAGTTCAAAACGACTCGAGGTCGTTTGCTTTCATGGATGAAAGACATTGATGAAGACTTTGGGGAATTGTTAAACAATCTCGATACGCTTGAAATGTTTTGGGGGATGTCCCGTTTATTGTTAAAACTCTCGATGGTCTCGCTGAGTTAAACGTAGCAGGATGGGGTTAGCGCTGCAACCGCTCCGGCGAGGGCTGG
>Ga0222654_1000329_pt1 | contig 34612 bp, 31 predicted proteins | sample AntAcemetagen421_FD_179805 | JGI IMG/M metagenome (GOLD analysis project Ga0222654, IMG submission 179805) | Saline water microbial communities from Ace Lake, Antarctica - #421 | ecosystem: Environmental > Aquatic > Non-marine Saline and Alkaline > Saline | place: Antarctica: Ace Lake...
CACATCCGTCATATACATAGAGCCGCCAATGGAATTAGACCCGCCATATTCTCTAGAGGTCACATAATCCATGCGCTCAGGGGTATCTCTTTCGGGACGTTCCGCAAACTTCTCGTTCACAAACTTAGAACTGACAGCCCAGCTTGTCGCGCTTCTCAGTGTAATCACGGTTCCGCCTTCTCTCACCCATTGCTTGATGCGGTTGATGGTGCTTTCGCCTAATCCGCTATAGTTTCCTGAAGGCAACACCAAGGTATTGTACTTCTTCCAGTCTACCCTACCGACATTATCAGTCATCACCTTAGTGATCGGCATGCCCACTTTACTATCTAGTAGATGCCAGATTTCGCCTGCTTCTCCGCTACTCACATTGCCACCGATTAGCATTAAGGCTTTCGGTTGTCGGATGGTTCTAAAGCTGCCACTCCCTAAGTCAATGCCTTTGGCACTAAAGCCTGACTTGACACTGTAAGCACGAATGCCCGCTAGGTCTGTCGCTTCTTCTACAAGGCCATGCACCATGTTTGAATTCATTTCCTGACGGCTCACAGGGATCATCAGCGTACCGTAGCCAAAATCCTTGACACCATCATTGGTCTCAATGCTAAACGGCTTAAAGGCTGCATTCACATACAAGCCTTTCTCTAATAAGTAATTCAATGCCTTTGGCGAATAGTACTCGTCCCACTCGATCAGGTAGGCATAATTAGACTTAGGTACACGCTCATAAGTAGAGCCATTAAAGTTCTCATCAATCGGTGCGCCTCTTAAAGCTGCTTTGCCTGTATATCGCTCGTAAGGCATGTTATAGGTCAAGGCTGTTGTCCAAGAAGAAGCATCGTAAAAGATACTGTCATAGAAGGTGGTCACCTGCTCAAACATGGTACGCACCATTCTGTATTGCTTCTGCTCGTTTGGCACATAGAAGGCATTTCCTGCTGCGAATTTTTTGCCGCCAAGGCTAATATCTTCATTCAGTTGTACCATCTCTATTTTGTGTCTGTTCAATAGATCGATGAACTCACCATTTCTACCCTCATCGGTCTGATCACCAAAGACCCAGCCTCCGCCAGCTTTCTTGCCTTCTTCCACTGCGGAGTTAAAGTAGTTCTCCATGTGCTTCAACAAAGTCTCTTTCTCTCCTACCGAAGCACGCACGGTTGCCATACTCGATGTCAAATGGTTCTTAATGGTAAACGCGAACGCCACTTTCCCCATACGAGAGTCTTGCAAATGCCCTCTTGAACTGGCCTGCTCAAACACAAGACCCAAAGCCCCGTGAATATCTGGGTATGTAGATCCATAGCCTGGGTAACTGTTGTCGTATTGCTCTTTGGTAAAGTAAAGCGACCCGATTTCGTCTAGCGCTTCGCTAAAGTATCCTGCGAAGAGGTTATTCAATCCATCATAGTTATCGCGGGGCACTACTGGGTTTTCAGAACCAAAAGGTTTCGTTGGTTCGAAGAAGTAGGTGGAATTGGTACCCATTTCATGAAAGTCAGTCACCACATTCGGATACCATTTGTGATAGAAATTGATTCTTGCTTGTGATTCAACATGCGCTAAAGGCAACCAATCTCGATTTAAGTCGAACCAGTAGTGATTCGTACGGCCACGAGGCCACATTTCGTTGTGCTCTGCATCAGCAGGATCAGAAACCATTGGGTCACCCTTAAAGCTGTTGGCCCAAGTACTATGTCTGTCTCTTCCGTCAGGATTAAAAGCCGGATCAATCAAAAGGACCGCATCATCTAAAGCATCCGTCACCTCAGCATTTCTTCCAGCAACGTAATAGTAGGCCGTCAACAAAGCCGCTTCAGAACTCGAAGGCTCATTACCATGGACATTGTAGCCTAGCAACACAATGGACTTCATGTTATCATAATCATCTAATGACTGTTCAGGATCAACCAGTTTCAGGTGTTCTTGTCTGATCTGCTCAAGGTTGCCATGGTTTTCTGGGGAAGTCACTTTTAAAACCACTAGTTGCCTGTGCTCATAGGTCTCACCTATTGTATCTAGCACGGCTCTATCCGAAAGTCTTGCCAACTCACGCATGTAACCAACAATCGCATCGTGACGGGTATGGAGTGTTCCTATCGGGTAACCCAAATACTCTTCAGGAGTTGGTATTTTATCGTCAAAACGAGCGTTCGGTGGATAGAAATAATCGCTTTGGGCGGTGATTGTACCTAAGCTGATAATCAAGCCTAAGAGGGTAAAAAGACGTCTGTTTTTCATAGCTTAAGAGTTGCAAGTTGCACGTCATTGCGAGGCACGAAGCAATCTCCTAATCATTTCGGGAGACTGCTTCTCCTGATTCAACATCAGGATCGCAGTGACGAATCTATTTTTTCTGATCAACAACCTTTTTAATCGGTGGTTGATTATTCACTTTAAATTCAAATATATCAGGACGATGATAATGACCTATCGGGTCAAAGTCCAGCTTACTTTGTATGACCTGATCCAAATCAATTTCAGCGGTCAAAATTCCTTCTTCTCCCCATAATGGCCCTGCGATTACATTGCCCAAAGGGTCAACAATTACAGAACCTCCATTCGCCATAACTTCTGGTTGATCGTCTAAATCAACACCTCCAGGAAGGTCATTTGGATACATAGCCTTGGTGACGAATTGATTGCAGCCCAACACAAAACATCTTCCTTCTAAGGCGATGTGTCGCATGGTTTGCTGCCAACCCTCTCTATTGTCAGCCGTGGGCGCTAAGTACACTTGAATACCCTTTTGATACATGGCCATTCTAGCCAAAGGCATATAGTTCTCCCAGCAGATGAGTCCGCCTATCCTTCCCAAAACTGTGTCAAAACAGGACAGTGTACTGCCGTCATCCTCGCCCCAAATCACTCTTTCTTGCGCTGTAGGCTTAATTTTTCTGTGTTTGCCTACAAATTCACCTTCAGGACTGAAGTAGAACATGCTGCAATAAAGCGTTCCAGAAGTAGCGTCTTTTTCATTCACGCCAATCACTAAGAACGCTCCAGTCTTCTTTGCCATTTCACCTAGTCTATCACAAGACGCATCTCCTTCAGTGATGGATGATTCCCAATAGCGTTGCCAAAGCTTTCTCCCCTCCTCTTTTCTACTTCCCACAACGGTCCCGAAACTTAGCCCACGAGGATAAGCAGAAATAAATGCTTCTGGGAAAAGCATCAGCTTGGCACCTTTAGCTTCGGCTTCATTCACCAGATTTTCAACTTTGTCAAGCGTGGCTTCTAAATCGAATAAGACAGGTGCAGCCTGCACCACCGCTACGGTATACTTTGTTGACATATCGGGAAGGTAGGAATTATTCAGGTGTGGGAAACGAGAAATTACACCAAGTGATTTACACCCTGATAGGCCTCATTATGCATATAAAAAATAAATTTCATTTTTACTGTCATATTTTAGCATGGCCTGTCACTAATATTAGTAGACAGTGAGAAAACCAGAAAAACAACCGTTGGAAACGCAAAGCTTCGAGGACGTACTAGAAAACAACAAAGAGAAGGTTTATAGAATCTGTAAAATCTATGCCGTTGCTCCTATTGAACCTCAAGACCTGTTTCAGGAGGTAGTCTTCCAGATATGGAAGTCTTTACCAAGTTTCAAAGGCAATTCTGGAATTGACACGTGGGTATATAAGATCGCCCTAAACGTTGGACAGCGCTCTAAACTGAAACTAGAAAAGCAGAATGATAAGGTCATTCGATTGGAATCCATTCTATTCACACCAGTTGTTACAGATGACCATAGTCAAGAAGAAAGGTATCAAGCGCTTCGAGAATGTATTGACTTACTGAATGAAAGTGATCAATCATTAATGGTGCTATACCTTGAGGATTTACCCTATAAGGAGATAGCCGTCATTACAGGTCTCACTGAAAATCATATTGCTGTTAAAATGAAGAGAATCAGACAATTATTGTTTGAATGTATTACCCCTAAATTAATTTGAGATGATAGAGCAAGAGCTGAAAGATATATGGAGAAATTCTTCTCAAGTAGAAAAGATCAAGTTTGATTTATCAAGGCTACTGATAGATCTAAATACCAAAGCAACCAACCTGAACAAGGTCATTAAGAAGCGCGACAGAAGGGAGATCATCGCTTCTGTTCTTGGTATCATTCTATTCTTATACTTTGCGTATGAAGTTCCTTTTGTCATTGCAAGATTAGGCTGTCTACTCACAATAAGTTGGTTTATCTACTTAGTCTATAAATTGAGAAACAACAGAAGCTTAAAGCATCCCGTGGACCTCACTCTTCCATTTAAAGAGCAACTTAAACAACAAAGGCAAAACTTAGAGCAAGAAGCGCGACTTCTAAACAGCGTGCTGTATTGGTATGTGCTCCCTCCTTTCATTGCTAACATCGTTTTCATATTGGGCATTGGTGACCCCGCTACCTTAAACTGGGAATCGGGATTAATAGAACATCTCCCTATTTCTATGGAGGATAAAATGCGTTTAATAGGCTTCTTAGCGCTCTTTAACATATTTATAGTCTTGTTAAATAAGCGAGCTGTAAAGAGGGATTTAAAACCCATTATCGAAGACATTGACAGGTTAGAACAACAATTAGACAAAGAAGATTAAGGTCACATTACTCAAATCAAATCAAAGACAAATGAGAATTCTAATAATTAGTATCGCATTAATACTTACGGCAAACATCACTTTTGCACAAACAGAATCTGAGGCCCTAAAAAAGATATCTCAGGAGTTTAGGGAAGGTTATAATACTGATAGCTACGAGTCAATTTTCGCTTTGTTCAACCCGCAAATGAAGAAGGCAGTACCCCAAGATGCGCTGAACAATTTTCTTAGTGGATTAAAATCACAAGCTGGCAAAATTGATCTTCAGGAGTTTGTAAGGTATACAAATGGAAGTGTTGCTTTGTACAAAACGACCTTCGAACGAGGACTCTTTGGTTTCAACTTATCGCTCGATGGCGATTCTAAAATCAACGGCATGCAGGTCGTTCCATTTCACGATGAAGTATTCCCAGAGTTGGAACGCAATTCAACCCCCATGATACTTCCATTTAGGGAAGAATGGGATGTGTTTTGGGGTGGAGATACTGAAGAGCAGAATTATCACGTAACCACTCCCTCACAAAAGGGTGCTTTCGATATTGTGATTCGAGATGATAAGGGGAATTCATACAAAACCGATGGTCGCACGAACGAGGACTATTATGTCTTCGGAAAGGTTCTTATTGCACCTGCTGCAGGCGAAGTGGTATTGGTAGTTGATGGTGTGAAAGATAATGTCCCAGGTCAATTGAACCCCGTTTACGTTCCGGGCAATACGGTAATCATCAAAACTGCCAATGACGAATACCTTTTCTTTGCCCACTTTAAGCAACATTCTATTGTTGTGAAGCAAGGGCAGCAAGTGCAGCAAGGTGAGTTATTAGGGCTCACTGGAAACTCAGGAAACTCTTCTGAGCCGCACCTTCATTTTCATATACAGAATGTGGAGAACATGGTGAACGCCACGGGCGCAAAGAGCTTCTTTGCAGAGATTATGGTGAATGGAGAACTGAAGAAAGATTACTCTCCTGTAAGGGGTGAGAAAATAAGGAACAAGTAGTCAATAGGTTTGCTGTTTGTTGAATGGGGATAATAAAACATAAGTCCCTTCATTTTTGGCTTGAACCAAAAACGAAGCAAAAAATTCAAGGCTGTGTCGAAAATGACTAAAATTCAATGGTTTACCACTCAAAACCTTCAAACTCACTGCGTTCAGACAGTGAAGTTTTTTTAACCGCGCTACCCTTTAAATTTCTTAACGCATTTACGCCAAGGCCAATATGAAATTTCGAATGTTTCATAGGCAAGACCTGCAATGGTGGCTTTATCTAAAGGTGGTCAATAGATTTACTGTTTGTGAATGGGGATAATAAAACATAAGTCCCTTCATTTTTGGCTTGAACCAAAAACGAAGCAAAAAATTCAAGGCTGTGTCGAAAATGACTAAAATTCAATGGTTTACCACTCAAAACCTTCAAACTCACTGCGTTCAGACAGTGAAGTTTTTTTAACCGCGCTACCCTTTAAATTTCTTAACGCATTTACGCCAAGGCCAATATGAAATTTCGAATGTTTCATAGGCAAGACCTGCAATGGTGGCTTTATCTAAAGGTGGTCAATAGATTTACTGTTTGTGAATGGGGATGATAAAATATAAGTCCCTTCATTTTTGGCTTGAACCAAAAACGAAGCAAAAAATTCAAGGCTGATCCTATGCTTTGTCCCTGAAGGCCTTAAATCGTTGGTTTGACCAGTAAACGACTACTCCACCAGTTATGAACATCAGTAGACTATAAACAGCAGGCGCAATGGCAAATTCAGAATTATTAAGCAATACCACGGCTATGGTGATCGCTAAGGTACCATTCTGAATACCCGATTCAATTGAAATAGACACTGCGGACTTGTCATTGAGATTGAACATTTTAGCAACCCGGTAACCCACAAACATGGTCACCACATTGAGCACTAATGCTATCAATCCCGCCTCTTGTAAATAAGGAATCATATTGTCTTTCTCTTTGATACAAAGGCCAACGATTACCAATAAAATCACCACACCTGAAGCGATCCGCACTGGCTTTTCCATTTTAAGGGCAAAGGCAGTTTTGTATTTACGGATCATCATGCCAATAAGTATCGGTATGATAATGATAAACATGACTTGTAGAATGGTTTCGACCACATCTAACTTGATGACCTCGCTCTTGTCCATAAACTGCTCTAAGGCAATATTGACGATAAAAGGAATGGTCAGGATAGTGATGAGACTACTAAAGGCCGTCAGGGTAACTGACAAAGCCGTGTTAGCCTTAGCCATATGCGCAATCAAATTAGATGTTGGTCCACCAGGACAGGCCGCTAAAATCATAATTCCCACAGCGATTTCAGGCCTTAGATCGAATATCGAAGCAATACCAAAACCAATGAGTGGTAGTAATATCAATTGACTAACAAGTCCTACAATAACTGCCTTAGGATATAGTAAAACACGCTTAAAGTCATCGGTAACAAGGGAAAGCCCCATGCCGAGCATGATGATAAACAAAGAAGCGGCAAGGATAATTGTTGATAGTTGATCCATTTAACAGAGGATTGAATTCGAAGCTACCAAAATTCAAACAAAAATCGAATCCATTCATCATTGACCAATAAATAAAACATGTGCAATAATCCATTATTTTTGCGGTACAATTCATGTCAGAGATCAAATCAACCCGTATCAATAAATACCTCAGTGAAGTTGGTTACTGCTCACGTAGAGCAGCAGATAAGCTAATCGAACAAGGTAAAGTCACTATCAATGGCAAGGTTCCCGAAATGGGCACAAAAATAGTTGAGGGTGATGAGGTCCATGTCAATGGTCAATTGATCTCTGAGCCGAAGGCAAAAAAGAATGTCTATATAGCCTTCAATAAGCCAGTAGGTATTGTTTGTACTACTGATACAGGTGTTGAAAAGGATAACATCATTGACTTTATCAATTATCCTACGCGCATCTTCCCAATTGGGCGACTCGACAAACCAAGTGAAGGCCTCATCTTCTTAACCGATGACGGTGATATAGTAAACAAGATTCTCCGTGCTCGAAATCATCACGAGAAGGAATATATGGTCACACTGAGTAAGCGCATCCGACCAGACTTCGCTAAGAAAATGAGTAATGGTATACCTATACTCGAAACCGTGACCAGAAAATGTGAAGTAGAAGTACTGAGTGATTTCAGGTTCCGAATTGTACTTACGCAAGGACTAAATCGTCAGATCAGAAGAATGTGTGAATACTTAGGCTATCGTGTAACCAAGCTTAAAAGAACCAGGATCATGAATGTAGGTCTAGATATCCCCGTTGGGAAATGGCGTGACCTTACTGAGAAAGAGTTGAAAGAAATCGATCGACTGGTTTCTGACTCTGCCAAAACGCATGAGTAAGATTAGGCTTTGATTGTAATATGAAGCTATTACTGCCTTTGTTGGTGTTGTCATCAACAATAAATATCACTGAACAAACTTGCTCAAATGGATCAAATCTATTGATCTTCCAACATGAAAACTTGGATCGCTTTATTGCGTGGTATAAATGTTGGGGGAAAGAACATCCTTCCGATGAAAGAACTCATCAAACTCATGGAAGAGAATGGCTTTTCGGATGTCCGAACTTACATTCAGAGTGGAAATGTAGTTTTCAAAAGTGCTACAACGCCATCTGTTGAAATTGGTGCAATGATTGAAGGAAAGTTCGGTTTCAAGCCTTCCGTATTTATTTTAAGTGCTGGTGAACTTGCATTGTCAGCAAACAATAATCCTTATCAAACCGATATCGGTAAAACCTTACACTTCTTCTTCTGTGACCAAGTTCCTCAATCTGTGGATTATGAATTTTTGGATGGATTGAAAGTTCCATCGGAGGAATATTCACTCATTGATAAAGTCTTCTATCTATACGCTCCAGACGGAATAGGCAGGTCAAAACTTGCTGAGAAAATGGGAAGGACTTTTAAGGATGTCACCATGACTGCCCGAAACCTCAATACCATTAATAAGCTGATCCAGATGGTCGAATAATGTCTCAATAATTATTCATCAGAGTCGCCTACGGAAGACTCTGATGGCTGATGAATTCACTCACTACACGAATGGGATCACCACTTCATAAGCAACCCATCCGATTAGCAAAAGCATCGCTACCTTAAAATTACATCCAGTTCCTTTGGCTAGCCCCTTCTTAAATTTCATGTATGTCTTAATCATGTTTTGTTGTTTTTAATTAAACTCAAGTTAAGCTGAAAACAGCCTAAATCGAGGAAATCGGATTAATAATACCTAAGTTGGAGTCTTCGGCAAAGTATTTCATTGGAGTCCATTTGTCACACATATCATCAGAGTCGCCTGCGGAAGACTCTGATGGCGAGAGCACGCAAGACCTTCCTAATTTCCATATTCCTGATAACTAATCACCTACTACCAACTAACCTCCTATCCTAAAATCTTTTGCCAACAAGTTTAATCGGTTTAGATTGAGTTTACTTTTGTTAACCAACCCAACCATATGAAAAAGCTAATCATGGCCGTACTGGCCTTGACCTTCTCTTTGACAGCAATCGCTCAAGATGAGACTGCCAAGTCAGAAAAGAAAAAGAACAAAAATCTACCCCTCGAACCCGGAAGAACCTTTGATTTTGACTTATCAGAAGGTTCTTGGATAGCACTGGATGTCAGTCCTGATGGTAAAACCATCGTGTTCGACTTCTTAGGAGACATCTACTCCATCCCTATGAAAGGTGGTAATGCCACCCAACTGACCGAAGGGATGCAGTTTGATGCACAACCTAGATATAGCCCTGATGGAAAGAAAATCATCTTCATTTCAGATGAATCAGGAGGAGAAAACGTTTGGACGCTCAACCTCGAAGACAAAGAGAAAAAGCAAATTACCAAAGGCAACAACAATAGATACCAAGGCCCTGAATGGACACCTGATGGAAAGTATATGATTGCCTCCAAACAAGCGAGCAGTTCGCATAAGATTTGGTTATACCATGTAGACGGTGGTTCTGGTACGGCCATGGTCAAAGAACCCAACAACCTGAGAATGCTAGAAGGTGCTTTTAGCAATGACGATCAGTTCGTCTGGTTTTCAAGGAGAAGCGGATCTTCTACTTACAATGCGCCAATGCCACAATATCAAATTTCGAAGTATGATCGTGTAACGGGCGAAATGATCACACAAACTTCTCGTTACGGTTCTGCATTTCGTCCTACACCAAGTAGTGATGGTAAATGGTTGGCTTATGCCACCAGACACGAAACGCATACAGGATTAATCCTCAGAGATATCGCCACAGGCGATGAGAGTTGGTTGGCCTACCCTATCCAACATGACGATCAAGAATCTAGGGCTTCAAGAGATGTCCTTCCAGGTTTTTCTTGGACACCAGATAACAAAAGCATTGTCATTTCTTATGGTGGAAAAATTCACATAATTGATGTTGCCAGTAAGAAAGCAACCGAAATACCCTTCCGCGTAAAGAGTAAAATTGAATTAGGTCCAGAACTTGACTTCGACTACCCTATTTCTGATGATGCGCAATTTACCGTCACACAAATCAGAGATGTAGCACCATCTCCTGATGGAAAACAACTCGCTTTTACGGCACTGAACGAGGTTTATTTAATGGACTTACCGAATGGTACGCCTAAGAAGCTTTTGGGATTAGATGAAACTCAAGCAGAACCTGTTTGGTCTCCTGATGGCCAATGGATCGCCTTTGTCACTTGGCAGGCTGAAGGTGGAAAAGTATACAAAGTAAGACCTAATGGCAGCAACTTAACACAGCTCAACAAAGAAGATGGTGTCTTCCAAAGTCCCGTTTGGAATAATGACGGTTCTAGAATAGTATTGATCAAAGGACAGTCCGAAGACTTCAGGAACGCGCTACAAAGAACTGCTTTTAGAGGAACGAGTGACCTTATTTGGATTTCTGCAGACGGTTCTGACAATAACTTTATCAGTTATACAGATGGCCGGTCTAATCCACATTTTACAAAGAACTCAGATCGTATCTTCTTATCAAGTGGTAGAGGTTTACTATCAATTCGTTGGGATGGTACCGATGAGAAAGCACACGTTCAAGTAAGAGGAAAAGCTGCGGCTGGTTCTTCGAATGCACCAAGGGCTTCTTGGATAAAAATGGCAAGAGAAGGTGATCAAGCACTTGCAGCCATCGGAATGGATCTCTTTGTGGTTACAGTCCCTCAAGTGAGTGATGAAGCCCCAACCATTTCTGTAGCTAATGCAAAAAATGCAGCTTTCCCTTCTCGGAAGCTAACTGACATCGGTGGTCAATTTCCAGCCTGGGGTTGGGACAGCAACATGGTTCACTGGGCGGTGGGAAATGCCCATGTCGCTTATAACCTCAGTGACGCTAAAGCCTTCGAGGAACAAAAAGCGGCTGACGCTAAAGCCAAGGAAGAAGCTGACAAAGAAGAAAGTGATGACCCTGAAGAAGAAGCTGAAGACAAAAAGGAAGAAGAGAAGTCAAAAGACTACGAGCCAACAGAACATAGAATTGAAGTAAAAGCAGATCGTGATATCCCTCAAGGAACTGTGCTTCTGAAAAACGCTCGTTTGTTGACAATGAAGAACAATGAGGTGCTAGAAGGCACTGATATTCTGATCGAGAACAACCGTATCAAAGAAATTGGAAAGAACATCCAAGTGGGTAGAAGGGTGAAAGTGATTGACGCTACGGGCAAGACAATCGTGCCTGGTTATGTAGATACACATTCTCACTTCCGTCATCCGGTGAACTTACACCGTGGGCAATTTTGGCCGTACTTGACCAATCTTGCTTTTGGAGTTACCACTACGCGTGATCCACAGACTGCAACGACTGATGTCCTTACTTATGGTGACTTAGTAGATGCTGGAAAGCTGATCGGCCCAAGAATTTACTCTACGGGTCCTGGTATTTTCGGGAGTGAAAACGTAAGCAGTTTAGCGCATGCGCGTAAAGTAATGACACGTTACAGCTCATATTACAATACGAAGACTGTGAAAATGTATGGAGCAGGCAATCGTCAGCAAAGACAGTGGATCATTCAAGCGGCATACGAACAAAACATTATGCCTACGACAGAAGGTGGTCTTGACTTCAAGAATAACCTAACCCAAGTCATTGATGGCTATCCTGGTCACGAGCACTCCTTCCCTATTTTTCCATTGTACAAGGATGTCATAGACATGGTAGCTTTTTCAAGAACAGTCTATACGCCTACACTTTTGGTAGCTTATGGCGGTCCATGGACGGAGAATTACTTCTACGCCACTGAGAATCCTCATGATGATCCGAAGTTGACGCACTTTATGCCGCACTGGAACTTAGACTCACGTACGCGCAGACGTAATGCAGGCTGGTTTATGGAAGATGAATATGTACATGTGGAGCAGTCAACATTTGCTAAAGACTTAGTTGAAGCTGGTGGACGCGCAGGTGTTGGTAGTCATGGTCAGTTACAAGGACTTGGCTATCACTGGGAACTTTGGGCTGTGCAGTCTGGAGGAATGAAGGAATATGATGCTCTTAGGGTAGCCACAATCATAGGTGCTGAAGCAATTGGTCTAGAAAATGATTTAGGAAGTCTAGAAGTAGGTAAACTAGCTGACTTACTCATCCTGAATAGCAACCCGCTTGATAACATCAAAAATTCTAAAGACATCAGTCACGTGATGTTCAATGGCCGATTGTATGAAGGCAATACTTTAGATGAGGTTCATCCAGCACAGAAGAAAATGGCAAAATTCTGGTGGCAGGATTACGCACCAAAAGGTGTTCCAGAAATTAAAAAGTAAAATGATCTCAAGACATTGGTCATGCATTATTAAGGAAGAAAAGCGAGATGAATACCTCGCTTTTCTTCGTAATGAGGTATTAAGTCATGCAACATCCCTCCCGGGCTATGCAAGCAATGAAGTCCTTGAACGCAAAACCGAGCAAGGAATCCAAGTGCTCGTTATTACTCGATGGCAAGATTTAGCTTCAGTTAAAGCCTTTGCAGGAGATGATATCTCTGTAGCCATGGTGCCGGAAGAAGCACAACAGATGATGATTTCATTCGATAAAACGGTGACTCATTATGAAGTGATTAGCTGACGACAGCCTCTTGGAAAAGTTGTAATTACCCCCAATAAACCCTTTCTTATAGAAGCATTTAGATTACTAACCAAAATACTCAACCTTTGACAAGACGCAATTCCGTTCTCGTAGCGCTATTGGTACTAATGGTATCGTGTAACCCTAAAGAGAACTCGGCTAACCTCTCCCCCAGATTCAATCATGTATACTTAGCCGTTTCCAACCTCGAACGTTCGGTGAACTTCTACACTAGCGCATTTGATATTGAACTAACCAATGAATTAAAACATCTAAAACGTACCGAAGCCAATGGCGAGGTTTTGGAGTACGACATCAAAATTGCCTTGCTCAAATTTCCCGGTCAGGAGTTTGTATTGGAAATTGGTGAACGCATAGGATTTGAAGCGGCAAATGAGAATGCCAACTATGCACACTTGGGCATTGATGTGAAAGACATTGCGTTGGCACAAGAGAGGCTTATTAATGCTGGCGCTCAGCTAGACAGGCCAATCGCATTGGTAGAGACCAATGGCATTAAAGCGAAAAACTCCTTCTTTTCGGGCCCTGATGGTGAGACCATAGAACTCATGCAAATCATAGAAGGCGACTTTTAATAGACCTTATGCTCAACTTCCTTAGAAAAATAAGACGTAAAGAAATGAATGGGAAATATCTCAAGTACGCCATTGGCGAAGTGTTTTTGGTTGTGATCGGAATTTTGATCGCTCTGAGCATTAACAATTGGAGCGAAAATTCAAAGGAGCGTAAGTTTGAAAAGAAAATGCTAACCGAAATACATCTCGCACTTGAAAGTGACATAGACTATTTCGAAATTAATATTAATAGACTTAACAGTTTAGATTCGGCCACCGAGGTAATGCTTAGGCTGATAGACGAAAAAGCTCCGTTTATTGATTCCTTGTATAACCAAAGCAGAAGAAGGTCCTATTTTTTGGCAACTGGCATTATATATCAATACAATCCGGGGCCGTATGAAGCGCTGAAGGCAACTGGTGTTGATAAAATCAAAAACGATTCGCTGCGTAAGGAACTTATTAACCTTTATGATTTTGAATACCCGAGACACAAAGAATTTATAGTTTATTACGATCAGGACTATAAAACGCAAATGACAAAGTTTTTCGGTATGATGGAACCACCGTTTATCGAAATTGTCAACGGACAAAGAAGTATATCCCAAAAATTCCCGTCCAATTTATTACAGAGACCTGATTTCCTCATTTTATTGAATCAGTTGAGAAGCCGGGCAACAATCCAATTGCGTTCCTTTAACAATTTCATACCTAATTTAAAAAGGGTGAAATCACTGCTTAGTGAAGAATTAAATTGATATGCTCAACTTCCTCAGAAAAATTAGACGTAAAGAAATGAATGGGAAATACCTCAAGTACGCTATAGGTGAAATAGTCCTAGTGGTCATTGGAATCCTAATTGCTTTGACCATCAACAATTGGAATGAGCAGCGCAAGGAGCACAAAAAGTCATTGGTATTTCATCAAAGAATTAATGAGGACCTCAACGAAATGGTCAAATCGAGTGAGAACCTTTCTAATAGATACTCAGGCATATTAGAAGCTGTAAACGTCACCATTGCAGCTTTAGAAAGAGGTAAAATTCAAAACCAAGCCCAGCAAGAGCAGATAGACTATGCTATGATATGGTTCTCTAGAAGCACTTATCAGTTACCGAACCTCTTGACTTACGAAGAAATGAAGAGTAGTGGGGACTTAAGTCTTATTTATGATGTAGACCTTAGAAAAGAATTAGCTAACCTCAACGGCTCCCTTTTAGCAGTTGAAAAAATCCTAGATCGCAACAGCTATGTGATAGAAGATGATTTTAGGGTTTTTAGTAAATATCTGAGATCGCATGCGACCACCGCTGACTTGGAAGTCACCTACAATTATGACTTTGATAAAATGGCTCAAGATGAAGAGTTTATTAACACATTTTCCCGCCTAGCGGTACAATGGAGAAGTGCCACTTTCTTTATTAATCAAATTAATTCCGTAGCCACTAAACTACAAAAACAGCTAATTGAACTAAATCCGGAATATGCTCAACTTCCTTAGAAAAATTAGACGTACTGAAATGAAAAATACTAAGTACCTTAAATATGCTTTCGGAGAAATAGCCTTGGTAGTTATTGGCATTTTATTGGCTGTACAAATCAACCAATGGAATACGGGTAGGCTAAATAATGGAAAAGAAGAAGCCATCTTGTCCCAGATCCATGCCGAGTTTCTTGAAAATAAAGCACAATTAGATTCGGTAGTCGAACAGCATCAAACCTCTTTTGATGCCGTAACTGAATTAATTGCACTCTTCCCTTTAAATCCTGCGAAAATGGATACGACACGAATAGCCAAGTTGATGTGGGAGTCTGATATTGCTTATACTTTTAACCCTTCGGAAGGATCAATAAACGCATTGATCAGTACTTCCTCATTCGACATCATTAAAAATGAAGTACTTCGAATTAAATTGATCCAGTGGAATGATATGGCCATGGACTATAGAGAAGAAGAGATAATGGCACGAGATTTCAAAATGGATCATATGCTCCCTTTTTACTACAAAAATTTCGAATATTCTAAAACCTTTGTAAGTGACAAAACAAATTATCAAGCACTCACTTATTTAGAATTTGAGGGACTTATGAGAATGCGATTAGAGAATTTGGATCAAATTTTATTTGGCGCTGAAAAGGAATTAGAAAATGTGAGAAATGTCATCGATGAAATCATACTCTTGACGACCTTAAAAGATTAAAACCATGCTCAATTTCCTTAGAAAGCTCAGACGCTAAGAAATCAACTTTTTAAGTCCCCTCCAAGGAGGGGAATAATTAATGAATATGCTCAACTTCCTCAGAAAAATTAGAAAGAACAATATGAAAGCTAAATACCTCTCCTATGCTGTTGGAGAAATATTCCTTGTGGTAATCGGAATATTGATTGCCTTCCAACTGAATAGTTGGAATTCTGATCGGTTGGATATTATAAAGCAAAATAAGATTCTAGCGAACCTCCATATTGAATTTCTAGAAAATAAGGATCAGCTTGATGCGGCTTTAGCAACCTTTTCTAGTTCTCTTGAGACTACTATTTTCATCAACAACCTCGTTGGAGAATCAAGGTCTGAAGTAGCCAAACATAATCTTGACAGTTTATTTTACCTGTCTCTCCCTGCTGTTGAATTCTACCCATCTAGTCAATCCATTGAGAATGTGATCCAGAGTGGGAATTTAGATTTGATCAAAAATCAAGAGATTATAACCCTCTTCAATAAATGGAACACCCTTTTGGACCATATAAATGATCGTGAATCTACTTCTGACGACTGGATCAACCAGGCATTGATTCCTTTTTTAGTAAAGTACACTTCCTTTAGAGATATGGATATTTATGGTGGTCTGTACTGGGCGAAACCTTCAAAATTAGAAAGAGACTATTACCCCTTATTTCAAAATGGAGAATTTGAAAGTATAATGGACAATAGCATCTATTTACAAGAAATGAATAAAAGAAGGATGGAAGAAGCAAAAATCCTTATTGATAGAATCCTGTCCGTGACGGCCCAATACATTCAAGATTAATCCAATATAATGCTCAACTTCCTTAGAAAACTTAGACGTAAAGAAATGAACCAAAACACTGGTAAATACTTAAAATATGCCATTGGTGAAATTGCACTAGTTGTCATTGGAATTTTGATTGCCCTAAGCGTAAACAATGGGAATATTAGAAATAAGGAAAGGGCGCTGGCACAAGAATATAAAGAGCGTTTGGTAAATCAATTCCAAAAAGACTCTGTTCAGTGGTTTCAAAGAAATCAAGGATTGATTTCGCTCAATGAAATAGTTCATAACGTGGATACTCTTTTTATGCAGAAAGCGAATAACACATTGAAGCTAAATGATATTATTAAAATCCCAGTATTTCTAACACTTGATTCGCCAATACTTACCGCAACAACCGCAATAGATGAATTAAACAATACAGGACGCATGTCATTGTTTAAAAATATCCTATTAAAAGATGCCTTGGTTAGTTATCAAAATGAAATAAGTAACCAAATCAATACGTACAACAAAGTATTAGATAAGTATACTGCATATGATGAGTACCTAATTAAAAATGGGATTTTAAATAACAGGCTCTATTTTATTGAAGCCAGGTATTTAACTGATGAGTTTAAAAACAGGTATTGGTTCGTTGCTACTAACCGAATGAATGATCTTAGGCAATCTTCAGTATTAGTTAAAAAATGTAATGACATACTAAAACTCTTGCGGGACTAGCATGCTCAACTTTCTTAGAAAAATAAGACGCAAAGAAATGAATGGGAAATACCTCAAGTATGCCATAGGAGAAATCCTATTGGTGGTGATAGGCATTTTTATTGCGATCAGCCTTAACTCTTTGAAGGAACAAAGGAAAGCTCAAAAAGAGCTGGATTTGATTACTGTCACCCTAAAAAAAGAATTGAGCACTGACACAGTATACTTAAAAAGTATTATTGCCAATTCACGTGATATGCTAATAGCCAATCAGTCCATCCAAGAAAAGATGCAATTGGCTAGTACCAATCTGGATACCATAAAAAGATTAGCCTATGAAGAGTTTTCGCCTATACTGCCGAGAGACGTGCCTTTTGGTGAACTTGCAATAAATAGATTGGAATCTTCTGGCTTGATAGAATTGTTTGACGGTAAGATAAAACTCCCGATTATCAAACATTATCAGGTACAAAGGGCTCTTTCAGCAAATACTAATACGAATATCTATCTTGAAAGTATAAACCTGTATACTGAAAAGTATGCTTTTAGACTGAAAGGCGTCTCTTCTGATAATTACTTGAATAAGACCATAATGACGATTGAAAATGAACGAGAGTTTTTAGTGCTTTTCAATCAAATCGTGACTTATCGAAGCTTTATGCTCTCAGTTTATGTGAATAATTGTGAAGGTATATTGAAGAGTACTTCAGAACTTCTTCAAACACTCAAAGACCGTACATAATGCTCAACCTCTTGAGAAAACTTAGACGAAAAGAAATGAAAGGGTCGAAATATCTAAAGTATGCTGTAGGTGAGGTTTTTCTCGTAATGATAGGAATCTTACTTGCTTTTCAGGTCAATCAATGGAGAGACGATTTCAAACAGAAGAAGGAAGAAATCCAGACTATCGAATTGCTTATTCATGACCTAAGCGTTGAAAAGGTAAACATGGAAGTTTTCATTGTAAAATTGCGAGAACAACAACAGTCCATTGTGAACTTCCTCCTTGCCATCAATAATAATTATCATCCGGATAGCCTTGTTGCCCATATAAACGGAGTTACCAACCTTTGGAATTACAGACCATCCAAACCAACTTATGAAGGTCTAAAACAAAATGGAAAATTGGCTATTATTGGAAATCAGGAAGTTCGAAATCTTGTTATCGACTACTTCCAAGAGACCATGCCATACCTTGCAGACTTGACAGTTCACAATAAAGAATCACACGAAGAAGCAAAGAAAGCTTTAAGACCCTATTTTGGACACAGTTTTTCTCAAGATGGGTTTTGGAAACTAGATATTTATGCCAACCTAGATCAGCTAAGAAAGTCTGACGAAACCAAACATATCACTAGCTTTTCGGGGAGTAGGAAAGGCAGTTTGGCCCGAGGAATAGAAAGGCTATTTCTCGATGAAAATTTAAAAGTAACTACGTCATTAGAAGAGTATCTTGCCAAGATCAAAAACTAATGCTCAATTTCCTTAGAAAACTCAGACGTAAAGAAATGAATGGACCAAAGTATCTTAGATACGCCATTGGAGAAATTTTCCTCGTTGTGATTGGTATTCTAATTGCCTTCAGCATAAACAACTGGAACCAAGGAAAACTAGAACGAATAGAAGAAGATAAGTTGCTAGAAAACATTCGAGTAGACTTTGCAGAAGCAATAAGGACGCTTTCCTCATTAAATGAAAGAAGAGATGAATCTATACAAAACTTCCAGATGTTGACAGAAGCCTTATCAGCAGGCGACCAATCAAATACAGCCCACCTAGATAGTTTATTGGGCAAATCTATCTTTACGCCTACCTATAATGGCAAAAACAGCTCATTGTCCATCATCATCAATTCGGGTAAAATTAACCTGATAAAAAACGAGGAATTGAAATCTTTACTCCTCAAGTGGCCACAACAAGTGGAAGACATGACAGAGGGAGAACAAGATGCTAAAGCGCTAACTTATCAGACATGGATTCCTTTAATTTCTTCTTATACGTCATCCAATGATTGGTTTGTCAATGGAGAGTTTTCTGATAAGATGCCTTTTAAAAACCGAAAAACAACGATAAAAAAGAACTACAAGGGTCTTTTCCAAGATGCTAAGTTTGAAAATACAATGACCATGATAGAGCTCTTGTACATTCAGGGGAAAATTGAAACCCAGGGCCTAATAGAGAGGGCTAAAAGCATCACTTCATTTATATCAAAAGACCTTTAGAGAAGTTAAGCGACTCCAGGTTCCGGTCATCGAACTGGAAAGCCGTAAGTAAGTAATTGACTATAATCTTCATTATCTTACGTTAAATCAAGTCAATCAAACCAAACCAACTATGGGATTATTCTGGGACCTCGTCCAACAAAGCCAAATCGAAGATCAAAAGAAAGATGCTGAATCACTTGAAGAAAGAGTGAACAACTTAGAAACTGAACTGGAAAGAACGAAAAACCTGTTGATAAAGACTCTCCGCGTATTGGAAGAATCCACTAACATGGACATTGACGGTGATGGTAAGGTGGGTTGATTAGTGAATGAAGTATGGTGTATCGTGTATGGTGTATGGTGAAAACTCGTTTTGTTGAGATATACTCCAAACTACTTATTGTTAATTGTTTATTAAAAATTTTACACTCAACATTCGTTATTACCTCAGGCTTCTAGCGAAGCCTATTTCTTACCAATTAGAATCAGTTCTTCTTGGGGCGTGATTAAATATTCAGCTCCATCAGCAGTTATCACAGCCATCTCCTCAACCGAGATGGTTTTTTCTGTGCCATCAGCACGCTTCCAAGCATGGAAACCGTCAAAAGCGAAAGTCATACCTTCCTTTAAGAGCTTTGCAGACGCAGGTCTTATCCGTGTTGACATCCCTCCTCCTAGACTTGGTCCTACGTCATGTGCAACGTATCCCACTGGGTGCCCAGTACTCCATGGTACACTTTCCGACTTAGCAGCTTGCATCAACAAGCGCTGTGCTTTATCAACACTTGCTCCAGTTACTCCTGGTCTCATAGCAGCTAATGCAGCGCGGCTCCCAGCCTTACTACTCTCCCAATAGAACTGAATGTCATCTGGCGCAATAGCCTCTCCATCTTTCAGAACATAAGCAAAGCGCTGGATATCGCTTACCCATTGATTATATAACTTAATACCGAAGTCTATTTGGATAACATCGCCTGGCATAATCACTTTATCCGTAGCATGTGAATGCCCACGATCTGGACCTGAGTTTACATTAGGATTTTGATCTGCTGCCCAACCATCAGTCACACCATATTCTGCCATTTTCTGCTTAAGGAACTTGGCAATATCTGCATCCGTTGAAGTTCCTGGGATAATTTGCAGATAAGCTTCCTCTTGCCAATCTGAGGTCAACTGTGCGGCTTTTTTGAGTATTTCAACTTCTTGTGGCAATTTGATAGAGAGCCATTCGTATATCAATTCAGTAGAAGAGACTAGTTTATCACTGTCTTTACCCATTAACCTTTCAATGGATTGCCTTTGGGTGTAAGAAAGACCATCGGCCATGGAATTTGAAGTAGAAGAATTGATCGCCACACTTTTAAACCCACTTTCCTTTATGAAATCAACTGCCATTGATACACTCGAACCTCTGGCACCTATCACTTCATCGTGAATATCCAAATCATCTAAAGCAGTCGCTTCCCCAGAAGGTGAATACACCCTGGAATGAAAGCCCTCAGCATCAAAATAAAACATAAAGGCCGCTGTGCCACCAGCATTCTCTCCTCCTACATGATCAGCAATAGGATCGTTATTATTCTCACGACAAATCACCATCCAACAGTCTACACTGGCAAATTCCATCGCTTTCGGTAATAACTGACTAATGCGCTGCTTTCTAATTTCAGGCCAAGGATTTTCTCCCCAATACGTTTCTGGGTCGATGGATTCTTTGTCAGCAGGCTGAGTTAAACAGCCTGAAACCAACAGGGCACTAAGCACTAGAATTATAAGTGAGGAAATATTCTTTTTAGACATATGTTAAGGATAAGTATTTGCTAAACTAATGAGTGAATTAAGAATTGCCAACAGAATTTATATGAGCTGAAGGTCCGCAGGTTTATCCACCAAACTTACCCTTTAGCGCAGCCAATTTAGTTGCCATATCCGTTTCAGGTGCTTTTTCCTTTCTGGGTTGTGGTTTAGGCTTTTCTCTTTTTTTAGGTTTAGGCTTCTCTCCTGTCTTCATGGAGAGGGCGATTCGCTTTCTAGCGACATCCACACTGGTTACTGTTACCTCTACTTGCTGTTGGACAGAGAGGATTTCGGCTGGATTACTCACGAAGGTATCAGACATCTCAGAAATGTGAACCAAACCGTCTTGGTGAACCCCAATATCTACAAATGCACCGAAATTGGTAACGTTAGTTACGATACCTGGAAGTTTCATGCCTGTTTTCAGGTCTTCCATGCTATGCACATCATCGTCAAAACTGAAGGCTTCAAACTGTTCGCGAGGATCTCGACCTGGTTTAGCAAGTTCAGTAACTATATCCGTCAATGTGGGTAGGCCCACCTTATCGGTTACATATTTTTTCAAGTCGATCTGCTTGCGAAGCGCTTCGTTTTTAATGAGGTCAGTAACCTCGCACTTCAAGTCCTTTGCCATTTGCTTTACCAGATTGTATGACTCTGGGTGCACCGAACTTTGATCTAATGGATTCGAGGCATTTCTAATCCTTAAGAAGCCTGCAGCTTGTTCATAGGCCTTGTCTCCCAATCTCGCCACATTCCTAATGGCTTCACGATTCTTAAACGGACCATTTTCGTCCCTATAGTCTACAATATTCTTGGCCAATTGCGGGCCGAGACCTGAGACGTAAGTCAAGAGCTGTTCAGATGCTGTATTCACTTCTACTCCCACGCCATTCACACAACTCATTACCACATCGTCTAATGAGTTTTTGAGCGCATTCTGGTCTACATCATGCTGATACTGACCTACCCCAATAGATTTTGGATCGAGCTTCACCAATTCAGCAAGTGGATCCATCAACCTTCGGCCGATAGACACGGAGCCTCTTACCGTTACATCTTCATTTGGAAATTCTTTTCGGGCGATCTCTGAAGCAGAGTAGATGGATGCGCCACTTTCGTTAACCATCACGACCATTACCTCCTTCGGTAAGCCGATCCCCTGTACAAAAGACTCAGTTTCACGGCTTGCGGTACCATTACCTATGGCAATGGCTTCTATTTCAAAGCGACTTACTAGGCTCGCGATAACAGCGCCTGACTTCGAAGTTTGCTTTTGGGGCTCATTAGGGAAAATAGCTTCGAAGTGAAGGAGTTTCCCTTGCTTATCGAGACAAACTACTTTACAACCGCTTCTGAAGCCTGGGTCAATCGCTAATACTCTTTTTCCACCCAAAGGAGCGGCCATCAATAGTTCTGAGAGATTCTTTGCAAAGACATTAATGGCCTCTTCATCAGCCTTCTTCTTAGAAGTCATTCTGGTTTCTGTCTCCATTGATGGACTCAGCAGTCGCTTATAACAATCTCTGATGGCAAGCTTCATTTGTTGACCAACTTCTCCTGATCCTTTTAGAAATTGCCTATCCAACAGTGCGATGGCGTCCTCTTCTTTAGGCAAAATATCCAACATGAGGAACAACTCCACTTCACCTCGCCTCATGGCCAATACCCTGTGCGATGGCGCTTTGGCTAAACCTTCTTCCCATTCAAAATAGTCTTTGTACTTCTGAGCAGCTTCTTCCTTGCCCGGCATTACACGGGATTTAATGGTCGCGGTTCGAGTGAAAAGCCTCCTCATACGATCTCTCAATTCCGCATTCTCATTGATCGTTTCAGCAATGATATCTCTAGCACCTTGGAGCGCAACTTCTATATCTGGGACACCTTTCTCGGCATTAATAAACCTAGTGGCTTCGCTTTTCACATCAAATGTGTCTTGTCTGAATAGTTTCAGTGCTAGGGGTTCCAAACCCTTCTCACGCGCCATGCTCGCCCTTGTCTTTCGTTTTGGTTTGTAGGGAAGGTATATGTCTTCAAGTCTTGACATATTCACCGCCTCCTTTACGCTCTTTTCAAGCGCTGGCGTTAGCTTCTCTTGTTCTATCAAAGACTTGAGGATTGCATCCTTTCGCTTATCCAGCTCTCTGAGCTGTTGTGCCCTGTCCCTGATTCCGGCTATTACCACTTCATCTAAACTTCCAGTTAACTCTTTTCTATACCGAGAAATAAAAGGCACTGTACCTCCTTCATCCAATAGTTGGAGGGTAGAATTCACCTGTTTTGGGGTGATCTTTAATTCGGCCGCGATGATTTGAGAATACTGGGTCATAGAGGGGTGTTCATATTAGGGTGACCAAAAGTAATTAAAGTGTTTGCAGGTCAAAATGCTTTTTGATTTTTTAAGTCAAAAGCACAATCTAAGTTGATAAAGGAAGATTAATGCTAACTTTCCTTACCCAAAAGAAAAATCAGACATGGCCAAATTTTACGACCTCCTTGAACCACAGTTGATTGAATTTATTCATACTCAAAAAATCTTCTTCACAGGTAGCGCAGCTCAAGAAGGACGGGTCAATGTTTCGCCAAAGGGCTGTGATTCGCTGCGTGTATTATCACCTAATAAAATCGCTTGGCTTAACCTCACTGGCAGTGGGAACGAAACTGCTGCCCACTTAAAACTTATCAATCGGATTACCTTAATGTTCTGTGCCTTTGAGGGCAAACCACTAATATTAAGAATATATGGTTCGGCAAGGGCCATACATCAGCAAGACCCAGAATGGGATGAATATTTTGGCCATTTTGACAAATCACCTGGTGCAAGAAATATATTTTTGGTAGACATTGATTCGGTGCAAACGTCATGTGGCTTTGCAGTACCCTATATGGATTATCAAGAAGATCGAGAAATCTTAAATGATTGGGCAGCCAAAAAATCAGAAGCTGAGTTGAAGGAATACTGGACACAAAAAAACGTAAAAAGTATTGATGGCCACCCTACCGGAATTTTTGATTGATCAACAAAAACAAATTTCTTCTATCATCGTTAGGTGAAAGTCGAAGATGAATTGTTTACCTCATGACATGTATCCATTTATTATCGTATCGTTATACTAGAGACTCCTACGTTTTTGTATAAATTTGTCACTTCTAATTTTGAACCTATGATTATGAAAAAGTCTTCTCTTCTCGCCTTACTTGCACTTGTAGCTTTTAGCTGTTCATCAGGCATTGATGATGGATTAGGTGGTGGTGGTGGTTCTACAGACACTGACTTTTTACAAGTAGGGAATATCGAACAAGATGGCGTTAGATACAGTACAGAAATTACTGGAATCAGCCTTAGTCAAACAGAGCAATCTGGGGATTCTACCTTCTTTCAAGCAACATTGGATTTAGATGGGAACAACTCTACTGACCTTCAATTCCAATTAGTTACATGGACTGATAATATCGTACTCACTATCAATGCAATCAATGGTTTCTCTATTCCAGGTGATGATTCCGACTTTGAAATTTTTGGTACGGAACGTTCATTTCAAGGCCTAAAGCTTTTCCCTGCCGGAACAATTATCAATGGAACAATCTTCATTGACGATAATAATGAAGACCTATTCATCAGCCAGATTAGAAATGGTGAGCTTACTACTACTAGTCTTCTAATTTGGAATGGTATTGCGTATCTACCGTTCAGGTCGGCTGGTGTCGAAGGCTGGGTTGGTTTGACTATCGATGCAAATGGAAATGATATCCAGGGCTTTGATATCAGTACTATCGCCACCAGAGGCTAATCTTCTTTTTTTCTGCTTACCCAGTTGTTTGCAATCCTTATCTAAAGTTGATTGTGGGTCATCGATTAATTGCCTATCATCGTTTGATTCCTAAATTTAGACTATGAAAAGGTTCAAACTCACATCCGCAATTACTTTAGTGCTGGCACTATTTATTAGCTCCTGTCAATCTTCAGGTTCAAGTGAAGAAGCAGAGCTCAAAGTAGAATACGAAAAATTCACCCTTGACAATGGCTTAGAAGTCATTCTTCATGTTGATAAATCTGACCCTGTTGTAGGTGTCGCCTTAACGGCACATGTAGGATCAGCCAGAGAAATTGAAGGCAGAACTGGCTTTGCACATCTTTTTGAGCACTTACTTTTCTTAGAATCTGAAAACCTTGGTAAAGGTGGCCTAGATAAGATGAGTGCCCGTATTGGCGGCTCTGGTGCCAATGGCTCTACAAGCAGAGACCGAACAAACTACTTCCAAACCGTCCCGAAAGACGCACTAGAGAAGATGATTTGGGCGGAAGCTGACAAACTAGGTTGGTTTATCAATACCGTTACAGATCCAGTACTTGCCAAAGAAAAGCAAGTTGTGAAAAATGAGAAACGTCAGAGTGTTGACAACAGGCCATATGGACACACCTCTTATATCATTGACAAACAACTCTACCCTAACGATCACCCATACAACTGGCAAGTAATTGGCTCATTGGATGACCTCCAAGCGGCCACGCTTAATGACGTTAAGCAGTTTTTTAGAAGATGGTACGTTCCTAATAACACCACTCTAGTCATTGCTGGAGATTTTGAAGTAGATCAAGCGAAAACTTGGGTAAAGAAATATTTCGATGAGATCCCTCGTGGTGAAGAAATAACCGACTTAGCGAAGAGACCTGGAGTTGTGAAAGAAACAGTAAAATTCTACCACGAGGATAACTTTGCAAGACTGCCCGAACTTACAATGGTTTGGCCTACAGTCGAGCTTTATCACCCTGATTCTTATGCGCTAGATGTATTAGGGCAATACTTATCAAGAGGGAAGCAAGCTCCTTTTTATCAGGTACTGGTGGAAGATCAAAAGCTTACCTCTGGTGTAAGAATGGGCAATAGAGCCTCTGAACTTGCTGGTCAGTTTCAGCTTTCAGTTCGTGCGTTCTCTGATAAGAACCTTGACGATGTGGCTGGAGCAGTTCAAGAAGCCTTCGGTAAATTCGAAAGTGAAGGCATTTCTGAAAAAGACCTCGCTAGAATCAAATCTGGTCAAGAAACATCATTCTATAATAGCCTCAGCAGTGTACTTGGAAAAGGCTTTCAGCTAGCTCAATACAACATTTTTGCAAATGACCCAGGATTCGTTCAGCAAGATGTTCAGAACATTTTGGATGTGAATGCAGAAGACGTGATGGCTGTTTATAATAAGTACATCAAAGGGAAAAACTTCATTGCCACGAGTATGGTGCCAAAAGGTCGAGTAGCACAAGCATTAAAGGGTTCACTAAAAGCAGATGTCATAGAAGAAAAAATTGTTCAAGGGGCTGAAGAAACCTTCGATGCAACCATACAAGCAGAGTACGAGCGTACTCCCTCCTCTTTCGATAGATCTGTTGAGCCTCCTTATGGTGAAGCGCCTGAAGTCGTCATTCCAACGGTTTGGAAAGCAGACTTAGACAATGGAATGAAAGTACTTGGTATTGAAAATGACGAAGTCCCTCTCGTTCAATTCAATATTTCAATTGAAGGTGGTTTATTACTCGATGACATAAATAAAGTAGGTGTGGCTAATCTTACGGCCAACCTTATGACCCAAGGAACTCAGCGTAAGACACCAAAAGAATTGGAAGAAGCAATTGCACAGCTAGGTGCTACATTAAACATTTCAGCGAGCACAGAGAGAATTACCGTAACAGGCAATACGTTGGCGAAAAACTATCAGCAAACCATGGATCTAGTGGAAGAGATGTTGCTTGAACCACGTTGGGACGAGCAGGAGTTCACCTTGAGAAAACAAAGCGTTATAAGCGCCATCAAGCAGCAAGAGGCAAATCCTAATGCCATTGCTAGCAATGCGTATGACATCTTAATCTATGGGCAAGATAACATTAGGTCTAAGAATATCCTTGGTTCAGAGTCCTCTGTTGAATATATCAGTATAGAAGATTTGAAAAATTACTATACCAAATACATCTCTCCAAGCGTGGCTACAATGCATGTTGTTGGAGACATAAGTGAAGCAGCAGTGATGAGTTCACTGAATGATTTACAAACTAAGTGGAAGGCTAAGGCAGTAGAAATCCCAGTGTACAACACGCCAAAAGCACCAGAAAAATCACAAGTCTTCTTCTATGATGTGCCCAATGCAAAGCAATCTGTACTCAACATAGGTTATCCAGCACTAGCTGCGACTGACAAAGACTATTACCCTGCCACAATAATGAATTATATACTTGGTGGTGGCGGATTTGCCTCACGTTTAACACAACAGCTAAGAGAGGGCAAAGGATACACTTATGGCATAAGATCCGGTTTCTCTGGCACAACTGAGGCAGGTGCGTTCACGATATCCAGTGGTGTACGAACAAACGTATCCTTAGAATCCAGTGAATTGGTAAAAGAGATCCTTTCTAACTATGGAAAAGAATTTACTGAGAAAGACCTAGAAACCACCAAGAGTAACCTGATCAAGAGTAATGCGAGGGCCTTCGAAACTTCTGGTGCTAAACTGGGTATGCTTCAAAATATCAGTCGCTTTGGCTGGGATGATGATTATGCCAAAGGAAGAGAAGCCATTGTAAGAGATATGACAGTTGAAAAGATTCAAGAACTTGCCGATGCATATCTTAATCCTGACAAAATGTTCTGGCTAGTTGTTGGTGATGCTAAAACACAAATGAAACGTCTGGAGCAACTAGGCTATGGCAAGCCAGTTCTGATTAACGAAATGGTCACTCCAGAAAAGAAATGATTATTAATGGTGCTTGATATCTCTTGGGTATTGAGCACCATTGCCTATTTATCTCTCTTCTAACTACAAAGTGTCATACCATGAGATTTGGGACTTGTATAGCCGTTATGCTTTGTATGCATCCCCAAGAAGCTCCTTCCACATCGCCAACCTTGCACGTCCAATTGCTACTTAATCCTTCCATTGAAGCAAAAAAAGGATCTCGAATAATCGAGACCCTTTTTAATATTGTAATGGTATTCCTTAGATAGAAATACCCATAAAGCTCATAAATGCTATACCCATCAAACCGGTAATAAACATTGTGATACCTAAGCCTTTTAAGCCGTCAGGTACATTGGAATATCTCAATTTCTCTCTGATCGCTGCTAATGCAATGATTGCCAAGAAAAAACCAGTTCCTGATCCGAATCCGAATACTGTTGCTTCAGCAATAGTGTAGTCTCTCTGAGCCATGAAAAGTGATGACCCTAAGATTGCGCAGTTCACAGCGATCAATGGTAAGAAAATACCTAGTGAGCCATAAAGTGCAGGAGAGAACTTCTCAATTGTCATTTCAACAAGTTGTACCATGGCCGCGATAATCGCGATGAACATAATAAACCTCAAGAAAGAAAGATCGATTTCGACAAAGTCTGCACCTAACCAAGACAAAGCGCCTTCATTCAATACATACTCATTTAATATCCAGTTCATTGGAACAGTAATACCCAAAACGAATACAACAGCTAGTCCAAGTCCGAAAGCTGTTGAAACCTTCTTCGATACTGCAAGAAAAGAGCACATTCCTAAGAAATAGGAAAATACCATGTTCTCTATAAAAATTGATTTGATACCTAAATTTAATAAATCCATGATCCTCTCTCCTTAATGTTCTACGTAACCTGTTTTAGATCTCTGTACCCAAATGATGAATCCGAGTACAATAAATGCTCCTACTGGTGAAACCATTAGACCATTAGCTGAGAAGCTTTCAAATCCGATAGCTCCCATTACGTCATATCCAAATACTTTTCCTGAGCCCCAAAGCTCTCTAAAGAAAGCCACCGCTAAGATAATCCATGAGTAACCTAAACCTGAACCCAATCCATCTAGCACTGAATCGTAAGGTTTGTTACCTAAGGCAAATGCCTCTAGGCGTCCCATTACGATACAGTTAGTAATGATAAGTCCAATGAATACAGAAAGTTGTTTGTATACATCGAAAGCATATGCCTTCAATACTTCATTGACTAGTGTCACCAAAGTGGCTACGATAGCCAATTGAACTATAATTCTTATTCGACCTGGAATTGCATTTCGCAATAAAGAAATGATCAGGTTAGAGAAGATCATTACAAAGATCACAGACAAAGCCATTACCATTGTAGGCTTCATCTGAGTAGTTACAGCAAGTGCTGAACAAATACCTAAAACCTGAATCGTAATTGGGTTGTCATCGTTCAAAGGGTCGGTTAAAAACTTTCGCCTTCTCTTCGATAGTAAAGCTTCTGATTCTTTAACTACCGGTGCTTCTATAGTTTCAGTACTCATATATCTATTGGTTATTCAGTGACACAGCGCCACCTTTAACGTTCTTGTCAAAATATTTCTGATAGTACCCGATGTAGTTCAATAACATATCGTTTACTCCATTTGCAGTCAGTGTTGCTCCCGCTAGGCCATCTACTTTATTGGGACCTAGTCTATCTTCTGGAATCTTCTCACCCTTCACCATAGTAATGGCCACAAATTCGCCATTGTCATTATAAAGTTCCTTACCTCTATAACGTGCCTGAACATCATCACTGGTAATTCTTGCACCAAGCCCTGGTGTCTCCCCTTTGTGATCAAAGCTTATACCCTTAACACTTTTTAAATCAGGGTTGAGCGCCACAAAGCCCCAGATAGCATCCCATAAGCCGGCTCCGTAAACAGGTAAAATATAAGACTCCTCTCCGTTCGCACTGTATTTGAACACAGGAAATAATCTGTCTTCAACGGGCACCTTATAGTTCTTCTCAATATTTACCTCTTCGGCAACCATTGGTCCACCCTTGACATTGGTATCAACCAAGTTTCCTTGATAGTCAGTGACTTCACTAAAGATGACCTCATTGTAACGCGCAAGAATTTCTTCTGCCTCCATATCACCTAAGGCTTCTTTCTCCGCAGGAATAGCACCTAAAATTTGCTTTTTGGTATCTAAATCTTGCGCTTTCTTTTGTGTTGGTCCTAAGACCTGTGACACGCCTGAAAGTAATCCACCAAGTACTGCTGTGAGTACCAATGCGAATATTATTATGTATTTATTAGACTGCACGAGCTAACCTCCTTTTCTTATTTGCTTCAACAACATAAAAGTCAATCAATGGAGCAAATACGTTCATAAACAGAACAGCAAGCATAATTCCTTCAGGATAAGCTGGGTTTAGCACCCTGATTATCACTGTTAACATGCCTATCAATACTCCATATATCCATTTTCCTGTCTCCGTCTGTGCCGCAGACACTGGGTCTGTTGCCATAAAGACAGCACCGAAAGCTAAACCTCCCAATACTAAATGATAGTGGGCAGGTAAAAGCATAAATTCATTAGCACCTGCTAAGTTGAAAATTGTACCCATGGCCAATGCACCTGCAAAGACACTCACAATAACCTTCCAACTCCCTACTCCTGTAGCAATCAGAATCACTGCTCCAATAAGTGCCATTAGCGTAGAAGTTTCACCAATTGATCCTGGTATACCTCCTATCAGCATATTTTGGAAACTAAAGAAGTCTCCACCAAATGGTGAGGCCAATACGTTATTGGCCTGTGACAATCCTTCAACTACCGATTGTGTTCCTTGGATAGAAACGTTATTTGCTACTGCCAAGGCGGTAGCTCCTGAATAACCGTCTACCGCAACTTCTCCTGCCATCTGCGTCCAAACTTCTCCTGAAATTTGAAGCGGGTAAGCGAAGTATAAGAATGCTCTTGAAGTCATGGCTACGTTTAACACGTTCATACCAGTACCACCAAAGATTTCTTTACCTACAACTACACCAAAGACAGTTGCCAAAGCTACTTGCCATAATGGAAGTGTTGGAGGAACGATCAATGGAATCAACATCCCTGTAACCAAGAAGCCTTCGTTGATAGGGTGTTTTCTTATTACTGCAAAAACAGCCTCAATAAGACCACCAGCAGCGTATGAAACTAAAACGATTGGTAGTACCCAACGTGAACCAAACAGCAGGTTATCGATAGAGAAGAATGATGTTGCCTCTCCTATCGCTATATAATGCTGATATCCTACATTGAAGATACCCCAAATGAGACATGGAATCATTGCGATTACCACAGTCATCATCATTCGTTTCAAGTCGATTGCATCTCTTACTTGAACACCTTTATTTCCAGCAGTTGTCGCTGGCGAGAACATAAACGTTTCACCTGCTTCAAAAAGGTAGTATAGCTTTTCTAGCTTACCGCCCTTTTCGAACATAGGCTTCTGTTTCTCTAAAATCTTATGTAAAAACTTCATCCCAATTATCCGTTTTGAATCAATTCAAGCCCCTCTCTCACTATTTCTTGAATATCGTGTTTTGAAACATCGACATACTCACAAAGCGCAAGATCCTCCTCGATCACTTCGTAAATACCAAGCGCTTCCATATTATCAAAGTCTTCAGCCATAATCGCCTTAACCAGATAAGTAGGATAAATATCCATTGGTGTCACCTTTTCGAAGGTACCCGTCTGTACAAATGCACGTGGTTCACCATTTGTATTGGTATCGAGCGCATATTCTTTATTCTTCCCATTTAAGAAAGATAGAAGTCCCCATGCTCTATGGAAACTCAACACTTCTTTTCTTGGCATAATCCATCCTAAGAAATCAGCATGATCTCCTTCAGGAAGAATAGAAAGAAGATTATCATAGAAACCTATGTAGCCATCCTTTTCGATTCTTTCACCGGTCAAAACATTGCCTGAGATGAATCTCACATGATCGTTCTTGAGGTTACCGTCAATAAACTTGTTAATACCAGCACCAGTGTAGGTTTTGAAGTACTGAGGCTTGCTCACTTCAGACCCAGCTACTGCCACCAATCTTGAAGCATCGTAGATACCTTTTAAGAAAAGCTTACCGATCTGAGCTACTCCATAAGGAGTAATCGTCCAAACCACTTCACCTTTACCAATTGGATCAAGGTGATGTATTTGAATACCAACATTACCTGCAGGATGCGGGCCGCTGATTTTGTTATTCTCAACACCTTCGATGTTAGCGAACACAGTTGAGACTTCACCACTTAGGTCATGGTTCAAATGAACCTTGCCTGAAGTAAATTTTTTCAATACTTCGACTCCGGCCTTAAATGCATCCTCTTCGCCTTTCAGCGTAAAAGCAATATCAGCAGACAATGGATGTGTATCAAAAGCAGAAATGAATATCGACTTCGGAGTATCAGCCTCACTCGCAACAATACCAAAAGGTCGTTGCACAAGGTTAGACCAAACACCACCTTTTGTCATTTGAGCCTGCGCATCCTCTCTAGAGAGTTTGTGCAAGTCAGAACCACTATAGGTTTTGAAAGTTTCGTATTCAATTTCTTTATCGGCCAGGATCCTAATCTCTAACAATTTTCTCTTGGCACCTCTTCTCACTTCGACTACCTCGCCACTTACGGGAGAACAGACCATCACATTTTCCTGCATCTTATCATAAAGTACAGGTGTACCAGCCTTCACGGAGTCACCTTCAGCTACAAAGAGCTTAGGTCTTTTCATACCGATAAAATCGGTCGGCTTTATAGCAAACGTTTCCGAAGGAGGGGTACTCGCGATTGTCTTTTCTGCCTTTCCGGCAAGGTTAATGTCAAAGCCTTTTTTAAGCTTTACAGTTTTGGACATACTCTTTTAGTTGCGAATCACTAAGGTTGATCAAATTGAGGCAAAAATAATACATTTGCTCTCATAAAAAAGGGTTAATCTGACCTTTTTAAGGTACAAGTTTTTCCCATAATTTCTTCTCGTTACAAGCTCCAGGCAAATATTATACTGGCAAAGTTTGTGAGAATGATTTCTCAATATGGTTAGCAACATTTTGCATCAACCACATTGGTGTTGAAGTAGCTCCACAGATCCCGACTTTGTCACTTACTCTGAACCAGTCTAAATCCACTTCCTCCTCGTTTTCTACGAAATAACTTCTTTCATTCTCTTGTTTACAAACACCATACAGTGCTTTCCCATTTGAGCTTTTCTTACCGCTTACAAAGACAATCACATTCACGTCACTAGCAAACTTCTGAAGCTGGGGCTCACGATTCGATACTTGACGGCAAATACTATCATTTGCTGTAAAGTCTATCTCTTCGAACTCACCCTTCGCCTCTCTAATTCTTTCTTCGATCATTGATCGTATTCTATAAAACCCTTTTGTACTCTTCGTTGTCTGAGAAAAAAGCGTAACAGGTCTGTTAAAATCAATCTTGTCAAGATCTTTATCTTCCATCACGATGATGGCATTATTATTTGTCTGACCTGTCAGACCGATCACCTCGGCATGGCCAGTCTTTCCATAAATAACTATTTGCCCATCGATTTTATTGATCTTGTCGTAAGCTAGCTTTACTCTATTCTGGAGTTTCAATACTACTGGACAAGAAGCATCAATGAGTTCTATGTTATTCTCCAGCGCTAACTGATAGGTCTCTGGTGGTTCTCCATGAGCTCTAATCAAAACTTTAGAATCTTTGATGTCTTTGAGCGCCTCTCGATCGATAATTTGGAGTCCTTGGTCGGTAAGGCGTTTCACCTCCATGCTATTATGCACAATATCACCTAAGCAATAAAGGTCACCATCAGCCATCTCGTCTTCTGCCATTTGAATAGCAAACTCAACGCCAAAGCAATACCCCGAATTCTGATCTATCGTTACTTGCATCCTATTTCTTTAATCTGCCTTCTCGATATGACTAACAGTCAAATCTAACACTTTTTGAACTTGATCCTCGAACTTCAAATCTGAGGTGTCAATTTCAATTGCATCATCTACTTTTATCAATGGACTTTCATCTCGTGTTGAGTCTTGATGATCTCTCGATTCAAGGTTCTCAATAATAGCTTCTAGCTCCACATTCTCACCCTTCTCAGCGAGTTCTTCTTGTCTCCTCTTTGCCCTTACGGCTGTAGAGGCTGTCATAAAGACTTTCAACTCCGCATCAGGAAAAACTACAGATCCAATATCCCTTCCATCCATTACAACACCTTTGTGCTTTCCCATCTCTTGTTGCTGAGCAACCATAGACAACCTAACCTCTTTAATAGCAGAGACAGGACTCACCATTTGAGAAACGTACATTTTACGTATCTCTTTTTCAACGTTATGTTGATTCAAAATGGTTTCGTTTTTCTGAGATTCTTTATTGAATTCAAAATCAACTTGTATTTCGGACAGTGCCTTCACCACTTGATCGTGATTAGTCAAGTCAATATCGTTCTGAATGAAGTATAAAGTCACGGCTCGATACATTGCTCCGGTATCGATAAACTTATAATGCAGCGCTTTCGCGACCGCTTTCGCAGTGCTACTCTTTCCACATCCTGAAAGACCGTCTATGGCTATGTTTATTTTCGACATTCTAAAACTTTGGGCAAATGTAATAGATCAAAGCTTTAAGTTTTAAATCTTAAGACAGAACTTAGGACGACAATTGAGCTATTAAAGGACATGAGAGTTTCAGGACAAATCGTAGACGTAAGGAATCGAAGAATATTTAAAGGAGAGATTCAAGTATCAGGTAACCGTATAGTTTCCATAATAGAAAAAAAATCGGTAGACGATCAATTCATTCTTCCCGGATTTATCGATGCTCACGTTCATGTAGAAAGCTCTATGTTAGTGCCTTCTGAGTTT
>Ga0222654_1000332_pt1 | contig 34278 bp, 47 predicted proteins | sample AntAcemetagen421_FD_179805 | JGI IMG/M metagenome (GOLD analysis project Ga0222654, IMG submission 179805) | Saline water microbial communities from Ace Lake, Antarctica - #421 | ecosystem: Environmental > Aquatic > Non-marine Saline and Alkaline > Saline | place: Antarctica: Ace Lake...
GGAAACTGAGGGATGCGGTAGCAGTAGTTTGATTCACCTTGATATTCACACCTTTCTTGTTACCCGAAAGATTCGTGGTCCGGTTCCCGTTTCCGTTGTTGATGACCCTGTTTCCATTTCCGTTGTTGATGACCCGGTTCCCGTTGTTGATGACCCGGTTCCCGTTGTTCATGACCCGGTTCCCGTTTCCGTTGTTCATGACCCGGTTCCCGTTTCCGTTGTTCATGACCCGGTTCCCGTTTCCGTTGTTCACGGCCTCAGCCTTAGCGCCGTTGTTCACGACCTTGTTGTTCACTGCTGTGGTGTTCTTCACTGCTGTGGTGGTTTTGATGATACGCTTCGTCACGAGTTTAACAGGTTCACGGATTTTCATGTACCTCAAACGTTTACCGATCGCATCCACCAATTGTTTTTTCGTCATCTGCTCAATCTGTGACGTGAGACCAACCCTACGCGCGATTCTTTTCAAATCAGTTCGTTTCGTCGCCGAATCAAAAAGAAGTTCGTAGTCGGTGTGTTTCAGAGGAGACGCTCTGTCGAGTAAATAGGTTCGATCAGATGTCATGACAAGGGGAGGCAGAGGGAGTTTACTGGCGTGTATGTTATCATACGCATCACATATCTGTTTCCTTGTTAGTTTAATTTCTTCCCCAGCATGCATCTTTATCATTTGTCTGAGGGTTTCTATGTCAGCGTCTGGGTCACACGCTTCAGTCATTTATATTAAACTAACAAAAAAAGTATTATCGGGAAGAATGTCCCAAATTATATAATTGTATTTTTTCTTCATAAGACATATTGAAATTGAATACGTCCGTATCACCGACGTGTATGTTTATCACATTGATTGGTATGTTATACGACACCCTGTTGGAAAGTGCCGAGCGCACGAGGATGTCCACAAATTGTTTTGGGGTGTCGATAGTCTCGTGGAATATTGTACCCGTTTTGACCTGTATACACGTGATTTCGTGCGCCTTTTTATTCATAAACGGCGTCAGTGGGTATTCTTCTTTCGTAGCACCATCCACGAACGTAAACCCATCGTATTTTCCACACGCGAATATGAAAGGAACAGCCATACTCATACAGACCGCGTCGATCACCTTCATATCAGGGTGTGTATCCTTTGAAAAGTATACAGTTTCAGACGTGTTTAAACAATACGCCGATATGTAAATTTTCATGTGTATTTCAGCGAAAGTTGGATCAGATCCACATATTTTTACTAATTTTTTACGGATCGGTTCCATCGTCACGAAACCAAATTTATTAAAAAATGTTCCCAAGCGTATTTTTACGTAACTGGGAATATTGAGGTCGATACATACCTTCATAATTTCATCGACGGACATCCCCATCGCCAAAAAGAGGGTCAGGATCGCACCCGCAGAAGAACCAGATATCTCACTGATATCTGCGAGAGAAGACTCACGTGCTTTTAAACACCCCACGAGTGAATATATACCCATGGACGCAGGACCCAACACGAGATACTTCATCTTCCTACTTAATAGAATTGAGGAAATTGACGTCGTAAAAGCGCGAAAATAACCGCGTACACGACCGTGTGCGTCATCACAGACTCGACACTGGTCTGTCCCGACATGAACACACCACCGACACCGGGGGGGAGTGTAAGAAGAAGACCAGGGCTCAAGGCGACGAAGAGTGCCGTGGTCACGACGAGATCGGTCTGCGTGAGGACGAGACCCAGAGCCTTGGCTAAGAGACTGTACACGAGAAAGAAGACGAGCGCGTGGAAAAAGACGGACATTTGATCGGTCTTCCTGTTCATGAAGGATACGGATGAGCCGTCGGTCTTGAGAAGAAGTCCGGGGCTCAGTGCGATAAAAAGAGCGGCAGGGATGGCGACTTTTTGGGTTGTGATATCGGGAAGCATTTAGTATATACCCATATAATTTTTACCGAAAGATAGGAAATGCTCGAACGTCGCACCTCTCATCATTTCCTCGTGGAGTCCATTCGCGTTTATGACCCGTCTGACGTGTTTCCAGACATGCACCAGACTTTCCTCGTGTTCTGGATATTCCCATTCGATATCGTCGTGTGCGACGTAACAAAACTCGACGAAATCACAGAATTTACCCGTGTGTTCAAGTCGCGCGTCATACAACAGCGTCTGTATCGTATTCCACATCATATGCAGTTCATCTGAGTATTCGACTTCCCAGTCTTCGATATTCAGAGGAGTGTGTTCATTAAATTCATCGTCATCACTGACGTAGGCATCAAACCCAATGGTCGCTTCATCAACGTATTGACTCCAAACCATTGTGGCTTCTACTTATTTTCTTTCTCGGGCTTGTCCTTTATACCAGTTAATGAGAGAGAGGTGGACTCCTTCACTTTAAGCGTATCCTGGATCGCATTTAAAGCCCCCTCGACTTTAGCTTCGTCACCCCCAAAAAACGTAAGAAGACCCTCCTTTATCGCATCTTTATTCATACCAGCCTTACGTATACTTTTGCGTAGACTGATCTTACCCTTCCTGAGATTGATGGTGTCGATACCCTGAGCGACCATGGTCTTTTTCACATTTTCTTTGAGACGTTTTTCTTCTTGACTAAGAATTTTGATATCAGATTTCGCTTCGGTGAGTTGTTTCGTGAGTTCCACTAATTTTGAAACACTCTCGGAGAGGTCACTCGGAACGGAAGTCATTTATATTACTAAAGACCTACTCTTTAAGCGCACAAACCGCGCTGCATGGTATCAGGGACGATGGTGGAGTTGTTCCAGACGAACGGCGCCTTGGGGTTAGGAGGGTCCTTACGGATCTGCTGGTTCGCGTTGCGGAGGGCACCACCGATGGTTTCGGGGAAGCCGATCTGCTTACGGGGCTCGAGGAAATTCTGACCCTTGAGAATATCCTCTGGGGCGAACTGACCGAAATCCTCCTTCGAAGCAACCTCACGGGGGAGAAGGGACGAGGCGAGACCAGTACCCTTCTGCATACCCGGGGAAGGACCAGTAGAGGGGGCAGCTCCGAAGAGACTGTACTCCTTCTCGTTCACGGAATAATTGGATCGGCTGTTCATGGCAAATAAGAGGTAGACGACAACAGCGACGGCGGTGATCATCAGAATCTGCTGAGTACGACCCTTCATCATAGTTTATATATTAGTAACAAATTTTTTTTATTGTGGAGTTTCGACTTCATCATCAAAAGCATATTCTTCTGGGTAAACATCTTCCACGACGGGAGGGTCCTCGTGTACCCTAACCTGGACAATATTCCAGTGACCACCAAAGGCTTTCTTGGCGAACCAGATTCCAGCAAACTCCACGAGGAGGTCACAGGTCTTTCCTGGCTGGACGACATCAAAGTCGAGGGGTTCATGGGTCTTGTTGAACACACGGACTCGAGGTTCGGTGATGATATCAGCCGTCATCTGACCATCGGACACGGCGCTCTGATACGCGCCACTCAAAACAGTCGAGGAAAGTTTCTTACCAAACCACTCTTCACAGTTTTCTTCGGCTGCCGAGAGGTTGGTGGTTTGCACATCAGTAATCTTCTGGGTATTCTCCTCTGAGACGACGTCGAAAACCATTTCGCCTGATACTTCAGATACTTTGACGTTATTCAGTTGAATGAAACACTTTGACTTTTCATCGGTAGAAGCCTTCACGAAATAAAGACCATCGGCACCTTTGGAGGGGGAACTGTAAAACATTATGGTATATTTATGTATCACTTCTTTAAACCAATAAATGGTATGGCCGCGGCTTCGTTCAGTACCCTCTTATTTATCCACGCGTCTCTGCTGGGATTGTAGCCGTACAATGTTTTGGTAACGTTTATGGTATTGGGTAAAGGCATCGCCTGTGTCGGGCGAAGTGGGAACTCATTCTTCACGTATGCTGTATTTTTCGCATTTTTCCATTTGAGTGTGTTCAAATTGAATCTCTTGTTTCCGTACGACTTTTCGAATCCCTCCACCTTCGTGTTATTGGTGACGGGTTTCAACCCATGGACGATCTGCTTGGAAAGACGTTCATTCGAAGGTTCACTGGTATACTTTTTATACGCGTTCGCACGAACTTTTGTAGCTTTACGAATGTTCACGGTACCCTGTTTCGTGGGTGTCCTCGATTTAGTCCCAAGTATTTTGCGCCTGACCTTTTTGTAGATGACATCTATCGAGTCACTCGCCGAGACAGAAGGGTTGAAGAGTTGTCCCAGTTTCACGAGACGACGTCGATCCTTCTCCTTCTTCTCGGGTCGAAGTTTGAGCTTGTGCATGAGATAAATGTCCTCGATCAAGAATTCTTTACTCGCGATGTATATACTCTGGTTATTCGTGATTTTTCCAGTCAATGGATTTCGATACACAGTACCTTTACGTTTGGTCTGCGCCACTTCGTATCCGAATTCTTTAGGTCGCATGAACGGGATATCCAATATACCACCTATGATCGAATCGGTAATTCTGCCACTCCCAGGTGAGAAGAATCTACTATTCAAGTCTAACGCGAAGAGTTCGACATCGATGAAAACATCACCTTTCCCTGGTTTATTCGTATCAGTCGTCTTCTTCTTCTTGATGAGTGTGTAGCGCCTCGTCACGTACGGTCCAGAATTCTTGAAACCTATACCCACATATTTAAACACTTTGGGGTATTTCGTTCGCATCGAGAGTATCCGATTCTTGATTCGCGTGTTCAACTTTTTCGCTTGTTTCCCGAGTTCTTCCCAGAGTAGTAGTTTAAGTGCCTGGAGTTTCCCGAAATACTTCTCATCCAACCGAATGTGAGGAACGAATTTCGCGTCGATATCACTCGTGATGATTCGGTCATTAAATTCGACGTACAGATTGAACGCTTCGCCACCACTCACGATGAGGTCACCAGATACCTTGAATGTTTCCGTGAGTTCACCGATCGTGTCCAGAAGTATGTCCCGAATGGAATCAGTCACCAGGACGTACATGATCTTTTCAAAGGTCTCGTTGGGAAACGTAGTTTGTACGCGAGACCTAAATTTACCCAGATCCCTCGGTTCGTCCCTCTCGAAATATTTTTTAAGTTTCTCATCTTTAAAAAATAAATTTTCGTTCGTGAACTTTTCTATGGCCCCCTTTGAATAACTTTTTTCATCCATTAATATATCGTTATATAATAATATGGTCTGTAACGTTATCGACGAATGCAGGTGTTATGCCTACGAAGACACCATGGAACAATTCTGTGGCGTGCGACGAGGACCACGAGTCATTCCATGTCCTCCCGACTGCTGTGCTGGTGGGTGTCCTGGAAAATACCCATTCAGGATAATCAAGCGTCCCATGAATCCTTGGGTCGAGAAGAAGAAGACAGTGAACCTCGATTTCCACATGAAAATCCTTATATACATGACGGTCGTTTTAGCGGGTATTTTCCTCCTGTTATTGTGACTTAAAGACGAAGCTCCTAAGATAGATATAATGTCTCTCGAGGAATCCATTAAAACCGAACTCACTGCTCTCCGCGCTGAAGTGAAGACCCTCACCAAGCTCATTCGTAAGATCAAGAACACCCAGGAAGATCCCGACGGTGAGAAAGCCAAGGCCCGCGCCGCCAACAACGGCTTCAACCGTAAGCAAGATGTGACCCCTAAGTTACGCGAGTTTCTCGAACTTCCAGCCGATGAACTCATCTCCCGCTCCGAAGTGACCAAGTTCGTCAATAAGTACATCATCGAGAAGGGTCTCAAGCACCCCGAGAACGGTCGTCAGATTATCCTCGACGAGAAGCTTCGTGACCTACTCGCCCCGCCTGCGGATGTCGTCGTGACCTACCTCAACCTCCAGAAGTACCTGTCTCCTCATTACATTAAGAAGGAGGCTTAAAAAAGAAAAACATACTCTATTAAACATGGTGACTTTCCTTACCAAGGAAGCCGCCGAACAACTTGTTGGTACAAAGATCAAAAACCTTGATTTGTACCAAAAGGCATTCATGCATAAGTCCGCTCTCAAAGAGTATCCACAATTCACAGAATCGTTTGAAACTCTTGAATTTATCGGGGACTCAGTCCTCGGGTTCATCATCACTAAATTCTTATTCGATAAATACGAAAGTCGTCAAGAAGGTTTCCTCACGAAAGCTCGTACAAAGCTCGTTCGTGGTGAAACATTGGCGAGTATAGCTAAAATACTGCATCTCGAGAAACTCGTCATCATGGACGAGAAGGGAATGCGGAACGGGTGGAACACGAATCCCAAGATTCTCGAAGATGTTTTCGAAGCCCTCATCGGCGCCCTCTACATGGATCTCGGACTCCTCCACGCGAAAGAGTTCGTCCTCAGAATATACAATGACCCCACGTTCGTGGACATGAATTCTATCATGATCGACGATAACTTCAAGGATAAACTCATGCGGTACTGCCAAGTCAATTCATGGCAACTCCCTGAATATCGAGTCTTTTCACACCATGAAGGAATCTTTTACATAGACATTTACGTCAATAACCAGTTCATGTGTCGAGGGTTCGCGAAGAGTAAAAAACAGGCTGAACAAAATGCGGCGAGACTCTTCTTCGAACAACTTAAAAGTTACGTGCCACACTAACCTAAGAAAGATGCATCCTAATGTTAAGAGGCTTTTGGACCTTGAATTCGATGAACAGAGAAGCGAGGCTTGGTTAAAATTACGTGGCAATCTCTTGACAGCCAGTGACTGTGCAGCGGCGATAGGGGCGAACCAGTACCAATCGCCAGACGATTTACTTCGTAAAAAGTGTGGATTGGGTGAACCTTTTCTAGGCAATGAGGCGACCGCACACGGGACCAAGTTAGAGCCGGTCGCTATACAATTGTTTGAAGAGAGGTACGGAGAAAAGGTCCATGAGCTCGGATTAATTCCCCATGAAAAATATCCATGGCTCGGTGGAAGTCCCGACGGTCTTACGGAATCCAACTGTTTAATTGAGGTTAAATGTCCACTGCGCCGCGTCATACAGGCAGGATTGGTACCCGAGTGCTATCAGGCGCAAATCCAGGTATGCATGTCAATTATGGACGTAGAGAGCTGTTTTTTTATCCAGTATGCGCCATATGAGATTACTTTTCCGAAGCCTGAAGTGTTTGACGTTACCATCGTTCCTCGTGATCGTGAATGGTTCGATAAATACCTTCCAGTCATGGATGCGTTCTGGAAACGCGTTTTGTATTTCAGAGAACATTTGGATGAGTGTCCGAAAGAGAAAGAGAAGGTAAAGAGACCACGTAAGAAGAAGGAGCTACCCCCAGTCGTATGTGAAATTGAAGTACTCCCCGAGGAAGATTTCTACATCGATGATTGAAGGGCTTCTCGAGCCTTTTCTGCGTCTTCTTTTGAATTGTATGATCCTATATATTCACCCTTACACATAAGTTGCCACTTATTACCATGTTTAGATATAGAACCAATTTTTTTTCGGGTTTTACAAAGTTTTTGGGACACGAGATAAAATTTTAATTTCACTATAAGGAAAAATCTTTTATGTCTTCACAACTTATATTTTTTTTCATAGTAATATATTTTTGAGTTTGTCCCAAAACGGATAACCTAAGTCGAAGAGATTCTCCCATAACCTAACAAATCATGACGACCGCTGAAATTCAAAACGTTCTCGACCACCTTCGTTCCAGGAACATCAGTCTCTTTAATGGAGGAAGGAGTCCACTGAACTGGGATGACTTTAAGAAAAGTGAGTTTACCGAGGCACACTATGAGAAGTTGAAGAAGCCTATCCTTTTACTGGAACCCCCCTTTCACTATAAGGTCGTGGAGTTCAAAGCGAGTGAACCGTTCGACTATGAGTACATCATGGTGACGGAGAAAATAGCATCAAAACTTTTAGATTACCTACCTAAGTTGAAATAGAAACATGAGAAAATCAATTCAAAATGACTATCGAAGAACAATACAACCGCGCTAAGAACACCCTCAACGGGCGCCTCTTCGCACCATACCAAAGGGAAGGGGTCTTATTCCTCCTGACGATGGAGGCGCAAACCTCTGGACCCAAAGGAGGTATGTTAATGGACGAAATGGGCCTTGGAAAATCCATCCAGTTAATCGCGACAATGCTCGGAAACCCAAAACCCCGGACACTCATCATCGTTCCGAAATCCATCATCACCCAGTGGGCGGAAGAAATCAACCGATTCGCACCTACCTTGAGCATCAACATCTATGATGGTCCAGAGCGGAGAATCAATGAGGCTGACGTGACTCTCGCGCCGTATACACTCCTGACTGTGAAGGGGGCGAAGGCTGATACGAAGACCCCCCTCCATATGGTCCAGTGGGATAGGGTCATACTAGATGAAGCCCACGAGATTCGAAACGGTAAATCCAAGTTGTTCAAGAGTGTGTGTCGTTTACAGACGCAGATCAAGTGGATCGTGACTGGAACGCCGGTGTTCAACTCCATCGAGGATTTCGTTTCCCTGTGTGCGTTTTTGGGACTCTCGAAGGTTGTCGTGCAGGGAATGACGAACAAGATCAAAGATATCTACATCCTCCGTCGAACGAAGGATGACCTGGCCAAGATCAACGAGCGTTTGAGACTACCTCCGTGTTACTTCGAGAATGTGGAAATGGACATGTACCCCGATGAGAAGCAGTTGTACGAGATGGTGTTTCTCGAGGCACAGGAGACGATCCGAGATGCCTTCCGAGATGCCCAGAGTCTCAACGCGAAGAATATGGTGATCCTTGAGTGTTTGTTGAGGGCGCGACAGGTGATGATATGGCCGCAGATGTATATCGACGGTGTGGCTAAGAAAACTGGAACACAGAGTGAAAAATGGGTGGGACGTTCGAAGAAGATGGAGACCCTCTTCGAGCTGGTCGAGAGCCACCCGAGTGAGAAGGCGCTCATTTTCTGTCAGTTCAGGGGTGAGATGAACCACATCCAGAAGAATCTGAAGAGACCCGTGTACCGCATCGATGGGTCGGTTCCGAAGGAGGAACGCGTGGGACAGATTGAGGGGTTCAAGAAGGCTGCCCCCGGTGCGGTGTTTATCATCCAGATCAAGGCGGGTGGCCAGGGTCTGAACCTCCAAGAGGCGACGCGGGTGTATATCACGGCCCCATCATGGAACCCCGCGACTGAACTACAGGCGATCGGGAGGAGCCACCGAACGGGTCAGACCCAACCTGTATACGTCAAGAAGTTGGTGTACAAGGAGTGTGACCGTTTTGTGAGTGTCGAGGAGGAGATGATGGCGCTTCAGGGACACAAATCGATCGTGTGTTCAAAAGTCCTCAACGATGAACGAATTGAAAATCAAATTCCTGTGCGCAGGACATCGGCTAAGATTTCAATTCTGGACATCAAGAAAATTTTCAAAGCGTAAGATAAAGATGATTGGTTCCCGCGCTGAAGTTTTCCACGGTAACGCTGACGCGACCTCCGGTGGTCTCGCGAAGAAGGACTTGATGATGAAGGATGGGCGCATCGTGTCCAAGGCCGCGAGTAAGGCGGCTAAGAAGTCCCTCAAGAAGAACCCCAAGTTCCAGGCGTTTATTGATCTCGCCAAGGAGAAGGCTGATAAGAAGGGTGTGTTCTATCTCGTGCCTTCCAAGGGTACCAAGACCTACAAAAAAATAATCAAAGATAATAAGTAAAGATGTCTCTCAAGCGCTGGGAAGACGCTGTGAAAGTCGCTAAAGTCAAACTAGGATTAGACCCAAAGGAATTTACCAGAATACAGGGTAAATTACTGAAGGAGGCTCAGACGATATATAGAATTTTAATGATGAATAAAAATGTTGTCAAAAAGTAATAATGGCTTCGAACAATCAGGGCCAAGTACCTAATAACGTGAAGGTGAACAACGGCACCCGACCCGCCAACAACGCCAACGTGAAGGCCCTAAACGGTAACTCTGCTATGGCCAGGGCCCGCGGTAAATCCTTGGCGGAGATGGCGCAGTCTCAGGGGTACGCGATGGCGCAGAGGGCGCATGAGCAGGCACTCGCCATGGTACAACAGGCGCAGGCGCAGGCTCTCGAGAAGGCGAAACAGGTTGCGATTTCCAGGGGTCTTCAGTTTAACGCGAACGTTCCTACGAATTACCTTGATACACAAGGACGACGGATCATGCAAGGGGCTAACGGTGGATCGTACGTGAACACCTCGAGTGGTCGCAACTATAAACCAACACCCGCGTTTCTGAATCAGATGGGAACTAATGTGGTGTCTCAGATTTCCGGCCAGCCTCCTAACATGGCTCCACCTCCAGCATAAAAAAAATATAAGTACTGTATATAACTAAAGATGGCTGCGATGTTCGCGAAAATGGCTATGAAAGGTGCTGCCTCAGCAGCCAAGAGCGCGGCTAAGGGTGCCGCCGCAGAAGCGAAAGGTATGGCGAGGAATATGGCGAACCAGGCGAGGGTAGCGGCCAAGGCGAAGGCGAACCAGATGACTAAAAACGCGATCTCCTTCGGAACCGCGAAACTGAACCAGGCTCAGACGAGGGTTGCGAACCAGATGGGTGCGATGGCTGTAGGTGTTCAGGCTGGGGCTCCTGTGATGGTTGGCCCCCGTGGTGGAAACTTCCGTCTCAACGCTCGGGGACAGCGTATGCCTATGTTACCTGTCGCCTAAACGACAAACTGAAACCCTTTTAAATTTTGTGGCTCGTATACGACGAGCTGATATAACTTCCAGGTACACCCAAACATCTTATTCAAGAAATACACGCTATTGAGTTCCACGATAGCATGCCCTGAATTCCTTGCGTAGAGACCGTTCGTGACCAACTCTTTGATCGGGTTCTTATCTGAATTATAGACCGAAGCCTTGATCGTATCTTCCATATCTGTGTCGACCTTGACGCGAAACTTTGGTTCACGATCTGTGGACATTTTCAGATTTGAGTTAAACATGGGTATGAGTTCATCTTTGGTCATGGGTTTACCGAAAATTTCGACACTCTGGTCTACGACCGAATCGATGATCTGATCTTCAATCTTTCTGAGAGATTCATAAAACTTCTTCATGTAGCTCTCGTCTTCGTCGTATCCTTTGACCGCGAAATCGATGTTATACTTGGTGGGACCCACCTCGGGTGTGAATCCAGAAACACCGAAGGGCATGTACATACGAGGAAACTGAAGACGGAACGGTGTACCCTGCTTGGTCGTGATGACTATTTTTCGGTTATTGTATTGGTTGATTTGGAGATTTTCCATGTCTTTCTATTTCATATACAGGTCAAAACTTTAAGCAGAACACGCCACACAATCAGGTTCCAGACTGAATTGAATCGGTCGAGCCTTGGCCTTGGATCGGAGATAATACATACCCGTCTTGAGACCCGATTTCCACGCGTACATGTGCATCGAGGACAATTTGGACATCGTGGGACTCTCCACGAAAAGGTTCATGGATTGAGACTGATCGATGAATCGCCCACGGTCGGCAGCCATGTCGATGATACACTTCTGACTGATTTCCCATACGGTCTTGTAGAGCTTTTTGATATCTTCTGGGATGTCCACGATATTTTGGATGGACCCACCTGCCTTCACCATGAGATCTTTCATTTCTTTTGACCAGAGACCCACTTTTTTGAGATCATCCACCAGGTGTTTGTTGACCACGACAAACTCACCCGCGAGGGTACGTCTCAGGTAAATGTTGGTCGTGTACGGCTCGAAACACTCGTTATTCCCTAAGATCTGGGCGGTCGAGGCGGTGGGCATGGGGGCCATGAGAAGACTGTTCCTGAGACCCTTAGTTTTCACGCGTTCACGCATGGCGTCCCAGTCGTAGCGACCGCTGAACTTGGTTTCACCCTCCCACATGTCGGGTTGGAGGATACCCTGGGATGCTGGTGACCCCTGGAAACTCTCATAGGACCCCTCCACTTCTGCGAGTTCTGAGGAAGCCTCGAGGGCTGCGTGGTACATCGTCTCGAAGATGTGGGCGTTCATGAGACGAGACTCTTCACAGTCGAAAGGGAGACCACACATGTTAAACACGTCCGCGAGACCTTGGACACCCATACCGATGGGACGGTGTTTCATGTTGGAGCGTCGAGCCGTTTCGACAGGGTAAAAGTTACGGTCTATGACCCGATTCAGGTTCTTTACGACTGTTTTCGTGACCTCATGGAGTTTCTCGTACTCGAAAGATTTGGTTTCTTTGTTTACGTATTTGGGGAGGGCGAGGGAGGCCAGGTTACACACGGCTGTTTCATCCTTGTCGGTAAATTCTAAAATTTCTGTGCACAAATTGGAACTCTTAATGACCCCCAAGTTCTTCTGGTTACTCTTGGCGTTACAGGCATCCTTGTAGAGCATGTAGGGTGTTCCGGTCTCTGTCTGACTCTTCAAAATGGCTTTCCAGACGTCACCCGCGGGAACGGTCGCGTTGGCGAGACCCTCTTCTTCGTACTTGGTATACAGGGCCTCGAACTCGTCACCGAAGCAGTCCGCGAGACCGGGAGCCTTGTCGGGACAGAAGAGGGACCACTTCCCACCTTCCTCGACCCGTTTCATGAAGAGGTCAGGAATCCACATCGCGGAGAAGAGATCGCGGCACCGTGCCTCGTCGTCACCCTGATTGAGACGAATTTCGAGAAAGTCCATGATATCCGCGTGCCACGGTTCCATGTATACCGCGATAGACCCCTTACGACGTCCTGCCTGGTTCACGTAGCGTGCCGTGGCGTTGAAGACTCTGAGCATGGGAATGACACCATCCGACTGACCGTTCGTACCTCGAATCTTTGACTTATTGGCTCGGACGTTGTGGATGTGCATCCCGATGCCACCTGCCCATTTACTGATTTGGGCACACTCAGTCAAAGTTCCGTAAATTCCGTCTATCGAGTCACTTTTATTTGAAATCAAAAAGCATGAACTCATTTGTGGACGAGGGGTACCGGCGTTGAAGAGGGTGGGTGTGGCGTGAATGAAGTAGCCCTGAGACATCTTATCGTACGTCTCGAGAACGGAGGGAATATCTTTACCGTGAATACCGATGGAAACGCGCATGAACATGAACTGGGGGGTCTCGATGAGTGTACCGTCGACGCGCTGGAGATACCCTTTCTCGAGTGTTTTGAGACCGAAATATCCAAAATCGAAATCGCGATCATTTTTTATGTGTTCCTTAACTTTTTGAGCCACTTCGACGACTTCATCTGTGACGACCCCCGCCTTGTGAAGTTTACGCATCGCGAGATGAAAGTTGTTGGGACACACCTTCTGAATGTTACTCGCGATGATACGAGTCGCCAGGGTTTCATAATCGGGGTCGGAGGTGAGCATCCCGATACAAATCTCAGCGGAGAGTGTATCGATTTCTTGAGTGGTGATGTTATCGTACATGGACGAGAACACCTGTTGGGCGACCTTCGAGGAGTCGCAATTTTCGGAGAGTCCATATGTTAAATTCTTGATCCTATTGGTGACGTTATCAAACTTCATATCCTCAATACGACCTGAGCGTTTAGTGACCCTCATATACCTAAAGTTCTAATTTTATTTTTAACTTACTTCTTACAGCTCAAGTCAGAGCTCCGAACAGTGGTGGGGCCGAGAACCCCCATACTACGATCGGGTTGAAGAAGATACGTGTTCACATAAAAGGGACCCTGTTCACCAGCCTTCGTGACTGGGGCGTATGATCCGACAAAACAAGTGGGTGGGGTACAAGGCATCAAGTCGACCGTGTCTGGACCAGAGGCGTACGCCTTGTCAAAGTCTGAGTAGTTCATCATTTAATAGTGACACAGTTTTTTTTTCGAGCGGTATATAAATGAGTAATCTTCACCTGAATTCTATTAAGCAGTGTGAGACACCATTGAATACGCTCTTCTTTTCTGAATTTAACAAAAATATGCTTCAGCGTGGAATTCGTCAGGCGTTTAAGGATCGTACTGGTATATCGATCGATTACCAAAACCCCGATGATCTGTACGGTATCATGCGTATGGTGTTCATCAACAACTCTGGGAACCATCACATGGATGTGAACAGACAGGTGAAGACCATGAACATGCGAGTCATCGAGACGGCACTCTCACAGATTCAGACGGGTGTTTCCCAATACATCGCGTACGTGAATGACATAGACACCACGAGCATACCTCTCGACCAACCCATCAACACGAGTACGGCTGGAAAAAAGATTCCATACAACAACAAGATCGGTATCAATTAAAGGGTACAGACGAAGAAAGAGTAAGTCATGAGTTTGAACTATTACAAGGATGAAACGACGAAAGTATGTAAATCAAAGGGGTGGGACAGAGCTCCCGTAGATACCGTGTGGCTTTTACTCTCTGAAGAAGTCGGGGAACTCGCCTCGGCGATTCGTCAATACAAAAAGATGTACAAGAAGACAAATCTGAAGAAGGACCGAGGTACTGATGTGATGATGGAAATGGGGGATGTGTTCAGTTACCTCTTCCAGTTGGCGCACATGTTGAACGTGGATTTGGATATGATGTGGGAAACGCACCGATACAAAATGAACGATAAAAAATATAATCTGAACTAATAGTACTATGAGGCTCAGCGACGAGGATTCTATTAACGACATTAATCCATTTGTCATGCACGATTTTTCCCTTCCAGGTGGTGTGAGACAAAACGATAATTTCGATTCTTTTTCTAAAACTCCCGCGAGTAGCGGTGGTATAATGGGTGCTGACGAGAGTGTGTACTGTGGGTACGCCTTGTGCGAAACGGCGAATGGTCCATCGGGTGCGTTTACGGTGATTCATCCCAGAAGGAACATAGATCCTGGGTTCACGTGTGATTCTTCGAAGCGCGTGAAGGTTGGCGTCTCGAACGAGACTCGAGTTCCATATGTCGGTATCATGATCCTCGTGACGTCTATGGCTCTCGTTCTAGTATACTTAAGACGTCGGTAAAATATTCGAGACGGTCTAACTTGGTACATTCTTCGATGGAATGACCGATAAACTTTTTACATAAATTGATGATGTACTCTCTCTGCCAAGCACTTTTCATATTGATAATGGGTGGTTGGAAGCTGGGATCTAGAATTTTAGTCGTGTGCGCGAGACGAACGTATACTCGGATGGCCCGTTTATAGGATAAGATGTTTTCGAGAGCCAATTCGGCCATTCGCTGTCGAACCTCGATAGTCTTGGACACCATGATTTCCAAAAATTTCAAGTACGTGATGGTCTGTTTTTTACTCTGAAAAATCTCCCAGTCCGCTAGGGGTTCTGTGTTCATGTAATCGGTGAGCGTTTCGTACCCCCCACTCTTTCGAGAATACGTTTCGTACACGATTTCCACGTAAGTGAGATCGGATTCAACATCATGAACAACTTTTGCAGATTTAAAGAAGGAGGTCATATACGAAGATAAAGAATATATTCTTTAAACACCTAAGTTGTGAAGATCATTCACACACCAAATGTATACGACTCTCGCGAATAATTCGTTTTCCTATTTACTCACTATAGATGAGTTTAGGAACGCACTCCCAGATGCACTGAGACCTTCGTGGATTAAAATCACCACGATCACGATGGTTTCTAGTTTTGTCCAAAACATCGACATTAAACGTCTTCGAGCCGTTTTCGAAGATATCGGAACGTATAAGATGAAACGCTGTGGACCCGATTCGAAAACGATGAATGGATTTGAATGGAAATTGAAACCCACGACTTTTTACAATCAGGTGACGTTGACTTACCATGACTCGTACAGTACCAAGTCGATCAAAGTTTTTCCAAATGGAAGTATTCAAGTCGCTGGATGCTGTGACCTCTTTGACTGTAAGCGCATCATCACGCAGCTCATGTACATCTTCAAGACTTTTCTTGACTTGGAGGTGACCGCACCGATTGATTCTTTCCGAGTTGTCATGATCAACTCGAACTTTAGTCTCAATCACAACGTGAATCTCATGGAGGTGACCAGATGGTTTGAGCGTTACAGTGATATCTTCAACGTATCTTTCGAACCCGATCGATACTCTGCGGTGAAGATTAAGTTTAAACCTGCGCACGACATGAAAACGATCACGTGTAGTATCTTCAGTACAGGAAAGATTATCATCACGGGTGCCGAAACACTCAAGGAGATTGCTTTTGGCTATAACATCATCAATCAACACATCAACGAGAATCCCGAAATTCGAGTGTCGCGCACAGAAGAGACTGATGTTTTTGATATATATTTGGGGTACAAATGTGACCCCTTTGTGAATCATCTAAAGAAAAAGGGTTTTGAGTCATGGGTCAAAACAATCACCAACCGACAAATTAATTTCTAAATTTATAGTAATAAAGATGTCGCAACGACTTGGCATGGCTGATGGGCGCTGTTTCACGATTAATTCGTCAGCCCAACTGTTTAACAACTATGTGATGAAACAGAATGGTATCTCGTTCGAGGATAACTATTCGTATAGGCAGCTTCTCCAGAAGCAGGGACCCCAACTTCTCTCGGCGGTTCAGGAGCAACAGGGTAAGGCGAATTGCAAGACTTGTGACAAACCACTTCTCGCAGTTCCCGATATTTATTAGGTGAGCGAAATACCCAAAAAAACTTTACACCCATACTCCAGAATGTCTACGTGTTCTATATGTCTAGCGGATGTCAGGTCAACGAGGACCAATCCACCGATTCGATGCGGACATATATTTCACACACACTGTCTAGAGGGATGGAAGGCACAAGGTAAAAATACATGCCCCACGTGTAGAAAGGTTTTTGACGTTTCTCAATTTAATATTAACGTCACGATACACAATAACTATACACAAGTTTCGAATGTCGTTTCCATGAATGAAGAATCGATACTCTCTGTACTTGACTTGTTTGATATATCGTTCGACGCGGATACTGCTTTAGACGTCGACAGTATTTTATCGGACTTTGGGATGAGTCTTACCGACTTTAATACCAATGTCTTTTACACAGAATGAGCTACAGTATTTATCGTAGTTTAACTCGTTGTAATTCCTAGAAGCTGTACGAGGGTCCTTAATCACCTTACCATTAGCGTCACCTAATAATGGACCAGTAGCCCACCCACGTTTATGACTGAACACATTCGCCTTAAACACTATACGATTACCGACTACGAACTTTCCCGCTTTTTTTACCCTCGATTCAGGAATCTTAAAAAACGCGGCGACAGACTTTGCTGTATCCCCCACTCTGACTTTGTATTCGATGACACCGTGCTGCTTGTAAAAGTGGAAATCACCTTGGCGAATGTAGTTTCTTGGTCTACCCGAGGATACAAACATCATGATCTTGAAATACCCCTTTTTACACTTTTCATCCCCGTTCACTTTGTAGATAGACTTGGGGTTGTCTGAAACAACGCGCTTAGGAAGATCGTCGCATTTGGTGTAATCGTGTGGGAGGTTAGATAACCCAGAGCGATCACCCGGTATGGATTTCTGCCACCTGAAAGATTGATAATCACCTACGGCGTAGGCGTAACAATTGTTACCCGTTATACCCTTCGAAGATCCCCATCGACGGTTTGTAAATTTATTCTCTGACCCAGTCAGAGGGAGTTCTTTAGTTTTAGACATCTATAGAGTACGCAGAAAAAAATATCAGTAAGTAATAAATGTTCGGTAATATTCTCAAGTCTGAAAACAGGTCTGATATGATTCGCGAGATTCTCATCTTCGTGTTATCTATTCTCATCAGCACCTTCATCCTCCGTGTGGTGTGGAACACGTCTCTCGTGAAACACATCACTGTCCTCAAACCCATCAACAGCCTACTCGACGCGTTGATCCTTTCCGTTTCCATCAGGGTAATCAGCGGCCTCGACCGTTAAACACCTGTCCGTGTCCTACAATTGATTTAATTGTTTACGAGTCCACCCGTGCCATTGGTCCCGTAAACAGGTTTTCGCTTCTTTAATGGTTTCATTTTTCCCATCTTCATGACAACAATGGCTCGCGCCATCGCAGCTGATTGGTTTACGGGTGTTTTCTTCTTAGGCGGTGGTGCGATGACCACCGGTTTTTGGGGTTTTGGGGTTGGGAGCAGTGGTGCGCTCTTCTTATCCGTGAAGAAAGGCTTGGAGAGAACCTCCTCGAAACTGAGATTCACAGTCTTGCCACCCCTCAGTCTGTAATTCTTGACGACGTTTGAATTGGTCACCAAGTAATTCGTGGGTAACACGTTCTCGATGAATGTTTTCACCGCACGTTCCGATCGTGTTCGTGGTTGACGAACCATGTCGTGCATAGAATTCAAGAAATAGTGTAAATCATAATGTTTGTCCGACTTTCTCGAGATACCGATGTTCTTATAGTTGTTAGCGTTGATGAGAGGATTCTTAATTCGTGGGAAGACAGAAAACCCAAAATCAATCAAGACAGCTTCAAATCCCGCATTCGACATCGTGGTCCCCTTTATTTTCAGGTCCTTCACTGGAACTGGACGCACTAAGATGTTTCGAGCGTGGAGGTCATGATGACGAAACCCTGGATACTTTTGGTGGATCCGGTACAGATTGTAGATGACCTGTGCCATGACCGATTTAACTGCAGGGAGACTGGGTTGGTACTCTAACCAATCGGCCAATTCTTTACCCTTGATGTATTCAGAGTAGAGGATGTCTTTGTTGTCGCATGTCTTGTAGAGATACATCTTAGGAACACCAAACCCTTCCAACTTTTTCGCGATATCATATTCCATTTTCGGATTGATCCGGTCGACCGCATTCTTAAATTTCGCGAGGGGTACGTTGTTCGTCTTTTCAGTCAACGAAGGTGTTCTGATTTCTTTGTAGACGATATACTTTTCACACGTGTCATCGATACACCCACGGAACACTTTCCCGTACTGACCCTCGCCGATTTTCACAGACCCTTTGGTCATGGTTCCATTTTTCTTTTTCAACCAGAGGTGTGACGCGGGGGCACATGCTTTTTTACCCCTGAGTACTTTCTTCACCTGAGCGTTCATTAGTATACATATTCGTAAGAAGATTGTTTCAACTTACGGAAATGGGAAGGTAAACGAGTCCGAAGGACTCGGAACGGGGAACTCAGAAAATGGAAACGAGTCCGAAGGACTCGGAACGGGGAACTCAGAAAATGGAAACGAGTCCGAAGGACTCGGAACGGGGAACTCAGAAAATGGAAACGAGTCCGAAGGACTCGGAACGGGGAACTCAGAAAATGGAAACGAGTCCGAAGGACTCGGAACGGGGAACTCAGGATCATTCATCGACATCTTCTTCGATCTCATCTTCTTCTTCCTGTTCGGGGGGGTCAAGACCCTGGAAGGCGAACGAAGGAAGCTTGGCGGACTTCTCAAAGAGAACCTGTTGGAGACGGATGGTCACACCGAACTTATTATCGATGAACCAAATCTGGTTAATGTCGATGATCGCCATCGCCTTCTGTCCCTTGTCGATACTGTCGAGAGAAACCATATCACGGTTCATGGTATAACACTCAGGAACGAATGAACCATCCGCTTTGGTGAGTACCTTGAGTTTGATAGTGGCTGGGTACGGCTCCTTACCGGGTCGGAGGATGGGCTTGTAAAGCGCCTCCTTGAGTACGGCGACGTTAAACTCTTTGCCGAGCCACTCCTTAGCGTTCGCGGCTACCGTGTTCACGATGAGGTCATCGAGCTCACCGAGTTTCTTGTAAATGTCCATCGCACCCGCGTTATCAGGGTCAAAGGAGAGGTCGAGTGAGTAGGAAGTGCGACCAGTCGCCTCATCAGTATACGCACTCAAACCGTAGGGTGAGCGCATGAAAGGAAGTTGAACGTAAAGTTTTTTGTTGTCGCCCATGTTCAGATAGACGGCTTTACCGCCATTTTTGTTTTTACGAAGTTTCGAAAAGTTCACAGAGGAAGCAGAGAAATCAGAGGCTTGTTGGATAGAGAGCGACATTGTAGTTGGTTATATCTCTACAAGGCGGTTCGACTTTAAGTAACTTTTTTTCTTAACATATAGCATAACTACTCATGGGTTTCTTTAAGGACTGTGGATGCGGATGCAGAGGTAAGAAACAATACGATAAATTTGTGATTTCGATGATCTCAGCGCTCACGTTCTATGTGGTCGCCAACCCGATGACTTTTAGATTCGTCAGGGGACTTCTGAGTTCTAACATCGCGTCCCCCAACGGGTGTCCGACCGCTTTTGGTCTCGTGGTACACTCGATTGTTTTCATGTTCATCGTGTGGGGTATGATGAACATCAAAAAGGAAAGGCCGTGTGCGTGCGGTTTACGTAGACAGGTGAGGCGTGGAACTAAGACGGTCGTCTCTATGGCGGAAGCTCCCAATCCCGAACCCAATTTCAAGGAACCCGTGATTCCCATGGTTGATACTGGAAAGGTTTTGGAGCCATTTGAAATCGGCGTAGACGGTGGTCTCTTCAACTAAAACTCTTCGTCGAACATGATATTCTCGGAATCATCATCTAATTTACCATAGTCACCCACCCTCTTTTCAAAAAAGTTCGTTTTACCATCGAGACTGATGTTTTCCATAAAGTCAAAGGGATTCTTGGAACCCCAAATCGGTGGTTGACCAATTTGTTTGAGAAGGCGATCAGACACGTATTCTATGTACTCGGACATCTTTTCGGAATTCATACCGATGAGATTACACGGGAGCGCATCTATGATGAAATTCTTTTCAATCGCGACAGCCTCCTTCACGATAGAATGAATCGTTTCAGTTGTTGGTTTGTTACGAAGCATCTTAAACAGTTCGACTGCGAATTCCTGGTGAAGCCCCTCATCTCGGGAGATAAGCTCGTTACTAAAACAGAGACCTGGCATGAGACCCCTCTTCTTCAACCAGAAGAGCGCACAAAAACTTCCCGAGAAGAAAATACCCTCCACACACGCGAACGCGAACAGACGTTCAGCGAAGGGTCGAGTTTTCGTGTCGAACCATTTCATAGCCCAATTTGCCTTATTCTGAATACAAGGAATGGTTTGGATAGCTTCGAAGAGTTGTTTCTTCTCCGCTTCATCCTTGATGTATTTGTCGATGAGTTTGGAATACGTTTCACCGTGGATCATTTCGTTGTGAGACTGATACGCATAAAAAGATCGAGCCTCTGATATCTGTACTTCATCTGCGAAATTGTTGTTAATGTTTTCAAATACGATCCCATCCGAACCCGCGAAAAAGGCGAGGATGTATTTAATGAATTTTTGTTCATTACTCGTTAGGGTTTTCCAGTCTTCAATATCTTTAGAAAAGTCGACTTCCTCGGCTGTCCAATTCGACATCTGTGCCTTTTTATACAGTTCCCAAAGATGGGGATGTTTCAGGGGGAACACAGTAAATCTATTCAATGTCGGAGCTAATATTGGTTCATATTCATTTTCTACGTAGTCTTGAAATTCAAAGTAGTCTCCGACACGACGATCGTCAATAAATATTTGGGGGTAGGTTATAATTGAATCACCGCATTTCTCTTTCAATTTATCTTTGTCGATCATGACCTTCTCAAAATCAAAATCCTCATTTTTACATAACGTAACCGCATGATCACAATACTGACAACCTTCCTTTGAATAAATTGTAACTTTCATCTGTATTAGTATCGTTGATTATATTTTGTTAGAAAACTCTAAGCATGATTGTGCCCTCTGAGATAATTCAGGACGATATCGTAAAAGTTTTAGTGAATGAAGATGGTATCGAAGATGGGATGTACGCCGTAGTCGCCATGAACACGGGTAAAACACTCGGTCTTCATTACCTGAACCCGACTGAATCAATATACAAATCCGCGTGTGTGTACAAATTAGACACATCCGAAGTCTGCCCCGCCCCCTACGACAGTCTCATGGAACATTACCCCTGTGGAACGACTTTCGAAGATCTCGAAATGAAACGCTTAGATGCGGATATGTATTCCTTCTACGCTGAGATTGATATAGAAGACAGCGATAGCGAGATCCATTTCCCGTCTACCGACAGTGATACTGATTCAGAGATGGCTGACTTCGTAGTCTCGGACACCGAAATACAGGGGTCTCCGCCTCCTGGACATCAAATGATCGATAAAGAATGGAACGCGTGGAAACCGTCAACACCAGGCGCGAGGAGTTTCAAGGAAACGATAGAATTGATCGAAACTCGCGTCAGAGGCCTAAGTGATGCGTCATAGAGATTGAAATAAAAGGTTCGATAAGACCAAAACAATGCTGGCAGCTATATGGTCCGAACTGGACGCTCTATTACCACAAAAAAATGAAGAAAAACCGGTAAATATTAATTTATGTCGTGAATGTCTGGGTGTAAAGGTCTTCGCCCGAGAAGGTTTACCGACGTGTTCTGAATGTGGTCTCATCGAAGACAGGTATATCGACGATACCGCGGAATGGACGAGTGGAATGAATGATGATGGAAAGGTGAATGATCCTTCGAGATGCGGTAACCCGAATGCGAATCCGGAGCTCTTCTCGCAGAACTGGGGAAAAGGAACGATAATAGCTACACAATATTCTTCGACGTACGAACAGAAGAGGATGGCGAAGATTAGCTTTCACATGTCTATGAATCACAGGGACAGGTCACTGTTCCACGCATACAAAGATATCGACGAGGCGTGTCACACGCTTTCCGAATCAATTCTCAAAGATGCGAAAATGATGTACAAAAAGTTTAACGAGGAAAAATTAACGCGGGGGGCGGTGCGTTTGGGGATCAAAGCGAATTGTGTGTTGTACGCATGTCGTCTCGCGAAACACCCACGAACGACAAAGGAAATAGCCGACATGTTTGGTATACAGTCGAAAGATATAAGTCGCACGACCCACATGTTTAAGGAGATGATCATGGGTGCTACGGAAAAGAATTACGTGACGAAATCATTCGATGTGATGAATCGATTATTGAATTCGTTCGAAGTAACTCGTGAGGAGAGGTTACAGTGTACTCGATTATGTAACAAGATTGAGGACTGTGTGGATTTGATGAGTAAGACACCGAACAGTGTGGCGTCGGCGATCATATTCATCGTGATGGGAGGGAAGATGAAAAAATCACTCTTGTGTGAAAAATGTAACATATCGGTACCAACACTTAACAAGATTGAAAGTATAATAAAAAAGCACTTAGAGCTTAAGGGATAGATTTAGAATATGGTGAAGCTCTTTCTCGCGACACCATGCTATGGGGGCCTCTGTTTAGAGAAGTACATGACGAGTATCATCAAGCTTCAACTCCTTTTAATAAAACAAGGTATCCAATTGTATCTCGACACGACCGAAAATGAATCTCTCGTCCACCGCGCCCGTAACGTTTCCGTAGGTCGCTTCATGCAGAAGACTGATTGTGAATATTTCATGTTTATCGACGCCGATATTCATTTTGACCCGGAAGCCGTCGTGCGTCTCGTCAAATCGGGACACGACCTCTCCGTCGCGTGTTACCCCAAGAAGGTTGTGATGTGGGACCAAGCCGCTGAGGCTGTCAAGAGGGGTGATGAACGCGACATGTCCATGCTTTCCTCGAGTCTCGTCATTAACTTTGGAGCCCAGAACCGACCCGTCACGAATGGATTCATCGAAATTCTTGATGGACCTACGGGATTCATGGTGATCAAACGATCCGTGTTCAAAACACTCGAGGAAAAGTTCCCTGAACTCTGGTGTAAGAATGACCACCAAAACAGAGATTTCGATGATTACCACGCCTGCTTCGATTGTATGATCGATCCTGGGAACCGTCGGTACCTCTCGGAGGACTACGCGTTCTGTCGTCGATGGCAACAAGCAGACGGTAAAATATACGCGGACGTGAACACGACTCTCGGACACATAGGAAATTTACCATTCAGTGGGTGTCTCAATGATAGGCTTAAGGCTTAGACACGAGTGAACACTATGAATTTGGTTACGATTCTCGTCACGCGTTCAAAGTCTTGTCACGTGAAGACTCTACATTCTATTTTGAAATTGAATATTCAATGTCTTCAAAAAGGTATCAATAATCAAATCACGTACGTGAATGATGATCCATTCGAAAAAGCTGAGGTGATCCAAATGAGTATGAAGACATGTGATCGTATTGTCTTCATCGATTTCGGAATTAGTGTTGACGATGCGTCCATCGATCAATGTTTTGAAACCCATGAAACTATAGGGTGTCTCGTTTTTCCGGGTGTGAAGGAAGGTATCGATTGGGAACTTTTCAAGACTAAAGTAAAGGATGGTAGCTCCGAACCTGTATCACAGATGGGTCTCTATTTCGACACGGCCGTCGGAAAGAAGATAAGTCCCGATGTGTATAATGTCGTACAGACAGATGCTCACGCATGGATCATGAACACGAAAAACGTGATCAAGAGCATCAAGGATAAAAAAACTGGAAACTGGAAGATTCATCCCAAGATGTTTGAGAAATTCAAGGAACAAGGTGTTCGAATGTATGCGTTTACAGCAGCTAAGTTGACGATGACCTATACGCATGAATGTATAAGTAACATACTCAACGCCGCGGGTGTAAAAATCAATTAAAGTTTTAAACATATACTAAAACATGTCTATAAAGTCGGACTCCCCGCTTTACAAATATGTCGTGAACTTTATTCACACTACGTGGGGAAGCAAGGACTATTTCCCTGGACCTCAACCCATCTCCATCGAATATAAACACTTCCCAATCTTGAAGAAGGGTAATTATGTGGTATGCGAAAAAACGGATGGTGAGAGATACATGATGGTCGCTCTCATGTACGAGGGGAAAAAGAAGTGTCTGTTTGTGAATCGAGCGTTTGATATGTTTGAAGTTTCCATTAACCTGAAGAAGAACGTGTACGACGGAACAATCTTGGATGGAGAATTGTATGATGGTAGTACCCTCATGGTATACGATGCCGTCCTCGTAGCCGGTAAACCAATTTGGAACATCGATTTACTCCAACGTCTCGGCTTCGCGTTGAGTGTGATACAACCCATCATTTACATGAAAATGGATAAATACCGTCTACAGTTGAAGACTTTTTATGCTATGGATAAGTTTAGAGAGTTTCTGGACGAACACCTTCCGACGGTGCGTCAAGAGACAGATGGACTCGTATTCACACCCGTGAATGAACCGGTGAGAATAGGAACGCATGAGACGATGTTTAAATGGAAACCCCAAATTAAGAATACAGTGGACTTTCTCATGAAACGGGAACCGACGAGAGAGACACCCGGTTGTACACCCGGAATACACAGTTGGAGACTCTACGTACAGGAAAAGGGGAAGTTGTATTTTGAAGGTGAAATTCCACACAATAGAATCGCCGATGAACCGTGGTTTGAGGATGGAGCTATCGTAGAATGTATGTACATGAGTCACGATCAACCGATGTGGTGGAAACCGATCAAGCGGCGCATGGATAAAACGTACCCCAACAATCGGAGGACGTTTTACCGAACGATCGTCAATATTAAGGAGAATATTCAGATGAAGGAGTTTTTAGATTGTAGACCATGAAATAATAACCAGCCTCTTCGGGTAACTCGTGTTCCCTAACATTATCGTCATCAAATAGAAACCATTTATTTTTACGTTTTATGAAACTCACGTAGTGTCCGTCGTTTTGGTTCCCTACGTGTACGGCACTCGCGATTAAATTGTACTCGTGTGTGTTCATGACCATATGTTCGATGATTTTAACATGACTTTTCGTATCGAAAGAAACCATCAAGACTTGGGGTAACTTGGAGAAGAGCATCCTCGTCGTCGCCACGTGGTGTACATTCCCATCCGTATCCTCAAAATTTTCTAGGACGTTCCATTCGGTACTCTTCGCGAGCATATCCCTCATGTCCTTTCCGTTGGATGTTATCAAATGAATACTGAAATCTTCTTCATTCGATGATTTTCCACCCGGCCAAATAGTTTCTTGTGTCTTTTTCCCATAAAACCATTGTTTAATCTCTGGTTTCGCGATTTCAAGAATGTCTATGATACACAGCACAGCTTCCTGTACGTCGTGTTGTTCGTGTAATCTAAATCGAGGAAACGTGGTTCTAAAATGTTCGAGAAGAGGTGCGATGGACAGACACGTATCTCCTTTCGTCCAATAGACCTTGACTAAATCAGAGTACGCTCGGGTAAAAGCACACACCCCGACGTACGGGTTTCGCATGAAGTGATTCGTCAACATGGGAATGTGTAAGAGACATTGTACGGTGGTGTTGAAATAGCAAGTGTTTCCATGATTTTGGAAACCTTTCATTACATTTTATACACAAAAAAGGCTTAAGTAAAAGACGCGACGTACATTTGTTAAGAAAGAATGAACATCAAAACGATCATCGAAAAAGTGAACGCGGTGTTCGACGCGCACAAGAGCGAAGAACACATCGAGGTTGAGATTCGTCTCGGGAAGCATAACGGCTCGCTCTTCGACACGAACGTTGGAAAGGATACGTTTGAACGGGTACTGAAAGGATTGAAGAAATATGATGGATGGGAAACCACGAAGACGTCAACTACTGATATGTACTACGATGACGCGAACGGTATCCGCATCTCCTCTGATGAGGAAACTGGTGAACAGACGATGGTCCAAAAGATTAATGTGGTCAAGGAAGATTTCAAGTGTGAACCACTCGACGTTCGATTCAGTATCTCTCGTGAAATTCCAACCTTTGGACAGTACGAGATGGACCGCAAACGTTCAAAACTTCGTCACTCTTTCGTGCGCAAGAATCTGAGCATCGACATGACGATTTCATCGGGTGATACTGTCGACATGGACGCGGAGGATGCTTCGTCGTACCAGATTGAACTCGAAATCATCAAACCGAATGATGTCACGTCTTACAACCAGTTGTTTAATATCTTACATAAGATTAGTGACCTTTCAAGATTAATAACATGATGTACCTACTCTTGAGTATCGTCGCCTTGTGTTTCTTATTCGAGAAACGTAAAGCCAACCAGTCAAAATTCTTTTACGTCAGCAATGGAATGTCGAGAGACGTGTATACAGTAATGCATAAAGATGGTATGAGCAGAGAGGATCTGGATACGTTCGTTAAGATGGAGGATCGTTTTCTCGAATACGAAGTGATGTCTGTGTCCATGGGCATAACACATATAGTTCAGGCTACTTTTTGGTCGAATAAAATAAAAGATAGGTTTCCTAAATATAATTTTTCACATCACACACTCCACTTAAAACAAATCGCCGAACCACAGAAGAGTATCAATCGCGTACTTAATTAGAGTTTCTCAACCCGAGCTCGAGCCGCGACGGGAGATTTTCGCGTGTTCGCATTGGCCCTAAACGTTAACCAATATTTTCGGTAACTCGCCATTCTCTTCTCGGTCGGTTTCTTCTTTTGGTTCGTTAAATTCGTCATGATATAATTCGCCGCCGCGCGCTTGTAATCGTTTCTCAGGTTGTACGCGATACCCGTGATGTTCACGGTGTTCATGAGATGTTTCCTCTCGAGCTCACGGCGTCGTTCCCTCTTCCATTGTTCGACGACACTCTTCTTGACCGCATCGACATCACGTTTGAACGCGATACCAGTCTTGTTTCTCTTATCGATGACGTTAAGAGCCGACTTCATGTTTCGCACATCCTGATTGAGACTGGGTTTGTACCTGTTCATCCACGTGACCCCATAGAGATTGGTGATATCCTTACGAATAGAATTTTCATCGATACCTCTCTTCTTCATGATTTCCACCTTCTTCACGTCACGCTTCGCAGCCGCTTCGTTTCTACGCACATCACTCTTACGGCGCTGGGGTGGTGGTGGCACCGGCTTTGGTTTGGGCTTGAACGCAGTTCTCACTTTTTCTATCTTCTTACAGATATCCATTTTGGTTTCCTTCTTCTTATCGACCTCGATGTTCAGAATCATCGCGATACGAATGAGTTCCTCCTTCTTCATGTCCCCACACAACTTTCGACCGATCTTAAACGTCTTATTCGTTCCGGTGAGGGGAACACTCTTGTTCACATTTTTGAATGTGAACGTGTTTTTCTTCCCAGTTTTGTTACGAATTCGTTCACATATGACATCCTTGGTCGCCATCTTAGATCCACCTTGGTCTCTCATCCTGAAGTTCACTACACCCATGCGTCTCGCGAAATCGACGAGTTCGGATTTTTTCATACGCGCACACATCGTAGAATTGAGTATAAGAGCGTTCGTCTGATTCTGTGTGAGGGTCGCCATTCGTTTCGTGGAAACCTTTTTTGGCTTCGCCACCACCTTTTTTGGCTTGACCCCTTCATCGAATATACCAGTCACATTAATCTGTCCATCGGTATACAGATCTCGGACAAACCGTTTTCCGAAGTCATACGCTCTCGCCATATCCCCTGGATTTTTCGCACCTGAGATTTGAACATTCCCACTCGCAGACAAGATGAACTTATTTTCACCGAAGTAGGCATAAAGAAAGGGGGAGAGTTCGGGTTCGTAATTGACTCGTGACATGTCATACTTTTTAGCGTTTCTGGCGATGGTCGTGAGACTCTTGAAATTTCCGTTAATTCGGAATTGACCGCTCAAGTTATTATACGTGAACGGGTTATAGAAAAACGGTTGTCTTTCCGTGTACCTGTCGACGACGAATTTACGAATGAGTTCGGGTTGGTTCTCGATGTTCGTTCCCACAAAACCACCCGAAAATCGAATCTTACCGTTTCTGTAAAAATTCACAGTCGCACCTTTACTCTCTCGATCGTTACTTAACGTGAGCATTAACTGCGCACTGAAAAAATCCTTGTTCAAGTCACCTTTGAGACCGGCTTCGCGTGTATGCGAAAATCCAGTCGTAAACCGCCCGTAAATACCCTTTATCTCTTTAGTGTCTACATAAAGACCCTCTCCGATAGGTGTTCTGGGTAAAGGTTGTTTTGAAAGTATATTCTTGAGGTTTACGAGGACATCTTTCTGTCCAAACCCAGAATCGACCGTGGCGTTGAACATACCAGGATTCAGTTTACTTATTTCGAGTGATGTGGTCGGGGCGATCCCTGTGTTGAACACATCATTAAACTCGTTCATGAGAGGATCATCATTCTCGAATTGTTTAAACGCACCTTCGTATGTTCGATCATTGACCAGGTTTTGTTGAAGGCGCACAGGGAATTGTATCGGACGAGGTGCGCGTCTAGGGGGTGATCGAAATCCAGCAGCTCGTTCGCGCTCTCTTCGGAGCATGTTCTGTTCGAGTTCCCGCGCAAACTCGTCGTTTGAGTTGGAGTTTGGACTTTGGAGTTCCACACCAGATTGTCGGACAAATTCCTTGACACTCTGGCTCATAGTATTATTAATTATTATTTTTTTAAAAGTCCTTGGTGAAACCGATACCCTCTTCGATCACGTCAAGACCGAAAATCACGGGCTGTCTTGGGTATGTTCTCCCTTTGTACGTCACCACTTCTTCACGCACCTCGATGTTTCTCGAACTGAATGGACCAGCGTAAAAGTCCTGGTTAAACTTTGGTTTTCCGAGATTATTCGCAGAACAGTGTTGGTTGAACACCTGCACGAAGAGTGTCTGGGGAACAAAGGACTTCTCGTCGAACGAAATCAACGTGGACTCTAGGAAGTTCGTGAGTGTACTCGCGACCATCGCGACTTGTTTCTTGATCGTCTCAAAGTACGCTGGAACGACTTTCCAGATGGTTTTGTTCCTGTATTTACTCGAATAATCGAGGTATCCCCTGATGCACTTGAGAAGGATGATGGGTAATTCCTTGTCCAGTTTCTCATCCAATTGTGGATCGGCTTCGTGGACTTGTTTCCCGAAATTCCATGGTAAAATACGACGTAACACAGATCCCGAATTATCTCTCCAGTTGGGAACCTCGTTACCACCCAAAACACCGGGAACTTTCCATTCGATCGAAACGGCCGTTTTATTCTTGACCGCCACAGACACATCCTCACCTGATACGATCGACTGAAACTCCGCCTGTTCGAGTGCGAGGTCACCCTTCACCTCCGGGGCGATAAACATGAAACAATCCTTAATCGCCGAAAGCCCGAATTTCTTCTCGATGTTGTTCGAAAGTGTTCCGACATCCTCGTTCTCGTAAAACTTTTTAAACACCTTGGTGATCAGCGTGGATTTACCTGATTGTGCGATACCTTTGAAAAACGGAATCACCTGCCACGCGTCGAGCTCACCGACATCGAAGCACAGACGACCACCCATGACGTATGCCCAGTTACACACCTCGTCCTCGAATTGTTGATACTTCAGGATAGAATTGAAAAAGGGGGTGGGAATCTTGGTCCAATCTTCGATATGAGAAAAGTCATCAAACTGTTTATCAAAGTATTTACACGCGATGATAGTAGGGTCCAGGCACTTAAACTCGTCGCTGTCGTACGGGTAGAATCTACATTCGTACACGCCTCGTTCTGGGATCCATTCTTTACCCACGAAAACACCGTTCCTGAATGACCACACGTGTCTCCTCTTGATAATCTCAGGAAATTGGGGATCCATACACTTGGAAATGTTATCGATCACTTCCCTCGCGATCGAACCTCGACTCGTGAAGTTTTTCCAATTCTCAAACATACAATCCTTGCGCGCGAGTGAATACACAAACTTATCGATTGGAAACTTTGGAAACCACGCACGCGTCCTGTGCCCCTCGATCGTCTTAACCTCCTCACAACAGTGGCCCTTGTATCGACGATACCCACACTTATACGTCTCTTCGAGCGTGAACAAAAGACACTTCTGAAACGGTGTAGCTTTTTCGATATCCTCTTCGTTCATGGTCGAAGGATCCGAGAATCGGGGAAATTGTGGCTCGATAGTCGGCGTATCCACGCGTTCATAGGAAATGTAGTGTCGTCGAATATTCTCAAAACCATCTTCGACGTGTAAGATGATGTTCGCGATGCGCTTATCGATACTGACTCCGTTCCCGTCAGCCTCCTTTTTTTGAATTTTTAGATTGTTCACGTGATTCCTCAGGTCGATGATGAAATCGGTATGTCTTTTTTTAAGATCCCTGATAGACGGTAGGTCAATTCTTGAAGGTGAGATCGACCCGTACTCATCAAAATACGAGCGGTCTATGAATTGCCTGTAGCCCAGGTTACGTGAACTGAAAAAATCTTTCGTGTGAAGATCCCATGTGTTTTCCAATTTCGACAACACACGCATGATCTGTTCCTCATTCATCGACTGAATTTGCTGTTTATGAAGTTCCGTGAGTGCTTCATATCTGTCGGGTTCCTTATCGATGAAGTGAGTGTTTTCCATATTACTGAGTATACAACTTTTTCTTTTAATTAGATTTCATGCTCTGAAGTTGAGCGAGGATTTTTACTAAAATTTTGTTTTGCACTTGCATGTGGGTGGAAATATCTAAGAGCGCACTACAGACCGTATCACCATTTTCCGTCGCGAACAAAGATCCGAGAAGATTGGGAATGTCCACCTCCTCATCCATCTCGAGAATACTTCCTTCCTCCTCTTCCGAATATTCAATTTCTCCTTCTTCAATTTCATCAGGCTGTTTCGACATTTAGTATAGACTGAGAATTTTTGAAATCGATAAATGCGCATTCCCCCAGAATTATTTTCTCCGTATAGAGTACAACAACTCTCAAAATGGCCGGTGGTCTCATGCAACTCGTAGCTTACGGTGCCCAGGATGTTTACCTTACCGGTAACCCTGAGGTGACCTTCTTCCAGGCGAAATACAAGCGCCACACTAACTTCGCGATGGAGAACATCGAGCAGACCGTCAACGGTACCCCCGCCCCCGGTGGTCGCGTCTCCGTGACCGTCGCCCGTAACGGTGATCTCGTCGGTGACATGTACCTCGAACTCGTCTCCGCCGCCGCTGACTCCAAGACTGCCTGCTGGGTCGCTGAGCGTGCGATCAACAACGTTGAACTTTCCATCGGTGGTCAGCGCGTCGACAAGCACTACCAGAAATGGTGGCGTTTGTACTCGGAGCTTCACCTCGATGAAGCCAAGAAGGCCACGTACGGTAAGATGACCACTGCCAACGCCGGCAAGACTGTCTACCTTCCCCTCGTCTTCTTCTTCAACCGCAACCCCGGGTTGTACCTCCCCCTCATCGCCCTCCAGTACCACGAGGTGCGTGTCGACATCGACCTCGCCTCCGACATGGGCACTTACTTGACCACCTCCCTCAAGGTGTGGGCCAACTACATCTACCTCGACACCGAGGAGCGTCGCCGCTTCGCGCAGAAGGGTCATGAATACCTGATCGAGCAGGTGCAGCACACCGGCATCGATACCGTCGATCCGACCGGTGTTAAGCAGGTCCGCCTCTCCTACAACCACCCCGTTAAGGAGCTCGTGTGGTGCCTCTCCAACACTGCCGCGGCCTCGTCCCTGTGGAACTTCACCAAGGATACCAACAACATCGTCGTTGATTCCAACGTGCATGAGATCTCCGCGTCCAACTGCTTCGTGCCCACCTCTTTGTCTGGTGCGCCCCTCCTTTCGGTCGGCGCCGCTGGTTCCACCGTCGCCTTCACGGAAGACGCTGTTGGTCCCCTCTCCAAGTTCAAGCTCATCCTCAACGGCCAGGATCGCTTCAAGGAACAGGAAGGTAAGTACTTCAACCAGGTGCAACCCTACAACCACCACTCCGGCTCCCCCTACCCCGGTATCTACTCGTACTCTTTCGCGCTCAAGCCCGAGGAACACCAGCCTACCGGTACCTGCAACTTCTCCCGCATCGATAACGCGCAGGTCGCGATCACCACTGCGGCTGTCGGTGACACCAAGTCCCTCCACATGTTCGCGGTTAACTACAACGTCCTCCGCATCCAGTCCGGTATGGGTGGTCTCGCCTTCTCCAACTAATTTGTTGGTTTCGGTATGTTAGTAAATTAAATCAAAAATCATTTTTAAAATGCACTGTTAATGCTATTTAAAAATGAAAATACTGAGGATAGTATGTTAGCTCTAGGTCAATCCTCATTGCTTACTTACACTATTGGGCGTCGACGAACTTATCGACAACGGAAAAAACCTGTAAAAAATACTTGTATTGAGAACCCTGATGCAATTAAATGTGCGATACGTCATAGACGGTGTGAAGGGTGTCCGTTTAAGGACTTCTTCAAACCCGACAACCCACTTAAATAGAAACTCATCTATGTAGATAATGTTCAAGAAAGTATATGACATTTTTGTTAAAGTTGAAAAACCTAAATTGGGACGTTGGTCTCTTAAGTCTTGCGAGGAAATTTCAACTTCTATAAACGCCGTGTATCAGAATAGGGATCATTGTGGGGACACGATCTGTAAAACACCTAAAAAAGCTTCAGAGTATCCGGATAAGAAGTCTAAATAATCATTTTTAAAACGCATATTCTATACGAGTTTTAAAAGGGTTTTTAAAATTAGACGTTTTTAGCACGAGGGCGACGATGAGATGTTTTGGTTTGTGATCTATATTTTGAAGACTTCCACCACCTATAGCCACCGAAACCGGCGGATATCATAGACATACAACACAAACAACACAGTACTAGAAGTATGATTATTGGAATGAGTTGTCCCATCGCTTCTTCATTTTCTGCGTTAGTTATGTCATCCCCACACATTCGTGTGAAGGTTTCGTCTGTATTGAGCCTGGACTTTTCCGCGTTAGATGCATCTTCACCTACCTTTACATCCCTACACACGCGTTTAGGAAACTTTTTACCCTTGGGTATCCTAGGTAGTGACTGAACATACTCATTAGGTAGTGGTATAGGTAAAGCCAAAGCTTTAGACACTATATCCATCTTACTGTATGTAAACAAAATTATACGAGACCAGCCATTTTGTAAAACTTATCTTTATTACTTTGTGTCAGCGCCCACATTTTAGCCCAATACTCGTCATTAACACTGGATGGTGTATTATTGATCGCTTCAATTATGGTTGGTATCTTTCCTTTTAATCTCTCATTTGTTGTGCGTTCCATTACATCAGTATAATACGCAATGAGTTTTTGTTTATCAGCACCACCACCACCAAATAAATTCTTCCTGAAAACGAATGCCATAGCTGCGCCTGATGAAGAGAGACTGCAACAGCATGCACCTAACGCCATTGCCACGACTAGTATCATAGTCTCACCTTGAGACATAATTATAATATATATATATTTTTTTGTTTATGACTGTGAGTGACCCAGTTTTCATGTTGAGAGAAGGTTGTCTTCCCAATCCCAGAAGATGAAATCACCGACAGGGACCTGGTGATCGTTCGTGATGATACAAGACACGACGGGGTCAACTTGAGTAGTCGCTTCAGCACCCGAAAAGTTCTTGACCTGTTTGTACACAT
>Ga0222654_1000336_pt1 | contig 34129 bp, 20 predicted proteins | sample AntAcemetagen421_FD_179805 | JGI IMG/M metagenome (GOLD analysis project Ga0222654, IMG submission 179805) | Saline water microbial communities from Ace Lake, Antarctica - #421 | ecosystem: Environmental > Aquatic > Non-marine Saline and Alkaline > Saline | place: Antarctica: Ace Lake...
CAGCAAAATGGGAATACGGAGCACATCGAGCTAGGTACAAATGATTCCTCTGGCGTGTTGAGATTTTCTAACCAGTTGTATGGGCGGGATTCACAAATCGCAAAATTAAAAGAAGCCCTGCAGCAGGTCTTGGAATTTCAAAAGACGTTCCTGCTTGTTTTTGGCAACTCCGGCGTCGGCAAATCTGTACTGGTAGAGCAACTTTACCGCCCAGTCGTCCAGGCAGGCGGCTTTTTCACCTCAGGTAAGTTTGACCAGCTAAAAACGGACCTACCCTACTTCGCATTTTCACAGATTTTGGGCAACCTGGTGGACCAAATATTGTTACTAAACGAAAAAGACCTTGCTCATTGGAAGGTCGAATTCCACCGCGCTCTTCATCCTGTTGGCGGGGTTTTATACGACATTATACCCGGTCTTGACAAATTACTTGAAGATCAACCCGAATCGCCTCAGCTGAACGGAGTTGAAGCCCTATTGAGGTTCAATTATGCCCTCAGTAAGTTCTTTCAAGTGCTGTCTGATTCGGGCAAACCATTGGTGATTTTTATTGACGACCTTCAATGGAGTGATGTTTCTTCTTTCAACTTACTGCGAAATATCCTGATTAATAAGGACTTAAATAACCTTCTTATTATTGGAGCGTACAGAGATAACGAGATCACCACCGGCCATTTGTTTCTTCAGTTTAAAATGGAAATCGTAGAATTAGGCATCCATCCGGAAGAAATATACGTCGATAACCTTCGCTATCCAGATATTTTTAGATTGGTCTCTGACACGTTAGGAAAATCCAAGCGCCCCTTGGACGGTTTGGTTAAAATTATCGAAAAGAAATCAGGAGGAAATGCCCTATTCGTCAATCAGTTATTGAAAGCAATTTATACCAATGCAATGTTGGTTTTTGAAAATGCGCTATCCAGTTGGACTTGGGATACTGAAAAGATCATGGGCTACAATGTAAAGGGTGATATTGTGAACCTATTCCTACAAACCATTAATAAACTTCCCCCCAAGACCATCGCATTGCTCAAACTCGCCTCCTGCATAGGAAATAAGTTTGGTTTGACTGCGCTCTCCGTTATCACGAAAGAAGAAAAAAAGAAGCTCTATCAGGTTTTAGAACCTGCGATTGATCTGGATCTAATCATCGAAGATGGGAATGGCCAAATTTATTTTGTCCATGACCGGGTACAACAGGCCATTTACTCACTCAATGCCGATCAGGAGAAAAGCGTATTCCATCTGAAAATCGGAAGGCTTTTACTTGAAAATACGCCTGATGAAAACGTTAGGGAATTTATTTTTGATATTGTCAACCAATTTAATTTTTCAACGGAACTTGTCACGGATCCGAAAGAGTCCCGTAAACTTTGTCAACTGAATATCCTTGCAGGCCAAAGGTCTCAAAATGCCACCGCTTATGGGCTGGCCCTTCAATATTTTGAAAACGCACTGCAGTTTTTAGAAGATGATCCCTGGTCAAAAGAGCCGAATTTTACTTTTAGCGTACATTTTCTTGTAGCTATTGCGGCCAATCAGTGTAATAAGCAGACACGCTTCAATGAACTAACCAACCTATTGGATACCCATGTGGTGGGGACCCTTGACAAACTCAAACTAGCAGATCTCAAAATCCAAAATGCCAATATCAAGAACAACCAAAATAAAGTGATTGAAATAGGTCTGGAAGCCCTGCGTTTTACCCATATCCATTTGAAGCGCCATCCATCTCAGATGGATGTACTTTTGGGATATCTCAAAATTAGTGGAAGATTGGGTTTTTATGATGATGAAAAAATAGAAAACCTGCCGAAAATAGCTAACCCGGAACTAATTCTAAGCATGTCAATCATGCACCATATGTCATTGGCAGCCTATTTTATCGAGCCAAATATGGTCCCCCTGATCATGTTTAAGTTGATCAGATTGACCTTGAAATTCGGCTTAGGGCCTAAATCACCCTTTGCTTTTGTCGTCTTCGGTTATATCAATATCGCCTTTATGGGCAAGATGAAAAAAGGGCTTAAAATGGGCCAATTGGGTAATAAATTGGGTGATATTCTAAATAATGAGGGGGAACTTGTTTCGCTGAAGCAAGTGTATGTTATGTTTATTTCGCATTGGCTGATGCACCTGTCCCATAACATCCCCGACTTGGAATCAGCATTGAAAAAAGGCCTTGAAATGGGCGAATTCGAATTTACCTCGATCATCGGTCAGCTTATTATCTACTGGAATTTGTATGGTGGCGAGCCGATTGAGAAAGTGTTAAAAAGGGGCGAGTTACTGAGCATGCAGGTCGCCCCACTCAATCAGATCATGCAAATCAGACGGATTGAACTTTTTAGGCAATCCGTCATTGGCCTTGTGGAAGGCGTAAAGAATTATGACCTTTTGCAAGGTGAGATCTTTGATGAAACAAAGGTTGATTTTCCGAATGAACCGGCATTTGGCCTGTATTTTCACAACCTGTATGCCCAGAAAAAAATACTTGCAATCGTATTCAACCAGCCGGAAACAGCCTGGAAATTTTGCTTGCGCGAAAAGGAATACCTGATACCTGTAAAAGGCTCGGTGACGGAGATGCTATTTTATTTTTATGAGAGTCTATGCATAACGCCGATTTTCGCATCCCGATCGAAGGAAGAACAGAAGCAATTGCTTAAAGTTTGCAGGAAAAACATCCGATTGATTAAAGAATTGTTGCCATATTCGGAAATTAATTTCAGCCATAGGTACGAACTTATGAATGCCGAATACCATTCCCTGCTGAATGATTTCGATGAGGCAATAAAGGCATATACCTACGCAATAAGGTATGCACGGCTTCATAAATACATTCAGGATGAAGCCATCACATGGGAACGTGCAGGTGTATTTTTTAAGTCCCAAAACCAGCCTGAAGCGGCCCAGTTCTACATTACCAATGCTTACAAGGCTTACTCCAAATGGGGTGCAAAGGCCAAATTGCTCCAATTGAAAGTACAATATGCCGGATTGCTATCCGCTGAAGAAATCCGGGAGAACTCGAACAACCTTGATTTGGATACGATATTGAAGACCATCAACCTGATCTCCGGTGAGATTGTATTGGAAAAGATTCTTATGGGTTTAATGAATCTGGTAATTGAAAACGCAGGTGCGGAAAGGGCATTTTTGGTAACTTCTGAAAATGGCAGCAAATTCATCAAAGCATCGGTGGATATATCCGGCAATGAGATCAACGTGATGCAGGATATCCCTTACGACCAGTTTATGGCTATCAGCCATTCAGTAATCAATTATGTGGTGAGAACCGGTGAAACACTTGTGTTGGAAGACGCAAGCAGTAAATTACCTTTCTCCAACGACGAATATATATTGGAAAATGAAATCAAATCCGTCGTCTGCCTGCCCTTGAAACATGCTGCTGTTGAATTTGCTTACCTGTACCTGGAAAACAGATTTTTAACCGGAGCATTCTCCCGGGAACGAATAGAGATACTTCAGGTGATGGCAACACAAACAGCGATTGCACTCCAAAATGCCATGCTTTTGGAAAAAACTACACACCTGAACACCGAGCTTGTCCAAGAAGTAGAAGTACGAAAATCTATTGAAGAAAACCTCAGAATCAATGAGAAAAGGTTAGAGGAATACAACGCTAATCTAGAATTAAAGGTGAATGAGCGCACCTTAGACCTTCAGATAGAAAAAGAAAAATCAGACGAACTCTTGTTGAATATCTTACCTGTTGATATCGCAAAAGAGCTCAAGGAAAACGGAACAGCGCAAGCCAAAAAATTTGAAAGCGTAAGTGTCTTATTCACTGACTTCAAGGGATTTTCCATGATTGCTGAACAGATGGACGCCGCTGAACTCGTTTCAGAGATCGATTATTTCTTCAAGGAATTTGATCGGATTATCCAACGTCACGGCATAGAAAAAATAAAAACAATCGGAGATGCTTACATGGCCGTCGGCGGTCTTCCCGTCAAAAATAAGACACATGCCTCAGATGTATTACATGCAGCCCTGGAGATAAGAGACTTCATCGAGAAAACCAAAAAGAAAAATGCCCAGCTTGGCAAACAGATTTTTGAGGTGCGTATCGGTATCCATACAGGCAATGTGGTAGCGGGTATCGTAGGTCTTAGAAAGTTTGCCTACGACATTTGGGGAGATACAGTAAACCTTGCCGCCCGGATGGAAAGCAGTAGCGAACCGGGAAAAATCAATATTTCAGGTACTACCCATGCGCTTGTCAAAGACAAATTTAGATGCATCCATCGGGGAAAAATCCTCGCCAAAAATAAAGGACAGGTAGACATGTATTTTGTCGAAGGAGTAAAAAACTACAGCGATTCTTTAAAATGAATCTACGGGTAGAACAAATCAACATGCAACTTTGGCCGGTTTTGCGAGTAAACCTTGGCATTGTCACTAGGAATTGATAATAGTGTGGGGATAAACATCCTAAATCGGCTCAATTTCATCAATCCTTATGCCCGTAAATCAATCATCCTGACAGTGGGTAGGCACATATCCAGCCAGTGAAATAAGACCATTGTTTTTCGGCTCAAAATACGTACGACTATCTTTTCTGGCGACCAACCAGTCGGTTGCTGCCTTTGTGTAGATCTTATCCAAGTTTAACAGTTCCGCGGCTGCAGAGGATTCGTGGTTGCCAAGTGCCTCACCATCTTCTTCCCATTCCAATATATCGGAAAGCGGCGTGCCAAGCACCTGTTCAAACTCGCCTGCGGTTAGCATCATCGTTTGAAGAATCTGCTATCTGGACTGTTGATCCCAGCCGCTAGACGGCATGTCAACGTTCTGATAAACAATGAATTCAACGGCTTAAAGACTGACCCAGGCAGGATTTGACAACAATGCTGCTAGTTCCGCATTAATAAGGTTCTCCCATAAGATGGGACATGAATCACTTTATTAATGGGGCAACTAATGCTCGTAAGGCTACCTATTTTCGAGCAGTTCGTCTTTAAGCTTTGCGAGATGTTCTAGTTTCTTTGGTTGCCGGAAATTTTGACAATAGACGGTATGGTATTGATGGGATTCCAAGAACCGGATTTGTATTTTGAGCCACTCGGTACGTGTCAGTCCGGAATTAAAATGCCTCAGTTCATCGAACAATCGTTGAGATCCGATATCAAATAAATCCGTTCCAAGGTATTCCAAGTCCGCATCTGCGACAATTTTACCCAAAAGGTCTTGAGGTTTTTGCGGAATTTTAGTGGCGATAATCATTTGGCATATTTGGTCGGTTTGTATCGAGCTGAAATCGTAGGCCGGTAGTTCGGCTTTTACGATTTCACAACTTGCGTGTTCATGCTCAACCAATCCTTTCAAGAATCCACTGTCATGGTATAGTGCGGCCACCTTTACTAAGTCCAATTGATCCGCGTCTATTTTTTCCTCCTGAGAAATGAGAACCGCTTTGTCCAACACATACCTGGTATGTGAAGCATTGTGATAGGTGAGGTATTCAGGAAGTTCTTTCTTAAATCTACACATCAGGTTTTCAAAAAGTATATTAAATCTCTCCATATTAGCCGTGCCCACTTTTCTTTTTGATTAATCCTCCTTTTACTTCCTTAATGCTCTGAACATATAAAAAAGCTTTGGGGTCAATTTCACCTATTGCCTCTTTGAGGCGGTGAATTTCCAGCCTTGTGACCACCGTCATAATGATATCCACATCATGCACGTCGTCGATCATTCCGGGCAAATATCCCCTTTTACCTTTGTAAAGCGTAACCGCTTTTCCAAAATCCTCCACAATAAGTTCATTAATCATTTGATAGTTGGCAGAAATAATGGTTAAGGCAGTATATTCTTCAAATCCATTCACCACGTAGTCAGAGGTTTTCATGGCGGTATAATAAACCAAAATAGAATACATCCCTGTTTCAATTCCAAATTTAAATGCTGCCCCAATAATGATCAGGCTATTCAGCGCCAGAATAATTTCCCCAGAGGTCAGACTCGATTTTTTTTGGGTATAGTACCCGATGACTTCCAGCACGTCAATCACCCCTCCACCACGGATCACAAATCCAATTCCCAATCCGACGAAGAAGCCCCCAAAAACAGCAATCAGTACCTTGTCCGTCGTAAAGGCAGGGATTTCGATAAAATACATCCCTGCTGCCAACAGCAAAATGGCAATTAATGCTTGTAGACTAAATGTCTTTCCGATCTTCCGATACCCCACAATAAGAAAGGGGATATTAAAGACTATAAGTAATATACTGATATGGATGTTTGAAAAACCTTTAACCAAGATCGAAATTCCAGTAACCCCCCCATCCAAAAAGTTATTGGGGACCATAAATCCCTGTAGTCCAACGACGGCAAAGAACACCCCCAGCACCATAAATGAAATCGACCTAAAAGAAAAAATGGATTTCCATTTGATACTGTCTGATTTACTCATATTTCCTTTATTGAACTTAAAACTTCAAATTACTTAAAATAATGATGTCAAAAAAATTTAACATAGCTGAAAGCCGACTAAATATAACTTTCTAAAAAATTAACGCAGGGAATGTCCTTGAACATCTTCTAGGAATATTGTTTTTTCCATATCCCCTGTCAACTTCTGAAGTTAAAATCACATTTTTTTTTATAATAACCATCTGATCTCCATAAAAAAAAGCTAAAATAAACACGAGAAATACCTTTGCAAAAACACACTTGGTTAAAAAGACAGATTTACATCATACATCAATAGGTATGAGAATCAGTTAGTGCCTATCTTAGAACTTCGTAGACAGTTAATGGCTTTTGTTTGTTTTTCACCAACACTTCACCTACTTTTTTACACTCGAAAGACTCCTTTACCAACTTATAGTTTGTTTCAGTAATCAAAATCTGTCCTACTTCAGCTGCGGATTGGAGCCTTGCGGCCACATTGACCACATCGCCAACAACGGTATAATCCAACCTCCTTAACGTACTTGAACCAATATTTCCAGAAACCATTTCTCCACTGTTTATACCGATAGAAACGATTGATGAAAATAATTCCCGCCCGGACAGATTACCATCCTATTCCTCTGCATAACACCCCTGCTTTTTATATCTTTACTCATTCTCAATATTCCACCCATTAAGCATAACCTTATCATGAATCGGTTCCAAAATACTTTTTTCATTGTTTTCATACTGCTATGCAATAATTTATTAGCCCAGAACACCTGGCAGAATCCTATCCAAAAAAAAGAACGACTGGGTTCACCATTGGTAGAAACCTCCCCTTTTGTGTTTCAGGAGAAGTTATACCTGCTGGAAAATAACCAGCGGTTTTGGGATATTCCTGGGGCAAAACCTGGGTACAAGTTTCATGAAGATGAGATTCGTATTAGAGATCTGCAAACAAATCAGATAATTTCCACTCCTCTGAAAAACCATGGCTTTGGAACGGTGTTGACCTGGGAAGGAAGGGTGTACGTTTTTGCAGGGGATTATGGGGAGGGAAAACCTTGGCGGAAAATGACCGAAATTACGATGACCAGCTCTGAGGACCTTGTCAATTGGAGCAAGCCTAAAACCGTCCTTCGGGCAAATGACAATGAGTATTTTTTTAATACGGCGGTTACCAGAGGAAAGAATGGCTTTGTGTTGCTGTATGAGACCAGCGACAAGCAGTGGAAACCTTTTACGTTTAGGTACATGAGCTCTTCGGATCTAGAACACTGGGAAGAGATTCCTGGTGCGGTCTACGGAGTTGACAAATATGTTGGCGGACCAGCGTTGTATTTTGAAGGAGGCTGGTACTATACGCTCTACCTGGAATCACTTCAACCGGGCTATGAAACGCGCATTACCCGCTCGAAAGACCTGGTCCATTGGGAAGATGCACCGGATGACAGGCCTTTTGTAACTTTTAATTCGAAACATAAAAACATCCCTTTAATAAATCCTGACATCTCCGAAAACAATGCTTCTGATGTGGAGCTCTGTTATTTTCAAGGCAAAACTATCCTTTATTTCACAGGAAGCGATCAAACAACAGCAGGAGATTTACAAAGGGCCACCTATGACGGAGCGCCTAAGGAATTATTCGAGCATTTCTTTAAAGCCGAAGGGCAATCAAATGTAGCACCAAAACACCAGGGAGACTGGTTACCGGTATTGGAAGCAGGCACGAATGGCTCCGGAACAGCCATTTTTTCTACTGAGTCCTTTCGAACCCGCCCCACGGAAAGTCAATTGGCTTACCAAGAGCGGCAATTGGGTGCATTTATTCACTTTGGCCCTGCTACTTATATTGGTTCGGACATGATGAGCGTACCTGCTGCGGAAATATTTAACCCCAACAGACTGGATGCCGAACAGTGGGTCAAAACAGCAAAATCTTTTGGTGCCAAACACATCGTACTAACGGCAAAACACCACAATGGCTTTTGTCTCTGGCCTACGGAAACCACGGATTATTCGGTAAAAAACGTTTCCTGGAAAAATGGAAAAGGGGACGTTGTCAGGGAGTTTGTGGATGCTTGTAGAAAATACGACTTAGAAATTGGTCTCTACGTCTCTGGTGGAGACAAGCATTTTGGCTGCTCCAGTACGCCTGACCCACAAGGTCAGCGCAAAATTGTTGGAGACATTCACCGGTATTTCCCTGTCTTTTTGGAGCAGCTGAGGGAGTTACTTACCAACTATGGGGAAATCTCCTATCTCTGGTTTGACGGGGCTTATGATCCTTTTGGTTGGGATGTGATGAACCCTGAAACCATGGAACCATTGGGCACTGCCTATGGTGATGCCATACACAATATGGTTCGCCTTTTACAACCGACATCCATCGTCATGGGCGGGACCAAGCCGGATGTTAGATGGTCGGGTAGCGAACAGGGCTGGGCAGCCTATCCTTTGGAAAATACCGTACACCCTGGAGAAGGATTTGAGAAGTGGGTGGGCCCACAAAGTGCGGGATGGATCCCCGCAGAGGCCAATCTTCACACCCGATCTACTTGGTTCTGGACGCCTGATTCAGACAAAACCTTAAGGGATTTACCTTTTCTAATGAACGTTTATTCAGAATCCATTGGTCGGGGAGCCAATCTCTTGGTAAACATGACACCTGATACCAGCGGCCTGATACCAGCTGCTGAAGTAAAGCGGCTAGAAGAATTTGGAGAAGCCATTGAGCAAACTTTTTCGAAAACTGTGGCCGATTATGATCAGCCGGAAAACAATGGCAATACGATTTACACCCTTACAATTCCTGAAAACAAAGCAACAAACCTTATGGTGTTGGAAGAGAATATTGCCAATGGCCAGCATATCAAGCAATATACCCTTGAAAGTTTTGACGGGAGCGAATGGCACCAAGTGGCTGAAGGGCTGACCATAGGTAGGAAGCGCATCCACTATTTTGATCGGGTAAAAACCGCAAAACTCCGTCTTTCCTTAAAGGGTGATGAGGGCAAAATGGAATTGAAATCCTTTACTGTGTATCAAACAGACTGAGTGACTAAACCAGGATCCGAAGACATGGAGAAATATAGTCGAGATTTTGTCAGCATTGTTGCAGAAAAAAAGCAACAATGCTGACAAAATCATTTGGCATTCAATCACCGAAACACGGGCTTACGCCCGTGGCTACAGAACTTTCACCCCTCTGGGGTTCTCAGTTATCGTTAAATTTATCATCAACATCATTTTAGAAAAATTGACAAATATGAAGAGTTAAATGAAATGCTGCAATAGAACTTCCCGCTTTCAATCTGGAAATGATTCTATCACGAAATAAAATAGCTATTGCATTTTTCGGATTTAACATGATCCTACCTTGAACTCAGGTGTATAGTACATTGAACATACTAAATCGACAGAAAAAGAGAAATACATCATTTAACTCTGGTTGCTCAAAATCACTTAGGCGTTGCAATTGGCAAAACAGTTGTTAAGGTAACTGGACCAAAAATCCCAGAAGGAATCAATGGCGCATCTTTCCAGGGAACCCTCAACTTAGGAATGCCTTTAATAACCGTGGCCTCCACATGGGTTTTGGTGTAATCCTCTCCTGTCACCGCATCTCCAGTCAACCTATTAGACCAAGTATTGGCAACTTCAATTTTTAGGGTATTGATTCCCGGTTTCAGAGCGTCCGTTACATCAAATCGATAGGGCTTTGCCCAAGTTATACCCAATGGCTTATCATTCAGCCATAACTCTGCAACATGGGAAAGGTCACCTAAATCCAGATAAATCCTTGCTTCAGGGAATTCGGAGGCATGCATTTCATGGATAAAACTTTTTTCATAGCGGGCAGTACCTGAGAAGTATTTGATTCCTTCAATAGCAGACGCCGTCCAGGATTTCAATTCTGGAAAAATAGCTTTTTCCGGAGCTCCCCATCCTTCGGGAAAATAGATTTCCCAGGCTCCTTCAAGTTTTTTTACTTTCGGATAATTATTAAGGGCAAGGGAGTTGTCTTTTTGATCCAAGCCAAATTCACCTTCTTCCCAGAACTCAATGCCTTGATCACTGTACCGAAGCTTCGGAGGATGAACGCCATCATGGGCTATTTTTGTGAAATGCGCTTGTTTGTCACCAGCTTTAAAAACCACAAATGTACTCTCGTAGGGAGCAAGGGTCAAAGGAAGGGTGATCCCCTCCACTGTTTCTTCAAAAACAGGAATGGCCGTTATGCCTCCATTTTCAGGATTCCATAACGCTGGAGTCTTTCCCTCTTGTCTGAATTTCAAGTCTCTGGACATCCATTCCCCCGTGGTATTGGCAAGGAAATAAAAATCCATTCCATTCTTTTGGTAATGGGTGTAATCAAGGGTATAATACCCTTTGTCTTTATAATCAAAATCAGGACTGATTTTCAATTGCTGAAGAATCTCTCCTACCGAGGCGCCATAATAGATGGCCCCACTTCCTGGTTTGAAAGTTTGCTTGCTGTAGGGTTTCCATATACTATTCAGCCAACCATTCATGTTGGGTAGATCCTTCATATTTCTTTCTGGAGCAATTCTACTGGGTTTAGGCCCCGTAATAATGGCACCACTTTTTGCCATTTGTTCCAGTTTTACCAACACTTTCGGGTTGATCTCATATTCTTTGGTCAGTGCCAGCACACTAAATTCAGCACCATTTCTCGGATTTAGAATTTTCCCATTTTTTACCTCTAGTCCAAGTAGTATTTCAGTATTGACCAACTCAAAATCATAGCCTTCACCAGGGTTAAAGCGACTGCGCTTGTGACCTCCATAATTGGGAATGGTGTCACCGTAATAATACAAAACGTCCGCTTTGAAATCGGCTTCCTGTAAAACATAAGATATCCTTGCCAGGTATTCATTAAAAGGCCGAATTTTCTTCCACCAGACCCTTTTATCATTATAATGTGTGCCAGCATGGTAAACGATACCCGGATAACCGGTACCTTCTGGATTATGTGTAGACCCGTGTACCACTACCCTATTCATGCCCTCAGCAAAAGCCCTGTCTCCCATAGGTTTCATTTCAAATGGCCCTTCTTGCCACTGTTGAAAAGTGGTAAATGCTTCCATTTCCACCATTCCCAAACCATAAATATGTGAGGCGGAAGAGACTTCCTTGACTACCCGTAGCACATCCATCCCCTCATCACTAAAGTTATGGTGGTTGATCCAAAATTCCCCCCTAGGGATGTCCAAACCTTTACCCAATGCCTTTAAGGGTTCCACTGGGACATTGTGCAAGGGATAACCGGGTCCTCCTGCTTCACTATTGTTTTTCAACCCATGGGCATTGCAGATCTCCTTGGACTTCATGTAGAAGTTTTTGATCATCAATTCAGACAATGTTCTTTGAAATCCCGCCCTGAAAGCAGAAGTAGCTTCATTAGAAAGCGCCATTTCTTCAAATAGAAGGGGAAGGAATTTCTTTATATCATAGCCATTTAGGGCCTGGAATTCTTGCGGTAAAGTAGGTGTCCAATTGAACCCCCTGGCTTCATAACTTGCCATGTATAGATTTTTCAAGGCCGTTTCACGCAAATCCCCCATCACAGATTCCAATCGGTCTATAATATAATTGAAGTGAAAAGCCGTGGCCTCAGCATCAAAATGATCTACAATAGGCCCTGCTGAATACTTACTTGGCAGCACCAAATTTTCTCCAGAATTGGAACTGACATACCGTACAATTTTCCATTCTCCTTCCGGAACATCCCAATTCAGCACTTCTTTCTTGGCGTCAAAGTAAAGGGAAACATCCTTTATACGACTGGTATCCATTACCACATTGTCAGCAACCAGAGGTATAGCCAAAACCGCTATCTCTTCTGAATATACTGGCTTGCCATCTTTGCCATAAGAAATAATACGTTTTCTGCCTCGGGGATCAGTTTCTGGGATTTCAGGGAAGGGCAATTTAATTTTTTTCTTTCCTCCACCTGTTACATTCACCTTGCGTTGGTAAATAGATTTTGCTGCATGTTTAGGGGTAAGCCAATTGCCTCCAGCATTCCAGCTACTTGCCGTATTCAATCCTACCTCCATGCCATATTTACCAGCTTCATCTACGGCAACTCTAATGGTCTCCAAAGATTCATCGCCCAAAAATGCTGGTCCTGTACCTACCAGCACAGTATCTCTGGAGCCAATTTCAAATATGGTGAAGCCGGCTATTCCCGCCTCATCAAAGGAAAGAATCTCCTCTTTTAGTCTCAAAGTATCCACATGGCCTCCCAACCACCAATGGTAAACAGTAGGCTTGGCTGTACTCGGTGGCTGTAGGAAATTTTGCCGCATCTGATTGTATACCGTACTTTCCTGGGCTTGCAGCGCAAAAGAAAACATGCCACAAATACTGGCAATAAAACAAAAGAGATAAGTACTAAACTTCATGGCTTATGGCTTTTATGTTAATCGTCTAAATTTAAAATCCCCCCAGATTCGAAGAAGTTAGAAAGTAACGTTACGTAGGTAACTTCCGTCGGGATTTTGTCAGGTCTGTATAATTTTTCTCGAGAAGTGGCGTAATTCAAATAAAATCAGACTATTTATCACTACTATTGGGCAAAGGACTCCATTGATAAAAATCATCTCCTGTGGCTGCTATCCATTCATCCAGGGCTACATGCATCTTTTTTTTGACTGATTGGTAGGCATTCAAATAGGCAAGGTTGTGCTGCTCTCCGGGGTCTTTCCACAAATCGAACAATTGTTCGTTGCGTTCCCCATGATTGTACAAATTATATTTGTACCGATTGTTTCTGATCAATCTGGCCTGCCTGCTGGAATCCAGTTTGTCATCAGCTAACTGCACCACCAAATACTCCCTCAACCTTTCTCCCGGATTCTCCAAAACTGGTTTAAGGCTATTTCCAGTAAATTTAGCAGAAGTAGACAAGCCTGCATAATCAATAATGGTGGGGGCTAAATCAATCCCTGAAACCAATTGGTTTCTATCAATATTTCCAGAAGGAACATGGCCCTTGTACCTGATAATAAAAGGGACAGTGGCAGCCTCTTCGTACAAACTTAACTTAGCTGCCCACTTGTGCGCAGCACCCCCGTCTCCATGTTCACTTGTAAGTACCACAATCGTATTTTCGTCGAAACCATTTTTCTTCAATGCTTGCAAAATTTTACCAATTTCTCTATCCACCATTTCGGTAAATCGATAATAATGGTACAAATATGCCTGCCAGTCCTCCGGAGTATAATCTTTGGTCTTTAATAACTCATCACCATAGTGATCCATCAAACGTTTTTCGGCAAGGAACTGCGGTTCTTTTGGGTCAATCTCAAAGTTATTAGGCAAAGGGGGTAAACCTTCCAATTCACCGGCTTTGGCATATTCATCAGGCCTTCTGGGAACATGGCAGATATCATGGGGATTGTGAAGTGAAACCGTCAATAAGAAAGGCTTATTCTCCTTGTAATTATTGAGGTAATTCACTGTGGCGTCTGCAATAGGCCCGTCTGTATCTTCACCCAGATCCCATTCCTTTTTCAATGATTGAAAAGGTACAACAGCAAAACCCGCTACGGAATCCATTGCTGTTTTCGCTGGATAGGATTCTGGCAAATGCCACTTTCCTACCCAGGCTGTATTGTATCCTGATTGTTTGAAAATATGACCTATAGTGGGTACTTCTGGACGGATATGGGTGGAGTTCCAAACCACACCTGTTTCATGAGGCATCCTTCCCGTGATCAAGCTACTTCTAGCTGGCCCGCAAACAGGAGAAGTACAATAAGAGGCCGTAAAAAAGGTGCCCTCAGCTGCCAACTGGTCCATTGCGGGGGTACTCAGGTGAGGATTGCCCAAATAACTCAACGCATCATTGGTGTGCTGGTCTGTCAGAATGACCAACACATTAGGTCTTTCTTCTTTTTCCTGTTTTTTTTCACTTTGGCAACCTGCCAGCGTCATCAAACCACACAGCATGAATAGGGCTTGAAACCAAGGATTGTCTATTTTTTTTCTCATCATTACCCTATTATCTATTACCTAATTTACCATGAAAATACGACAGTTCCTGAGATATCCTTGATTTCAAAATAGCGCTCGCTGCCATTTTTCACTTCGGTGAAAGAAACATCACCGGTATTCCAAGGATACCTTGAATTCAGGTATACATTTAGTTTTTCTGCAGTCACCCCATCGGATGGATATATTCTAAGTGACCCATTATGTAAACCGCTGACGCTATACCGCTTACTTATGCCCTTCTGGCCTGAATGAAGTTCTTTAAATGAAACCATTCCTGAGGCCTGGGTAATAAAAGCACGACATTCCCTATGCCATGCGGTTGGCATGGTGTAGTTGGAAAAACCATCTTCAAGAATTGTCTCTAAGCCCAGTATTAGTGGTGCTCCTTGTTCAAATTTAAAGGACTGCTTTACGGTAGAATTGGGATTGTAACCGGAAAAGATAAAAGCATTGTCAGAACGATTGATAGTGAGTACAGGGTCTTTGATTCCTACGTTTTCCTTTTCTATTTTTAATTGCATTCCGAAGGTACCTAGCAGCTGTCTTAGCATGGTCGGAACGATCTGAAATTCTTCCGGATTGTCAGGGGTCAATAACCTTCCACCGGTAAAGCTACTGGAATTGGTACCTCTTAGATAAACAACTTTTCCTCCATTCCAATCTGGATCTTGCTTCACCCATGCCATATCCCTTACTTCATCACCTTGCTTCACATTTGACAAAGCTTGGGTAAAAGTATCTTTGGGCTTATGGATCACCGTACGGAATCCTCCACCAGAAAATAAAGAGAGGTGTCGGGTTTTTTGTGGGACCTCCCCTTTGATAATATCTATACCAACCTCTGAAAACAGATCCATTTCACCAAAGAGCGGTCTAGTATTGGATAGGTTAATAAAATCCATAAAGGCCTTGCTTGAATGATCCACAGGTCCAAAGACAATGAGTTGCCCTCCATTTTTCACAAAATTCATTAGTGTTTTCTCATTCTCAGAATTTTTTTCTGGGGCAATAGTCAAAAGTATCGAAGACTTAAAAAGGCCTGGATTATTAGCGATAGCACTTTGCAGAGAAGTAGTAGAAATTACCGTATTCATAGGAAGCCCACTATTGATCGCTTGTCTTATAAACCAGTCTCCATAATAAATTTCTGGCAGCCTGTCCGTGTAATCCCTTGCCCAATCATGGTACTCATCAAATGGATAGACCCAGACGAGAGGCCCTGGAGCTGTGGGCATGTCGTAGCGTGCTTTTAAGATATGAGGCATTACCTCGTCAGGCACCTGTGTTGGCATATTGCCATAGCTGTCATCAATGGTCAGGAAATTTAAATGCGTAGGTACTCCTATTTTTCCTTCTTCATCGATTCTTGCTACTGCCAAGGGCAAATAAATATCATGCGGCTCTCTTCCATAGCGGTCCAGCCATGGACTATTGATCCACCAAGGATCATGGGTATAATACCTAAATGGAAATCTATTGTCCGGCAACATGGCCATTCTTGACATATAACCTGCCAATTCTAAACCAAAATCTCCATCCAATGCTGCCCAAGGTGAATTGGGGGGAGGCAACATATTGAACCCTCCCTTGTATATATTTCTCAAATCAACTGCATCTCTAGCTAAATCAGCTCCTACAGAAAGGTTGGTCCCTCTGGTTTGGATCCGGTAATCAGGACACTCTTCCCTAAATAACTTCCAGAATCCTACCACTTTATCAGCAGATGAAGCTAATTTTTCCTGAGCAAAATTTTCTCCACTGAAAATGGCTCCAGTAGCGGCCCATCCTTCTGCTCCAAAACCAAACCCATTGCTTAGCCAGATATAGTCGAAACCAAGATCGTCGAGAAAATGCTGACTTTGTCTACCAAAGAAGGTTCCAAAAGGAGTTTGATCAGGGATTCCCTCAGGAAATCCAGCATAGGATTCACTGTCACCATTCAATACAGCGTAAGCGCTGACAAAGGTCTTGTTTCCCATGGCGTTGCCACCAAGTATCTCAGGATGTTTCTCATATTTGAAAGGAGATTTTGCAAATTCAGGTCCTGGGTCAAAGGTTGCGCCCACTTTAATTGGCTTGCCTGTTACCTTTCGTCCTTCCTCTTTAAGTACCTTTACAATAAAAGCAAGGTCACCATAGGTGAAGTCAGGAGGATTATCTTGGTACAAATACGCTCTTTGGTGCAAGGAGAGGGACTCAGGCCCCGATCCTACCTCATGTTCTGTATTGGGATTTCCCATGTATTTGGCCCACTCCAGCGGTTGCTCCATAGTACCCTTGTAATCGAGAATTTCAGAACCATCGCTGGTCCATAACATGATCGATACCGTATCGGCATGCCGCAGCAGGGAATGCCATTGGGTAAACATTTCATGAGCCACTGCCCTGATATAGGCTTTGTCCTTCTTCTTAAATGGCTTTAGCGAGGTTTCCAAGGTAATACTTTGGAAATTCTTACCCTTTAAGTTGTTCTGTGCAAGCCCAGGTAAACAAACCAGACCCAACAACAAAACCAACCAAAAGTTTCGCAATGTATTGCTTCGTTTCCTCATTAATAACCAGTGTTTTGTCCTAAGCTTGGATTAATATCAAGTTCCCTAAGCGGAATAGGCATAAGCCTGTTGTAGTCCTGTACCTCAAAATTTAAACTATTCCGCTCGAAGTAAGTGTTCATTACAGTTAATAGCTTTCCAGTTCTTACCAAATCATACCATCGGTGACCCTCAAGAAATAATTCCACTCTGCGTTCATGTGCGAGTGCATCTGCTAATGCAACTTGATCCAAGCCGCTCAGGTCTGGCAATCCTGCCCGATCACGAACCATGTTTAAGTAGTTCATTGCCTCGTCTTGATTGCCGTTTTGATTGAGGGCCTCAGCATACATCAGCAATACATCGGCGTATCTTAACGCAGTAAAATTAATCCCACCATCTCCAGTAACTCCTGTTGTGAAATCTACAAATTTCAATCCATACAGTTCCTTTTCAAACCCTCCGGAGATTACCCTTACAGAATCTCCAATAGAAGCTGCCCTTCTCAAGTCGCCATCCTCATAAGCATCAGCCATTTCGGGTGTAGGTAAAATTCTTCCTGAACCTTGCATTTGATTCGGGAAAATGTCCATATCAAATCTGGCCGGTGTAAATGTGCTGGAAAAGCCATTCCCTACCCCTAGATTACCAGACATATATTTAATTTCAAAAATGGATTCGAGCAGTTCATCATTCCCATTGGTAAACAAGCTTTTATAGTCCGATTCAAGCGAAAACTCATTGCTGTCTACTACTCCTTTTAATGCAGTTTCCGCATTGCTGTATTCCATTTTGGTTAGGTAGACCTTTCCCAGTAAAGTCATCGCGGCGGCACTTGAAGCCCTGGATTTGCCTAAACCATTTACTCCTGAAAGAAGTGAAACTGCCTGATTCAGGTCTTCTTCTATCATTTGGTATACTTCCGCTTCAGGTTTACGGGACATATCATAAGCAGCAATTTCTCCAGGGCTACGAAAAGCTACCTCCACAATAGGTACCGGACCAAATGTCCTGACCAAGTTAAAATTGCCGAAAGCCCTTAAAAATAATGCTTCCCCTTTTAACTGATCTTTGATCTGGTTGCCCATGGCCACGCCATCGATTCTAGACAGTATATTGTTTGATTGGGAAACAAGGTTAAAACTTATCTGCCATATTGAATTCAAAAAATTATTAGCAGAAGTAAAATTGACTTCATCCAACTCCACCTCGAAAATTGAAGGCGTAGTCCACTGAATTTCGGCATTGTCCGTAGTCAATTCCCCAACATACACCAAATTGGCATCGTATAGGTTCTGAAGACTTGAATAACTACCTATAAGTGCTGTCTCAAAATCGTTGGCATTTTTATAGAATGAGCCGTCACTGATTTGATGTTCAGGTTGCAATTCTAGAAAATCTGAGCAGGAGGTCCCTGCCAGAAGGGTCAGAATATATAAAACATATTTTTTCATGACACAATCAATTTAAATTATAAAGTTATTTTTAGGCCTAGGGTGTAGGTACGTGGCAATGGGTAATTCAAATAATCAATACCAGCATTGACCACATTGTCTCCTGTGGAACTGGATTCTGGATCATAACCGGGATAATCAGTAAAAGTGAAAACATTGGCAATACTGGTATAAACATTCATACCTGTCAGTCTAAATCTAGAAACTAGTTCTTTAGGCATATTATAGCCTAGCATCACATTCCTGATCCGAATAAAAGATGCATCAAATAAGAAGTTGGAGGAGGTACCAAATCCAAGGGCGTGGTTACTTCTGATCGCCCGCGGGATAATGCCATCACCGGGATCTTCTTCAGAGCGCCACCTTCGGTCTTGCAAAGCTAAACCGTTTTGGACGCCATTAGACCCCCTTAAGGCACCCCCTGAAGCTATATATGTCTCGGCACCCTGGGATCCTACTACAGAAATATTTAAGTTAAAATTCCCTAACTCAAAATTATTGGTCACACCCCATATGAAATCTGGCCAAGGGTTACCTACAATTTTTCTGTCATTTTGATTGATTACTCCATCCTCATTTACATCTTCGAATTTAATGTCCCCAGCTTGGGTTCTTGGGTGAAACAAGGCAGCGCCTTCCACTTCATCGCTATTCATAAAAATGCCCAGTTTGTTGATCAAATAAAAACTTGACACAGGGTGCCCAACTTGGGTGATTTGATAGGAAGAGTTTGAAATTCTCCCTCCTTCAGTAGCAAGTTTAAGTACTTTGTTTCTATTGGCTGTAAATGTAAGGTTACTGTTCCATGTGAAATTGGTTTTCTGAATATTTACTGTATTCAATCCCAATTCCAAACCTTTGTTTTCAATATCCCCAATATTCTGTACTGAACTAAAGAAACCTGAAGCAGCTGGCAATTGAACGGCCAACAGCAAGTCTGTTTTAAGATCCCTGTAAATATCTGCTGTAAGGGTAACTCTATCCTGAAACAATCCCAGATCGATTCCGAAATTGGTTTGTTTTGAAATTTCCCAAGTAAGGTCATCATTGGCAAGACTGCTTGGAACTAAACCCGGTATCAAGCCGCTTTCATTGATATACCTTCTGGTGGACAATAATCCAATATGTGTATAGTTTCCGATTTGATTGTTCCCTGAAATCCCGTAACTGGCCCTGATTTTCAGGTTGGACAAAAAATCAGCATTGCTTAAAAACTCTTCTTCAGAGATATTGTATCCTACAGAAAAAGAAGGAAAAGAACCCCATTTGAAGTTATTACCAAACCTGGAACTACCATCTCTTCTAATGGTAGCGGTAAAAAGGTATTTGCTGTCAAAAGAGTAATTTACCCTGGCCATTACAGATAATAATGCCCACTCATTAAGGGTTTGTGTACCAGCATTTACTATCCCTCCAGACAGGTAGGTTACATAATTAGTCGGAAAATCAGATGCTCCGGCTGATAAACGATCACTGCTATTTTTCTGGGCTGTAAATCCGGCTACCGCATTTAAGAAATGCTTGTTATCGAAAGCTTTATTGAATGTAAGCGTGTTTTCATTCAGCCAATTGATATTGTCTATCTTAGTAGCCCCTGCAGTTGCAGGATAATTAAGTGATGTATATTGAGGAACTGCATTGGACCTCCAAAGACGAATATTGCTTGAAGAATAATTAATCCCTGCCGAAGTTCTGAACATCAGATTTTCATTGATATCTACCTCTAAATAATTATTGGTATAAACATTCATCACATTTCTCCTGTCTTCAGAACCTTCACTCACTGCCAATACATTCGCAAAAAAGCCTAAGCCATCAGTAACATCTGCCTGATTGAAATAATAATTGCCTTCATCATCATATACTGGAATGGTAGGAGAAGCAGCAAGTGCATTGGAAAGCAATCCTCCCTGCCCATAGTGTGACTCTGTATTGGCAAACCTTCCATAACCATAAGACCCATAGGTGGAAGTACCTATCCGGATCTTATTGGAAATCTGGGCATCCACATTTACCCTTAAATTGAACCTGTTATAATCAGAATTGATTACTACCCCCTCTTGGGAAAAATATCCTGCCGAGATAAAAAAACTTGTTTTGTCAGTCCCTCCCCTGGAAGATAACTGCGCGTTTCTTACCGGAGCAGTTCTGAAAAGCACATCCTGCCAATCTGTATCAATAGTTAGAGATTCGGGGTTTCTAAATTCCGGCCTTACCCTACTTGCAGCATTTCTTACCTCATTGGGATCATCTATTGATCCGCCACGAAAAATCCACGCATTGTCTCTTCCATCTGCTACAAAATCAGCGTACTGCTGTGAATTCATCAGGTCTAGTTTATTGGCCACCTCCTGGTAGCCATAAGACATGTCAAGGCTAATCTGTGCCTTTTCGTAATTCCCTCGCTTGGTGGTGATGATCACCACACCATTTGATCCTCTTGAACCATAAATAGCAGTGGCAGAGGCATCTTTCAAAATCTCTATGGAGGCAATATCTGATGGATTAATTGAATTCAGCGGATTAATCCTGTTCGCAGTATTGGAAGCCATGTTTGCGGAGGAAAAGCTGTCTCCTCCATACCCACTCATGTCAGAATTTGATCCGCCATCCACTGGAAAGCCATCAATTACATACAAGGGTTGATTTCCTCCTGAAATTGAACTTACACCTCTAACTAGAATGTTTACATTTCCTCCCGGCGCACCTGTGGTCTGATTGATTTGAACGCCGGCGACCTTTCCCTGGAGCATTTGATCAAAACTTCCTGTAGAAGGTTGCATAAACTCCTCACTGGTAATCCGGGATATAGAACCACTTAGGTCTTTTCTTTTCTGGGTACCATACCCTACTACTACAACCTCATTAAGTTGTTCCATATCCATTTGGAGTTGGACATCCAGGGTACTTCGGTTTCCTGCTTGAATCTCCGTCTTGGCAAAGCCTACATAAGAAAAGACCAAGACAGCATTCCCATTGCCAAGCGTAATTTGATACCCTCCGTCAATGTCTGTAACCGTCCCGTTTGATGTACCTTTTTCAAGGACAGTTACGCCCGGAATTGTGACTCCATCTTCTGCAGACGTCACCGTACCTTTTAACATCAGGCCATTGCCTGCTTGTGCTAATAGCTCGAAATGGCCCATGCAAAAGCAGAGTACCATTACAAAAACAAAACTTTTAATAAGTGTTTTCATGGTCAGTTATTTTGGGTTATTCATTAATTCAAACTACTATTACCGATTCTATATTTAGATAATTGGCTATTTTCTGGATGCTTTTGGAATGGTGCCCTATGCCCAAAGCAAAATGATGGGTTGGCCCTTCTTTGATCCAATTGGTCAGGAAAGTGCGCACATCTGGTTTGAAAAAACCTCTTGTATTTGTATTTCCTGTGGGTGGAATGGGTCCTTCTACTGATTCTCCTTCTGCGATGACAAATTTGAATTTACCTTCATAATTGGAGCTAATGCTCAGCATGGTAATCGGGCCTTCTTTAATTTTGAATTCTACTCCAGCTCCAAATCCGGGTTTTCCATGGTACTTTTTCAAACTTCTAAGCACCGGTTTTCCCTGAGCTATGGAGAGATTGTGGGGGCCATCATGACCCACCAATACAAAATTTTCTTTAAAATCTATTGGGTGAAATTCAGCAAAACTCCCGCCTATACCGAAACGGTCCATGATAAACATGGCCATACAACATTTTAAATCGGACTCGCCGCACATGGGAAAACCAGAACTAGTAAGAAGAGAATTCCCTACAATAAGATTGGCCATCACCTTTTGGGTTTCACTGTGATCTTCTCCATTGTAATAATAGGCCAGTCCATCAAGATTCCTATCCGTTACAAACTTCTTTAAAGCCACAGAAACTCCAGCCGCCACCTTTAAGTCTTCCTTTTTCAACTTCTCAGAGATGGGATCAGAAACGGGATCAGGAGTGTCGAAAAATGATAAAATACGATTCTCTTCCTCAGCTACCTCCGCTTCAGAAACTTTTTCAGCGTAATTTCTCACAATTTCATTGGCTTCACACTGAACGATATGCGCTCCAAAATGGGCAGTAAGCATGGTAGAATCAGTGTGCATATCCAGCATTGCTTCTATAGGATGGCCAATATGGCCAATCCTGGCTGTTTTCAGACCATGTAATACATTTGCTATTTTACAATATTCACTGATCATGACCTCTGATTCTGGATCGTCATGTAAAGTCCCTATGATAACTTCTGGCACTTTTTTACCCATTCTTACGGCCACGCCGGCAAATTCAGGCAATGAGCATACATCATCATTGTAAAGCTGCATATAAGTAGAAGCTTTACGGTAATCCATTGCCTTGTCTGGCTGTAAGGCTACCAAAACTATGGGGACATTGATGTTTTTAATAATGGTCCCGAAAGTGCTTGAGGTAGCATAGGTGAGCATGTCGCAAAATATCAAGTCGAGATTTTCAGCTTGGAGCTTAGGCACCAGATCATAGGCGGACTGTGCATCATCCACCAAACCAAAATCAATTACCTCCGCCCTATTTTTCTCAATTTTCTCTATCAGCACTTTTTGCTTCGCTAATAAATCATCCAAAAGCCCCTCAAATTGTGCCCAGTATTTAAAATAGCCTACGCCAAAAACACCAATTCGAGGCAAAGAGGATTCCCTTCTTTCAATTTTATATTTGCCCTTTACAGCATTTCCACTTCCATTATTTGCCTTCATTTTATTAAGTTTAATATTTATTATTTATCTTAACGCACTATGTTATTATTGACAAAATGATACAATTCCAATTGTTAAAGGTGTTTTATTTACTGAATTCGATTGTTTTAATTTTTGGTATAAACACCATCAAAATGATAAATGCCACCGGATACATGAAGCCTGAGACCAACCATAGTGGTCCATAGGAATAGTTTTGGGCAATCCATCCGATTAATGGATTGATGATCATCCCAGAAATAGCACCTGCTGTCCCAGACAATCCTACCACTGATGAGGTAGCATATTTACCAAACACATCGGCTATAGCAGTAATGTAATTTGTGATCCAAAAACCATGGGCAAGCATCATCAAAGACATTAAAAGAATGGCTACCTCGACAGTAGAAACCGTGGAAATAAAAGGTGCCACAAGGGTTAGTGCGGCTGCAAAGCCCATCACCCACTTTCTGGCTGCATTGATACTGAAATTCCTGGCAACCAATTTATCTGAGCACCAACCGCCTAGAATATTGGAAAGCCCTAATGCCAAGAAGGGTATCCAAAACAATTCACCAATCCGTTCGAAAGATAAGTCCCGCTCCTGATTAAGGTATTTAGGCACCCAAAACATCAAAAAGTAAAATACCGGATCTAAGAGAAACCTGATTAGAATAAATACCTGAACCGTTTTATTTTTTAGGAGCATTTTTATAGAAATTTGCACTACAGGCTCAGCAGAAGCAGCTAATGCTTTCGCCTCTCTGGCATGCAAGCTATTTTTCCAGGATTGGCTAAACCAAAAAATAATCCAGACCAGGCCAATAATCCCCGGAATGACAAAACTCCAGCGCCAACCATATTCACCAGCAATCAAAATAGTCAAAGGAGGAGCAGCTACTGCCCCAATTGCAGCCCCTCCAATAGCTATACCATTGGCTAGGGCTCTTTCTTTTTCATCAAACCATTCATACACAGTCTTAGCTGCCCCGGGAAAACATGCCCCTTCACCCACTCCGAGTAAAAAACGAAAGCCCAGTAATTGGGAAAAACTGTTCATGACCCCATGTAATACACTGGCCAAAGACCAAATCCCCACTGAAAAACCAAGCCCCTTTTTTCCTCCGAATTTATCGATTAAGCGACCGCCTATGGTAAACATCAATGCATAGCTAACCAGAAAACCGGTATTCACCCAGCCATACTGAACATCAGAAATAGAAAGTTCTTCTTGAATTTTTATTATGGTCATGGATAAGACCTGCCTGTCTAAAAAATTTAGGCCAGTAGCAATGAATACCATTGCTAAAATATACCATTTAATTTTTGGGTTCATTATACTTAACGCTCTAAGTTAATAGAACAATGATAAACCGATAAATATTAAAAAGCAAGTTTTTATTTATTATTTTACCATTTGACTTAGTAATACCAAATATAAACGAAATAATAAAGCTATAAACATATAATTTACAGAATATCTCTTAACGCTCTAAGAAAAACACTTTACAGAAAAATTAAGCATCTAGCAAATATCACCACAACAAAAAATACCAAAAGTCAGAAATATTAATAGAAGATAACTAGGATAAAACCCGCTAACAGCCATCACTTTCCATTGTACTCAGGATGCGCAATGATAGCAAATTTGTATTTATCACCCCTATAGAGAGACTTCTCCAATTCAAGTACTGCATCCTTGCTGCTCAATACCACGCTGTCCAACACAAAAACCGGTAAAGGCTTATCTAAATCAAAATTATTTGTTGGGTCATCCGAAGGTAGGATGATTGCACTTAAATTTTGTTTGATGTCGGAGATCTTCAGCTGGTATTTTTCCTCATACACCTTGAAATAGGATAGATCTGTGGAAAGCATATTGATCTTGGGGCAAAGCTTCAATGAGATGTATTTGGTCTCATCTTTTAACAGCATATCGTTTGCATACCTTAGTTGATGCACTTTTAATACCGGGCCTTCTATAATATAATTTTTGCCACTAATTTCTGCTGACACACCATGCTCAAGAACGATTTTTTCCAGTACAATGGTTTTGGGTTTAAAGCCTTCCACCTTCAAGCCTTCATCAAAACCTCTTCTTGTGGCATCAATAGAACCTAAAGTTCTTACCAAATGATAGCCTTCTGTTTTATTGAGCACAAAAGTTCCCTTCCCTTTTATTCGCCGGGCATAGCCTCGGGATTCTATTTCTTGCAGGCTCTTTCTGGCTGTGGTATTGCTTACACCAAAGGAATGAATCAATTCATTTTCAGAGGGTACCTTTTCCCCTGGAAGCAACTCTCCTGAGATTATCTTACCAATGATTTGCTCACTAATGGCAATGAATTTAGGGATATTGCTCTGGTTCGGATTTTTCATAAAAGAATAAAATACCAGTCGATTTTTGTTTCGACCATTTAATAAGGCACTAAAACCAATAGAATCCTTTGTAATAAAAGGATTTTAACCCACAAAAGTAATAGAAAAAGTTCCAAAATCCAGTTCATCAATCCTGGAATGTGAAAATAGGAATGGAAAGGTGTAATTACACCACTTCTCGATTATGGTTATGCAACCACGAATCTTATTCCTTAATTCCATATAAATCTTTTACCATTTGCAGGTTTATTTCGCTAAATGTCAACCTAAAACAAGGTTTATAAGAACATAGAAGCTTTTTTACCTTAATTCCTCGGTTCATTTTTAGCCCTGAGTCGCTACGCTTGACTCGTCCTAAAAAACGTTAACAGATTAATAATTAAATACTACTATAAGTTTACAGTGTTAGTTAATCCTGTAATGGATTTACAAGCGTACAGTTTTTAGTGTAATAGTTCTTCCATAACCTCTCTCTTTTTTGATTGGTTTGATGGATTTCTTCCGGCGTAAGGTTTCCAACGCTCATATGTGGTCTTTCCTGGTTATATAGCTGGACGACCTGTGTTAAGAGAATGTCACCTTTACAATCAGCTCGTAGAAAGCAAGGATGGCAATACCATATTTTTTAGGTCTGAGGAAACCAGAACTTTTTCCCACAAAGAAAACAAGGTTCAAATGACAGGATTGAAAGGCAGGTGGGTGATCGCGGAGAAAAATGGTCAGACGCTTTTAAGTTACCACGTTATATCCGTTCCGGAAGAAGGCTTGCCTAGATGGATAGTAGATCCAATAATCAGAAAGAATCTATGGACGACTATGGGAAACCTAAAAAGAAGAATCGAAGAAATTTAAATTGGACCTATTTACAAGAAGAAATTCACTCGAATCGTGTTTAAGCACCTAATAGCAAAACATACGGTCAAAAAAAAACCATTCAGAATGCATCCTGAACAGTTTTTCAAATTATTATATTTAAGCTTTTTTATTCCCTAACAAAAGGATAATCGTCTTCCATGTAAACATCTTTGAAGGCATCTTCTCCTTCAGGCCAAGGGGATTCTTCAGCAAATTTAACCGCATCCGCTACTTGCTTTTTCACTTTGGCTTCAATTTCCTTTATTTCATCCTCCGTAAGGATTTGATTGTCCACAATCGTAGCCCTAACCTGCTCAATAGGGTCCCTTTGTTTGTATTCCTCCACCTCTTCTTTGGTTCTGTATTTTTGAGGATCAGACATTGAGTGCCCTTTGTACCTATAAGTTCTGAACTCCAATAAGGTAGGTCCATCACCTTTTCTTGCCCTTTCGGCTGCTTCTTTGACTGCTTCATGAACTTCTTCTACGTTCATGGCATCTACAGGGAAGGAAGGAATTTCATAGGATTCACCTAATTTGTACAGTTCATCTACATTAGAAGAACGTTTTACAGAGGTACCCATGGCATAGCCATTGTTCTCTATTACAAAAATCACAGGGGTTTTATAAAGCATGGCCAAATTGAGCGATTCATGAAATGCCCCTTGCCTTACAGCACCATCACCCATAAAACAAATGGATAGATTTTTTGTGCCCTTGTATTTTTCTGCAAAACCAAGACCCAAGCCCATTGGAATTTGAGCCCCTACAATTGCATGGCCTCCGGCAAAGTTTTTTGATTTATCGAAAATGTGCATTGATCCTCCTTTACCTTTGGTGGTGCCCGTAGCTTTACCAAATAGTTCTGCCATAATAGCACCAGGGTCTGTTCCCAAGCCCAATGGCGTCGCATGACACCTGTAGGCTGTTATCCATTTATCCTCCTTTTCGAGAGCGGAAATCGCTCCGGCTGCACATGCCTCCTGACCTATATAAAGGTGACAAAAGCCTCTTATCTTTTGTTGTCCATAAAGCTGTCCTGCTTTTTCTTCAAAACGCCTCATAAGCAACATGCTCTCGAACCAGTTGTGATAGGTTTCTTTGGAATATTTTACTTTAGATTTACTTGTACTAGAACTCTTCTTTGCCATACCGTATTCTATAAAATATGCTAACTTTGGACTCAAATATAATGAAATCAAAGCAATTTTGAGACCTTTTCCGAAAATAGTAAAAAACATCCTGTCTTAAGCCATGTACTTAAAAAACTTAAAATTAATTCAATTTAAAAACTTCCAAAATTTGGATTTGGTTTTTGATCAAGGGGTTAATTGTTTCTTTGGTGAAAATGGTGCTGGAAAAACCAACCTTTTGGATGCTATTCATTATTTGTGTTTAACCAAAAGTGCATTTATACCTATCGACAGTAATCATATAATGCATGAAAAAGATTTTTTCACAATAAAAGGAGAGTTTGATCTACTAGGGAAAGAATTGGGTATCAATTGTTTCTTTGAAAGTGGTAAAAAAAAACGCATAGAAGTCAATGGCAAGCCTTACACCAAACTCAGCGACCATATAGGGCTTCTTCCCCTGGTGATCATTGCTCCAGATGATACTGAAATTATCAATGGAGGTAGTGAGGAAAGAAGAAAGTTTTTTGATAGCATGATCTGTCAGGCTGACCAAAATTACTTGCAAAGGCTAATTCGATACCAACAGAATTTAAAACAAAGGAATGCTTTATTAAAAAGATTTGCTGAAGAAAAAAGATTGGACAAGTTACAGTTAGCGCCATATGATGAACAATTAATTCAGCTGTCAAAAGAAATAAACCAAATCCGACGCCAGTTTCTAAAGGATTTTTTAATTCATTTCAAAACACATTATGCGGCCATATCTGGAGCTAAAGAAATGGTAGACATACAGTACAAAAGTCAGGTGGACAATGAGAATTTCAATTTGGACTTTGTTAGCAACGTAAAAAGAGATTTGCTACTTAAAAGAACAGGCTTCGGTATCCATAAAGACGACTTTATTTTTACATTTGATGGTCAAGAGATAAAGAAATTTGGCTCACAGGGACAAAAGAAATCCTTTTTAATAAGTCTTAAACTGGCCCAGTTTTATATTTTCAAAGAAATAAAAGGTACCAAGCCCCTACTTTTGTTAGATGATATTTTTGACAAGCTGGATGATTTTCGGATACACCATTTGATAACGGCAGTAGCCAATAAAGAATTTGGCCAGCTTTTCATTTCGGATGCGAGACCTGAAAGATCTAGAGAAATACTTAGCCAGATCACCTCGGATTACCACTCTTTCACAATTTCAAACAATACTATTGTTGAAATATAAAAAAACTAATAGCGGCTTCTTTTCTTTAATATTTTCCCATCCAAAGAAATTTTTCCCGGGCCAAGAAGCAACAGCACAATAAACACAAGGAGGTAAATCATTGGAAGTTCTTGTTTGTCAAAACCATTACCAGCCTGAACAATGAAGGTCATTACAGCCATATTTATAATCATAGGAATGAGAATAATCCTGCTCATAAACCCTAGGATTAGAAAGATCGCACAAAAAAATTCAGCAAATATAACCAGTTGCAATGACACTGAAGGCCCTAAGCCTATAGGATCCGCAAAACTATTTAGCCTTTCACTGAAATGTGTTACTTTCGACCATCCGTGCGACACTAACATGAGGGAAGTACCTACCCTTAATAGGAGCAGGCCAAAATCCAAAGAAAATGGAGCGTGTGAAAAGACAATCTTTTTCATAGGCTGGTGGTCAACTTTTGTGTTCTATAAAAACAAGAATTCTCAAGTTAAATAAAATATAAAAGCAAAAATAGCTGACAGGCACTTTTATACTTGTCAGCTATTTTCTCTAAAGCTTTTTTGACCACTTTATTTGGAACATTGCATCCCTTTATCCTAAACTTCGAAATTAATTACCAGAGTTTGGCTGGATATTTTCCCTCTGAGTGTAAGTTTTTTAGTTCTTTCATTACATGCTCTTTGTCCTGAGAATAAGTAACTCCAAACCAAATTTTACCTCCTTCAAGTATTTGAATTTTTCCCAAATCCTCCTGAATAAGAGAATTGGCTACTTTAGGAATGTAAAATTCAGATTTCAGGTTTTCTCTATTTTCTTCTAGAAAGGTAAGCCAAAGTCGCTCTGTCTCTTCAAAGATCGACGGATGAAATCCCCAGCAATTCATAGAAACCGGATTGTCTGGTGAAATCTCTAATTTTTCACCATTCGCCTCATGGAAGATACCGTCCTCTCTTTTTGAAATGGCCGTTCTCTCAACCATACCTGTGAGAAAACCCTCTGGTGAAACATCACAAACCCCTCTACTTACGGTACCGTATTCAGACAAAACGTTTTTGACAGCATACCCTACCATACAATGAAGATCAGGCTTAACGTCGCGGGTTAAAAAATCTCCAAGCGCTTGAAAAGCTTCTTCCCCATAGAAATCATCTGCATTGATGACAGCAAAAGGCTCATGGATCACATCCTTTGCACAAAGCAAGGCATGGGCTGTGCCGTAAGGCTTTTTCCTATCTGGATCTTGAAAAGCCTCTGGCACGCGATTCTTCAAAGTCTGAACGACAAATTCAAGCTGAACAAGGTCTCCAAATCTCGGTAAAAAAATCTCTTTACTTTCTTCAAGTATTTCTTGTCTTACGACAAAGACAATCTTCCCAAACCCAGAACGAATGGCATCATAGATGGAATATTCTAGAATTGTCTCACCATTTGGCCCAAAGCCGTCAATTTGCTTGTCTCCACCATACCTGCTACCCATTCCTGCAGCCAAAATTAAAAGTGTTGGTTTATTCATTGTCTTTAAAATAATTATTGGCAATACTCTACTAAAAGATAAACTCGAAGCCAAAGTTAATTTTTTTAGGAATGTCATCAGAGAAAATCCTCCATTAATTTGGTTTAACCCACATTTACTTTCTTTAATAATTGGGTTAACTAATAATCATTGAAATATTTTATTAGCATCAAAAAACATCAATTTGGGTAAATTTATATCCTATCTAACCATTTTTGTCATCAAAAATTGATTTTACAGGTTAATTTACCCCCATTTTTGCAGTTTTAATCATTTTTATTAAAAATTAGTTGTTAAATAAGATCCTGATTATTATTTTTGCAACAGATAATTTTTTTATTCTATAATTATTAAAGAAATATTAATCCTGTTATAAAAATGAAAAAAATTGAAGCTTTAATTAGAACTTCGAAATTTGACGAAATTCACAAGTGTCTTTCCGCTTTAGGGGTTAAATTTCTAACCTTTTATGAAGTAAAGGGAATGGGACTACAGCATGCAAAAATGCAACACTATCGTGGAGTAGCATATGAGCCCACTTTTATACCCAGAACAAAACTGGAAATAGTCGTTCAGAACGATTTAGAAGACAAAGTAATTGCATGTATCCTCAATGAGGGAAGAACAGGAAAAGTAGGTGACGGAAAAATATTTGTCTATGATGTAGAGAAAGCCTTCCGAATTAGAAATGATGAAACTGGTGAAAACGCATTGTAATCCTTGTTCAGCCAAAATCACTATAACCTAATACAACTTATTAAAAACACAAATTAAATGACTCAGGAATTATTTACCATAAACAACCTTTGGATTATGGTGGCAACCATTTTGGTTTTCATCATGCATCTTGGTTTTGCCGCACTGGAAGCTGGGCTTACCAGAGCCAAAAACACTATTAATATACTTTTTAAAAATACTATCATCCCTGCTATTGGGTTATTGACTTATGCTTTTGTCGGTTTTAATCTAATGTATCCAGGCGAAGTATTTGCAGGAGGTATTTTTGGTTTTGGAGGCTTAGGACTAAGTCTACCTGAAGGTTGGAATACTTCTGCTTACAGCGAGGGTTATACGTTTTATACAGATTTCATTTTTCAAGCTATGTTTGCTGCCACCGCTGCTACAATTGTATCAGGGGCAGTAGCTGAAAGAATCAAGCTTGGTCCATTTATTTTCTTCTCCATCCTTTATGTAGGGATTTGCTATCCTATCGTCGGCATGTGGAAATGGGGCGGAGGTTTCTTAGACACTCTAACCATTCCATTTTATGATTTTGCCGGTTCCACTATTGTCCATTCAGTAGGAGGATGGGGTGCTGTAATAGGTGCTTACCTACTAGGTCCAAGAATTGGAAAATACAAAGATGGTAAAACCAATGCGATACCAGGTCATAATATTCCCCTGGCTGTTTTTGGGGTGTTTTTATTATGGTTTGGATGGTTTGGTTTCAATGGTGGATCAGTATTATCCGCCGACCCTGGAACGGTATCCCTTGTATTTGTAACAACTGCTCTTGCGGGTGCTGCTGGTGCTTTCGGAGCTTTACTTGCTTCCTACCTGAAATTTAAGGCCTATGACATTACAATGGTGCTGAATGGGATATTGGCAGGGCTTGTTAGTATCACTGCTGGAGCAGATCTAATGTCTCCATCTGAAGCGGTAATTATAGGCTTCATAGGGGGTATATTGGTAGTATTTGGTGTGATTCTATTTGACAAAATTAAAATCGATGATCCGGTTGGTGCTATTTCCGTACACCTTATTTGTGGTATATGGGGCACACTTGCCGTGGGTATTTTCGGTGATCTTGCCGGCGTATCTCAAATAATTTCCCAACTGACCGGTATTGTAGCCATCGGGGGTTTCTGCATCGCATTTAGTTTTCTAATCTTCTACGTATTAAAGAAAACGATTGGAATTAGAGTAGATGAGCAAGAAGAAATTGAAGGTCTTGACATCAATGAGCATGGAATGCAGGCTTATCCTGACTTTGAAACAAAAGAATAATAATACAGACTACAGCTATATAAAGAGTAAAAAACAGGCAGGTTCTATCTGCCTGTTTTTTTTGTGCCCATTTTTCAAATCCTTCAACCCGAATTCGAAAACATTGCTAAGAGATTTTGTCAGCATTGTTGCTAAAAAAAGGCAACAATACCGCCAAAATCAGTTCATTTCGATTTAGTTACCACGGGCTAATACCCGTGGCTATGATATTACGCCCCTTTGGGGCTGGTGAAATGGGAGCAATTAAACGACTCTCAATTTTCCAATGATTGCTGTAAGTGCTTATAGAGTTAGATGGAGTTCTAAGACCTCGGCAAAAAGTAACGTAGGGTAGCTAACTCCGGTGGAAATTTCCTCATTTCAAGGGTTGAATCCCTTGGCAATTGATTTTAAAGCACCTTAAACTAAATATTTCTTTAAGGAGTTAGATCGAATTATGCAATAAGATTCAGGGAAAGCCCTTGGTTAATCCTAAGAAAAATTCAACATCAACCACCATAGTATGCGTTTCCCTTCCCTGTCCTTTGTTCTTAACCAAAAATAACCAAATTGCCTTGAGGTCAAGAAAATAATGCCTTGGATACTAGAAAACTAGAGTTTTAAAAATTCTGTGGACGCAACACTTTCGATTCAAAGCACTGACATTCTTTAATTTCCTTTTCTTTTCATTGGGTTAGGGCCTGATGAAGTCCCTCTTCCTGGTGCTTTCTGCTTAAACAGTTCAAATTTTGATGGCATAAACTGTCTTGGCCAGTAGTTATTGGATTCATCGATATCCGCAGTTTCCCGATATGGATCCACTACTATTTGTACGACTTCTTTTTGTTTGGCAAATACCTTGCTGACTTCATATTCATCCAGCCTCCATATTTGAGCAGGAATGGTTTCTACCTCACTTGTACCATCAGCGTATTGAAATTCAAGAATAATAGGCATAACCAAACCTCCTAAATTCTCAAATGAAATCTCATAAAAATTGAGTCCGCTTTCCAGCATTTCTCTTTCCTCTCTCCTCAATTGACTTAAAAAGGCCTTGTATTCTTTTTCCTCTTCAGGCCAAACCTTAAAACGGTCATAACTAGTATAAAAATCACCTACATCAGGATCTCCTTCTAATACAGTCTGGGCAATGTCTCCTTTATTTCTGGTCCTCGATATATAAGTTTCTTCATGGTCATAGGCTTTTTTTGCCTCAGCTTTAACCTCATTTGGCTTCTTGCTATCAATCTTATACCAATGAACATCTCTAATGGAAATATCTACTGGCTCAGTACCAAAAAACCATCCCCGCCAAAACCAATCCAGATCTACTGCAGACGCATCTTCCATTGTCCTAAAGAAGTCTTCCGGTGTTGGGTGCTTGAACATCCACCTTTCAGCATACTTTTTAAACGCAAAATCGAAAAGAGCTCTACCCATCACTGTTTCCCTTAAAATATTAAGCGCAGTGGCTGGTTTTGCATAAGCATTTGGCCCAAATTGGATGATATTTTCAGAGTTGGTCATTATAGGTTCCAACAGACTTTTCTCTCCTTTCATGTATGGAGCGATCTTATGTGCTGGCCCTCTTCGCGAAGGATAATCCCTTTGCCACTCCTGTTCGGCCAAAAATTGCAGGAAGGTGTTGAGTCCTTCATCCATCCAGGTCCATTGTCTTTCATCAGAGTTGACGATCATTGGGAAAAAATTGTGTCCCACTTCATGAATAATCACGGAAATCATACCGTATTTGATTGCCTCGGTGTAAGTTCCATCCTTATCCGGCCTTCCATAGTTAAAACATATCATAGGATATTCCATGCCATTGGAGGCCTCTACTGAAATGGCTTTAGGATAGGGATAATCGAAAGTCCTGGAAGAGTAGGACTTCAAAGTATGGGCCACCACCTTGGTAGAATACTG